>Ga0315906_10003316_pt1 | contig 21423 bp, 22 predicted proteins | sample LakEriMetagenome_4_FD_203526 | JGI IMG/M metagenome (GOLD analysis project Ga0315906, IMG submission 203526) | Freshwater fungal communities from buoy surface, Lake Erie, Ohio, United States - Buoy 2 MA122 | ecosystem: Environmental > Aquatic > Freshwater > Lake > Lake biofilm | place: USA...
AGCCGCGACCGCTCAATGGTTCCAAGCGGCCGCAGCCGCGACCGCTCCGATTCGAGCGCTTGAAGGCGAAGGACTGGCTCAAGTGAGGCTCACGCGCTCTCTGCGCGCTTGAACAGGCGGTCGAGCACCGTTCGGCGCGCCGCGTCGTCGTCGCCTTCGCCCGATTCGTGCGCGGGTCCGGCGACCGGCAGGCGCACGACGAAGTCGGTTCCCTTGCCCGGTTCTGAGAAAAGATCGATGCGGCCTCCGTGCTCCTCGATGATTCGGCGAGTGACGGCAAGCCCGAGTCCGGTGCCGCCCTTTCGTCCGCTGACGTAGGGTCGGAAGATCTCGGCGTGGCGCTCGGGCGGGATGCCGGGGCCGGTGTCGATCACATGGATCGATGCGAACTCCGCGTCGGCCGGGCGCGGTCCGCGCGGTGGGACGGGGTTCGGCGGCTCGATGCGGACGAGCAGTTCGCGGGTCGTCGAGTCGGAGGTCGCCATCGCCTGCGTCGCGTTGATCAGCAGGTTGAGGAGCGCCTGCTTCACCAGCGCCGGGTCGACGCGCGCGATGGCGGGCGCCGCGGGCAGGTCGCTCCGGAGAAGGACTCGGCCGAGGTCCGCCTGCGGGCGGTAGAAGTCGCAGAGTTCCTCGACGATTGCGCGGAGATCCGTCTCGGTCGGCGCGAGCTTGATGCGGCCGGCGAAGCGGAGGAAGTCGTTGAGGATGTTGGCGAGGCGGTTCGCCTCGCGCCCGACCGTCTCGACGCGGCGGACGAGGAGCGCGCGGTCCTCCTCCGGAAGCGCGGAGTCGTTGATCGCCTCGCTCGCGAGCTGGACGTTCAGGCCGATGGTCGAGAGCGGGTTCTTGATCTCATGGGCGAGGCCGCCGGTCATCGCGCCGAGTTCGGCCAGCCGTTCCTGCCGGCGCGCACGTTCCTCGAGCTGACGGAGCCGCCTGACGCGCTTGGTGAGCGCAAGGGCGCCCACCGCGAGGGTCGCGGCGATTCCCGCGGTCGCGCCAAGAGCGAGCGATCCGAGATCCATCGGGGCAGGGTAGCGGCGGCCGGACTTCGGCCGAGCGTCAGTTCGCCGAGCGAGCGCGGGTGTTCACGCGCTCCGCGGGCGGCACGCGCGAGCCAAGCGAGCGGGCCTTGGTCGCAGACCAGCCCTTCTCGCCGTCGGCGGCCGAATAGACGACGCGTTCGCCGTCGCGAAGGGCCCGGAAGCCCTCCGACTGCTCGATCACGGAGAAGTGGACGAAGATGTCCTGGCCCTCGGGTCCGACGATGAACCCGAAGCCCTTGCGAGCGTCGAACCACTTCACGACGCCTTCGACATCAGTCAGTGCATGCGCATCCGCCATCACCGCGCTCCAAGCTGGCCATCCGCCAAGTGGTTCCAATGAGGCCGAGGCAGGGCCCCGGTCGTTTCATTGTGCGATGGCTTCCGGACCCGCGCAAGCGGAGGGTCGCGAACAGGTTCGGAAACGGTGAAAAAGAAACCGCGGGCAGTCAGATTGACTGCCCGCGGATTTTTGCATTTCAAACGGCGCAAGATGCGCTGCGATGGGTGCTTAGACGCGCCCGGCGCCGCGCGATCAGGCCTTCGCCGTCTCAGGCGCGGGGAGCATCGCCTTGCGCGACAGCTTGATGCGGCCGTTGTCGTCGACATTGATCACCTTGACGGTGACGATGTCGCCGAGCTTGACCTGCTCCTCGACCTTCTTGACGAAGCCGTGCGCCAGTTCGCTGACGTGGCACATGCCGTCGGTGCCCGGGGCGAGCTCGACGAAGCAGCCGAACTCCTTGATCGCCACGACCTTGCCGGTGTAGACCGACCCGACGCGGATCTCCGCGCCGAGCGCCTCGACCGCGGCCTTCGCCGCAGCCGCCTTGGAGGCGTCGGAGCAGGCGATGAAGACGGTTCCGTCCTCCTCGACGTCGATCTGGGCGCCGGTCGACTCCTGGATGCCGCGGATGGTCTTGCCGCCCGGGCCGATGAGCTTGCCGATCTTCTCCGGATCGATCTTGACGATCGTGATGCGCGGAGCGAGCGGCGAGATGTCGGCGCGCGGCTTGGCGATGGTCTTCTCCATCTCGGCGATCAGGTGGAGGCGTCCGACCTTCGCCTGCGCGAAGATCGATTCGATCTCCTCGACCGACAGGCCGCGGGCCTTCAGGTCGAGCTGGATGCCGGTGATGCCCTCGCGGGTGCCCGAGACCTTGAAGTCCATCTCGCCGAAGAAGTCCTCCTCGCCGATGATGTCGGTCACGTGCGTGACCTTGCCGGTCTCGTCCGTGAAGCGGCCGACCGAGATGCCCGCGCAGGTGTTGCGGATCGGGACGCCCGCGTCCATCAGCGCGAGGCAGCCGCCGCAGACGCTTGCCATCGACGACGAGCCGTTCGACTCGGTGATGTCGCTGACGAGGCGGATCGTGTAGGGGAAGTCCTCGCTGGTCGGCAGGATGCCGAGGAGCGAGCGCTCCGCGAGCGCGCCGTGGCCGATCTCGCGACGGCCCGGGCCCATGATGCGGCCGGCCTCGCCGGTGCAGAAGGGCGGGAAGTTGTAGTGGAGGTAGAACTTCTTCGCGTACTCGGCGAGCAGGCCGTCGACGATCTGCTCGTCCTTGACGGTGCCGAGGGTGCAGGTGACGAGCGACTGGGTCTCGCCGCGCTGGAAGAACGCCGAGCCGTGCGTGCGCGGGAAGACCGCGACCGACATGTCGAGGTCGCGGATCTGGTCGAGCTTGCGGCCGTCCGCGCGGATCGAGTGCTGCGCCACCAGGTAGTGGGTGATCTTCTTCTCGAGGAGGCGGAGTGCTTCCTTCGCCTGCTTCTGGCGCTTCTCGGCGGCGAGGTGCGCCGAGTAGGGGATGCCTTCGGGGATCGCGAAGTGGGTCTTGAGGACCTCGCCCTTGATCGCGTCGACGGCGTCGTTGCGCTCGCGCTTGCCCTTGATCTTGCGGGCCTCGAGCATGCGGTCGTAGGCGGCCTTCTTGACCTCCGCCATGACGTCGTCGCTCGGGGTGTTGAGCTCGCCCATGCGGACGGCGGGCGCGCCGCACTTCGCGCGGAGCTCGTCGATCAGCTCGAGGATCGGCTTGATGCCTTCGGTGTAGCCGAAGCGGATCGCCGCGACCATCGTGTCCTCGGGGACCTCGGCCGCACCGACCTCGATCATGTTGATGCCGTCCTTGTGGCCGGACAGCACGAGGTCGAGGTCGCTGAACTCCATCTGCGCCTGGGTCGGGTTGATGACGAAGCGCTCGCCCTGCTCGGTGATGAGGCGGGCGACGCGGATCGTGGCGACCGGGCCGAGGTACGGCGCATCGGTGATCGCGAGCGCCGCGGAGGCCGCGGTGCAGGCGAGGACGTCGGCGTCGTTCTGGCCGTCATGCGACATGACCCACGCCTGCAGCTGGATCTCGTCGCAGAAACCCTCGGGGAAGAGCGGACGGATCGGGCGATCCATCATGCGCATCGTGAGGATCTCCTTCTCGCTGGGCTGTCCCTCGCGCTTGCGGAAGCCGCCGGGGAACTTGCCCGCGGCGCCGAGCTTCTCGCGGTAGTCGCAGGTGAGGGGGAAGAAGTCGATGCCCTGGCGCGGATTCGCGCGGACGCAGGTCGCGAGGACGCAGGTGTCGGCGTACGACGCGACGATGGCGCCGCTCGCGAGCTTCGCGACGCGGCCGGTCTCGAAGCGGAGCGTGCGCCCGCCGATGACCTTCTCGACAATGGTGACTGCCATGTGGTTCTCCTGATGCCGCGCCTATCGCGGCGAGTGATGGGGGAAATGGACTGGTTTCGCCGGGCTGCGGAAATGCACAGCGCCGGCGCGGAGCGCCGCGAGTGCGGAATGGGCGCAGGATGGGCGTCGCCCGGAATCGTCCGGCGCACAGAGCCGCGAACGCGGCGCGCGGACGATTACTTGCGGAGGCCGAGGCGCTTGATGAGCGCGAGGTAGCCCTCGCGATCGCTGGCCGCGAGGTACTTCAGCAGGCGGTTGCGCTTGCCGACGAGAAGCAGCAGGCCGCGGCGGGACGCGTGGTCCTTCTTGTGCGCGCGGAAGTGCTCCTGGAGCTCGTTGATGCGGGCGGTGATGCTGGCAACCTGGACCTCGGTGGAACCGGTGTCCTTGGCGTGGCGGCGGGTGGCGTCGACGGTCGAAGTGCTCATGTCTTGGTCTCTCTCAGGGCGGCATTCCCGCCGCCCGACTTCCTGGTTCGAAGTGGATCGGAGAGGATAGCGGCGACCGCCGTGCCGACGCAAGGGCTGCGTTTCCAGCGTGGTCGGTTCTCGGACGCCGTGCCTCCCGAACGCCCGCGGCGGGGCGTATCCTCGCGGCCCCTGACCGAGCGTACCTGCGAGGAACCCATGTCGGAAGCCGCAACGAAGACCAATCTGCTCGAGCAGGCGACAGCCGAGTACCTCGCCGAGGCCGCCCGGATCGAGGAGGGCGGCGGCAAGTCGGGCATCGAGCGCCAGCACCGCAACGGCCGTCTCACCGCGCGCGAGCGGCTCGCGCTGCTCGCCGATCCCGGCACGCGCGCCATGGAGTGCGGGCTGTTCAGCGCGTGGCGGATGTACCGCGAGTACGGCGGCGCGCCGGCCGCGGGCGTCGTGACCACGATCGCCGAGATCGACGGCCGGCTCTCGATGGTGATCGCGAACGACGCCACCGTGAAGGCGGGCGCGTTCTTCCCGATGACCTGCAAGAAGATCATCCGCGCGCAGGCGATCGCCGAGCGCGCCAGGCTGCCGCTCGTCTACCTCGTCGACAGCGCAGGCGTGTTCCTGCCGCTTCAGGAGGACGTCTTCCCCGACACCGACGACTTCGGGCGCATCTTCCGCAACAACGCCGTCATCAGCGCGCAGGGCATTCCGCAGATCGCGGCGATCATGGGCAACTGCGTCGCCGGCGGCGGCTACCTGCCCGTGCTGTGCGACACGCTGCTGATGACCGAGGGGAGCGGCCTCTATCTCGCGGGGCCTGCGCTCGTGAAGGCCGCGATCGGGCAGGAGGTCTCGAGCGAGGAGCTCGGAGGCGCCGAGATGCACGCGCAGATCTCGGGAACGATCGACTTCCGCGAGAAGGACGACCCGTCGTGCCTCGCGCGGCTGCGCCGCGTGTTTGCGTCGGTGCGGACCGCGCCCGCGAAGGCCCGTCCGCCGTTCGCGGCGCAGGCGCCGGCGAAGGGTGCGGGCGAGGTGGCGCGCGTCTTCCGCGCCGAGCCCGGCGCGCAGTACGAGATGCGCGACCTGCTCGCGTGCTTCGTCGACGCGGACAGCCTCGACGAGTACCGGGCCGAATACGGCTGCTCGCTCGTCTGCGCCTACGCGCGCATCGGGGGATTCCCCTGCGGAATCGTCGCGAACCAGAAGAAGCTCACCCAGCGCAAGATGCCCGGCGGGAAGGCGGGTCCGTCGAGCGCGACCAACATGCCGGCGGTCATCTACGACGACAGCGCCGACAAGGCCGCGCGCTTCATCATGGACTGCAACCAGAAGGGGCTTCCGATCCTCTTCGTCACCGACACCACCGGCTTCATGGTCGGCCGCGACAGCGAGCAGGGCGGAATCATCCGCTCGGGCGCCAAGATGGTGAACGCCATGTCGAACTGCGTGGTGCCGAAGATCTCGCTCGTCGTGGGCGGAAGCTACGGCGCCGGCAACTACGCGATGTGCGGCCGCGCGTTCGATCCGCTGCTGACGCTCGCATGGCCGGGCGCGCGCTTCGCGGTGATGGGCGCCGCGCAGGCGGCGGGGACGCTGCTTTCGATCGACCTCGCGGCGCGCGAGCGCAAGGGCGAGAAGGTCGACGAGGAGATGCGCAAGCAGCTTCTGGCGGCGATCTCCGCGAGCTACAGCGAGCAGCAGGACATCCGCTATGCGGCGAGCCGCGGCTGGGTCGACCGGATCATCGATCCGGCCGAGACGCGCGCGGAGCTCGAGCTCGCGCTCGCGGTCGCGGCGCAGGCGCCGCTCGTGGCGCCGGGCGCGTACCGCACGGGCGTGCTGCAGACCTGAGCGTCAGTTGCGGCGTCGACGTCCGGCGAACAGCGCTGCTGCGCCGATCAGGGCGAGCGAACCGGGCTCCGGAACCGCCGTGAATTCGATCTCGAGCCTCGGCGCGATGCCGCCGAGGGACGCGCTGTCGGCGCTGTCGAAGCGGCGCGCGGTGCCGGCCACGGACTCGTCGCCGATCAGGAACCAGCCGAGGTTCGACGACGGATCGGCGCGGAACGCGAGGACATCGGCGAGAAGGCCGGGAGACTCCCACGTCTGCAGCCCGCCGGTGGTGGTCGCGAGGACGGCGGAGGCCTGCGCGGCGAAGTCGCCGCCCGAGTTCGTCCAGAAGACGCTGGAGCCGTCGGGCTGGTAGCTCGCATGCAGCCAAGTCGCGTCGCCCGCAAGCGCCGGCGCGCCGCTCGACTCGGTGAGGTCGGGGTCGCTCGCGCCGGTCGTCCACGCCGTCAGCGCGCGATGCAGCGCCACGTTGCGCACGCCGCCGTTCGCCTGCGAGACGTTCATCACGAGCCGCACGGCGGTGACGGTGGCGTCGGTGGGAACGACGCCGGAGAGATCGAAGCGCACGAGCGCGCGCCGGGTGAAGCCCTGGTTGGTGCGGCCGGCGAAGGTGTACTGGCCGGCGCCGTTCGCGACGCTTCCGTCGGTCGACTGGTAGAGCGTCGCGTCGGCCGCAGCCTGCACGGACACGAGGTCCGCGTGCAGCGGCGCGCTCGCGAGCGCGGCGATGACGGTGGTGGCGATTCGCATCTTCTCTCCTGCCCTCTCCGGGAAGGTAGGCTGACCGCTGCCGGCCCCGGCGCAAGGAGCGGAACGCGAACAATGCGGAAACTCATCGTTGCCACGACGAATCCTCACAAGGTCGAGGAGATATCGGCCGTGCTCGGCCCGCTTGGGATCGAGTGCGTTCCGCTGCCGGACGCGGGGATTCCCGAGCCGGTCGAGGATGGCGCGACCTTCGAGGCGAACGCGCGCATCAAGGCGCGGGCGTATGCGAAGGCGCTTGGTATCGCGGTGCTCGCGGACGACTCGGGTCTCGAGGTCGATGCGCTCGGCGGGGCACCCGGCGTCCACAGCGCGTACTACGCGGGCACCGGCGCGAACCGCGCCGAGCGCGACGCTGCGAACAACGCGCGGCTCCTACGCGAGCTCGAGGGCGTGCCTGACGGACAGCGCGGCGCGCGCTTCGTGTGCGTGCTGTGCATCGCACGGCCCGACGGCACGATCGAGGCCGAGGCGCGCGGGCATTTCGAGGGACGCATCGGACATGCGCCGCACGGAACCAATGGCTTCGGCTACGACCCGCTGCTCGTGCTGCCCGATGGCCGCACCAGCGCGGAGCTCTCGCCCGCTGAGAAGAACGCGCGCAGCCATCGCGGGAATGCGCTGCGGGTGCTGGTGCCGAAGCTTCCGCGCGTTCAGTAGCTCTCGCGCACAACGCGCCGCAGCCCATCGTCGAGGCGGAAGTACTCGAGACGCAGGCGTTCGCCGACCGAGCCGAGCCATGGCGCGCGGCCGGCGTGGCGGTCGATGCGGCCGAGCGCGTCGCGGACATCGTCGACGGTCGCGTGGGCATGGCCGCGGCTCGCGGCGAGCGCACGCGCGGTCCAGCCGATGCAGGCGAGGTTGAGGACGAGCGCCTGCACGCCGCGGACGGCGGGCCAGCCGTAGTAGCCCGCGCCCCAGGCGCGGCCGCCGAGGATCGTCGCGCGCGCATAGCGCGAGAGGAGCATGTCGATCGCGTCGCGGTCGGGGCTCTCGGAAAGCGTCGGGACGCGCGCGATCGCCGCGAAGTCGGTGCCGGCGAGGAGGCCGTGCGCGACCTCGGGAACGCGGCCCTTTCCGCGGCTGAAGGCGCGGCTGGCGAGCAGCTGCCGCAGCACGGTGCGCAGTCGCCCCTTGCTGCGCGCATCGTCGAGGCGGACATCCTCGAGGCGCGCGTAGGTCGCCTGCCGCAGCATGCGCAGCTGCTTCGGGAGCGCCGGCGGCAGCGGCAGGTGCTCGAGTTCCGCCGGCACCGCCGAGGCGAGCAGGGTGACGAGCTCGCGGAAGCGCGTGGCGCGCACGTCGGCGAGCTTCGCGCGGCCGAGGCTCGCGGCGATCCAGGCGAGGCCGTCGAAGCGGTCGCGCAGCACGAGATCTTCGCGCGCGAGCATCCGGTCGAGCGCGAGGGTCAGCGCGTCGAGCTCGCCGTCCTGCGCGCCCATCGCGTCGGCGAGCATCGGCCGGTGCGTCGCCACGCGCGTCTCGGGCAGCGCGCGGCTCATGCGGTCGATCTCGGGGAGATGCGAGCGCAGCTCGGCGCCCTTGTTCTCGCGCACGCTCTGGCAGGCGAACGAGAGCCCGACATGCATGCGGGCATCGTCGGGAACGAGCACGAACGGGAAGAGCTGGCAGGCGATCGGCTTCTCCGCGAAGCCGTGCTCCTTGTGGATGCGGCAGAGGCCGTCGTCCATCAGGAAGACGCAGGCGCCGTCGGCGCGTTGGCGGAGGTAGGTCGTGCCGCGGAACTCGACGGTGACCGGCTCGCCGAGCTTCTCCTCCCAGCCCTGCGCGCGGAGCTTCTCGAGGTCGGCCGGCCGCAGCTGCACCGTGAAGTCGCGGCAGCAGTTCCCGCAGCCATGGCAGCTGTAGCGCTGCCCGGGCACGGGAAGGACGAGGACCGGGAGGGAGATGCTCACGCGGACGAGGGTATGCGACGGAGGCGCTGGCCACACCAGATCGCGCCGAGGATGCCGAGCGGGATCGCGACCGCGGCCTCGCCCGCGCTCTCGAGGAGCGCGAGCTGCGCGAAGAGCGCGTCGAGGTCCTGCCCGTCGGCCGCGGAGGTCGCGACCATCGGCGCGACGACGGCGACGAGGGCTTCGCGCCAGCCGATCCGGCCGAGCGGGTTGCCCGCGCCGAGGATCGCGACCGCCGCAAGCAGCACCGCCTGCGCGGGCGAGAGCGTGAGGCCCACGATCTTCGCGGCGGCCCACATGCGCACGCCCCACATCGCGAGGTCGACGGTGCGGAAGGCGAGTCCGCCCGCGAAGGCGCGCGGATCGGTCAGCACGCGCTCGCCGCCGCGCAGCAGCTTGCGGAACGCGGCCGTTCGGCAGAGGAGGACGGTCGTCGTCGCGCCGAGCGCGAGGCAGCCGAAGTAGGTGGCGAACCAGATGAGGTCGAGCGCGGCTTCGCCGCCCGTTGCGGCGAGCTGGGCGAGCCCGGCGACGATCGCCGACGCGAGGGTGCCGAAGGTCACGAGCGCGACGGCCGCGAGCCACGCGACCGAGGTCGTCAGCGGCATGCGGTCGACCTTCCAGTGGAAGCCGAGGCGCAGCACGAGCCCGAGCCGCACCGGCGCGTAGTTGAAGAGCGACGCCATCAGGTTGACCGCCTGCATCGCGAGGAAGCCGAAGCGGTGGACCGGGCGCGCGAGCGTCTGGAAGGTGAGGCCCGAGCAGATCGTCGAGACGAGGGTCGCGCCGAGGAGCGTGGCGACGAGCGCGGGATCCGCCTCGCGCAGCTTCGCGAGGCCGTCGGCTCCGTCGTGGAAGGCGCGCACCGCGCACCAGCCGACGAGCGCGCATCCGACGACGAAGCCCGCGATCTGCACGGCCATGCGCGCCGCGCTCGGTCGGCGCGGGGCGTCGTGGCTCGGTGCGGTCGGCTCGGTCACGCGCCGGAGTGTATCGGGGGCGCTCAGCGGTCCGGGCGCGGCCGGCGCCGGCGCTCGCGCCAGAGCACGACGAAGACGCGCAGGCCGTCCTTCATCCGGATCTTCTTGCCCTCGTCGAAGCCACGCGGCTCGTAGCGCACCGGGACCTCGCGGACGCGAAGGCGGTTGCGCGCCGCCGAGGCCACGATCTGCGGCTCGATGCCGAAGCGCTCCTCGTCGAGCTCGGGCAGCACCCGCCGCAGCGCGGGAACCGTGAAGAGCTTGAGGCAGCACTCCATGTCGGCGACCCGCAGGCCGGTCATGAGGTTCGAGGCGAGCGTCAGGAACCCGTTCAGCATCCGGTGCGCGGCGCGCTTCATGCCCTTCGGCGCGATGGCCCAGCGGTTGCCGAGGACGAGGTCGGCGTCGCCTTCGAGCGCGGGCCGCGCGAGGGCCGCGAAGTCGGCGGGGTCGTACTCGAGGTCCGCGTCCTGCACGAGGACGAGGTCGCCTTCGTCGGCGAGCTCGAGCGCGCGGGCGAAGCCGGTGCGGATCGCGGCGCCCTTGCCGCGGTTCGTCGGATGGCGGATCAGTTCGACGGCGACGCCGCCGTCGGAGGCCGAGCGATCGCGCAGCGATTCCGCCTGTGCGCGCGTCTCGGCGTCGCTGCCGTCGTCGACGAGGATCACCCGCAGCGCGACGCCGGAGACCGTCGTCGCGCGCACGCGCGCAAGCGACGGCGCGAGCGTGCTCGGCTCGTTGAAGACGGGCATGACGACGAACAGCTGCGGCATCGGTTGGCTCCGACGCCCGGCGCTCAGGACTGGCCCGGCGTGCCGCCGCCGCCGATCGCACCGCGCATCTGGGTGTCGGCGACCAGGTTCTGCATCCGGTAGTAGTCCATCAGCCCGATCTTCCCGGTGCGGAGGCTCTCGGCGACCGCCTTCGGCACCTCGGCCTCGGCGAGCACGACGAGCGCGCGGTTCTTCTGCGCCTCGGCCTGGTACTCGACCTCCTGCGCGACCGCGAGCGCGCGGCGCTGCTCGGCCTGCGCCTGGAAGCGCTTGGTGTCGGCCTCGGCCTGCGCGGCCTGCAGCTGGGCGCCGATGTTCTCTCCGACGTCGACGTCGGCGATGTCGATCGAGAGGATCTCGAACGCGGTGCCCGAATCGAGGCCCTTGGCGAGCACGGTCTTCGAGATCCGGTCGGGGTTCTCGAGCACGCTCTTGTGGTCGTTCGCGGAACCGATCGTCGAGATGATGCCTTCGCCGACGCGGGCGATGATGGTCTCCTCGGTCGCGCCGCCGACGAGGCGTCCGATCGCGGTGCGCACGGTCACGCGGGCCTTCGCCCGCAGCTGGATGCCGTCCTTCGCCACCGCGTCGATCGTGGACTTGCCCGACTGGACGCTCGGGCAGTCGATCACCTTCGGGTTCACCGAGGTCTGGACCGCGTCGAGGATGTCGCGGCCGGCGAGGTCGATCGCCGTCGCGCGGTTCCACGGCAGGTCGATGCCGGCCTTGTCGGCCGCGATCATGGCGGCGACGACGCGGCTGATGTTTCCGCGGGCGAGGTAGTGCGCCTCCATCAGGTCGGTGGGGATGTCGAGGCCGGCCTTCTTGGCGGAGATGCGGTTGAGGACCACGACCTCGGGCGGCACCTTGCGGAGCCGCATCATGATCAGGTCGAGCATGGGCACCTTCGCGTCGCTGAAGAGCGCCTGCACGTACAGCTTCAGGACGCCGAGCATCACGAAGAAGATGAACAGTCCGACGAGTCCGACGACGCCGAGAAGGATCCAGAGCAGGACATCCCCGGGGGCCGCTTGGGCAAGAATGGAAGTCATGGCGCGCGGAGGGTATCAGGCCCGGCGCCGGCGCGAGGCCGCACGCGGATGCCTCCGTCGCGGACCGCAACCACCTCGACCTCGGTCCCCGCGTCGATCAGGTCGCCTTCCGCGCTTGCGTCAAGTCGACGCCCGCCGATGCTGACGAAGCCTGCGGGTCGCAGCGGCGTGATCGCGGTGCCGGTCGAGCCGACGGCGGGCGCGTTCGCGACGTGATCCGGGATCCCGGCACCCGTGCGCGCGGGATCTTCCGCGGAGAGCACCATCCGGCGGCCGAGCGGCGAGCGCGCAGCCATCTTCAGGCCGAAGACGAGCATGAACGGCGCTGCGACCGAGTAGAGGGCGAGCAGCGACATGCCGAGCGTGGCGTCGTGCATGAAGCCGAGGACGACGGAACTCACCGCACAGAGGATGCAGAGCACCGCGAGCAGGCCGCCGGTCGGCACGAAGATCTCGACCGCGAAGATGCCGAACGCGGCGACGCCCACGAGGATCGAGGCGATCAGGGTGCCGGAGGAGGAGGGCTCTTCCATGTGTGGGTTTCCGGCGTTTCAGCTCTCGACCGTCGGCTGCGGCGCGGGGCCGCCCGCGCGCTCGACGAGCACCGTCGAGCCTTGCCGCCCCGTCGCGACGATCTCAGCGCCGCGCGGGATGTAGTCGCCGCCCGACTGGGCGTCGAGGATATCGTCGCCGAAACGCGCGCGGCCTGAAGGTCGGAGGTCGGTGTCGGCGACGCCCGCGGTCCCCGGCGCGGGGACCTTCGCGTCGTGGCGCGGCGGCGGCTCTTCGGTGTTCCGCACCGACGCCGAAAGCACGGCGCGGCGCAGGACGCGCGATTCGCCCATCCATCTCGAAGCGAACCAGACGCCGATCGCGCCGAGGACGATCCCGGCGAGCGTGGTGGTCGTGGCCGTCAGCAGCATCGAGCGCTGCGACGCGCTCGTCGGATCGGTGCCGGTGAAGCTCGCGACGAGGCCGCCCAGGATGCAGACGCCTCCGGCGATCCCGACGAATCCGGTGCCGGGCAGCACGAGGATCTCGACGCCGACGAGCACGATGCCGGCCACGACGAGCAGGATCTCCCACCACTGCGCGAGGCCGAGGATTCCGGGCGCGCCGATGAGGAGGAGGAGCGCCACGCCCGCGATCGCGCCCGCGACGCCGACGCCGGGATGGAGCGACTCGATCACGATCGCGATGACGAAGATCGCGATCAGCAGGATGCGCATCGGCCACGAGACGAGCAGCCGTACGACCGGTTCGGTCCAGCTCTCCGGGAACCGCGTGGTCGAGTCGGCGGCGAAGAAGGCGCGCAGCGCGTCGTCGTCGCGGACTTCCGCGCTCGCGAGGCCCCAGCGAATCGCCTCGTCGGACTGGACGACGAGCAGGCGGTCGGCGGTGTCGATGGTCTCGACGATGCGCCAGGTCGATCCGTCGTCGGAAAGCGGCGCGGCCGAGGGCAGCAGCGGCTTCTTTGGAGCCGGCGCGCCGGGCGCGGCCTTCGCCGGCAGTGGCGCCGAGGCCGGATCGAGGCCGAGCGTTTCGAGTTCGGCGCGGTCGGCGAAGCGGCGCACGCCGTCGGAGGCCCGCTCGACGAGCCACAGTTCGCGCTCGACCGCGACGAAGGCCTGCAGCAGCCGCGGGTCGTGGCCGAGTCGCGCCGCGGCGTCGTCGAGTTCGTCGAGGAGGGGCGACTCCTGCTTCGCGCGTTCCGCCGCCGGCAGGGGCACGATGCCCATACCGGGCACGGCGGCGATCGGGGCGGCGTCGCCGAACACCGAGCCAGGTGCGACCACGATCTCGCGGCAGGCAAGGGCGATGAAGGTGCCGGCGCTGAAGGCCTTCGGTCGGATCCACGCCACGGTGTTGACCGGCGCCTCGCTCTTGAGCCGCAGCAGGATGTCGAGCATCGCGCCGACCTCGCCGCCCGGCGTGTCGATCTCGAGGACGACGGCGTCGAATCCCTGTTCGCTCGCCGCGCGGAGCCGCCGCTCGATCGACCAGAGCGAGACCTGGTCGATCGGGCCGCTGATCGGCAGCACCGCGACCCGCTTCGCCTCGCGCGAGGCCGGGATCGCGCCTGCGGACTGGCCGGGCGCCGGCGGCGCGACCAGGAGCGCGCAGGCGAGCGCGAGAACCGTCGCGAGCACGAGTCGAAGCCGGCGGGCGCAGGTCATGGGCCGCATGGTACGCGAGGGTCAAAAGGAACCGCGGCCGGCTTGCGCCGGCCGCGGTCCGATGTCTGCCTCGAGATGCCGGGGACTCAGTCCCAGGCGATCTGGAAGGTGTAGGTGCTGCCCGAGCCCGTGACGGTGTGGCACTGCGTGAGGAAGCAGTCCCCGCCGGCGTCGCCGAGGTCGTTCTTGAAGATGTTGTCGTCGACCGGAGTGGTCGAGCCGGTGACGGTGATCTGCTGGATGCCGTCCGGCTGGAACTTGTTCTCGAAGGCGACGTGGTTGTCGTTGAAGCAGATGTTGCCTTCCCACTGCTTCGCGCCGCCGTGGATCTGCAGGGTCCGCGAGGCGTTGTAGATGTTCTCGACGAGCGAGCCATCCTGAACGCCGCGGTTGCCCATCACCGCGTACTTGGTGTTGTAGGTGTCGCGCCACTCCTTGGCCTTGCGGGCGCCGATGAGCGTGAGCGTTCCGTAGCTCACGTTCGACAGCGTGCCGAGGTTGGCCTTGAAGTTCGGATCCCAGTACTGATCCTCGGCCGCGACGACGTTGTACGCCTCGTAGTTGTAGTTGGCCATCGCGAGGACGTTGGTCGAGACCTCGGCGGTGCTGATGAGCACGGAGGTGTCGAACGCGTTCTGCATGACGCAGGCCGAGTACAGGTTGGCGTGGTTGTTCTGGGTCTGGTCCTCGGCGCCCTTGCCCGGGATGTTGCCGACGCGGTCGATGAGGCCCGGGGTCGGGTACACGCCGTTGTAGTCGCGGGCGAGGGTGAGGAATCCCTTGTGGATCTGCTGGATCTGCGTCGAGTCCTTCACGCGGCGCGCGGTGGCGCGGGCGCGGTTGAGGGCCGGCAGGAGGATCGCGAGGAGGAGGGCGATGATGCCCATGACCACGAGGAGCTCGATGAGCGTGAAGCCCCTCTTGGTGGTGTTGCTGCGCTGAGTCATGGAATGCTCCATTGAGAGTGCGTTGTGTTTCGCTGAAGGATGTTGGATGGGCTCAGGCCGGGATCACGGAACCGGGTTGGTTCCGTCGGTGAGCTTCTCCGGGCCCTCGACGTAGCCAGAGGTGGCGGTCGGCTGGGCGGCCGGCGTGCCGATGCAGATCGTCAGCCAGGTGTCGCCCTCGAGGAGGCCCTTGCATCCGCCGGTGGTGTACTCCCACGCGAAGATGTTGTCCTTCTTGAGGTTGATCGAGCCGCACTCGTACTGGACGGTGTCGGGGATCGGGCTGAGCTCGAGCGCGGTGTGGTTGTCGCCGTACGCGACGTTGCCTTCCCAGGTGTCATCCGGGGCGTGGAACTGGAGCGCGTAGCACTTCTGGTAGTTCGGACCGCTGGTCTTGCCCTTGTAGGGGCCGCGGTTCGAGAGCATCGGGCGGGTGCCGTCCGACTTGTTCGACCAGTAGAACTTCTTGCGGTCGCCCACGAGCGCGAGGTGCGCGTAGGAGGTGTGGCACACCGAGGTGGCCGCGCCGTTGTTGGTCGACTGGATGTTCGCCTGGAAGCCCGGATCCCAGAAGGTCGGGACGGTCGCCGACGGGTTGTACGACGTGTAGTTGTACTCGGCGTAGGAACGGATGATCGGGTTGTTCTCGACCGGCGAGATCACGACCTGCGGGTCGATGAAGGTCTTCGCGATCATCGAGGAGTACAGGTTGGCGCTCGAGTTCTTGGTCTGGTCCTCTTCGCCCTGGCCGGGGACGTAGCCGACGCCGATGACCTGCAGGCGCTGGATGAGGCCGGGGAGGGGGAGGCGGCCCTTCGGATCCTGGTTCGCCCAGGTGAGGAAGCCCTTGTGGATCGACGCCAGGTTGGAGGCGTCCTGCAGCGTCTTCGCGGTTCGCTGCGCCTTGCTCAGGGCCGGCAGAAGCAGGCCGATGAGCAGCGCAATGATCGCGACGACGACGAGGAGCTCGACGAGAGTGAACCCGCTCTTCTTGCGAATCATGAAACTGTCTCCTTGATGCGATGGCACACGCGGCCATCTGAACTGGGGAATGAGGCGGCGCAGAATGACACGCGCCGATAACGACAAGGTCGTCAGGGGAGGCTGCGGGCGGTTCCGAGGTGTCGGAAGTCGTCGCGGTCTCCTGCAGATGCGAGCGGCGCGGGCATGACGAAGCGGTCCGCGCGGGACTTCGGGGTTGGAATACCTCGAAGGAATCCGCGCGAATCCGGTACCGAAGGGCGATGATCTGCCTCCTCGGGCGCAGGGCTGGCGTCTGAACGACGGGATCCAACCGCTGGCGGTGCATGCCCGGGCCTGTTGCCGATTCCCCGAAAAACACGGAGAAGCGCTGGCTCGCGGGTCGGGTTGTCGGCGGTTGCGGCTCGAAAGCGTCGGGGGGCCGACAATCAGGAATGCAGGACGGTGTGAAGAGGAGCCGGATGAAGCCTCGGCGATCGCCTCGGCGGGTGGCTCGACCTCGAGATGGGGCCGCAACCGTCAGGAATACTCGTGCAGGGTAATACGGCCGCGCGGGGTGTCAAGTTCCTGCCGACGCAGCAGATTGGACTCGAGGACCGATCCGGGCTGCGACGCCGGGATCGGTACAGTGCCGCCCCTTACCCGGAGCCACACCGTGTCGAACCCGAACGAAGCCCTCGCCCGCCTTGGTCTGACCCTGCCCGCCGCCCCGAAGCCAGTCGCCGCCTATGTGCCGGCGGTCCGCTCGGGGAACCTGATCTACGTGTCGGGGCAGCTTCCGATGGCGAACGGGGCGCTGATGGCGACCGGGCCGGTGCCTTCCAAGGTCTCGATCGAGGACGCCCAGAAGGCGGCCCGTCAGTGCGCGCTGAACGCGATGGCGGTGGTGGCGGACCAGCTTGGCGGCGACCTCGCCAAGGTGCGGCGGGTGGTTCGCCTTGGGGTGTTCGTCCAGTCGGACGACCGCTTCGACGGCCAGCCCAAGGTCGCGAACGGGGCGAGCGAGCTGATGCAGGAGGTCTTCGGCGAGGCCGGGCGCCACGCGCGCGCGGCGGTCGGGACCAACGCGCTTCCGCTCGACGCCTGCGTCGAGGTCGAGGTCCTGTTCGAAGTGGGTTGAGCGGGGCTACTTCGAGATCAGCGCGATCAGCAGCACGATGTTGCCGAGGAGGCTGAGCGACGCGAGCGCGATGAGCGCGATGGCCGCCGGGCTCGCGAACGGTCCGGTCGCGTCCTTGCGCACCACCGAGACCGGTTCGGCGCTCGTCGCGGCGACGGCGGTCGCGATCGTCGAGAGGTCGACCGCGGGCTTCGCGAACTCGGGATCCTGTCCGGCGAGCACGAGGTCGATGTCGCGCAGCAGGTCGCGCGCCGACTGGTAGCGCTCGCGGGCGTCCTTCTTCAGCATCGTCTCGATGATGAGCGCGGTGCCGCCCGAGATCTGCGGGTTCACATGGTCCGGCGGCACGAGCGGCTGCTTGAGATGCTTGTGCATCACCTGCGAGGGCGACTGCCCGTCGAAGGGGACCTTGCCCGTGACCATGTGGTAGAAGGTCGCGCCGAGGCCGTAAAGATCGGCCGGCGGACCGATGTCGACCGAGCCGCGGATCTGCTCGGGCGAGATGTAGTACGGCGTGCCGAAGGCGCGGCCGGATTCGGCTTCCGCGGCCTCCTTGTCGCTGATGCCGCGGGCGAGGCCGAGGTCGGCGAGCTTGGCCACGCCGCCGGTCGTCATCATGATGTTCTTCGGCTTGATGTCGCGGTGGACGAAGCCCATCTCGTGCGCGTGCTGCAGCGCCGCGCCGACCTGGCGGATGATCTCGAGGGCCTCGCGCTCGGGGACGCGCTTGCGGCTGACGATCCGGTCGTAGACCGTGTCGCCGTCCACGTACTCCATGACGAAGTAGTGGTGCTCGCCGGCCTGTCCGACGTCGTAGGCGGCGACGATGTTGTTGTGGTTGAGCCGCGCGGCGGCGCGGCCTTCCTTGTAGAAGCGCTCGATGAAGTTCGGGTTCGTCGAGAACTTCTTGGGGAGCACCTTGATCGCGACCAGGCGGTCGAGCGAGATCTGCTTCGCGAGGAACACGGTCGCCATCGCGCCGGCGCCGAGCTTGCGGATGATGCGGTAGCCCGGGATCTGCTGGCTCGTCTTCACCGCCTCGAGGTCGCCGCGGAGGCGCTCGACCTGGCGCTTGGTGAGGAACTCCTTCTCGACGAGGACTTCGGCGAGCGAGATCGGCGCGGCGGTGGTCGCGCGCGCGCGCACCTGGCGCGAGCACTCCTCGAGTTCGTCCGGCGACATCAGGCCGCGTTCGACCACGAGCTTGCCCAGCACCGTGTCGAGGCTCGAGCCGCTGCGCGACGCCTCGTTCGGCGACTGGGCCGGCGAGGGCGAGGTGGGGCCCGGCTCGTCGTCGGCGAGCTCGATGCGGTTGGGTTCTGGTGCCGGCTGGGCTGACACGAGTGCTTGAGTTCCTTGCCGCTGCCTGAGGCCCTCGCCGCAGAGCACGGCGAGGCGCTTTCCCGGAACCGATCCGAGAGGTCCTTCCCGGCGGCGGCTGCGCGATCCGCGCAGACCGCACCATCCGCCTGTCCTCACGATCGGCGGAGCGGGCGGGGAGATTCAGGCAACTCGCCCGGGTTGTCAATCCGCGAAGAGATCGCCTCGGGTGTCGGTACGGCCGCCGGGTGGGTCCGGATTCGTTCCGGTCGGAAGTTCCCGGTCACGATCGTCGCAGGGCCGTAATCTTCCGCTTCCCCAGGATTTCACACCCGTGGACCATCGCCACGACCTTCCCAGCGCCTCCCGGCCGCTCGTTCTCGCGAGCGGGTCGCCGCGTCGGCGCGAGATGCTGGCGGCGGCGGGATTCGCGGCCGAGGTCGAGCCGGCCGACATCGACGATTCGGACCTGTCGTGGACCGGGGTGCCGGCGGCGGATGTCGCGCCCGCGCTCGCCATGTTCAAGGCGCGCAGGGTCGAGGCGCGGCGTCGCGGTCGCGGCGCGCCGGCGGCGTGGATCCTCGCGGCCGACACGGTGTGCGAGCGCGATGGCGCGGTGCTCGGGAAGCCGGTCGATCTCGAAGACGCCCGCGCGATGATCGGGTCGCTGGCCGGTCGAGGTCACGGCGTGGTCACCGGCTGGTGCCTCCTCTCGCCAGGCGGGGAGGCGCGGCTTGGGCGCGACATCGCGTGGATCGAGATCGGCGTCCTTCCCCCGGACGACTTCGAGCGCTTCCTCGCCGAGGGCGCGTGGCGCGGAAAGGCCGGCGGCTACAACCTGCCCGAAGTGGTCGCGCGCGGCTGGCCGGTGCGGTGCAGCGGCGATCCGCAGACGGTGGTGGGCCTTCCGATCGACAGGCTCGCTCCGCTTCTGCGACGATCCCTCGCGGAGGATCTCGGCGCGTGAGCGATCCGCAGCAACCGACCACGATCGATCCGGCGCTCGTCGGCCGCGACCTCGGCGAGTGGACGATGGTGCCCGCGTGGATCTCGATTCCGGTCGCGCTCGCGGTCGCTGGCGCGCTGGTCTGGTACTTCGCGCGGCTCGGAAGGCCCGATGTGCCGCGGTCGCGGCGCTGGGTGCGGCGGGCCTCGGTCGTGTGCGCGCTCGCGGGACTTCCCGCGCTCGTGCGCGCGCTGACCTTCGTCCATCCGCACGAGGATCGCGCCGGCTGGGCGCTCGCGTGGTCGATGGCGCTGCTCGCGCTCGTCGCCTGGGCGACCCTCGCGGTCGTCGATCTCGTCCTCACGGCGCGCGGCGGCTGGCACGAGTATCGCGCGCTTCGGCGCGAAGTCTTCGGCGGAGGGAAGCGCGCCGATGGCTGACGAACGCGGACCGCTGCCGCGCTGGCTCGCACCGATCGCCTGGCCGCTTGCGCGGGCGTACGCAGCCGGCGTCGCGCACCGCAACGCACGGTTCGAACGGGGCGTCGGCGTGCATCGGCTCGAGGTCGACGGCGTGCGGCCACCGGTCGTCTCGGTGGGCAACCTCACCGCGGGAGGCACGGGGAAGAGCCCGTTCGTCGCGTGGATCGCGCGGGAGATCGCGGCGCGGGGCGCGAAGGCGGTGATTGCGATGCGCGGGTACCGCGGAGTCTCCGACGGCCGCGGCGGCGTGGTCTCCGACGAGGCGCTCGAGTACGCGGCGACCGCGCCCGAGGCGCTCGTCGTCGTGGGGAGCGGGCGCCGCGAGGCGCTCGGGCGCGCGCTCGCGGGCGCGCCGTGGCTCGATCGCGCGGTGGTCGTCCTCGACGACGGGTTCCAGCACCGCATGCTCGCGCGCGACCTCGACGTCGTGCTCGTCGACGCGACGCGGCCCGGGCTCGACGGCGACCTTCTTCCGAACGGATGGCTGCGCGAGCCGGCGAACGCGATCGCGCGCGCAGGACTCGTGGCGCTGACGAAGGCCGACGACGAAGGTCGGCGCGCGCGTGCCGCGGCGTCGGTGCTGCGCTGGCGCGGCTGCGCGCACGATGCCTCATGCGTGCACGAGTGGTCGGGTGTCGAGGTCGCGGAGGGCGATGCGCCACGGCGCGAACTTCCCGTGGCGGAGCTCGCGGGCGCGAAGGTCGTGAGCGCGTGCGCGCTCGGGAATCCCGCGCACTTCCATGCGATGGTCGAGCGCGCAGGCGCGCAGGTGGTCGCGCGGCTCGAGAAGCCGGATCACCGCGCCTTTCGAGCCGAAGAGCTCGATTCGGCCGCGCGCCGATCGGGCGCGCGCATGGTCGTGATGTCGCGAAAGGACCGCGTGAAGCTCGATCGCGCGCCCGTGGTCGCGCTCGCGGTGCCGACGCTCGCGCTGCGGTTTCTCGAAGGCGAGTCGTCCGTGCGCGCGGCGATCGCGCGCGTCGTCAGCGGCGCAGGCGCTCGTACGAGCGCGTGATCGAGTCGTAGTCGCCGTAGGTGCGGCCGTTGATGACCTGCTGGCGGTCGCGCACGAAGATGGCGGCCGACTCGGACTCGCGCACGACCGGAGCGCGGTCGGCGCCGAGCGCGCCGTCGTTGCGGCCGAAGCCGGCGGATTCCTCCGCGGCGAGCACGAGCATTCCGCGCGTCGGGGCGCGGTCCGGCACGCGGGCTGCGTCGCCGCTCGCGCATCCGGAGAGCGCGAGCAGGGCGGGCGCGAGCCCGAGAACTGCGATTCCAATCTTCAGGTTGTCCACGGCTTCTCCTCCCTCGGAGCGTGCCGCGCGGGCGGCCTCCGGCAAGCCGAGGTGGCGTTCTAGCCCTGAAATCAGGGCGTGCCGCCCGCTACAGACGGACTTCCGAGCCGCGCGGCAGCGGGCGCGCCGCGCGTCGGCAAAGTTCGGGAAAGTCTTGACTTGGGCTAGAACGGCGCGAGATACTCGCCATGTTCCCTAGCAGACAAATCGCCGGCGAGTCGCCCGGTGGAGGTGGATGATGGCTACGACGACCAAGAAGGATCTCATCGAGCGCGTGTCGGCCGAGACCGGCCTGCCGCGCACCGATGTCCGACGCGCGGTGCAGAGCTTCCTCGAGCACGTGATCGACGAGCTCGCGCGCGGCAACCGCCTCGAGTTCCGCGACTTCGGTGTGTTCGAGATCCGCGAGCGCGCGGGTCGCGTCGCCCAGAATCCGAAGACCCTCGAGCGCGTCGCCGTTCCGCCGCGCAAGAGCGTGCGCTTCAAGGTCGGCCGGCTCATGCAGCAGTCGCTCGTCGACGGCGTCGCCGCAGGCGCGCGGTCGAACGGCTCGGCCGACGACTGAGCGTTCGTCCGGTTCCCGATGCGTGATCGCGCGACTTGCGGGGAATCCTGTCGCTTCGGTCGCGGTTCCATGAATCCCCGCTAGTCTGCGCGC
>Ga0315906_10003319_pt1 | contig 21412 bp, 19 predicted proteins | sample LakEriMetagenome_4_FD_203526 | JGI IMG/M metagenome (GOLD analysis project Ga0315906, IMG submission 203526) | Freshwater fungal communities from buoy surface, Lake Erie, Ohio, United States - Buoy 2 MA122 | ecosystem: Environmental > Aquatic > Freshwater > Lake > Lake biofilm | place: USA...
CGGCCACAATCACCACCCTGATGAGATTCAACGGAATCGTGTCCTATATTGGGCGGGAAGTATTCGGGATCGAACCCACTTACATCTCCGCGGCATCAGCGAGGAAGTTGTGCGGTGTGAAGTTACAGAAAACATCGGTGGCAGGCATGCCACATAAGGAGCAGGTTTTCAAGTACATGTGCGAACACGACCTGTCCCACATGCAGTGGCCCCTCACCCCCAAGTCCGGCGCGATCGTGGGATGGAGTAGAGATGCCACCGATGCATATGTGATCGCTCGTGCCGCATGCTTAATGCAAAAATAGATTTTTTTACCAGAACAATATAATTACAAACATGAAGCTCACAGCCACACAACTCCGTAAAATTATCCGTGAAACAGTAGAAGAAACAATGGCAGAGACTGACGGCGTCGTCAGTCCTGAAGAGTTTGAATCCATTGTTACAGAAAATAAGATCAGAATTCCTCTCAACGAGGATATTGGTATTCTTACAGTAACTCTTGGAACCGTTCTTGGTATTTTAGCATACAAAGTAGGAAAAGGTGCTCTTGGCGTCGCATCCGTGGCCGCTCAAAATCTTGCCTATAACTTAGAACAGGAAGCTCAAGAGAAGCTTCGGGCAAAAGCTGAAGCAGCCAAGCAGGCTAATCTTGATGCCGCAGTTGCATCACTTGCCGATGATCCTCAGCTCGCTGCAATGTTCAAGCAGTTGATACAGCTTCAGCATTCGGGTACTTCGAAGCAGGTGAGTGCTCTCAGCAAGCAGATCACTGCTTATGTCAATAACAACATGGCCGATACCGGAGCTAGCCCCATGGACGTCCGCATTGCCCTCTCAAAGAGAGCCGGCGCCGCCAGATCAAGATACTGATTCTTCTTGAAGGACATGTTGTGAAACTTACAGTAGATCAATTGCGCCAAATCATCAAAGAAGAAGTTCAGAAAGTTGTTTTGGAGTCTTCGTCGACTCTCACAGAGGCCACTCGTGAACCTTCGAACCTTAAAAAGGATCTTATGAGACTTCCAATTGGTGGCAGAATAGAATAGAAGGCGTTAATCTCTTTGATTTCGGCAGAGACGGAATCAAAGCTGACATTGAAAAAAGACTCGTTGGTGGCAGGAGGGTTTACGCTCTCATTAAACTGAACAGAAACGGTAATCCAAAATCGGAAGAGGTTTTTGACACGGCAGAAAAGCTAGCTTATTCCCTCGGCGATTTCTCTTACTTTTGATTCGTTAACAAGTTTTGAACTGTTGAACTCGGTCGTGGTACAGTTGTACCGTGGCCGTTTTTAGCATCAGTGACAAACTTCTGTTCATAGAGTCCGTCTTCGGCAAGGGTCACCTCGCGGGAAACGGAAAGAACTTCGATGTCCGGTGTCCCATCTGTGCACCCTCTGATGTCACGAAGAAGAAACTGGCGATCAAGACGGATGATGACCGGTGTCACTGTTGGGTGTGTGGATTCAAGGCGCGCAACCTCGTTCCTCTCATCCGCAAGTACGGTACACCTGGACAACTTGCGAAGTACAAGGAAGTCCTCGGTATCGCCGATGGCGGGACAGGAGAACTGGTCACCGGCGAGAAGGTGGAGGAACAACGCCTCGAACTTCCGAAGGACTTCTGTCTCCTACCCCTCGCCAATCCCAACGATCCTGACGTGAAGGCGACCTGGAGGTACCTCTTCGGTCGTGGTCTCACCGAGAAGGACGCGTGGTACTTCAAGTTCGGTGTCTCCAACGAACCTCGGTGGAAGAGGCGTGTCCTCATGCCCTCCTTCAACTTCAAGGGTGAACTCAACTACTTCACCGCGAGGGCGATCGATAAGGACCGGCGCCCTAAGTATGACAATCCTGAGGTGGACAAGAACCCCATCATCTTCAACGAGATCAACATCGACTGGACGAAGAGATTGGCATTGGTGGAGGGTCCCTTCGACCTCGTCAAGTGCCCGGACAACACTACAGCTCTCCTCGGTTCTGACCTGGATGAGCGACACGAACTCTTCAATAGAATCCTCCTCAACAACACACCAGTTGCCCTCGCCCTCGACGGAGACATGTGGGATAGGAAGACTCCCAAGATAGCGAAGAAACTCCAGGAGTACGATGTGGATGTCCAGATCGTGGATGTGCGCCCCTGGGGAGACCCCGGTTCCATGTCGCGCGCTGAGTTTGAGATCGCTCTGAAAGAGGCCCGCTATCTCGATTGGAACGATAACTTTCTTATCAAACTCAATCAAGTTATTAGTACATCATCTCTGGGAATTTAGTTAGGTAACCATGATGCATGACGCATATTTAATTCATGGGTTACATTTACAGGATTCTCAATAAGACCAATGGAAAATCTTACATTGGTCAAACAGTGCATCTAAAGACTCGCTGGTTGGGTCATGTAAGATCTTCAAGAGATAGGTCTTCAAAAATTGGTGAAGCAATTAAGAAATACGGTTTAGAAAATTTCGAATTTTCAATTCTTGAAGAAGCTGAGACGCAAGAGGAGATTGACAGGCTTGAGAGGCACTACATAGCACTTTTTGAAACAAACATGTCTTCTGGTGGGAATGGCTACAATCTGACAGACGGAGGTTTCTCTGGTGTCAGAGGACTTAAGATGTCTGATGAGACTAAATTGCTGATGTCAGAGAAGAAAAAAGAGCTATACAGTCGATCACCTGAAGTTATCGAGAGAATTTCTGCAACTGTTAAAAAATTGTGGCAAGACGAAGAGTATGTCAAAAAGAACACCGTGAGTTGCCCTGTCGATTCTGAAACTTTATTGCGAGAATCCGAGGGACTTTCTTGGAATGATGTTGCATCTAAGTTTGAAGTGAGTGCAACGACTGTGAAAAAGTGGTTCAAGACTTACAACTTGAAGAAAGAAAACAAAAAAGAAAACCGACAACCTTGGTCCAAAGAAGAAGAAGAAACGCTTCTTGAACTAAGAAAATCAGGACACTTAATCAGAGAGATATCGAAGCTGATGAACAGAAGCGAAGCATCTGTTCTTAAGAGATCCCAGAAGCTCCTAGATTTGAACAATATTGTTAGACCGCGTTATTTTAGAAAAATCAAACCATGAAGATAGCGCACACTGCAGACATCCATGTCCGGGGATTAAGTCGTCACGAAGAATATAGGCAAGTTCTAAAATTTTTTGCTGATGATTGTCTTGAGCAGAAAGTAGATCACATCTTTGTTGGTGGTGATATTTTTCACACAAAGACTACCGGTATTTCACCGGAATACATCGAGTTTTTAACTTGGTGGCTTAACTACATGTCAAAAGTTGCCCCTGTGCACTTGATATTAGGAAACCACGATTTAAACTTGTCAAACCTGTCTCGTCAGGATGCAGTCACACCCATCGTGGAAGCGATGGCCAACCCACGTGTCTTCCTCTATAAGAAGTCAGGAGTCTACAACTTCGCACCAGGATACAACTGGTGTGTCTTCTCATGCTTCGATGAAGAAGGCTGGAAAGATGTAAAACCTATTGCAGGTGACATTAACATTGCAACATTCCACGGGGGAGTGAAAGGATCTCTTTCAGAGACAGGCTGGGAGATCGATGAAGGTAGAATTACCTCTGAGTTTTTTAAAGACTATGACTTCTGCATGCTTGGAGACATTCACAGGCAACAGTTTCTTTCCTATAGAGATGGTAAGCCCTGGATCGGATACCCAGGTACACCGATTCAACAGAATTATGCAGAAGAATTAAACCACGGTTACTATCTCTGGGATATAAAGAATTCTTCTCAGTGGGATGTTGTTAATAGACCGCTTCCAAACCCCAAGCCTTTTGTGACTATTGATTGGGATGGGTCTATTGAAAACACGCTTAAGGTATCGAGCTCTTACCCTACTGGCTCTCGATTTAGAATTAGGTCAAATGTGTCAATGACACAAGACGAAGTTCACGTCTTGTCTGAGACACTTAAGACAAGTAGATTGGCGTCAGAAGTAACATACAAGATTGATGCCCAAGTAGACACCAAAGAATTAAAAGAAAATACTTCAGCTCTAAAGAAGACTGACGTTAGATCATCCGAGTCAATGTCTGGACTTTTAAGAAGCTACTATAAAGACTTAAAGCTGCCTGAAGAAGAGATAAATTATCTCATAGATACTTCTCGTTCTTACCTCGGACAGGCAACGACTGCAGAAGACGTTTCTAGATATTCCAAGTGGTCTTTAAGACGGATCGAATGGGACAACACTTTCTCTTACGGAGAGAATAACGTAATCAACTTTGAGAAAGTTGGTGGAATAGTTGGAATATTCGGTCAGAATAGAACTGGTAAATCTTCAGTTGTAGGTACACTCATGTATGCATTATTCAATGCTACAGATAGAGGTCCTGTAAAAAACATAAATCTTTGTAATGTTAGAAAGGACTTCTGCTCAGCCAGAGCTGTCATTGATCATAATGGAACTTCATATGTAATTGAAAGACAGACTACGAAGTCTACTAGCAAGAAAGGAGTTGTCAGTGCTTCAACTTCTCTAAATCTTTTCAGAATGAGAGATGACGGAGAAGATATGGACGACCTTTGCGGAGAACAGAGGAACGACACAGAAAAGACGATCAGATCTCTTCTTGGACACCCCGATGATTTTCTTATGACTTCTCTTTCTGCACAAGGAGAGTCAAATGTATTCCTACACCAAGGGTCTGCAAGACGCAGGACGATACTGTCTAGATTTCTTGATCTTGACATCTTTGATAGGCTTCATGATTTGGCTTCTAAGGAAGTTACTTCTGTTAAGTCACAACTAAAAAATTTCCCAGATAGAAATTGGGATCAACTAAGAGATCAATTAAGATCAGACATCTTAAAGCTAGAAGACAGCATTAAAGAAATGTCTGATCTAATATTGGAGAATCAGACAGCTTTAGCGTTATTGAGGGAAGATCTTTCAAAACACGTTTCATCTCCAGTTACACAAGAAGACGTCGACGTACAGCAGAGAAGAGTTAATGATTTAAGAAAAAAGTCTGATGATTGTAATTCTCAGATAGAAAATCTTGAGAAAGACGTTGAAAATCTTCAAGAAAAGAAAGATGCTTTACAACGACTAATTGAAACAATAGATGCAGACTCTCTTAAGAAAAAGCAAGATGCTCAAAGAAAGTTACAGTCTGCAATTACTGAACTGAAACATCTTTACGATAAGGAAGAAACTTTACTTCTTTCTCAAAGAAAGTCACTAAAGATATTAGATGAAGTTCCTTGTGGAGATGAGTACCCAACTTGCAAATTTATTAAAGATACTCATAGCAACAAGTCTCTTGTTGTAGACCAAGAAAAGAGAGTAAAAAAATCTCTCTCGACTCTCGAAGAAGCACAGTCCACTTTTAATTCTATTAACGATGAAACTGTATCTGATAAATTAGACAAGTATGAAAAGGCGCAACAACTTTTTAGTAAGTTCTCTTTAGAGATCTCTAAAAAAGAGACTGAGATAGCAAAAATTCTTTCTACGTGCAAGAATTGCTCAGAAGAACTAAATACCTCTGAAAATAAACTCTCGTCTTTAAGAGAATCTCTTAACAGTGAAAACAACGAAGAGACTTCTTCTATTAGGCGTAAAATAACAGAGACTACTAATCTTATCAAGAGCTATGATACTCAAAAGCTGCTTCACGCTTCTCAGCTAGGAAAGTTACAGTCTTCTCTTGAAAAACTAGAAGAAGAAAAGAGCAAGCGAGACTTGCTATTGTCGAACGTTAGAATTCATGAACTTATTTCTAACGCTTTTTCTAAGAAAGGAATTCCACTCTTAGTCATTAAAAATCATCTTCCATTAATAAATGCAGAAGTAGCTAAGATACTGCAAGGAATTGTAGATTTTACTGTCGATGTGGAATCTGATGAAGAAACAGACTCACTTGAGATTTATATCAATTATGGAGATTCTCGCAGAATAATAGAGCTATGTTCTGGAATGGAGAAGATGATAACTTCTATCGCCCTAAGAGTTGCAATGCTTAACGTGTCCGCTCTTCCACGACCTGATTTTTTTATAATAGATGAGGGTTTTGGCGCTCTAGATAGTTCTGGCGTAGAGTCTTGCAGTAGATTTCTTTTGTCTTTGAAGAATTACTTTAAGACAATAGTCGTTATTACACATGTCGATGGAATTAAAGATTCTGCAGATCACATTCTTGAGATTACAAAGATAGAAAAAGATTCGAGGCTGATCTACAATGATTGAATGGAAAAATTATCTTGGCAATAGACTAATATGTAAAAAAGAAGATTTTTACGTCATTATTCCCAATGACGGACAAAATTCTATGCCTCTATTTTGCAATGTGTGTGACTCTATAATGAGATCCAAGCTTGATGAAGAGTCTTATGAAAAATTTGAGTGCTGTGACTCTTGTGCAACTTATTGGGCATATCCTCGTAAAGATGATTGGAAATCTGGGTGGAGACCTACTCCTGAAGAAATTAAGAACAAATACGTTGATGTTGAACAGTGAAACTTATATCTATAGAACGCGAGGAATAGATGAAGAAGCTTAATATAAATGCTATCGGACAGGCAATTGACAATACGTGGGGAAGATCGTCAACTCCTCAGACTGCTTCATATTCGGTAAAATTTACCTTTCTTGGAGATAGTAGACTTCTTGCTTCTTATAACGTTATCACAAACTTCGTTTCTGAGAGAGAGATGATTAAGATGAAGAGAAATTGCTTTGAAGAGTCTGAAAGCGTCATCGCAGAATACGTCAAGTCTGTCAAAGAAACATACAAGCAATTGACGGGCGATAGCCTCGCGCTCAAGGAAGAGTCCGCCACGGATTCTCTTGAAATTATTGGATTCAACGTTCACAATCCAAAGAGGACCGCGTATTATAGACGTAAGGTAGTTTTTGAGATTGCATGACTAAATCTGCGCTAATGTCTCGGCAGGCACAGGTCGCCGAGATACTAAAATGCGGTAAAGATCCAACGTACTTCATGAAGAAGTACTGCAAGATTCAGCATCAGCTTCGTGGTCTCATACCCTTCGACACATATGATTTCCAGGACGACTGTGTAAAGCAATTCCAGCAACACCGCTTCAATATCGTCCTAAAGTCCAGGCAGCTCGGCCTCTCAACGGTCTCGGCTGCCTATGTCGTTTGGTATGCCATCTTTAAGAAGGACAAGAACATCCTTGTCATCGCTACGAAGCTCAACACCGCCATCAACTTCATCAAGAAGGTGAAGACGATGCTGGACGGTCTACCTCCGTGGTTGCTTCTCACAAAGTTTGAGCCTACAAAACAGTCTATCAGGTTCGACAACGGATCTACGATCACGGCAGTTCCAACCTCTCCTGATGCCGGTCGTTCCGAAGCATTGGCCCTCCTCATCGTCGACGAGGCAGCCTTTATTAGAGACTTCGATGAGATCTGGACTTCTCTGTATCCTACTCTCTCAACCGGTGGTTCTGCGATCATCTTGTCCACTCCAAACGGTGTAGGAGGACAGTACTATAAGCTGTGGACAGAAGCTGAATCAGGTGCAAATGACTTCAATCCAATAAGACTACCGTGGGATGTTCATCCGGAACACAACCAAGAGTGGTTCAACAAAGAGACAAGAAATCTTACAAAGCGTCAGATAGCCCAAGAGTTTCTCTGTGACTTCGTCTCATCCGGCGATACCTTCCTTCAGCCTACAGAGTTTGAGAAACTGAGGACGATGATTAAGCCTCCACTTCTAAAAGAAGGACCGCAGAACGGAGTTTGGATTTGGAAGAATCCTGAGCAAGGTCACAAGTATATTATATCTTCAGACGTCGCCCGTGGAGACGCAGCTGACTATTCGACTTTTCATGTCATAGACTATGAATCGTGTGAAGTATGCGCGGAGTTCATGGGGAAAATACCACCTGACAGACTTGCAGAGTTACTATCAACATACGGTAGAAGATACAACAATGCTTTAATTTGTCCTGAACAGAACACGTTTGGTTATTTCACTTGTGTTAAATTGAGAGACGAAGGTTATCCTGCCCTTTATTATTCAAATAACGGGGGCGACCTATTTGGCTATAAGTCTAACGACCCTGATGCAGTACCTGGATTTTCAACACAGACAAAGACGAGAACCCAGATACTTGCAAAACTGGAAGAATCGATAAGAAACTCAAGGCTAAAAACTTATTCACAGCGACTTTTTGATCAGTTACAAGCCTTCATATGGAACGGATCAAAAGCGCAGGCCGCCAAAGATGCACACGATGACCTCATAATGAGTCTTGCAATTGGTGCCTGGCTTGCAGCGGGAGAATCAAGTTCCGACCCACAAGGAATGGCCATGGCCATGGCAATGCTTAAGGCCACAGCTGTTGGAAATAGAAATTTAAATGATCTCCCGGGAGGCATGAACCAAGTAAGACCCGTTCCAAATTCACAAATACAGGGATTCACACCAGACAAAGTACATTCTCCAAGAAAGCCAGAAGATATTAAACACGTTGATGTGTCAGATTTTTCTTGGCTCTTTAGGTGAATAGATATCTATACCAAACTCAGAGGGAACGATGGCCAAGATTGGAATTTCAAGACTCAAGACAATCATTCGCGAAGAACTTCAGAACATATATGAGGGCGCGGACGAGGATGCTGCGTCCAAAATAATGAGCGGAGCTTCAAAGTTACTTAATGCCATAGAGAGCTTCAAAGAAACGGCCAGCGAGAAGGTAAAGGCAGAAGTCGGATCCAACCTTGACGGTGTAGAGCAACTTCTTAAAAGAATAGTTGCTTCACCACTGCAGTATGTTGATGTGACAGCACCTGGTCCTAAAGTTGTTTCTCTTAAGCCACAAAAGAAAGAAGTAGTGTAAAGTAAAGCACCAAGGGCTGTCTCCCTAATGGAGCGGCGATAATAAAATGGCGAAAAAAGACGACCAAAACCTCTTTCAGAAACTAACAAAGTTATTTCGCAGCGGCCCTGTAGTCAAGAGAAAGATACGGGCTCTCGACACGACAATAGCAGCCGCCGACAAGACCAAGTCTTCCGGCGCTTTGCTATTTCAGAAGTCGATGGCACCCACCTATGCCACCATCACGGCGAATGCCTACAACCTGTCAGAGCGGCTCATGCGATACCAGGACTTCGCAGAGATGGAGTACTGTCTGCACGGAGACACGAAGATCGCCGTTCCTGGTGGGTACAAGACCATCGTCGAGCTGGCAGCAGAGTGTGAAGAAAGACCTGATCACACATTCCTCATATATGCTTATGATCACAATCTTCAGCGGATAGTGCCTGCTCTCGGTAAGCAGGCCCGTCAGACGAGAGTGGATGAATCCTACAAGGTAACTTTCGATAACGGGCAACACATCATCGGAACGCCCAACCACAGGTTGATGAAACGAGACGGTACATTCTGCAAGATAGAAGACCTCAAGGCGGGAGATGCCATGATGCCGTTCTATCGAAGAGATTTGTTTAATGGTTGCAAGGAAGAGGGCGAGGGCTACCGTTGGATCTATACGATGGACAGACGTTCTAAGATGAACGGCTGGGTCGCAGAGCACCGAGTAATTGGAGAGATGCTGAAAGGATCTCCTCTCACCGAAAGAGAGGTTGTCCACCACAGGAACTTCGCGAAGCACGACAACAGACCTGAGAATCTCGAGGTTATGACAGAAGAGGCACACCTTAGACTTCACAGAGAGATTATCAATGGAGTGAAGTGGTCAGATCAGAACTCTGACTGGATTCAACAGTTCAAGGCAAACCACTCGAAGTTCATGACAGAGAACAACCCGGCCGAGAGGAAAGACATCACGTTTGGCAGGGTTCTTGAGATTGCTGAGAGGACTGGTTTTAATTCCAAGAGAATGTGTGAGGTTCTCGATACTGACATCAACGTGATCAAGCGAAGACTTCACAAGCACGGCTATCAAAACTTTGAGACATTCGCAAAGGCATACAACCCGGACTGGCATAATCATGGATGGGACAATAGGGGTGAGAAAAATCCTCGATATGTCAAGTCAGTTACCTTCGATAAGATTTGTTCACATTTCTCCAAGGGAATGTCGAATCAACAGTTGGCCAATTCTCTCGGCACCACCATTCACGTGATAGAAGGTAGGATCCGAGAGAGAGGTTACAAGAACTACAGTGAATTTTCGTCCACATACGACAACCTCAAGGTTGTCTCCATCGAACCGTATGGAGTGATACCTCTCTACGATCTAACAGTGGATGGTTATAAGAACTTCGCCACCGACACAGTCATTTCTCATAACACACCAGAACTTGCTGCTGCACTTGATATCTACGCCGATGAAACTTGCGCACAGGACGAGAAGGGTCGTGTCCTTCACATCTACTCTGACAATGAGAAGATCAGGGAGATACTTGAAGACCTCTTCTACAACACCCTCAACGTCGAGTTTAATCTTCGCTCTTGGGTCAGAAATCTTGTGAAGTATGGGGACATGTTCTTGTACAACGATGTCTCTCCTGAACACGGTGTCATCAGCGCTTTTCCAATCCCAGTCAATGAGCTCGAGCGCGAGGAGAATTACGATCCCAACGATCCCATGGCAGTTCGCTATCGCTGGGTCACCCTCGGTAACCGCACACTCGAGAACTGGGAGGTGACTCACTTCCGTCTCCTCGGCAATGACATGTTTCTTCCATACGGATCATCTATCATTGAACCTGCTCGAAGGATCTGGCGTCAGTTGATCCTCATAGAGGACGCCATGCTTGTTTATCGCGTCGTCCGCGCGCCGGAGCGCCGTGTCTTCTACATCGATGTGGCCAACATTCCCCCAGAGAATGTTCCCATGTATGTGGAGGAACAGAGAAAGAACCTTCGTTCTTCGCAGGTGATCGATAGAACGACAGGGCGTGTCGACTTACGCTACAATCCTCTCTCGGTGGATGAGGACTATTTCATACCTGTCCGTGGTGGAGATTCCGGTACTCGTATCGACACTCTTGCTGGTGGTCAAAACACAGCTGCAGTGGAAGACGTTGCCTACATTCAGAAGAAGCTCTTTGCAGCGCTGAAGATACCACGCGCTTATCTCGGATACGATGAGGCCCTCTCCAGCAAGGCAACTCTCGCCCAGGAGGACATCAGGTTCTCACGCACAATCAACGTGATTCAGAAGACAATTGTGGCTGAGCTTAATAAATTGGCAATAATTCACCTTTATGCACATGGTTTTGATTCAGAAGATTTGCAGAACTTCGCTCTGCGCATGTCAAATCCGTCTACAGTTGCTCAGCAACAGAAGCTTGAGTTGTGGAGAGCCAAGTTTGAGATCGCAGGATCTGCCCCCGAAGGCCAGATGTCCAAGGAGTTCATCCGCAAGGAGATCTGGGGTCTCAATGACGACCAGTGCAAGGCAATAGATGATCAGCGGCTTAAAGAAAAGATTATTGATCAAACCATTGAAAGCGCTGAACCTGCAGGAGGCGAGGAGAGTTCAGGATCAGAAGAATCTACTGAGGATACTGAAGAAGAGACAGGATCCGAAGAAGGTGGAGAAGCTGGTGGCGCAGAAGACTTATTTGCTAGCGACAATCCTAATCAGAAAAACCCCTACCTTGACTTATTGACAACGGGAGACGATCCTGATGACGAAGACGTTCCTGTCAAGTTTTCTTTAAAAGACATTGAAGTTCCCGTCAAAGCTCAGAAGCAACTTGACAGAGTTCTTTACAACAGAGGCAGAATTAGACACCACGGTCCCTCCAAGACACACATGCCTGATTTTAACTCTATGACTAAGTCTGACAACAAGAGCTATTCAGATCCTTACGACAAAGAGTGGATGAATTCTTATGTAAGAAATCCTCTAGGAGAATCTTCTAGTGGACCAAAATATAAGACTCCTATAGGAAATGACGTAGTATCTTCGCTTAGAAGCATGTCTCTTTCTTCTAAATTTCAAAAAAGTATAAAAAATACACCACAGCCGCTACAAGTCCTCAAAGAATCAGATAATTTTGATGAGGCAGATGCGCTCGAACATAAAGAAGTCCTCATAATAGACGACGACGGGAGTAACTGAAATGTCAGGGATGAAGCACAACAAGAGAAGAAATAGCCTGCTTATTTATGAATTTCTTGTCAGAACTATTTCAAAATCAATCATAGAGGACAACAAGAAGAAGTCCTCTGCTGCTCTTAAGATACTTAAGAAGCACTTTAGGCCTGGAACTGAGATTTACAAGGAGTTTAGACTGATGAATTCTCTTGTAAAGACAACTGTCGCCTCTGCACATACAGCAGCTTCTATTATAGGAGAAGCAAAAAATGCAAGTCTAGCTTTTGACTGTCAAAAGCTAGATAGAGAGAAATCAATTCTTATAAGAAACATAAATCACGTCTTAAATGATGAAAATTTTTATGATCAGCACGTAAATGAATACAGGCTGTTTGCAACCCTGCAAACTCTAATAAATGAGTGGCAATCGTTAGACAAAGATCTTTACGCTGTTGCTCAGTACGAAGATCAACTAATGAAGCATTTGACCGCAGAGAAAACTGAGAAATTTGACGCTTCTATTTCTGAGGACACTTCAGGGTCAGCTAGACTTTTAATGAAGGTGATGACTAAAAAACTCAACGAGAAGTATAACGGAATTCTTAATGAACAGCAGAAGTCACTCATTAAAGCGTATGCTTACTCTACTGCATCTGAAGACCAAACTTCTATTCGCATGAAATTACATGAAATTAAGACCGGCCTGATTGGTCTCATCGACAATTATGAGATAGAAGTTACCAACAATTATCTTAAAAATAAACTGCAGGAGACAAAGAGCGCTCTCCTCGGCGAGAATCTAGAACTAGTTGACGATGAGATGGTGACTCGCTTCATGCTCTACTCGAAGCTCAGCGACGAGCTGGAAACTAAGGAGTGATACGATGACACAGGATCTAAAACTACTCAACTCATATGAAGTCTTCGACTACACTCCCGACATGATCAAGGAGTCACGTGAGAAGAACAATGGAAAGGTCATGATGAAGGGAATTCTTCAGAAGGCCGACACCCTCAACCAGAATGGCCGTATCTATCCAATGGCTGTTCTCGAGCGAGAAGTTCGTAATTATCAAAAGTTCATCGCTGAGAATCGCGCTCTCGGTGAACTGGACCATCCGGATTCTTCCGTAGTCAATCTTAAAAATGTGTCACACGTTATAAAAGAGGCTTATCTCGACAAGGGAGTTGTCTATGGTACTGTTGAGCTACTAGACACACCCTCGGGCAAGATACTTCAGTCTCTCGTTGAGAGCGGAGTGAAGCTCGGCATCTCTTCTCGAGGAGTTGGTTCGGTAAAAAAACAAGGCGACTACCACATCGTTCAGGATGACTTCCAGCTAATTTGTTGGGACTACGTTTCTGAGCCATCTACACCGGGTGCTTTTATGTTGCCTGAGGGTCGGACTGTCAATTCTAGTGAGCTAAGAAAGATATTCAATAAGTCTGATAGAATTGATAGAATCATTAATGATATTTTGATTTTGAAGAAGTAAAGGCAGGGTAGGAATGAAGATCACTAAATCTCAGCTTAAGTCTATTGTCAAAGAATGTCTCTTTGAGCTCCTAAACGAGGGTCTAGGGAATGCATCTCAACAGATTCAACAGGCTAAGATGCCATCAATGCAACAAGATAATTTGATGACAACAGAATTACGTCGCCCTGCGCCACAAAAGACAATTCCTGCTGGTCTAAAAGAAGTAATAAAGAGAGAGGCCGGCGGAAACAGCGTGATGGAAGATATTTTTGCAGATACTGCAGCTTCTACTCTTCCAACTTTTTTACAGAACGATTCAAAAGCTTCTGCGCCGATGGTAGGCGGTGGTCTTGTAGAGCAAGTAGTTTCAAGAGCAAATCCTGAAGATCTTTTTGGAGATGATGTAACTTCAAAGTGGGCTTCACTTGCTTTCGCTGAATCGCCTCTAAAAAAGTAAATTTTTTCTTTTTGAATATACTTACGGATTAGCAAGAGGATTTATCAATGAAATTAACAAGTCAGTTGCTTAGAAGAATCATAGAAGAAGAAGTCTCTAAGTTTGGTGATATGGAGTCCACTGAGGACAGAGCCAAAGACACAGAAGAAGTTGATGCTGATGAGTTCGGAAGCGAAAAGGCTTCAGCGAAGCACATTGATTTTATAAAGGCGCTTAAGATCGAAGAGAATCGTCTTCGCCGTCGTCTTGCAAAGATTGAAGAGACGAAAAAGCGTCTCTCGAAAAAAGTTTAATGTCACAATTGTCAACGGGAGAATTCTATGAGCGCACCAGGTAAAGGCAGATATACAACTTATGTACCCGCAGCCACAACAACAAATGCTGGTTCTCGCTATTCTCTTTTGTGGAGGCTTTTCAATCAGAAAGCCAACGCGCTAAGATCGGGAATTGCTAGCTTTTATGGAGAGTCAGTAAATCCACAGACCGATAATGCAAAAGCAGCTGAAGCAACTGTCAAAAGAGCGAAAGATAATCAGACGGGACTTCTTCCTGAGTCTGGTATTCAAAGCGGAGATCTTGGCATGTTTCCGTCTGGAGTTGATCTAACTTACAAAAATTCTCCCAACCTCGAAGACGTGTCCTGGGCAAGTCCTGGTGATCCCGCGAATTCCTACGTCCCTGATGTAACTTCCCCGGGTCCAGGCGCTGCTGGTGTCGTTAGAGTTGACGGACTAGATAAAGACGCCAACCCAAGTATCACACCCGGCGACATCAAGTCAACATACAGACCTGGTGAAGAAGGTTCAGGAACTCGCTCCCCTAGCGATGAAAGAGTCAATAATTCTCTCGGAGATGCTCTCACACCAGGAAAATCTTCGGTTTGATATTATACTTAGACGGTAACCAGATAGAAGTAAGAAAGAGTAAACATGACTAAGCAATTGTACGAAGAAGCTTTGGCAGATGTTAAAAAGCTGAAGGAAGTGGCTGAAGATAATGCAAAAAGAGCTCTTCTTGAGGCTGTCACTCCTCGAATCAGAGATCTCATAGAAAATCAGCTATTGGGTGAACTTGGAGAGATAGAGGCAGACCCAGAAGACATCCTCAAAGACGTCACCGCTTCAGCAAGAGGTGAGAGTGATTTTGAGCCAACACCTTCTATCGTAGCTCCTCAATCTGGAGGAGCCTCTCTTTCTGCATCGTCTGCCATTTCGCCTCCTGACGAAATGGGAAAAGTTACACTGGATCTTGATTCTTTGAACGCTGGTGGGGGTTGTGAAAATGAATATGAACTCAACCTCGAGTCAGCAAATTCTTTGAGTGTTTTGGTTTCTGCGTCAGGAGATGCAACTTTTGACTCAAGGATGTCAAATCTTGAAAAGAAGATCGACCTAGTAAACAAGGCAGGAAATCTTGTCAAAGAAACTAAATCTTTCGAAGAGCTACTTTCTTCGCTTGTTACAGAAGTAGAGGATACGTATTCGTACTTGCAGAACGGTCTGCAGGACTCTCCCAAGAAGAGCTCTTATGAGTCAATTCTTGAAAATTATTATTCAACCCTCAAGCAGCTCACGGAGCAGAAAATGAAGACCCAAAAAACACTTTCAGAAGCAGAAGTAACACTTAAACTCACAGGAATGCCCGATGATTTGGACCTCGAATCTCTTGGCGTCGATCTCATCACAGGCGAAGAGGAAGAAGGTTCTGCCGAAGATGAAGCCGGTGAGGGGGATGCAGATCTCGACCTCGGCGGCTCAGAAGAAGAAGATGAGGCTTCTGACGAGGACTCAGAGCTCGACTTCGGAGACGAGGAAGAAGACAAGAAAGAAGAGTCAAAATCTCTCAGCGACGACACAGTCGTTGAGATTGACGAGGGAATGCTCCGCCGCGAGATCGCCCGCATGAAGTCACTTCGCGAGGCCGCTGACATGCCAAAGAATTCCGAAAAAGGCCATGGACCAGGTGAAGTCGCAGACGGATTCGAAGACGATGATCTCGGTGATCCCTTCGAGGACGGAGAGGTAACGACTGAAGGCGACATGTCGCACAAGGCAAGCGAGATGGGCGAGCTTGATCAAGCTTACAACGAGATGGATGAGATGGATCAGGCTTATGGTGAAGTCGACGAGATGGAAGAGATGGAGCAGAGCTACCATCAGGCCACTGACCACAGCAACGAAGATCCACAGACCAACAAGAAGGATCGCATGCCCAATGAATCTCTCCGCCGCCGTATTGATGCAGAAATAAAGCTTCAGGTCGAGGCAAAGAAGAAGGCTGCACAGGCTAAGAAGGGCAAGCAGGTCGCTGAAAAGGAAGAGAAACAGGCTAAGACCCAAGCTAAGAAGCAGCAGGCCAAGAAGCAGGCCAAGAAGATGCAAGAGGCCTACAACTTCTATGCAACAAAGTTCAATGAGTCGGTTGCTCGCAGCAACAAGCTCAAGGGTATGCTCGCAGAGGCAACCCGCAAAGGTGCCGCCCTCAATGGCGGTTCCGCGAAGTCCGCGGCAGAGACTAATCTCCGCAGTAAGTTGGCAGAAACGAATCTGTTCAACGCGAAACTACTCTTCACCAACAAGCTCCTCCAGAATGAGTCACTCACGAAGCGCCAGAAGGCAGAAATAATAGAGAGACTCGATGAGGCTAAGTCTGAGCGTGAAGTGAAGCTCGTGTATGAGAGCCTTGTGAAGACACTCTCGGCATCGACATCGAAGATAACAGAGTCGACCGATCGTGGAGTCATTGGTTCGGCCTCGCGTCCGGCACGTCCCGCCGCGGCCACAAACGCCCTCAACGAGGGATTTGAGGCAGATCGTTGGGCACGCCTCGCAGGAATAGTCAAGTAATTGATTCAACAAAAACCAACAAACTATTTTAGGAGAATTAATCATGTCAAAGAATTTTAGTCTTGAGCAGCTCGCTCAAGGAATCAGAGAGAAGCACGTCGGTGCAGAGCGCGCGCGCCTCACAGAGAAGTGGAGCCGCACAGGTCTCCTCCGCGGTCTTGACGGCACACGCCGCGAAGTCATGGCCCAGCTCCTGGAGAACCAGGCAGCTCAGGTCCTCAAGGAGTCGAACGCTCTTTCGTCGGGCGGCGGCAATCTCGCAGGTTCGGGTCAGATTCAGGGCTTCTCGAACATCGCATTCCCGATCGTTCGCAGAGTCTTCGGTGGTCTCGTGGCAAACGAGCTCGTCTCGATCCAGCCAATGAGCCTTCCCTCGGGCCTCATCTTCTACCTCGACTACACCTACGGATCGAACGTCGGTACACCAGCTGGTGGATCGGGTTCGACATACACCCGCGGTCAGTCGCTCTACAACAACCCAACCGGCAAGGGCGTCCAGAGCGGATCGCTCGCCACCGGCGGTATGTATGATCTCGTCAACACCGGCTACAGCCGTGTCACAGGTTCGGCAACAGGCCTCACGGTCACTGCCTTCGGCGCCTGGGGCGGTGCATCTGGAACAACATGGGTTGACGACCTCAAGCTCACAACCGACACGATGTTCTCAGGAACAAACGCTCGTTTCGCTGACTTCGACGGTCAGGTCGAGACGGCTCTCGCGAACGGAGAAGTCGATGCAGCTTTCGCAGTCATCCCACTCTCTTCGCTCAGCAACATGGACAAGCTCGCTGCCAACCAGCTCTCTGTCTTCGCCGGCACGTTCACAAACTGCACGGCATGGGGCGAGACATATCAGGGTGGAACAGGCGTCCTCAACCTTCGCCGCCTCAACAAGCGCGGCAACTGGTCGGCCGGAGTCTTCACGCCCGATGCACTCAACGGTACACACATGCTCACACTCGTCAAGGGCGCAAACGGAGCTTCAATCACCGGTACACTCGCAAACACTTCGTACTCGCTCTCGTCGGCTCTCTCGGTCGATGGTTCGTCAGGCGCGACAGTCACTGTCCCATCGTTCGAGTCGGACTTTGGCGCGACACCCTCGCCCGTCATTCCCGAGATCGACATCAAGATCGAGGCAATCAGCATCACAGCTGAGACCCGTAAGCTCCGCGCCAAGTGGAGCCCAGAGCTCGCACAGGACCTCAACGCCTATCACTCGATGGACGCAGAGGTTGAGCTCACCTCGATCCTCTCGGAGCAGATCGCCCTCGAGATCGACCGCGAGATTCTCAACGACCTCGTGTCGCAGGCCAACGGCGCTAACTACTACTGGAGCCGCTCTCCTGGACGCTTCGTCAACAAGGTGACAGGTGCACGTCAGACAATGGATCTCAGCACAGCAGCTGCGACACCAATCGGTCCACAGTTCACCGGTACCGTCCGTGAGTGGTACGAGACACTCATCGAGACGATCATCGACGTGGCGAACACCATCCACCGCAAGACACTCCGCGGCTCGGCGAACTTCCTCGTCACCGGCCCAGACGTCTGCACCATCCTCGAGGCCTCGGTCCTCTACAAGCCCAAGTTCTCGCTCGACGGCGAGGGCCAGGTCGGATCGCCCTTCACCATCGGTGCAGAGGCAGTCGGTACCCTCTCGAACCGCTTCACGGTCTACAAGGATCCTTACTTCTCACGTAACAAGATCCTCGTCGGCTACAAGGGCGGCAGCTACCTCGAGACAGGCTACGTCTACGCTCCTTACGTCCCACTCATCGTGACACCGACGATCTTCGCCCCTGAGGACTTTACGCCGCGCAAGGGAGTGATGACTCGTTACGGGAAAAAGACGGTTCGCAGTGATTTTTACGGGACAGTCACGGTTCTCGACATGAACGTCATATAGCACATGAATGTTAACTGAATAGTTAACACATTGGAGGCCGCCGAAAGGTGGCCTTCTTTGTTTACATTATCAGATGACATACATATAATATACATATGGAAACTTGCAGAGAATGCAACACTGATTTTGACTCCATCGAATCCGTCTTTCGTCACATGAGAAGCCATAAGATGTCGGCGAAGGAATACATCCTGAAGTGGAAACACAACGGAAAAGAACCTCTGTGTGCATGTGGTTGTGGTAAGAAAACTTCTTGGAATGTCAGTATGAGGAATTACACGACATTTATCAAAGGTCATTCTGCAAAGGGACGGATCAAATCTGAGGACGAGAAGAGGCGCATCGGCGAGAAAAACCGAGCGAACATGACTACATGGATGGCACGACATCCTGATATTGCAGCAAAGAGAGGAGAATCCTTAAACAGCAATAGAACACCAGAGTTCGAAGCTAGAAGAACTGCATCATCTTCTGCAACTTATGCCGCAATGACATCTGAGGAGAAACAGAAATTCTCTGATCACACAAGACGCCTGTGGCAGGATGGAACGTTAGCGGATGCGCACATTAAAGCATCTGAGACCTACAAGCAACGTTTCGCGGACGGTCAGTACGACTTCACCGAACGCAACGACAAGATCTCTGCTGCCATCACCCAGCGTTACCTCGACGGCGGCTTCGAGTGGTCCACAGGTCAGTACACCTCCATGAAGACGGGCAAGACCTGCAACTATCGATCTTCATGGGAGCACGAACTGATGGTCCTCCTCGATGGTGACTCCCGTGTAGACACTTGGAGCTACGAGCCGCTGTCCATCCCGTACATCCTCGAAGGAGAAACCCGACGCTACATACCGGACTTCCTCGTCGTGTTCGAAGGACGAGACTATCTCCTCGAGGTGAAGCCTCCCTCTCTGACTGACATTCCCATCAACGCCGCGAAGAGAGCGGCAGCCTCAGCATTCTGCCAGAAAAATGGTTGGAAATACGGGGAGTGGCAACAAGGTTCAAATTACGACGAATTGTTCGATACTTAGATCTATGGAAGAACTTCGATCTCTCATAGCCCTCCTCGTTGAGGCATACGTCTCGAGCCTCCCGCCAAAGTCAGCTATCATCAATCCGAATGCCAAGAAAGTGACGATCACCCAGCCGCGTCTGGGGCTCACCGCAAAGAAACCGTCTCCACCTGCTCCGGCAAAATCGTCATCGCCGCGCGGTCTCTCCGACTCTGACCTCATCGCCACGCTCGATCGCTACGGGATCGACAGGAAGAACGCGACTGACATGCTTGCCCATGACACAGACTTGCGTCGCGATCTCAAGCTCGACGACCCAAAGCTAAAGAACACAGACTACTCTCGTCGAGTATATGCCGCCGCTACGAAGAGGTCATGACGGTAAATTACGTATCGCTTATTACCGATACGTTCTCGATTTGACGGCCTCACGCACAAGATCCCTGAGAAGTTCAATACTTTCATTCTCCGACTGTCTGCCTTTCACCACGACAGCAGAGTCCACGAACGGTTGACCGCGAAGTGCATCGAATGATTCTCTTGCCGCTGCATTGGTCTTCTCGACCTTCCACTGTGGAATTCCTGCTCCGTGTCCACCGCCTGCCACCCGCACCGCCAAGTTGGAGGCAGCGACTTTAGGATCTGTGTCAATCAACACGAGACGTGTTTCGTAGCCGTAGTCTGCAGCAAGCTTCAACTTGTTCGTAAGCCCAGGAAGGCCAGAACCTGTCGTTGGGTGTGCAACTGACTCACCTGCTTCGAAAGCTGACTTTAAATCCTTCTTCATTAGAGCGATTCGAGTGGCCAAGTTTGCATCTTCTCCTACGGGAACGTCCACATCGATGAGACGATACTAGGAATATTCAGGATGGTGAGATATATAGTAGTTCTTTCCTGATCCTGATCCACCTATCACTACGACAAACACGGGCTTCATTTGTATAGCTCCTCGAACTTTTTGCGGGTGATACCATAGTCAAGGAGAACGAGACAGCCTTTACCGCTTACGCCCCAAGAAGACAACTTCACGATATCACCCGTGAGCATTCCTTGATATCTATCCAAAAATCCCTTGAGTCCTTCGAGAAATTTGTCTCCCGCGAGACAGCCCGACCCAGAAGGTCTCTTTCCTGCATGGCCTCTTGGGATCGATAACTTCTTGGTTGCAGTTTCAGAATCTCCTGCCTTGGCAGTTACTTTTGCATCTGTCTTGCTTGACAGACCTAGAACCTTTCGCACTTCTTCCCACGAAACTCCTGCAACTGACTCTGCAACTTTGAAGTCAAGGTCATCTAGCGGCTCTACAAACTCTGACACAAGCCAGGCGTTTTCCGGTGAGGAGTCGTAGACAGAAGCCAGCATTGAGTGAACGTGTGGGTCTCTTCCTGCGAAAGCTTCTAGCTTGTTTTGTTCTACACCCTTCTTGTTCCTCGCTATTTTTAATACTTTTCCACTGTCCATCGCGAAGACAAACCTACTTGATCCCATTCCAAACTCTTCCAGACCAAACTTTCTGGCAGCTCTTATCATTGCCTTATAGGGGTCATCTGTGTCCCAATCCTCTGGGTCTTGGAATGCTGCTTCGACCCAATCAGTCGGGTCATTAGATGTTTTTACGTCTTCGTATGCCATTTCACTTAACACAGATCTGACGTATCTTCTTATTAGCTT
>Ga0315906_10003321_pt1 | contig 21404 bp, 19 predicted proteins | sample LakEriMetagenome_4_FD_203526 | JGI IMG/M metagenome (GOLD analysis project Ga0315906, IMG submission 203526) | Freshwater fungal communities from buoy surface, Lake Erie, Ohio, United States - Buoy 2 MA122 | ecosystem: Environmental > Aquatic > Freshwater > Lake > Lake biofilm | place: USA...
AGCGAGCGGGTAGCGACCGCCCTCACTGCCTCAGCGATCGACGCCCTGCTCGCCACGCACGCCGAAGACCGACCGCTCGCGGCCGACGGCGAGCATGCGGCAAGCCTCCTCAGGCGCCTGCGCCAGTGGGTGATGCTGATTCTGATGGAGCGCGATATCTCCGGTCACGCCGATCTCGACGAGGTCTGTCAGGCAATGACCTATCTCGCACGGCGCGCCACCGGTTGTGCCATGCGCGTTGCCGGGTCGGAACTGGCTCAGCAGTTCGGCGCCGCCCTCGATGGCGAAGGTCGGCCGCAGGACCTGCTTGCCGTTGCCATGGGCAAAGGCGGTGCAGACGAACTCAATGTGTCATCGGACCTTGATCTGGTGTTTGTATTTCGCGACGAAGGCCAGAGCGCAGGTGGCGAAAGCAGCCGCGTCATCGCCAGCAGCGAATGGATGCACCGCGCCGCACGCCGCACCATTGAATTGCTTTCAGAGATCACCGCCGATGGCTTTGTATTTCGCGTTGACACCCGTCTGCGGCCCAACGGTGACTCCGGTCCACTGGTCGCTTCGCTGTCCATGCTCGAGCAGTATTTTTATTCCCAGGGGCGCGAGTGGGAGCGGTTCGCCTGGCTCAAGGCCAATGTGATCGCCGACACCGCGCAGGCGGGCGAGCAGGCCCTGCGCGACGATGCCCATTCGCTCGAACGAATCGTCACTCCCTTTGTTTTTCGGCGCTATCTCGACTACGACGCCTTCGCGTCGCTGCGTGATCTGCATCGGCTGATCCGCTCCGAGGTGGCCCGCCGCTCGGCGCGCGATCTGACTGCGCGTGATGTGAAGCTCGGCCGTGGCGGCATCCGCGAGATCGAGTTCACTGCGCAGCTGTTTCAGATCGTCCGCGGTGGCCGCGACCCCGGCCTGCGCGACCGCCGAACGTTGGCCACACTTGCCACCCTGGCCCGCCGCTCAGTACTCGATCCCGAGGAGTGCGATACCCTCGCGCGGGCGTATCAGTTGCTCCGCCGCACGGAACATGCGCTGCAGTTTCGCGAAGATGAGCAAACTCATCGGCTGTCGGGTTCGCCCGATGAACGGGCACATATCGCTGCGATGCTGCGCATGGCGCCCGCTGACTTCGATCAGGCCATCACTGACGCCACCCAGGCAGTGGCCGACATCTTTGAGCGGCTGCTTGCTCCGGACCCCGACGATCACACGCGCGCATCGGACGACAGCGCGGGCGAGGCAGCGCCGGCTACAGACGATCCCGATGTGATTCGGCGGATCGGGCTCCTGCGCGAGGGCACGCGATATGCAGCCGCGCGACCCGACACGCGGGCGGCAATCGAACGCCTGTTGAACGAAGCGATCTCGCAGCGCACCGGAAGTGCCGGCATGATCCGCCTGGTGGAGCTGCTTGAATCGGTGTGCCGCCGCCCGGCCTATGTGGCGCTCCTCGCGCGCTATCCGCTGGTCTTTGGCAGAGTGCTGCGCGTGCTCGACTGGTCGAAGTGGCCAGCCGAGTACCTGATGCGCCACCCGGTGGTGCTTGACGAGCTGCTCGACGGCCAGCTGCTCGAGAGCACCAATTTTTCCGATTGGGCAAACCAGCTTCGGGAACGCGTGGTCGCAGCGCGAATTGGCGAGACACCCGATATCGAGCTTCAGATGGATCTGGTTCGCGAGGCCCACCATGCACAGGTGTTTCGCCTGATGGTCCAGGACCTGGAGGGCCGCCACAGCACGGAGCGTATCTCGGACTTTCTGAGTGAGCTCGCCGACCAGGTGCTCGGGCTGGTCATCGATCTGGTCTGGTCGCAGCTGCGGCAACGCTATTGCGACCCGCCGCGTTTTGCCGCGATCGCCTACGGCCGGCTGGGTGGCAAGGAACTCGGCTACGCCTCCGATCTCGATCTGGTGTTTCTTTACGACAACGACGACGAGCGCGCGACCGAGGCGTATTCATTTCTTGCGCAACGGCTGGGCGGCTGGTTATCGACGCGCACGGCGGCGGGGCTCCTCTTTGAAACCGATCTGCGGCTTCGCCCCAACGGTCAGGCGGGGCTTCTGGTCTCCACCGTCGAGGCCTTTGAACGCTACCAGCGCGAGTCGGCATGGGTGTGGGAGCACCAGGCGCTGTCGCGGGCGCGCTTTGCTGCGGGGGACAAGACCCTTGGTGAACGCTTCGAGCAGGTCCGGCGGTCGGTGCTGTCGATCGCGCGCGACCCGCAGACGCTCGCGAAAGAGGTCATCGCGATGCGGCGCAAGATGCATGACGGCCATCCCAACCGAAGCGAACTCTTCGACCTCAAGCATGACCGCGGCGGCATGGTCGACATCGAATTCATCGTGCAGTACCTGGTGCTCGCACACGCCCGGTTCCATCCCCAACTGCTCGACAACGCCGGCAACATCGCGCTACTGGGACGCGCTGCAGAGGCGGGGCTGATCGATCGCACGCTGGCCGAAGAGGTGGCTAACGCCTACCGCCGCTACCGTCAACTGCAGCACAGGCTTCGCCTCGATGACACGCAGTACGCGCGCGTTCGGCCTGAGGTGGTGACCGCGCAGGCAGATTCGGTCGTATCCCTTTGGCGCCAAACCCTGGAGTCGGCCGCGGGAGAGGATCGTTAGCGTAACCGCGCGCTCGTTATAGCCGAGGCCTGTGGCGCCACCGGGATCCCCGTCAGCGCCCCAGCAACAGAAACACCGCTGAACCCGCCAGGAGCCCGTACAGCGCATTTCCGGTGAGCCTGACCACGCCCAGCAGCGCGATCGCTGACAGCAGGCGCGGGTCAACCAGGAGTGCAGGCGAGAAGGCCGATGCCGTGAGCCAGGGCTTGAACACTTCTGGCGCAACCAACGCGGTGAGCGCTGCGAGCGGCGCGTAGCGCAGCGCCCGTTCGAGCAGGCCGCGAGGACGCAAGCTCGCCGGCACAAACAGAAACGCGTTCCGGAGCGCGAAGATGATCACCGCGAGCATCCCCGTGGTGATCCAGATATCCGAGGCGGTCATGTTCATCGCACGGACCGGCGTGACCTCGCACGCGCTTCGAGAATCAGCGGTGTGAGCACCCCAACCAGCACCGCGAGCAGCATCCCGGCCCGATGCGGCCAACCGACCCCGATCAGCGCCACCACGGTCGCGGCAATCACCACAGGCCAGGCGAGACTCACCCGCATGGCCTGGGCAATCAGGGCGAGTACCGCCAGCGTGCCTAGAAACCCCAGGTCGCGCCCGGGCTCCACATAAGCCATCACTGCAATGCCGAGCAGCGAGCCCACCTGCCAGGCGGCCCAAACGGGCAGATTGAGCCCCATGAAGAGCGCTGTGCGCTGGGCCCGGCGTTCGCGACCGGACAAGGTCTGGTACACGGCAAGGCCTGAATCGGTCGTCATGTAGCCCGCAAACGATCGCAGTCCGGGCGGCAGTCGCGACAGATCGCGCGACAGCGAAGCGCTATAGATCATGAACCGCAGACTGGTGAGAAACGTGGTGAAACCAATCAGCGCGAACGATGCACCCGATGCCATCAGCGGCAATGCTGCCAGCTGTGCGGTGCCGGAAAACACAATGAGCGTCATGCCAACGGACTGCCCAACACTCATTCCGGCCTGAATCATGGCAACGCCTGCGATGATGCCCCAGACAAACGTGCCGACCATGCCGGGCACCGAAAGCCTCGCACCCATCGCGAATCTCGCCCGCCGCACGGCGACTGCCGGGCGCTGTCCTGCGTCTGCCACGGGCCTCAGCAACGCTTGGGAGCCTCAGGAAGAAGCGCGCGCGACACGCCCCAGCCCCCATCCCGTCTGTTTTGCCACCCAGATCGCGCCGACCAGGCACACCAGCACAAACGGGAGCGACAGCAGGTTGAGCACCGACCAGCCGTTTACGAAGAGCAGCGCCCCCGAGGCGGCCGAACTGGTGATCATCACGCCAAAGACGCTCATGTCCATGAAGCCCTGGACTTTATTTTTTTCAGCGGGCCGATAGCACCGCGTGAGAAGCGCCGTGCCGCTCGTGTACATGAAATTCCAGCCTACGCCGAGGAGGAAGAGCGAAACGGAGAAGTGCATGAGCTCGACCCCAGAAAGCGCCACCACCACACAACCCGCATTGAGCAGCACCCCGATCACCATGATCGGCAGGATGCCGTAGCGGGTGATCAGCGCGCCGGTGAAGAGGCCCGGCGCAAACATGCCAATGACGTGCCACTGCAGCACAAACACTGTTTCGTTGAAAGACAGGCTGCAGACTTCCATGGCAAGCGGCGTCGCCACCATGAGCAGGTTCATCACCCCGTAGGAGAGCGCTGCCGACGCGATAGCAAGTATGGCCATCGGCTGGCGGAGGATGACAGAGAGCGGCCGCGCCTCACCTCCCAGTACCGGCCCCGAGGGCAATGCGATCCGAAGGAGCTGAATCAGGCCCAGGGACAACAGCCCGAACACCATCAACACGAGATAGGTGCCGGCAAACTGGTGCGACAAAACCGTTCGCGACCATTTTGAAATCTCTGGACCCAGAATGCCGCCAATCAACCCGCCGGTGAGTACCAGCGAGATCGCCTTGGTCTTGAACGCCGGCTCGTAAGCGTCGGCCGCGTCGGCCGCCGCAAAACGCAGACTCGCGCCAAACGCGTTGTAGATGCCGCAGAGAAAGGTGCCCAGACACAGCAGGGGAAGGCTTCCGATCGTCATGGCCCAGAACGCGACCAGCGCGCTCACCATTGCGGCCACCGAGCCCAGGCTGTAACCCGCGCGCCGGCCGTATCGGCGCATCACCGCCGCTGCCGGCATCGACCAGATGGCGCTACCAATCACGTAGGACGTGACCGGGAGCGACGCGAGCATCTTGTCGTTGGACAGTTGCAGTCCGGCCAGCACATTGACTGCGATGAGCGTGGCGTTATTGATAAGAAGAAGCGCCTGCAGGGTCGTAAGGAGACCGACCTGAAACCTGAGGGTGGCGAGCATGGCGAGGCCCTAAGCCAAGGAGAAACCCCTCAGTCTAGCAGCCCGAAACAGGGCTCCCTGAACGCTTCAGGACAGAACGAGACCGGCTTCGCTAGAATAAGGGTCTCTGCGCAAGTCTCCCGACTGCGTGCCCCAGGTACTTCCCAGGAGAACCCCATGTCGATGGCCGACCGCGACGGACTGATCTGGTTCGACGGCAAGATGGTCGACTGGCGTGATGCCAAGATCCACGTGCTCACCCATACGCTGCATTACGGGATGGGTGTCTTTGAAGGCGTTCGCGCCTACGACGCCGTGGGCGGCACCGCCATCTTCCGCCTTGCAGAGCACACCCGCCGATTCTTCAACTCGGCAAAGATCTTCCAGATGGCGCTGCCGTTTGATGAGGCCACGCTCGCCCAGGCACAAAAAGACGTCGTCCGCGAAAACAAGCTCGCGTCCTGCTACATCCGGCCGATCGCCTGGATCGGCTCGGCCAAGCTTGGCGTCTCCGCGCGCGGCAACACCGTGCATGTTGCGATTGCCGCCTGGCCCTGGGGCGCCTACCTGGGTGAAGACGGCCTGTCGCGAGGCATCCGCGTCAAGGTTTCGTCCTACACCCGTCACCATGTCAACGTATCCATGGTGCGCGCGAAGGCGAGCGGCTACTACGTCAATTCCATCCTCGCCAATGCCGAGGTCACTGCCCACGGCTACGATGAAGCGCTCCTGCTCGACACCGAAGGTTATGTCTCCGAGGGCGCAGGCGAAAACATGTTCATCGTCCGCAACGGCGTGATTTATACGCCCGACGTCGCCTCGTGCCTGGACGGCATCACGCGCGACGCCGTCATCACCATCGCCCGCGATCTCGGCATCGAAGTGCGCGAAAAGCGCATGACACGCGACGAGGTTTACTGCGCCGACGAAGCCTTTTTCACCGGCACCGCCGCCGAGATCACCCCCATCCGAGAGGTCGACGACCGCACCATCGGTAGCGGTCGCCGCGGCCCCATCACCGAACAACTCCAGAACGTGTTCTTCGATACGGTCGGTGGCCGCGCGCAGCGTTATGCGAGCTGGCTCACGCCGGTCGCCTGAGCCCGATCCTCCTCACCGGGTCCGTTCCATGACAGCTGCCGCTCCCCCTGCCACGCAAACCGCCGTCGAGCTCGACGGCGCTGCGCTGCCTGCGTTCTGCCCCAACCCGGCCATGCCTGTCTGGTCTGGTCATCCGCGCGTGTTTCTCGACGTCACCACTACTGGCGAAGCCCGCTGCCCATATTGCGGCACCACCTACCGGCTCAAACCCGGGAGCGCACCGCGCGGTCATCACTGACCAGCCACGTACCCGCACCCCCCCCCCCGCGCAGCTTTCACACCGGATCGTCCAACCCGATCATGCTCCCGTCCATGCAGACGCCGCTTAGTGCCGAGGCCGTAGAAGAAGCTTTCTATGACGCCATGCGGCGAGGCGACCTCACCGCCATGATGGCGCTGTGGGCCGACGATGAAGAGGTGATCTGCGCTCACCCCAACGGTCCGCGCCATATCGGTCTCGGGGCGGTGCGGGCCTCCTGGGAGTCGATCCTGTCCGGCGGCGGGGTGGATGTCGCCATCCGCGCGGTTCGGGGACATGCCGGCGCGGTACTCGCCGTTCACAGTGTCATCGAGACCATCACAGTACACGGCCAGCGCGCGACCGAAGCCGTCGAATGCGTCGCCACCAACGTGTTCGTCAAGGGTCCGTCGGGCTGGAAAATCCTGATCCACCATGCCTCGCAGTCGGGCGAGGGCGAGCCTGCCGCCACAGCGCCCCAGGGCGCGGTGCTCCACTAGAGCCCGATCCGAGTTGTCAGGCTATATCGCGCCACGCTGGCTGCCGGGCGCTCACCTGCAGACCATCTGGTCAGCGGTCGCTGCGCCCCGTGCCACCACGGCACTGTCCCGAACCCGCTGGATCACCCCCGACGATGATTTCGTCGATATCGACGCGGGACCGGCGCCCCCCTCGGAAAACGCTCCCCTGTGGGTTCTGTTCCATGGTCTCGAAGGCAGTTCTCGCAGCCACTATGCTCAGGCCTTGCTTGCCCACGCCACCCGCATCGGCTGGCAGGGCGCGGTCATTCATTTCCGTGGCTGCAGCGGCACGCCTAATCGCCAACCGCGCGCCTATCACTCGGGCGATTCGGCTGAGATCGACTGGATGCTGCGCCGGCTGCATCGCGAGCACCCCCGGCGTCCGCTCTTTGCCTCAGGGGTGTCGCTCGGCGGCAATGCACTCGTCAAGTGGCTGGGTGAACAGGGTGAGGCCGCCTGCTTCGTCCGCGCGGCCGCAGCGATCTGCCCGCCCCAGGACCTTCAGGCGGGCGCCGAGGCCCTGTCACGCGGATTCAACCGCGTCTACTGCGAATATTTCTTGCGCTCCCTGCGACCCAAGACCCTGGCGATGCTCGAGCGATGGCCGGGCTTGGTCGATGCCCAGCGCGTTCGAAGGGCCCGGGATTTTTTCGACTTTGATGACGCGGTTACCGCACCGCTTCATGGCTTTGCCAGTTGCTATGACTACTGGTCCCGCAGTTCCTGCCGCCAGTTCATGGGCGAAATCCGTGTGCCCACGCTGGTTGTGAATGCGCGCAATGACCCCTTTGTGCCGATCCGCGGGCTGGCATCGCAGGCCGAAGTGAGCCCGCTCGTGACGCTCGACTATCCCGCCGCGGGCGGACACGTGGGCTTTCCGTCGCCGGGGGGCAGAGCGCGCTTCAACTGGATCCCGGCACGACTGGAAGCTTTCTTTCGCCTCAAGGGAGCACTCTGACGTGTCACAGCAGTTTGATCCGCTGGTTATCCGCGCGATGGCGCGATGGCCTGATGTACCGGCCGTGTTCGGATGGCTGCGGCTCGACCCGCGAGGCAACTGGCTGTTGATCGACCGGGGCCAGCCCGGTTTCAACGAGCAAGTGCACGGTACCGGCAGCCCGATCACCAGCCCAGCCATCATCGACTTCATCGGTCGAAACTACGCCCACGACAGCCAGGGGCGCTGGTTCTGGCAGAACGGGCCGCAGCGGGTGTTCGTCAAACTCGACCGCGCGCCCTGGGTGATCCGGGTGATTGGCAGCGGCCCCGAGGCGAGACTCATCACGCATACTGGGGTCGACTTCGAAGCGGTAGAGCGCGCGGCCTTCGGCCCTGCCGGCGAGATTCTGCTCAATGCTGACCAAGGCTGCGGCGTCGTGCACGATCTTGATGCATGCTGCCTTCAACTTGACGATGAGGGCGACGCTGAGGCGCCAATCCTGGTGCTGGGCAAAGCCCGTCTTCCTGTGCGGCGCTGCACGGATCCCGAGCGAGAATTCGGCTTTATGACCCGACCGGTCGCCGCCTGAACCGCTGCGTGCCATGTCCTCGACGATAGCTTTTCGGACCGCTGGCAGCGCATAGCGGCAAAGTTTGCACTTGATTCCTGTAGAGGGATCACGGGATCATCAGTAACCTGAGTTAGTTACCTTTGACTTAAGTTGCATGGATACCGAAAAGGCCTGCTCGGCAATCCGCTCCCTGATCCGCGTGCGTCAACTGCTGGGCGATGCGCTGTCGCCGAACAGCAGTCTGATACCGATCGATCTTCTGTTGGCCGCGTTCTGTGCAGAGCCCGGTAGCGTCAAAAGCCTCACAGTCAAGCAGTTGTTCGCGCAACTGCGACATAGCGATCGTGCAGTGCGCATGCATTTCAACCGGCTGGTGGCCGACGGCATGCTGATCGCCGAAGCCGGTGCCGGCGACCGCCGCACCAAGGTGGTTAGCCTGTCCTCGCGCGGTGAAAAGCTCCTGATGCGTGCGGCCTCAACGCTCCTGCAAGCGGGCGAGCCCGCCACGCCGGCACCACGCAGAAACAACAAGCCGCTCGCCAGGGCTCGCAAGTCTGCGCCGCGGCGTTAATCGCCCCACCGAGCCTGGGCTGATCGATCGGACTCAACCCCTTTCTATAGAATCAGACTTGAGGTGGGAGGCCGATATCCCCACCCTTCATCCAAGGAGACGATCTTGAACATTCAGCGCCTTTTCGCCGGAGTTCGGCTTGCGGCCGTGAGCGCCGCGTTCGTGCTCGCAGCGGGGTCTGCAAGCGCGGCGCAGCTTCGCTGGGCCGCCCAGAACGACATTCTCACGCTTGACCCGCATTCGCAGAACCATGCCACCACCAACAACATCGTCGGCCACGCCTACGAGGGCTTGGTGCGCTACGACAAGAAATATCAGGTTGAACCGGCACTCGCCACCAGCTGGCAGGCCACCTCGCCCACTTCCTGGCGCTTCAATTTGCGCAAGGGCATCAAATTTCATGACGGTTCCGACTTCACCGCCGACGACGTGATCTTTTCATTCGAGCGCATTCGTCAGCCCCAGGGCACGATGCAGATCTACGTGGCGGGCATCAAGGAAATCCGTAAGGTCGATAGCCACACCATCGATCTGATTCTCGATAAGCCGGTGCCAACGCTCCTCAACAACCTCACGACGTTCTACGTGATGAGTCGTGACTGGTCGGCCAAAAACAAGTCCGAGCGCATTCAGGATTACAAAGCGAAGGAAGAAACCTTTGCCTCGCGTAACACCAACGGCACAGGTCCCTATGTGATCAAGGAGTGGCGGCCCGACCAGCGGATCGTGATGAGTGCGAACCGTGCCTGGTGGGACAAGCTCGAGGGCAACGCCACCGACATCGTCTACACGCCGATCAAGGCTGACGCCACGCGCATCGCAGCACTGCTCGCGGGCGACGTAGACATTGTCACCGACCTGCCCACCCAGGACGTGGCAAAGCTGCGCTCGAATCAAAATCTGTTCGTGCTTGATGGTCCCGAGGTGCGCACCATCTTCATTGCGCTTGATACCCGCAGCGATGAGCTCAAGCATGGCCAGAAAGGCGCGAACCCGTTCAAGGATGTGCGCGTGCGCCAGGCACTCAGCATGGCAATCGACCGGCAGGCGATTCAGCGCACCATCATGCGCAACCTCTCCATTCCCGCTGCCATCATGGTTGCGCCGGGGGTAAACGGCCACACGGCCGAGCTCGACAAGGTGGCACCCGCCAACATCGACGGCGCCAAAAAGCTGCTGGCGGAAGCCGGTCACCCCAACGGCATCGAATTCACACTCGACTGCCCCAACAACCGCTATGTGAACGATGAGGAAGTGTGTCAGGCCGTTGTCGGTATGTGGGCCAAGCTTGGGGTGCGCGCCAAGCTGAACGCCATGCCGTTTGGCCCCTTTGCCCAGAAGTTCCAGAACTGGGACTCAAGCGCCTATCTGCTTGGCTGGGGCGTGGCCACCTACGACGCGCAGTACACGCTGCAGTCGCTTATCCGCACCCGCACCAAAGGCGCCGATGGCAACTTCAACTTCTCCGGTGTGAGCAACGCGCGCGTTGACGCGTTGGTTGACGCCATGGGGGTTGAAACCGACAAGGCCAAACGTGACGGCATGATCCGAGAAGCCCTCACCATCACGCGCGACCAGGCGCTCCTCGTTCCGCTTCATCATCAGATGCGGCCTTGGGCCATGAAGAAGAATGTGAGCATTGCTCACAACTCCAACGACGCGCCCAAGATGTACTACGCCAACATCAAGTAGGGCTTACGCGCCGCGGCCTGGCCTCGAAATCATCGAGGTCAGGCTCTCGGGTAAATTTCCAGTAGTCCACCAGCCGGAAGGGCATCGGTCCGAACACCCGGCCGTGCCGGTTGCGATACCAGTTGTTCATGCCCGGATGCGTCCAGACCAGCTCAGCATGCTCGGCATCCACTTTCTCGATATAGCGGTCATGCACCTCGCGCCTGACCTCCAGCCGGTCGACGCTGCGCTCGATCATGTTGCGCAATAGCGTGGTGATGTAGCGCACCTGGCACTCGATCACAAAAATCAGGCTGCCACCGTGCGCGAGGCCCGTGTTGGGGCCGTAGGTCACGAACAGGTTCGGATAGTCAGGCACGGTGATGCCCAAATAGGCTCGCGGGTCATCATCGCCCCAGGCCTCGGCAAGCGGCCGGCCCGATCGACCGAGCACGGTCATGGAGCCAAGCATCCGCGCGGCCTCGAACCCAGTGGCGAAAATGATCGCGTCAACCTCATGCCGCGAACCGTCGGCTGCAATCACTGCATCGGCCTCGATCCGGTCAACCGCCTCGGTCACCAGCTCAACATTCGGGCGCTTGAGCGCCTGGTACCAGCCGTTATCGATCAGAATCCGCTTGCCGTAGGGTGGATAGTCCGGCAGGCACTTCGCCACCAGATCGGGGCGACCCTCAAGCTGCGCGAGCAGGTAGTCGGTCATCTGCTGGCGTTGCCGGTCGTTCCGATAGTTCATGGCGCGTTCCGGATGCGGCCATGCCGGATCGCGCCGAACGGTGGGGAGCAGCCCGTCGCCAAAGCGCCACATGAGGCCGAAGCGATACCAGGGGTAGTAGTAGGGAATGTTCTCGAGGAGCCACCGCTCCCCATGGCTCACGGTGCCGTGATAGTCCTGCGGGGGGCGCGCCCACTGCGGCGAGCGCTGAAACACGGTCACCTTGGCTGCGCGGGCGGCGACGCTTCTCAGGAACTGCATGGCACTCGCGCCCGTTCCCACCACAGCAATGCGCTTGCCCTCAAGCGCCACGTCATGACGCCAGCGCGCGGAATGCCAGGCGGGCCCGGCAAACTGTTCCAGCCCCCGGATGGACGCGGTCTTGGGCTGATTCAGCTGCCCGGTGGCCGAAATCACAGCCTGGTAGCGACGCTGCGACTCAAGGCCCTTCGAATCGCGCAGGCGCACCGCCCAGACGCTCTGCGCATCGTCCCAGCGCATCTGCTCGACTTGTACGCCGAACTCGATTCTTTCATGGACGCCAAGCTGATCGGCTACCGCCCGTTGATAGGCCACCACCTCGTCGCGCTTGGAGTAGTTGCTGGTCCAGGCGAGGTTGGGCGCAAAGGAATACGAGTAGTAGTGATTGGGCGTATCGACACCGGCTTCCGGATAGTTGTTTTCCAACCAGGTGCCCCCTAGCGAGGGGTTCTTGTCGACGATATCAAAGGCAATTCCAAGCTCGCGCAGGCGCCCGGCCGCACACAGACCGGAAAAACCGCAGCCCACCACCAGCACCCTAAACCGCTCAAGCGCAGCGCTCTCAGGCGGCGCGTTCCAGCGCACCTCGCGGCTTGCCAAGCCCATCTCCTCCATCGTCATGTCGGTGTATTCGCGCGGGACATTTTCGCCGACACAGACGCTCATCATGCGTGCGAGCTCATCGGCGGGAAGCGGAGGTGGCAACGACCGGCGGCCGTCGGCCAGTTCATCAAGCACCTCGGCAATGGCCTCGCGCACCACCTCCTGAGCGGCCTCCGACAGCCCGCCGCTACGTTCGGCAAAAATGGAGATATCGCGCTTGGGGCGAAACGGGTCTTCCAGCCAGCGCGGATCGCGCGTGATCTGCGCAAGACACATGAGAAGCGTGGGCACCGAGGCTTCGCGCAGCGCATCGGCACGGGAGGGGGCAGACATCAAAATTCTCCGGGGAGCTCAGCAGCCCTTGGCAGGCCGACAGTAACGGGTTGATGACCGATCACCATACACCGGGAGGCGGAACACGGCTGGCCGCCTCAGGCAGGATTTGACACCCGCTCGCGCGCTTGCCGCTGAAGGACAAACCGCTGAATTTTGCCAGTGGTGGTTCGCGGGAAGTCGGTCACGAATTCGACAAAGCGGGGCACCTTGTAGTCAGCCATCCGAGTGCGTAGCTTCGCGATCAACACTTCAGTCTGAAGCAGCTCGCCTTCGTGCAGCTGAACGAACGCAAACCCGACCTCACCGAGACGACGGTCGGGCACGCCCACCACAACCGCCTGCTTCACCTCGGGCTCGGCCTGCAGCAGGCGCTCGATCTCGGCTGGGTAGGCGTTGGTGCCGCCTACAATGAACATCTCCTTCAGCCGGCCGGTAATCTTGAGGTAGCCCGCCTCATCCAATGACCCGAGGTCGCCGCTCCTGAACCAGCCATCGGGCGAGCGCACTTCGGCAGTGGCCTCTTCATTGCGGTAATAGCCCTGCATCACCACATGGCCGCGAACCCGGATTTCCCCCACCTCGCCCACGGGCAGCACTCGACTGCCACCCGGTTCGAACACGCCAACCTCAAAGTCGCCAATCGGCCGACCCTTGTTGTCGCAAAGAATCTCAAGCGGATCATTGAACCCACTCGCATTGGTGACCGCCGTGGTCTCGGTCATCCCGTAAACCGCGATCAGCGCCTCGAGTCCCAGCGCCGCACGCGCCGCCAGCGCAACATCGGGCGTGACCGGCGCACCGCCTATCCATGCCGAGCGCAGGCTGACTGGCGACTGGCCGCGTCGCTCGACCGCATCGATGCAGTCAATGAAGTGCGTGGGGATGCCACCAAAGACCGACACGCGCTCGCGGTCGATCACCTCCAGCGCTTCATCGGGCTGCCAATGCGGCAAGGTGACGTTGGTGCAGCCCAGCAAAATGGCAGTGGTGCACGCAGTGATCGCCCCGGCAATGTGATAGAAGGGCATGTGCCCCAGGATCACGTCGGACGGCGTGATCTGCATCACCCGCGCGATATTGGCCGCGTTGCGAAGCATCCGATGGTCATGCACAGCCCCCTTGGGATGGCCAGTGGTACCTGAGGTATACACAATAATCACAGGGTGTTCGACCGACACCCGAGGCAGTTGCGCGCCCTGTGCAAGGCGTGTTGCGCCCATCGCCCGGAGCCCGGCCAGGTTGAACGCGCCAGGGGGCGCCGTATCGCCCCACAGAACAATCGAACGCAGTTGCGGCAGCCTCGCGCTCCGCCAGCCACCAGAGGGGGCGTGCGCACTTTCTGGCACCAGTTCGCGAATGATCGCCAGAAAGTCGATGTTCCAGAACCGATCCATCGCAATCAGGAGCTTTGCATCAGACTGCCGGAGGATGTACTCAACCTCTTCCTGCTTGAACCGGGTGTTGAGGGTCACCAGCACAGCACCCACCCGCACGCACGCCATCCAGCACACCACCCACTCGGGGCAGTTAGTCATCCAGATAGCCACCTGATCGCCCCGCCCGATGCCCTGCGTAGCCAGTCCATGGGCGAGTTCATCCGCCGCGCGGTCAAATTCGGCGTAGGTGAGCGAGTGTGCGGGCCCGACCAGGGCCCGACGCTCGGGGAATCGTCGGGCGCTGTCTCGTAGCGCATCATCGAATGTGAAGCGGGACCATTCTCTAGACAGATCCGCTTCGGTGACCCAGTCGTTGTGGCTACTCATCAATGACTCCCGCTACCCACACCATGCCGGCCGCTAAGGCCTCTCGCGCAGGTGATCGTGCGCAAGGAGCGCCACGCCCACCCCAAGCAGCCCTACGGCAGACGCTATACCTGCCACCCAGAGCAGCCCCGACTCAGCGAGGAGGCCTGCACCCAAGGGGCCAAAGAAGACACCCGCATCGACAAACGTGCGATGTAGCGACACGCGTAGCGCCGCCGCGCGCGGCGATGACGGGCGGCCCAGCAGGCTGATGGGCAGCATCCAGGCTGCGAGACCGATTCCGAACAGCGCGCAGCCGAACACCGCCCAGGCAAAACTGCCGAAGGCCATTGCAGCGATGCCCACAGAGAGCACCAGAAGAATCACCCCGAGCAGACGGACGCGCGACACCCGATCGGCCAACCTGCCAAGCGGAAGCAGAAAGCACAGGTCAACCACCTGCGGTAATGCAAGCATCATCGCCACACCCATCCGGGACAGCTCGAATTCGCGCGCGGCGCGAAGTGGCAGGATGAACTGGCCCACGGCAGCCCAGGCCACTGCAAGAACGAAGCCGCTCAGCCAGGCGAGCATCGTGAGGCGATTCAGGCTGATGAGCTCGGGCCACCGGGGCGCGCGAGCCGGACCATCCGCCGCACCTTCAAACGGCGCCGCAGACGGCACGGGCTCGCCAGACCCCACGACCCGAAGAAGTCCAGGCAGGAGGAAGAGGCCCAGCAACTGGGGGGCAGACGCAAGCATTAACGCCCGCTGCCAAGGCCAGCCATCGGGCAACACCGCCACGAGTAGCATCCCGAGCAGCATGCCAAGCATGCCGCTGAACTCGACCACGTTGAGTGAGAATGCATGGCCACTCGATGCGGCAAATCGCGAGACCGTGATCAGCACGCTGAGGAGAAGCGTCGCATGACCCGCGCCGTACAGTCCCCGACCCAGCACCAGTATCCAGAGTTCATGCCCGGAAAAAAGGAGAAGATTGCCTGAGGTGAGTGCGGCAGCGCCCAGCAGGATGGCCGCCCTCAGATAGCGTGAAAGAAGCAGGCCCGCGGGCAGATCGCAGAGCAACCGGGCAAAGCCGAAGGCACCCGCCAAAACGCCCAGCGCCACATCGTCATAGCCGGTCTGCTCTGCGATATCCGGTAGCAGCACCGGAAAGGCGCCAAGCGCAAAGGTGTTGCAGAACACGAGCGCCGCAACCAGCCGGACCGGCTGCGTTACCAAGGGCGCGCCCCTGCAAGCGGTTGGCGCTGAATCACTCGATCCGCACGCCCGCGCGCGCCACCACGCTGCGCCACTGATCGATTTCGCTCCGGATGCGGTCGCGAAACTGAGTGGGCGATCCCTCAGGCGCAGGCGCCACGCCGTCTTGCGCGAGCTGCTCTGCGGTTTCACGAAGAGAAAGCGTGCGACGGCTCTCGCTCACCAGGCGCGTCACGATGTCGGAAGACACCCCGGCTGGGCCGATCATGCCATGCCAGAGCGGTACGTCATAGGCTGGCAGCCCCGACTCGGCGATCGTCGGAATCGAGGCCAGGGTGCCGAGCCGCTCGCGGGTCGTCACCGCGAGCGCGCGCAGCGCCCCCGACTGCACATGCGGAAGTGCGGTCGCGGTGCTGCTGAAAAAAAGCTGCGTCTGTCCCGACATGGTGTCAGTGAGCGCGGGACCCGTCCCCTTGTAGGGGATGTGCGTCATCTGCAGCCCCGCCATATCGGCGAACAGGGCGCACGCGAGATGCGTGATGCTGCCCTGCCCGGCCGATGCGTAATTGAGCGCACCGGGCCGCGCCCGGGCAAGCGCCACCAACTCGCTGAAATTTGCGACGGGAAGTGATTTAGGCACCACCACCAGCATCGGCCCCTGCGAAAACTGGATCACGGGCGTGATGTCGGTTACAGGGTCAAAACGCAATCGATAAAGACTGGGCGTGACCGTGTAACTTGAAGCGATCAATCCAAAGGTGTGCCCATCGGGGGGTGACTTCACCACCAGTTCGATTCCGAGCGTGCTGCCGGCACCGGGTCGGTTTTCAACCACCACCGGCTGCCCCAGCGCCTGGCCGAGGCGCTGGGCCATAAAGCGACCAATGAAGTCAGACCCGCCACCGGTTGCAAATGGCACAACGAGCCTGATGGGACGGGTGGGCCAGGTCTGGGCGCGCGCAGCACCGCCCACGGCAGCAAGCGCCCCGGCAGCGAGCAACGCGCGGCCAGCGGCTCGGCGATCGATCGGGTTCATGAAGTAACGCCTCCTTCCGTTGACCTGCTGAGTGGCGTCACCGGACGCCCTGGTCGAATTCTCCAAAGAAGAACAAAGATGATGGCGACGGTGACCAGATTCCAGCCGATTCCGTTGACAAACGCGACATCGTAGGAGCCGGTGAGGTCGAACACTTTGCCAGACAGCCAGCCGCCCAACGCCATGCCGGCCTGCCCGCCGACCAGCACACCGCCGGTCCGAGCGCCTGCCTGTTCTGGTGGAAAGTGCTCCCGCACGATGATCGCGTACGCCGGAATGATGCCCCCCTGAAACAGGCCGAACATGGCTGAAATCACATAGAGCGAGGCGAGGGTATCGAAGGGAAGAAAGAGCGCAAGCGCCACCGCTTGCAGTGAGGTGCCGAGGAGAAGCGTGCGCAGGCCCCCGATCTGGTCGGAAATCCAGCCCGAGGCCAGGCGGCTCAACACACCACATCCCAGCATGAGTGACAGCATCTCGGCGCCCCGCGCGGCACCAAAACCCAGGTCAGTGCAGTACGCCACGATATGCACCTGCGGCATGGCCATCGCCACGCAGCATCCCACCGCAGCGATGAACAGCACCCACTGGGCCGTATTGACCGAGAGCCCGAACGGGCGATTGGGGGTGATGCCTGAGGCCCGGGCATCCGCCGATGGCGGGAGCACGACGATCCTCGGTGGGCGTTCGCGGATGAACAAACTCAGCCCCACGATGCCGAGCCCGCACACCACACCCAGCCACCAGAATGTGCCGCGCCAGCCGATTGCCTCGATGCCTGCCTGGACGATGGGCGGCCAGATTGTGCCCGCGAGAAAATTTCCGCTGGCAACCACCGCGACCGCTACCCCCCTGCGTTTCTGCCACCAAAGCGCAGTGTCCGCCATCAGGGGTCCGTAGGAGCTGCCAATGCCCAGAAATCCGAGCAGCACACAGTGCGCGATGACGAACACGGTCAGCCCTGGCGCTGACGCGGCAAGTCCAAACCCGGCAAGCGTTCCCACTCCGCCCAGGGCCAGCACCCGCCACACCCCGAACCGGTCCGCCCAGCGCCCGCACAGATAGCCCCCCGCGCCCAAACCCACCATCATGGCGGTGTAGGCAAAGGCCGCTTCACCGCGCCCGATACCGAAGTCACTTTGCACCGCCGGGAGCGCTACTGCGAGGACATACATGGGCGCATTGCCGAGCGTAGCGGCGATCAGGGCGATCGCCAGACGCCAGGCGGCCGCTCGCGAGTCAATCAGCGAAGGATCGGCCGGCTGGTCGTGCACCCCCCGCAGCGCGGCGCCCGCCGCGCGCAGCCCCTGTCGCACAAGACCCATTGAACCAGCTCTCCAATTGGATTGACGGCTTGCCGCGGTGGGGCGTTCGCGAAACCCGCGCGCAGCGCTATGCCGAGTAGGCGATTATGAAGGGCCGTGCGCCCAGGGTACAGATCATCTCGTGGCCGGTGAAATCTCCGGGTTGGGATCCACAAACGTGACCCTTAACGTCGTCTGCCAGCCGCCGCGCGCCAAAGCGCCCGCTGGCGCGACAAAACGAAAGTCAAGCGCAAGCCGGTGCGCAGCCTCATCTAGTCGCAGATAACCCGACGATTGAAGCAGGCGAACGCGATACGGCACACCATCTGGCGCCACCGCAAGCAGCAACCTTGCCGAGCCTGACTCACGCGCGAGCCTCGAGACCTCCGGGTAATAGCGTTCCTGCTCGGGTCGGTGGCGAACCACCAGCTGGGTGAAATCATGGTGTGGCAGTCTGGCAAAACGCTCGCCCAAACCGATTCGATCCATCCACGTATCCAAAAGTCCCATGATCCACTCGCGTAAACCCAAGTATTTTGCTGGGGCAGGGTCAAAGAAGGATACTCCGCCGTCAAACGCTGACGCATTCAAAGCCAGGGGTGCTTTTCCCTCTGCCCCGGCGCATCTGTCCCGCACCGGCATCGGTTCGCCGATCTCGGCTCACCCCAACCATTCCGGAGAAAATGAATTGAATAAACGACGTGCGTTTCTGGCCACCACCGTATACGGACTCTCCGGTATCAGTGTGCTGACCGTGAGCCCGGTCAGTGCCCAGACCATGGTGGCGGAATCCGATCCGCAGGCCGCAGCCCTGGGGTACAAGGCCAACACAGCCCAGGTTGATCAGAAAAAGTATCCTAAACATAACGCTGAGCAAAAATGCGTGAACTGTCAGCTCTACCAGAGTAAGGCAGCCGACAACGGCGCATGCACGATTTTCCCCGGCAAGTTGGTGGCGGCAGCAGGCTGGTGCAGCGCCTACCAGAAGAAGGCCTGAGCGCCCTTATCGGGACCTCACCATGAGGATTGTTGTTCTGCCGGGTGACGGTATCGGTCCGGAAACGATGGCGGTTGCGGTTGCGGTGCTAGAGACTGCAGCGCAGCGCTTCAACCTTGACCTCACGCTCGATCACGACCTCGCCGGGCATGCGTCGCTTAAAAAGCACGGCGTCACAGTCACTGATGCTCTGCTCGCAAAGGTCCTGGCCGCTGACGGACTCATGCTTGGCCCCATGTCCACTTATGATTTCAAGGACGAGAGCAAGGGCGAGATCAATCCCTCAAAGTTTTTTCGAAAGCGGCTTGATCTGTTCGCCAACATCCGGCCAGCGCGCACGTTTCCTGGCATTCCAACGATCAGCCGTCCGTTCGACCTGGTGGTGGTACGCGAAAACACCGAAGGGTTTTACGCTGATCGCAACGTCGAATCCGGCAACAGCGAGATCCTGGTCACCCCGGATGTAGCGATTTCCCTTCGTCGCATCACGCGCGCGTGCTGCGAGCGCGTCGCCCGGAGTGCGTTCGAGATCGCCCTGCAGAGACGCCGGCGTCTCACCCTGGTGCATAAGCACAATGTGCTCAAGATCACCGACGGTATTTTCCTGGACGCGTGCCACCGGGTTGGAAAAGAGTTTCCCGAGGTTGAAGTCGACGACGAGATCGTCGACGCCATGATGGCGCACGTGGTCCGCGATCCCGCACGATTCGATGTGATCGTGACCACCAACATGTTTGGCGACATTCTGTCCGACCTGACTGCCGAGCTGTCCGGTAGCCTGGGGCTGGGCGGGTCGCTTAACGCAGGGGCGGATCACGCCATGGGTCAGGCTGCACACGGCTCGGCTCCCGACATTGCGGGTCAGGATCTTGCCAACCCGTTCTCGCAGGTGGTCTCCGCAGCCATGCTGCTTGCCTGGCTGTCACAGCGAAGCGGTCATGCGCAGTACCTGCTGGCCTCGCGCGCAATCGAGGCCGCGATGGAGCGTTGCATGGCCGGGCAGCAGGTCACCCGCGACATCGGCGGCCGTCTGGGCACGCGCGCCGTGGGCCAGGCGCTGGTGAGACACCTCCACGAGGCATAACCTCGGACCTGCTCATCGGGTATCACCACCATGCGCATGGGGTGCGCGCAGCCTGTTCTGCCACATGCAAACGCTTGGCGAACCCGAGCGCTCGTGCGAGCATCCGCAGCTCGGACGCGGCTTGCCCCAGTCGCAAGTCCTTCCCCCCGTTCCATTCAAATTGAGGAGAACTTCGGTGCGGAAGCTTTTTCTGATTGTCGTCGCTGTGCTCACCCTTACCTCAAACCCGGCGCGGGCACAGGCAGACAAAGTGGTCTACCACATTGATGATTCAGCCGCCCAGGCTACCAAGGGCCTGCGTAATGTCCGCAATCATCTCGATGTGGCGCCCGACACGCAGATCGTCGTGGTGACTCACGCCAACGGCGTCGACTTCCTGATGGAGGGCGCCAAAGATCCCAAAAACACGTCGGTTGACTATGGCGCGCTCGTCGCTGCACTCAAGGCAAGAAACGTTCGGTTCGAGGTCTGCGAAATCACGCTCAAGAACCGCAATTTAAAGCGCGAGCAGTTTTCAATGGACGCGGAGTTCACCCCGTCAGGCGTCGTACGGCTTGGACGCCTGCAATCGCGCGAGGGGTTTTCTTACATCAAGCCGTAATCCCGGGCATGCGCTCGGGCCGACTTTGCTCAGGCTGGTCTTGATCGCTGGGCAAACGTCTGTCCCCAGGCGTCGCTCAGAGCCGCTTCCAGCAGTTCGCCTGCTGCATAGCGGGAAAGACTCTCCGGACGCGCGACGCCAGGTCGCAGCCGCGCACACGGGGTCGGTGCGCCAATGACCGTACGCACCGGAATACGTTCGGCATAAATCGGTAGCGCATAGTCTTCATCATCATCGACCACGCCTCGGGCTCGAATTTTTGCCGACGCCTCCTCGATCTTCATCCAGACCACCGTGGTGGCTTTGATCTCTTGAGCAGAGGCAGGCCTGAGGCTTGCCGTTCGGCCCGGGAAAAACCGATCGACCATCATCGTGAGCGCATGGGCCTTCTGTTCAGAATCCTCGAGCAGACGCGCGTAGCCGAAGGCCATCACCGAGCGATAGTCAGCCGAATGGTTAAAACCACTCCGAGCAAGGACCAGGCTGTCAAAGTGGGTGACCGTGAGACACGCGCGTTCGCCGTCGGACAGGTTGCGAAGCATGCGGCTCGCACTACTGCCGTGCCAGTAGAGGCGCGAGCCCTCTCGCCAGAAAAGCGTGGGCGTGCAAGAGGGTTGCCCGTCGATCACGTAGGCCACGTGCGCAAGCGCAGCGGCATCTAAAAGTCCGTGCACCGTGGCGTGGTCGTAGTGACCGCGATCATGGCGGCGCCTGACGCGATTCCGGTCGCTCACCGGATACTGTTCAGTCGATTCATCCTTCGGCTCACGGGACTCAGCCATGGGGATCCTTTCAGAGACCACGCTTGTGAGTTCATGCTATCACCGCAGCGCCAGCCGCCCAATACCAGCGCCTGCACCGCGCGCGCCTGAAACGCCACGCGCATAGACGATTCGAGTGTGTAATAGTGGGGCAGCCAATCT
>Ga0315906_10003322_pt1 | contig 21401 bp, 19 predicted proteins | sample LakEriMetagenome_4_FD_203526 | JGI IMG/M metagenome (GOLD analysis project Ga0315906, IMG submission 203526) | Freshwater fungal communities from buoy surface, Lake Erie, Ohio, United States - Buoy 2 MA122 | ecosystem: Environmental > Aquatic > Freshwater > Lake > Lake biofilm | place: USA...
TAAAACTGGCGTAACAATTAAAATAAAAGCCAAAAAGGTTGCTAAATTCAAAGCAGGTAAAGAGCTAGCCTCCAAATTATAAATTAACAGCTTCAATTATAAACAAATAAAAATTACATTTTATGGGCAGAGGAGATAAAAAAACAAAAAAAGGGAAAATTTCTAAAGGAAGTTTTGGCAAGTCGCGTCCCGCTAAAGATTCAAAGAAAAAATCTACTTTGAAAAAAGATTAATGCATTTATTGTATTGAACTCAGTAATAAAAGTAATGATGCTGGTTAAACCGCGTTGTTACTTTTTTTCTTGTTCATTATAATTTTCTTCCAGTTTTGAAAGCCGATTTAATTTGCTTTCCAATTGTATATTTTGTTGCGTAAGTCTTTTCAGTTCCTGACGAAGTTTTTGCATTCCCCATGAGCTTACGTTTTCCATTATAGGTGTTTCTGGTATTATTATTGGCGTTTCAGCTCCTGCAGTATAATGCTGCTCAATTTTTTTTGTTTTTATGTCAATCGCGTTCATTTTAATATCGGCCTCGTAGAGTTGTGTTTGTAAGGCTTTAAGGATATCATGATCGGGAAGTGATGCTATTTTTTCGGTAGCAGCAGATAATTCATTTTTTAGTACTATGTTTTCTGCTTTAGATTGTTGAAGTTCTGATTCGTTTTGCGCCATCAGTGTTTTAATTGCCTCTAATTCGCCGGTATGATTTGATTGTTGCGCAGCTGCATTTTTTTGCTTCAGCATAAGCTGCTGATTCAGTAAGGTTAATTCTTCAATTTCTATCGCCTGTTGTTCCTCTTTTTCTTCCCATTGCCTGATCTTTTCTTCAAAACTTTTTACAGCTTTTTCTTTTGATTCGTTGAGATCATAATAAGTAAGCCTCCATCGTTCGGCTTCTTCTCTTACATTTTTAATTTGAATTTTCAACGCTTCTTCCCCTCCTTTACAGTTGAGCCATACAAATCCTGCCGCAAAGCCAATAATTAAAGCCACGATTATAATGAAGACGAACTCGGGAAGCTGGAGTTGCAGGGCTATATCAAATATTCCAATAATCAAGGGAGCTATGATTGTATTGTAATAATACTAAAAAATGAGGATTATACTATAGAAATTTCTATGATATGCTTCATGATGTCACAATTGTACCTACTTCTTCTCCCTCAACTACCTTTTTCAAATTGCCGGTTTTATTAATGTCAAATACAATGATTGGCAGTTTGTTTTCCATGCAAAGGGTAAAGGCGGTCATATCCATAACACGAAGATTATTTGACAGACATTCCTGGAAACTAATCGTTTTGTACTTCACTGCTTTAGGGTCTTTTTCAGGATCTGCGGTATAGATACCATCTACTCTGGTGCCCTTTAAAATTACATCAGCATTAATTTCAATGGCACGTAATGAGCCGGCGGTATCTGTGGTAAAGTACGGGTTGCCTGTACCGGCACCAAAAATAACTACCCTTCCTTTTTCTAAATGCCTGATTGCTCTTCTTCTGATATAAGGTTCTGCAATTTGTTCCATTTTAATGGCGCTTTGCAAACGGGTATAAACGCCGATTTTTTCAAGACTTGCCTGCAGGGCCATTCCGTTTATAACGGTTGCCAGCATCCCCATATAGTCCCCATGTGCTCTTTCAATACCTGTTTCAGCTTCATTCATGCCTCTGTAGATATTACCTCCTCCAATTACGATAGCAACCTGTACACCAAGATTGGTGATTTCTTTGATGTCGTGCGCGTATTGGGATATGACTTTAGAATCCATTCCAAAATTGTCCTCTCCCATTAAGGATTCACCAGAAAGTTTAAGCAGAATTCGTTTGTATCGGGGCAGCATTAGATAGTAGTTTAGAAACAAAATTATGCAGCGAAGATATTGCATTAATATCAAATGCCCATAGCCGTCATTCGATACCAGAAGCGTAGGATGGTTTGTGCCGAAACTTCTCGAAAATGAAGCAGTTGAAAATCTAAAGGTGTGCAATCATTTTTTGGAGTAAAACCTCTTCAGTGAACGGCTTTGTAATGTAGTTGGTAAATCCCTCCCTTACATAATAGTCAAGTTCTTCCTGTATTGCATTTGCCGTTACAGCAATAATAGGAAGTGCATTGCCTTTAATAGATCTTATTTTATGCATTGCTTCAATTCCATCCATTTCCGGCATTTGAATATCCATTAAAATGATGTCATAATCTTTTTCAAGCATCATTGTACATACTTCTAATCCGTTAACTGCCATATCGTAGTGAATATGGTTATTGTTGAAAATAATTTGCATAAGCATACGGTTAAACTGATTGTCTTCCGCTACCAGTACTTTACAATGTTCTAGTTTTGATTTGTCCATTACTTGCTTTACAGCAATTTTTTCCTGTGGAATATGCTCAATAATATCAACAGAAATATTTATCAATACTGTGGTGCCTACATTTTTTTCGCTCTGAATTTCAATCATGCCCCCCATCAGTTTTACTAATTCATGGGTAATTGTCAAACCTAGACCACTGCCTCCGAACTTACGCTGGAAAGATTCATCTTCCTGAGAAAAATCCTGAAATAACCGTTTTTTCATATCCTCGCTGATTCCAACACCGGAATCTTCGCAACGTATCGAGATATGGAGTGTGTTGTCTGATTTTCCGGCTGCTTTACAAATAAGTCGCACTGCTCCTTTATCGGTAAACTTGATCGCATTACCCAGAATATTGATTAATACTTGGCGCAAGCGCACCGGATCTCCATATACTATTTTGTCCAGGTTATCATCAAAAAATAGTTCATACTGAAGAGATTTTTCCAGGGCATTGGTTTGGAGTAAAAGAAATACACTATTTACTATATGTTTTAGGTTGAAGGCCTCATGTTCAAGTTTCATTTTGCCTTCTTCCATTCTAGAAACATCCAGAATATCATTAATGATATTGAGCAATACTTTGGCAGAGTCATTAATCAGCGCAAGTTGTTCTTTTTGTTTTGATTCAGTAGCGGATTGCAAAATTTGTTCTCCCACGCCCATGATAGCGTGCAATGGTGTTCTGATTTCATGACTGATGTTAGCAAGAAAGCGCCGCTTGATTTTCAGACTTGATTCTGCTAGATTTTTAGCATTTTCCAGTTGAATTTCAGCTTCTTTTTTTTCAGTGATTAAATTTCGGATAGATAAGAATTTAGTAATAACCCCCGCCGTATTATAAATTGGATTGATGATTGTATCTACCCAAAATATTGTACCATTTTTTGTTTTATTACATACTTCAGCCCGCCATGATTTACCTTGCAAAATAGTTTCCCATAAATCTTTCCAGAAGTGAACGTTATGATATCCTGAGTTGAGCAAACTATGGTTGTTGCCGATAAGTTCTTCTTCCGTATAACCACTTGCCTCACAAAATAATTTATTTACACTAATAATTTTCCCATAAAGATCTGTTACTGATACTAAGGCACTGTTGTTTAATGCCTGAAGTAAAGCATCCTTTTCTGATACGGCTTCTTTTAGCTTATGTTCTATGATATTTTTTTGTGAAACATTTTTTTTACTTTGGATAATAGCACCCAGTAATTCAATAAATCCTTTTAGTTCTTCAATATCTTTTTCTGAATATCCTTTCGGCTTATTGGCTAAACCTATAAGGCCAACCAATTCACCATTAGATAAAATAATCGGTATACCGAGAAAAGCATTTAAGGGCGGGTGTCCGTGGGGAATGCCACCTCGCTTTGGATGCATTGACGGCTCATTGGTGATGACCGGTTTTTTAGAAGTCATAGCATATCCAAAAAGTGTTTTCAGATTTCTGAATTCCATACCGGTAGGAGCGTGCGCATTGTAAAAATCACTGGTTTCTTTATTCCATGAAATATTGGTAATGGCGAATGTTTTGAGATAGGGTTCTTCATGCTCATAAAAAACTTCGCCCATAAATCCATATTCACTTTCCGTTACAATCAGCAATTGAGTAAGTACGTTGTTGAAATAATCGTTTGCATTGGTTTGTGTCAGATAGTTTTCACTTAGCGTTTGCACTAGCGTAACAATATCTCTTCTTTTTTTTTCCGCTGAAATATTACGTACGATTAATAAATTGTCGCCCGATTGTTTGTTTCGGTGGATATCCCATTTCAGATAATTGTTGCCGTTATTAATAAATAAGGTTTCGATGATATCCGGGTTGGATTTTTCAAGTGTTTTCTCAACTTCAAAATATGCTCTTTCATCGAGATTACTTTTTAATGTTTCTTTTATGGATTGACTTTTCCATACTTCTTCCGTAACATGAGTGATAGCTACAAATGCCTGATTGATCCATTTTACATCAAAGGAACTATTAAACAATAGCATAGGAAGACTGGAGTTGGCAAGAATTTTTTCCAGTTCTAAAGCACTGGCAGCAGTTATCTTCATAGCAGGTATTTAATCAATTTATTTTACAATCAATAAATTTGATCGTAAATGATAGTATAAGTTAGCACAAAAAGATGAAATAAAACCATATTACTTTTCAAGGGAATGTATTACATTAATTACCCTGAGGATAAAAGCTTAAAAAAACAAAAAGGCATTATTTAATAATCTGGCAATATAGGTTTGGTTTGAAAGATGGATTCAATTTGTTGTAATATGTCTTCGCTTAACAAAGGCAATACATCGAGCGCTTTTAAATTTTCGGTTAATTGTTCCTTTCTCGAGGCTCCCAGTATGGCAGTTGAAACATTAGGATTATGTATGCACCAGGCAATAGAAAGTGCAGATACAGTTGCATTTAATGATGCTGCAATCTGTTGCAGTGATTTTACTTTTTCAATTTTTGCTTCTGCAATGGTTCTGTCTTTCAGCCATTCAAACCCAGGAATAGCAAGTCGGCTCCCTTCGGGAATTCCATCATTGTATTTTCCGGAAAGCAAACCGCTGGCGAGTGGACTGAAGATGGTGGTGCCAAGTCCTACGTTTTTGAAGATTTCCAGATATTCGTTTTCGAGCTTTTCTCTTTTGAAAAGATTATATTCTGTTTGCTCCATTGTGGGGCCAATAAGGCGGTAAGCGGCGGCGATACGATGTGCTTCCATAATTTCTACGCCACTCCATTCACTTGTTCCCCAGTAAAGTATTTTACCTTGTTGGATTAAAGTATTCATCGTGAAAACCACTTCTTCTATAGGTGTATTTTTATCTGGGCGATGGCAGAAATATAAATCAAGATAATCTGTTTGTAATCTTTTCAGTGCTTCGTGGCAAGCCTCAGTTAAGTGCTTGCGACTCAATCCGGTTTGGTTGGGTTTGTTGGCTTTCCCTCTCCATCCGAAATACGCTTTGCTGCTGATGGTATAGCTTGTCCGATCCCAGTTTTTATTTTTAAGTACTCTCCCCATCATCTCCTCGCTTTGTCCGAGTGCATAGACTTCTGCATTGTCAAAAAAATTAACACCTGCGTCGTAGGCAATACCCATCAGTTCGTCTGCATTTGTATCTTCAATCTGTTTATAAAAAGTTACCCAACTTCCGAAGGAGAGTACACTTACCTGTAATCCTGATTTGCCTAATCTTCTGTAAAGCATATTGATATATTTTTTAAATAATAGATAACCGACCACTTATAACCGACAACTGTCTTTCTTACTATCCCCCCATAAACATTACCCCTGTCAAACTATCAATTTTGAAATTCTGAAGCTGATCATCGCTTTCAAAGCCTTTTCCAAAGATAGTTTTAGACTTTTGTCTGATCTCGATATTTTCCTCTGTATAAAAACTATGCTTGGATTGCTCCCATATAAGTTTATTTGTTTTGAGGGTATCTCCGTTTTGTCGTACTACGATCACGCTGTCTTCTAATAATACTTTTCCCTGCGTTTCATAATAGATACCCTTTTTGGCATTCAGGAAACTTTGTATTTCCTGATCTTTTCCAAAGAAATCTACATGGAGTTGGTTAGGAAAAATTACGCGAGGAAGTGTGTCGTGATATCGGTACATAATTTTTGCCACCAATCTTGCTTGCAATTCACCATTGGTACTTAAGTAGCACTGCACATCTTTTACCTCATCTACTTCGGGGTTGCTTTTGCTTAGCCCGGGTATGGTAGCCATATCGTTTTCACAGGCAGCAAAAAGACTGAAAGCAGTTAGCAGAATAATGGGTCTGATCAGAATATGTGTATACTGAAAAGGATTAATCATATTTTGATTTGATAAACCATACATCGGACAGCGAAAAGCTCATTGCAAGGCGGAAATAATTTTCAGCAAACACTTGATTGGCGTTCCCTCTTTTGCCCCACTCAACGGCTATATTGACCACATTGCTTTTATTGTATTCCATATAGGAATATTTTTTGATAGGGATACCTGCTCCCAGTGTAATCCCAAATGATTTTAGGTCTGTATTCTGAGAAATAAAAGGTTCTTTCCCATACACAAAACCTCCTCGGTACATAATCATATTTTTTGTTTTACCCGAAGTGCCCATTGCATCTGGCATCCATTGTATGCCTGCTTTTATCTGCCATGCATTCTGAAGTAAATCTGCATTGTTCAGGTAACGATAGGAAGCCCAGTTTTGAGAAGTGAAATCTGCACCAGCAATAATTCTGGATTTTGCGGCTCTGTCGTAGGTAAAGCCGAATCCCCAGTTAGCGGGATACAGCATAGATCCTTTCGTATTGGGTTTGCTGCTTACCGAGTCGATAGAGAGGGATGCGAATGCCGGATCATTTTGTAAAACTGTTGAAATTATAGTACTCGTAGTAACATTCATTGAAGTGTTCATACTTCCAAATGCGCCGAAAGTGAGCATTGCATTGGAGGCAACTTTATGTTCATACTGCAAGCCCCATTCGGTAAAAAATCCTCCGAAATTGCTGCGTACTTCTTTTTGTCCGGATGTAAATAATCCTGAAATAGTATCATTAATCAGCGATACAATGGTGGAATAATCTTTAGATCCGAATCGGTATCCAAGGTTTACGCCCAGGCTCAGATTTTTTATGGCAATACCTGTACCGGCGAACGCCTGATAGGCGCCTCCGTTTCCTTTATAGTTGTAAAGAATGGTATTGGAATCTAGTCGACCTTCAGCCTGAAGGTTATAGTTCACTTTAGTGATAGGGCGTAAGCCAAATGCAACGCCCCAGTTTCTTTTTGTTTTTTCTCCTTTCAATTGAAAGGCGCCGGTGAGGTAGGGGACGGCCACATTGGCGAATGTTGCTTTTTCTTTGTTGCTGCTGCGCATGGTTCTGGAATGATAATCGATACCAATATCCATGATGGCTCTTTGCTTGCCCAGTCGGCTGTAGGAGGCGGGATTGATGAAATTGATGGTTTGCTGGTCATTGTATGCCGCAGTGATGTAGCCCATACCTCTGTTTACGATGTTGGCGGAAGGAACAGGATCACCGATGCCGTATCGGCTCCAGGGAGAATTTTCCTGTGCGAATAATGATCCGCTTAGGAATATTGACACGAATAGAAAAAGTGAGAAACACTTTTTATCTGTTACAGAGACTGATAGCATATAATCCTTTAAAGATGAGATTTGAGTCTGCAAATATCTGCTTTTTGAGAAGAGGAGCAAAATGAAGCGTATCTCCCCCTGTAAGTATAACATTAAAATCATTGAATTTTTCTTCATAAGCATCGATAATTCCATCAATTTCTTTAGCCATACCCCATGCTACACCACTCAACAGATTGGTTTTGGTATCATAGCCAATGAGCGGGAAATTCCATTCCATATTTACCAGTGGTAAAAGGGCGGTCTGGTTATGCATACTTCGAAAGCGCATTTCTAGTCCCGGTGAGATGGATCCACCCAGGAATTGATGATTTTTATTAAGAAAGTTATATGTAATACAGGTGCCTAAACCGATTGCGAGCGTATTTTTTTGCGGGAATAGATAAGTTGCTGCTGCGCAGAGTGCGAGTCGGTCGGCTCCTACCGTTTCTGGTTTTCCGACAGGAATTGTAAAAGGAAGATTGGAATTATTTGACAGTTTATGAAAAGCAGAATGATGCCTGAGCATATCTTCTGTTGTTGATTGATGATGAATTACAGAAGACAGTATGGTGTAGTTTGGCTGGTATTGGCGGATAATTTTTTCTATTTCATCTTTGTTTTCTTCTTGCAGGATATAGGTTTCGATGTATTGATCATCGTGGAATACGGCGGCTTTAAGTCTTGTGTTGCCAAAGTCGAAACAAAGGGTTGTTGTCACGATGCGATAAGATTTGAGCGATTAAATGGAATGTGCAATACTTTGTATTTTATATAGACGGTGAAGTTCGTTATATTTTTTAAAAGTATAATCTGCAATTTTAAGTGCGAGAAAAAGGCCTTCTTTACCATCGAGAAAACCCAGGCGGAGGAAATAGTTGAGCAAGAAAGTATATAAGGGAGATAGGAAACGTTTCCATTGGGCGCCTGTTATTTTTCGGGCAAAATATTTTTGGGCGCACAGTTGGGCGTACTGATTCATTTTAACGTTAAAATGGTCGTTGTGCTGGAATGTATTATCAAGGATAAATCCGGGGATAAGGGTGGGGTTTGCATTTTTTATTTCTAGTTTTTCGTGTACGGCATCATGGGACCAGCGCGCGTTTTGGCGCCGGAAGATTCTTGTTTTTTTTTCGTTGCCCCAGGCGCCAAAACGCATTAGCTTACCCATAAAAAATCTTTTCCGTCTGATTGTGTAGGCTTTGCTATGATCATCCCAGTTGATTTCTTGAAGGGTACTGATAAGGGTCTCGTCTACCGTTTCATCTGCATCCAATTGAAATATCCATTCATATTTCGCCAGTTGATTGGCTGCATTTTTAGTGGCACCGTATCCTTGCCATTCCATCGTTTCCACCCGCGCTCCGGCATCTATGGCAATCTCTTGCGTTTTGTCCGTGCTTCCGGTATCACAAACAACTACATCGTCCGTAACAGACCGAATGCTTCTAACGCAATGAGCTATTACACCGGCTTCGTTTTTGGCAATAATTATTATGGATACAGGAATCTTTTGCATATAATGTTCACGTCATATTGACGTCAGGCTTCCAAATTTTGTCGTAAAAGTATAATTTAGTTAGATAAGAACATTATTATTGTTTGATGACTCAATCTTGCATTCTTTTCTTTAGGTTTGTTGTATGTGGCAGTCATTGAATAATACACTTATATCGGGTTCGGTAAAAAGTTTGGCTCGTTGTATATCACTGGTCGAAAATGAGGTTGATGGATACAAGGAATTTTTATCTCATCTTCCAGTCGCATCTATCCCAATAATAGGTATTACAGGTCCGCCGGGTGCCGGTAAAAGCACGCTTACTGATGGGTTGATTCAATCTATTGTGCATGCGGGAAAAAAAGTGGCCGTACTTTGTGTAGATCCTTCTTCTCCTTTTAATCTTGGAGCTGTATTAGGCGATAGAATCCGGATGAGTCAATGGTATAATCATCCGCTTGTATATATCCGTTCTTTAGCAACCCGCGGTTCGATGGGAGGACTGCATCCAAAAATTCTTGAAATAACGGATGTCTGCAAGGCTGCAGCATTTGATTATATTATTGTTGAAACGGTTGGGGTTGGACAGAGTGAAATTGAAATTACAGGCCTTGCTGATGTTACTGTTGTAGTACTTGTGCCTGAAGCGGGAGATGAGATTCAAACGATGAAAGCAGGGCTGATGGAGATTGCCGATATTTTTGTTGTCAATAAATCGGATCGACCGGATGCGCAAATTTTTGTCAAGCATTTAAGGATGATGCTGGCACCTGCATTTCATAAAAAAAACAGGGAGATTCCTATTGTACAAACAGTTGCATTGCGTTGTGAGGGGTTAGATGATTTGTGGCACCATATTACTGCATTTTTACAATCAGCTAATTATAATGAACAGAAAAGCAGCCTACTTGCCGAGCGGATATATTACATCATTGAAAAGGAAAGAATGAAAGATATTAGCAAGGAAAAGATAAAGCAGGCAATAGAAAAACATTTGAGTACGGGGTCATTTAACTTATATCAATTTGCTGCTTCATATCTTCATTTGTCGGCAAAATAAAGCATAAAAAAAGCTGCCCTGAAAGGGGCAGCCTTATTTTGATATCTACATGCGATTATGCTTCTGCATTAAGTTCAAGCGTGATTTCGGCTTCATTATTATTTCCAAAATCAACTTTTGCCTTAAAGGTTCCTAATTCTTTCATGTCTTCAGGCAGTTGAATTTTACGACGATCAATTTCGTAGCCCAATTGCTCGCGGATACCACGTGCAACCATTACAGAAGTGATGCTACCAAAGATTTTTCCGCTTGTTCCTGTTTTTACATACAGTTTAATAGGTGCTTCACTAAGCTTTGCAATAACCGATTTGATTTCAGCAAGCATTAGGGATTCTTTTTTGCTTTGGACTTTTAACTTTTCTTCTAACTGCTTCATATTAGAAGGCGAAGCTTCCACTGCATATTTCTGTGGAATGAGGAAATTACGGGCATATCCGTTTTTTACCTTTACTACTTCGTTTTTACTTCCCAGTGTGTTTACATCCTGGATTAAAATTACTTCCATTTTATTTGTTTTAGTTCCCGTCACCCAATCTTATGGTTCGACTGTCATCCCGTTTTTCGGGAATTAGGGAATGGTTGACTAATCTTATTTCAATAAATCGGTTACGTTGGGTAATAAAGCCATTTGACGGGCTTTTTTTACGGCATCTGTAACCTTGCGTTGATATTTCAGTGAAGTTCCGGTAATGCGGCGAGGCAATAATTTCCCTTGCTCATTTACGAATTTCTTAAGGAATTCAACATCTTTATAATCGATGTATTTGATGCCATAACGTTTGAAGCGACAGTATTTCTTTCTGGGCTTATCCGTTTTAATGGCGGTCAGATATTTGATTTCATTCTTTGCCATGATTTACGCCTCCGCTTTTTTGTTAGAAGATAATACGCCACTTCTCTTTTTTTCATTGTACTCAACGGCATATTTGTCGAGTGCAGTGTACATGTGACGAAGCACTTGCTCGTCGCGATGTAATTGAATGTTTAATTTGGCATTGAAATCAGAAGGCGCCTTGTATTCCACCACCCAATAAATGCCGGTTGTTTTTTTCTGGATGGGGTAGGCAAGTGATTTAAGTCCCCAGGGATTGCTGTGTACGATTTCACCGCCATGAGCTGAAACCAGATCGGCGTAACGTTTTTGAGCAGCCCTGAAATCGTCTTCAGACAATACAGGCGTAAAAATCACCATCATTTCGTAATGTTTCATTACAGTTTGAGGTTTAAGTTAAAAATTGGGTTTCTCCCACTGGATCCCGAAACTTCATTCAGGAAATCTGCCAATACAGATTTGGGGATGCGAAAGTAGGGCAAAAACGCCGTTCGTCCAAAGAAATTGATAAAAGCCTATCGGATAAGTTTTTCCGATAGTACTCCAGACGGGCTTACTATAGTGAGAAAATAGATGCCGGATGATAATTGACTCATTGGAATCTGATAGGTGCTTCCAACATTTATACCTTTCAGAACCTCATTCCGATACATTTTCCCATCTGCAGCGATAAGTCTTATGGAAACGCTACCGGAAACAGGGGTGAGAAATTTGATGATGGCATCTTTTTGAAAATGATTGATGACCTGAATGCCTTCTTTTAATGGAGTTAATTGATGGAGTGAAGTTATCAGGTTGGAGGGGGATTGTTGAAAATCAAATCGGCTTTGAATGGGGTAGTGATCTGATACATCGGATCGGTAAGTGGGAATCCAGTCTGTAACTTCTTTTCTAAGGATGCAGGAAAATGGCACATAATCTTTTGCCATTGTATGTGTTGCAATCATATGATCTACCACATTGGGGTACCCGATATATGAGTTGTCTCCTCTTAACGTATTCCAGTAGGATATGGGAGTGAAGCGGAAATCGTCTGACATAAACGAGTAGTAAGGAGTGAGTGTCTCATTCACTGCTTGAGAGATAGTTTCGTCTAAATCATCATTAAAATCTCCTCCAATCAATACGTATTCATCAGTATTTTGGTAGGTAAGGGAGTCATACAATAAATCAGCGGCGCCCTTTCTTCTATAGTAATCGGTCGGCTCTCCCAATTCAGCTTTGGCATGTAGGTTTACAAAGCCAACTCTTTTTGTTTTTCCGCCTATATTCACTGTTGCGTCCATTCGGAATGGGTAGCGACCGCTTGCCCAATTATAATAATTATTAGCATTTAGACTGGTAGCGGTATATCCTCTGGATGAAATATTGCTGAATAGATTCTTCTTATACAAAAAGGCCATTTTTTGTCCGATGCGCCAGTTGCCGCTGAATGTGTTGAATGCGTTGGAGGCGTATTGGCTTACCAGATATTCATAAGGTCCATTCTGAATATTTCTGCTAACATATCCAAGCAGGGCGGTATCTACGATTTCCTGGAGCATATAGATGTCGGCCCGTAAACTATCCATTATTCTAACTGCAAGTTGTGCTTGTAGTATATTATCAAATGGCCCATTATATTCACTGCCAAACCATGCAAGATTCCAGCTCACAATATCAAGCGAAAGATTATCTGGCATCGAAGAAGCTGAGAGGTCTGGTCTTTGCAGCATTATTCCGGAAGATGAAAATTCCAGATTTCCACCGAAGCCCTTAAGATTTTCCGTTGGTTTAAATCTGATAAAAACCGTGTTGCCAGAAGAAGTTAATTCCGAAATAGCATAGCTAATGCTGGAGAAATAACTGACATTATTTTTGGATAATTCAAATCCGGCTGGAGCATTAATAATAAGAGGGGAAGAAAGATTAGCTGTTCTGAAACGGATTGGTTTTGCTGTGCTGGTATTTCCAGCAGAGATGTTTTGAAAATTTAACAGTAAGGGCTCTCCGTTCGCTAATTCAATGAGTGGGGCTTGTGCAAAAATATCTTTTTGAACGACGCAAAAAAAGGAGCAAAGGAGAAAGATATTTCTAATAAATAAAAGCATAAGCACCATTCCGTCTGTTTTTTTAACGGATATTTTGTTAGGTGCTTTATAAGGAGCAAAAAACCTTCAGTGTTCCTGAAGGTTTTGCAGAGTTGTATCCAACAATTACTTCATCAACCTGGTTGTATAAATACCATCTTTACTTTCAACTTTCAATATATATATACCATTGGAGAGATTGAGACCCTCAATATTTTCGTTGAGTCCTTGAATCGCTTTGGGGAGTTGTTTCTGATATACGACCACCCCGTTCAGAGAGAGGACTTGTAAGTTTACCGTAGAAGCAATGGCTTTATTAAAAGTAATATTCAGTTTGGAAGCCAGATTACCGGACAAGCTCAAATAGTTTTTGTCTGTGATAAAATTTGATGTGGAAGCATTTACTTCCTGCCATGAAAGATTCCAGTCATCGATTGCAGTGCTTGCTCTGTTTCCGGAGCCTGTAGTTCTTTTTAAAGTAACAACTCTAATCCATACTTTATCATTGATGTTATCCAGCGCATTACCGAAATCTGCAGAAACAGATGTGTTAGTAAAAACTTGCCGACCTCCGGTATTTAATACAGCAGGGCTTGTAGTTATTGGAGTAAATGAAGTTGGGTTTGTGCCGATACCATAATCTACAGTCCAAACTGTTACACGTGGCGAACTTGAATCGAGAGATTGCAATTTGAAGTTAAGCTGTAAATTCTTTTTGGCTAAAGTATTTGTTATTTGAAAAACAAATGCGGCTCCGGAGTCACCGAATGCACCTGTTTGTCTAACTCCTAATGCTCTATCAGCACTCGCAGCCTGTGTTGTACTATCAGTTCCAGGATCAGTTACTGTATTGGAAGAAGCAAAATTTTTAAATCCTTTTGTAAACGCTCTCCATGGTGGAGTTACGCCTGAATTAAGCGTGGTGTCAGTGCCTAATGCAATGGCAGTGGCGAGCTTTTTAACGGTAAAACCGGAAGGTAAACCCGCTGTACCTAGACTATTAAAATTTTCAGTATAAGGGGATGTAGTTAGAGTTACTTGTGCCTTTGTTTGCATTAAAAATGCAGTAAGTACAGTCAGAATGGCGTAAATTTTCTTCATTTTAAGTAATATTTTGTACAAAAATAAGCGAATGCTGTAATATGTTTTAAATTACCGGCTTTGCTTACATTAGATTAAAGTTAATTATTATTTTTTAAATCAATAATTTAAACAACTGAAGGTCTGATGTCTAGTAATTTCAACTGAACGTTAACCTGTCCATTGAATTCATTTTGATCTAAAGTGTACACAATATCAACCGGGCTTGATTTGACCATTTCTAGCAAGTGGGCTGCTTTAAAACAAATACCCTTTAAAACGGCATTAGTATCTCTAAAAGATAATTGGAGGTGCTGTTCTTTTACAATTTTGCTATACCCTGTATCTGTTACATTTTTTGTAACAAATACAGGTTTAAGGTTGTCCGGTCCGAAAGGTTCCATCCGCTCAATAATTTTCAGAAAGGATATCTGTGCATCCTGAAAAGGCAATGCAGCATCAATTACAATTTCGGGTATGCGTTGGGCATCTGTTATAGAAGAACCTACAGCGTTTTCAAAACTTTCAATGAATGCAGGGAGATTTTCAGGAAGCATTGAGAGTCCGGCTGCCGCGAAATGGCCTCCATATGCGGTCAGGTGTTCACGACAAGCATGAATGGCTTCGTATAGGTCAAATCCGGCAACACTACGGGCGCTGCCGGCCAGTAAATCACCGCTTTGTGTAAGAACAACCGTTGGCTTATAGTGCCGCTCAATTAATCTGGAAGCTACAATACCTACCACACCTTTATGCCATCTGGTATCAAATACAACGGTTGATTTTCTATTATCAAAATCCGGGATATCCTGTATGCGTTGCAAGGCTTCTTCTGTTATGGAACTATCTGCTTCTTTTCGCTCGTCGTTATCGGCATGAAGTAGTTTTGCATATTCGGTAGCTTCTTCCAGCGTTTCGCTAATAAACATCTGTACAGCCTTTCGTGCATCATCCATTCTGCCAGCGGCATTTACACGGGGTGCAATCATAAAAACAAGGTTGTTAATTTTCATCATTCCCTTTGCATTGCTTGTTTCCATTAGCGCTTTAATTCCCAGGGAAGGAGATTCGTTGACTTGTTTGAGGCCATACCATGCCAGAATTCTATTCTCTCCCGTCATCGAAACAATATCTGCTGCAATAGCAGTTGCAACAAGATCTAAAAATATTTGTATTTCTTCAAAAGGAATCTTAATCGTTTTAGCCAGGGCAGAAATTAATTTAAAACCAACACCGCAACCGCAGAGTTCTTTATAGGGATAACGACAATCCTTTTGTTTAGGATTGAGGATGGCTACAGCGGGCGGTAATATTATATCGGGGAGGTGGTGGTCACAGACAATAAAATCAACCTGGTTATCTTTTGCATACTGTATGAGCGCAGCAGATTTGATGCCACAGTCGAGTGCAATGACCAATGCAAACTTTTCATTGATGGCGTAATCGACACCTGCTTTAGATATTCCATAACCTTCTCTGTAGCGATGGGGTATATAGAAATTGATATCGTTTTTTGGGGCAATTTTTTTTATAAACTGATACATACAGGCAACGCTGGTGGTACCATCTACATCGTAATCCCCGTATATTAATATTTTCTCTTTTTTTTCAATTGCAGATAGAATCCTTGCAACCGCTTCATGCATTCCTTTCATTAAAAATGGGTCATGCAATTCATCCAGGGACGGTCGAAAAAATGATTTTGCTTTTTCCAGACTATCGATGCCTCTTTGTGCTAATATCTTACAAATGATAGGGTGAATTTTCAGTTCACCATGTAATGCACCCGTTAATGCGGGATTGTCATCTAAAATCGTCCACCTTTTTTTCATCATAAATGGGTTTTTCAGGTAAAGTCACCAGGGTGTTCAATATTGGCAATAATAAATTAATATTTTCTGTCTGTGGTAAATTTAACAAGCTTTGTCAATCCTTCTGTATACTCATTTTGCGGGCAGGTTTTAAGAATGTCTAATGCCTGATTGCGAAATAATCTCATTTTTTCTTCTGTATATGCGATTCCGCCTGAGGCTTTTACTTCAGTTATAATTTCTTGTATGGAGGGTTTGTTTTTATGCTTGTTTTTAAGCATGTAAATAAGTTCTTTTTTCCGGGATTTGCTTATCTGATTCAGTGTATATATTATAGGGAGGGTTAATTTTTTTTCTTTAATGTCATTGCCTCTGGGTTTGCCTATTTCTTCATCTCCATAATCAAAGAGATCATCTTTCATCTGAAAAGCAATGCCGGCGAGTTCTCCGAATTGTCGCATTTTTTCAGCCATTTCAGGGTTATGAGTAACCGACCAGGTGCCGGCGGAACATGAAGATGCAAGCAGGGAAGCGGTTTTATTTCTAATGATTTCAAAGTATATATCTTCACTCAGGTTGAGCGTGCGGGATTTTTCAATTTGCAGTAACTCTCCCTCGCTCATTTGCTTTACTGCTCTTGAAAGGATTTTAAGAATTTCAAAATCATCGTTTTCAAGACTCAGTAAAAGTCCTTTTGATAAAAGATAATCACCTACCAACACGGCGATTTTATTTTTCCATAAAGCGTTGATCGAAAAAAAACCTCTTCGGGTATTGGCTTCATCTACCACATCATCGTGTACCAAAGTGGCTGTATGCAATAATTCTACCAGTGCAGCAGCTCGGTAAGTGCTGTCATTAAGGGGGTTAAACATTTTTGCACTGAGAAAAACGAACATAGGCCTAACTTGCTTCCCCTTACTTTTGATGATGTAGTGCATAATTCTATCAAGTAAGGGCACCTGGCTTTTAACTGCATTTTTGAATTTTGTCTCAAAAATGGTCATTTCTTCTTTAAGAATGCTTTGGATTTCTGAAGTTGGGTTCATTCGGGAGCAAGATACAATCTAACCACTGATTTTTTTCAGTAATGTTGATGCTTTACCTCATATTCAAGCTTAATAAGATATGGAAATACCGAAAAAAAATATAAAAATTTGATTTTTAAGCTTAGATATCTATTTTTGCTTGAACTTAAGGGTTTTAAGAAACTTAAACAACAATTATGGCTACCAAAAAAATTATCCTATTATTAGGAATTATTTTATCTATTAATTTACAGCTTTCTGCACAAAGTTACGACTGGAAAGATGAGTCGCTAGTGCCTAAAAGCGGGAAGTCGCAACACAGCGAATTCCTTAAGAATCAATATCCTTTCCCTGCAAAGCCACGCAATCAGTGGGAAGTAGGAGTAAGTGTAGGTAATGTTGCTGTCAGTGGCGATGTTGCTACGCGCTTTCCAAATATCGGCTGGGGTGTACATGTCAGAAAGGCTTTCGGATATATTTTCTCTGCTCGTTTGGCATATTCTGGTGGTGTTGCACGTGGTATGAATTGGTTGCCTTCTTTTAATTATGGCAGAAATACAGCCTGGGCAAATAACTATGTTGCGCCGGTTAATCAACAATGGGGTTGGGCGCCACAACCCGGTATGGTACCCGGTCAGATATATCAGGTACAAAGCACGAATACAGCCATACCATTTACCGGAACAAACGCTGATCCGGTATATTATAACTATAAAACAAATATTCATCAGCTGGCATTACAAGGTATTGTTACTTTAAACAATGTTAGATTCCACAAGGCTAAGACTGGGTTCCTTTTATATGCAATTGGTGGGGTTGGAGCTATGGTGTATGAAACTAATATCAATGCACTTGATGAAAGAGGAGGTACTTATGCAGGCTTATTCAGAGCTATTAATAATGAATATGCTTCAAATAATTACAATGACAGAAGAAAAGTGTTAAGAGATTTACGTGCCGGTATGGATAATACATATGAGACACCTGCTGAGGGTGAAAAGAGCCGTCGTCCTAATCTTTTAAGCAGAACAATGAAGCCTACTGTTATGGCTGGTATCGGCGTAACATTTAAGATCAACAAAAAATTAAGTATAGGAATTGAAGAAGTACATAATTGGACAAATGAAGATCTATTGGATGGTCAGCGTTGGCAAGAAACTCCTTTTGGAGATGCTGCTATGACAAGAGATTTTGATACCTGGCATTATACAAATATCAATTTGAATTATAATATCGGTAATAAGTCTGTTCAGCCATTGTATTGGTTAAATCCATTAGATTTCACTTATAATGAGTTGAATGCGCCTAAGCATATGAAAATGCCTAAGCCTGTATTGGATGATGCAGACGGAGATGGTGTTACAGATCAATTTGATTTAGAGCCTAATACACCTGCTGGATGTCCTGTTGATACACATGGCGTAAGTCGTGATACAGACGGAGACGGTGTTCCTGATTGCAAAGACAAGGAATTAATTACACCCACACAATGCCAGCCTGTTGACGCTGATGGCGTTGGTAAGTGCCCTGATCCTGAATGTTGCAAAAACATGGTGAATGTTGATGATTTACTTAAAAAATGTAATGTTACAGATTTACCTTCTATAAATTTTGCTGGAAGAAGCGTTGATTTGTCTTCTGAAAATAAAACTTTGGTAGGAAGCGTGGCAACTACATTGAGAGGCAATCCAAATTGTAAAGTTATTATTTGCGGAAGTGCATCTAAAAGTAAATCCGGACAGGCATTAGGTCAGAAAAGAGTAGATGCTATTGTTAAGTATTTAGTAGAAACACAAGGTATAAGCGCCGACCGTGTTGTTGCACAATACGATTGCAGCGAAGGTGAACCTTCTGTTGTAGAGTTAAGAGCGGAGCAAAAATAAGTCCAATACTAACTGCATATTTATCGTAAGGCTGTCAATTGACAGCCTTACGGTTTTTAAGTAGTATATCTGTAAAAAAAATGTATTAGGAATATAGGGAAACGCTATGAATGGCAGAAGCCATTTCCTTAATTAACAACGGGTCTTTCTCAATGGCATTTCCTACAACGATAATATCTGCGCCAGCCTTACAATTCTGATATGCTTTTTCGGGATCAAGAATTCCTCCACCAATGATTAGCGGTATATTTAATTGACTGGAAACTGCATGAATCATTTTGTCTGAAATGGGTTTTCTTGCTCCACTTCCAGCATCCATATAAATTAATTTCATGCCAAGCATTTCACCGGCCATTGCAGTACAAACTGCAATTTCATATTTGTCTGCAGGGATCGGAGCTGCTCCACTGACATAGGACACTGTTGTGGGGGCACCTCCGTCAATAATCATATATCCTGTAGACATTACTTCAAGTCCACTTTCTTTTACCTGTGGAGCAGAAATAACATGCTGACCAATTAATAATTCGGGATTACGCCCTGATATGAGAGAAAGATATAATAAGGCATCAGCTTGGGGGGTTATCTGCGCCGGACTGCCGGGAAATAGCACAACGGGTATGTCGGACGTGGTTTTTATGTGCATCACTACATCTTCTAACCGGTTGCTTATCATCAAACTCCCACCCACGAAGAAATAATCAACACCAGCGTCTTCTGATACTTGTAAAATATTTGTAATGATATCTGGGGTACATTTATCAGGATCCAACAATACAGCAAAGGATTTTTTCCTCATCTTTTTGTTATGCAATATCCCGTTATATATCAAATGCCCTTTTTTCATGTATGTACTTAAATACCCTTACAATCTGTTATAACATTAAAATTACCGTAAAAAGTCTAGGCTACAAAACTCATATATTTTAAGTGCCAATCCAATTTTTTATGTAAATCCAGTAAGTAATCTTGCCATGGGATATTAAAATGGTTTTTTTCGTTTATTCTTTAGCGTTAGTCATATCTTCGGCTACACCTCCCTTGAAACTTAATACAGTCAATGGTTTCAACAATGAAGGCCCTGTGCGGCCGTTTTTTATAAAAAACCATTTTATTTTCCAAATAAAAATTGACCAGTATTTAATAATCTATATCCCAGCTGCATTTCATTGATTTTCCACAGACTGTTGATATTTATCATTTTGAACTTAGCGCTCAAAAAAATAGTTTCGTAATCCTCTTTGATCATTTTTAAATAACTAACCAAAACGAAATATAAAGATTATGGCCGGAAGAAAAAAAGCTGCACAGCGTCTGACATTTGAACGTCGCTTTACTAAGGAAGGCGTATCTCCTTTTGATATGTTTTCCTATGATTATCGTACGTCGGTGATTCGTAACCCTTCAGGAGAAGTGGTTTTTGAAATGAATAAAGTAGAAGTTCCTGCACATTGGAGTCAGATTGCTACCGATATCCTTGCACAGAAATACTTCCGTAAGGCAGGTGTTCCGCAGCCTGATGGTTCTTTGGGAAGAGAGACTTCTTCTAAGCAAGTGGCACATCGTATGGCACATTGCTGGAGAGTGTGGGGTGAGCGTTACGGATATTTTCAGTCAGAAAAAGACGCTCAGGTTTTTTATGAGGAACTTGTATACAGTATTCTGAATCAAATGTGCGTGCCTAATTCTCCTCAATGGTTCAATACAGGCTTGTATGAATGCTATGGGATAAAAGGTAAACCGCAAGGGCACTATTATGTAGATGCAGTAGACGGACAATTAAAAAAATCAACATCAGCTTATGAACGTCCTCAACCCCATGCTTGCTTCATTTTAAGTGTAAGCGATGATTTGGTTAATGAGGGTGGTATTATGGATTTATGGGTTAGAGAAGCCCGTATTTTCAAGTATGGATCAGGTGTAGGGACTAACTTCTCACAAATCAGGGGAGAAGGAGAAAAGCTTAGCGGAGGTGGTTCCTCTTCCGGATTAATGAGCTTTTTGAAGATTGGTGACCGTGCTGCAGGCGCTATCAAAAGCGGTGGCACCACCAGAAGAGCTGCCAAAATGGTTTGTCTTGATTTGGATCACCCCGAAATCATGGATTTCATCAACTGGAAAGTAGAAGAAGAGAAAAAGGTTGGCGCTTTGATTTCTGCAGGATACTCTCATGATTATGAAGGAGAAGCCTATCGCACCGTGAGTGGGCAGAATTCCAATAATTCCCTTCGTATTCCAAACGAGTTTTTTGAAAAATTGGAGAAAGGAGAAGACTGGGAACTGAAAGCAAGAACAGACGGACGTGTCATGAAAAAAATTCCATCACAGGAAGTGTGGAACCAAATTGCATACGCAGCCTGGCGCTGTGCAGATCCCGGTACTCAATATGATACCACTATCAATGAGTGGCATACTTCTCCTAAAGGAGGGCGCATTAATGCGTCTAATCCCTGCAGTGAATATATGTTTCTTGATAACACTGCCTGTAACTTAGCGTCTATCAATTTACGGACGCTGTTTAATGAAAAAGATCAAAGCTTCGATGTAACGGGCTATGAATATCTTATACGTTTGTGGACAGTAGTGCTTGAGGTGTCTGTTCTAATGGCACAGTTCCCCTCTAAAGAAGTAGCACAGTTAT
>Ga0315906_10003327_pt1 | contig 21380 bp, 6 predicted proteins | sample LakEriMetagenome_4_FD_203526 | JGI IMG/M metagenome (GOLD analysis project Ga0315906, IMG submission 203526) | Freshwater fungal communities from buoy surface, Lake Erie, Ohio, United States - Buoy 2 MA122 | ecosystem: Environmental > Aquatic > Freshwater > Lake > Lake biofilm | place: USA: Lake...
TTCAAAAGTATGCAAAAATGTATATTAAACGAGAAAGCAACATTGCCAGTCGTGCAAGGTTCGGTAGCTTGTTTAAAAGATTACCTTGTGTACGCCTTATTGAAGTAGATAAAGTAGAGGCATGCTGTGATGTAAAATCAGGATGCACAATAATGCGTACCGAGGAAAAACTTCCTGGTATTATAGAAGGTCCACAAGGTGTACTGCTACGGTCTGTAAGTTCTATAGATAACTCCATTGAGGTTTATAGAACAACGCCAGCATTGTATAATGGCATGACGAAAACCTCAGCCTTTAAATACAATAAGAACAAGTACTACTGGTACATGAACGGATATCTTTACATTCCAGGAATAGAATGGGATTCTATATCTGTAGAGGGTATCTTTGATTCTGATCTATCAGGATATACTTGTGATGATCCTTGTTCACAAGTGCAAGATCAAGCTATAAATATTCCACCCGAACTGTTTGCAGAAATTGAGCAGCAGGTTGTAAATGACTTTATGAAATCTGCACAGATGCCACAGGATTCATTTATTTCTGATAAACAAAGCGTCCTTAGATAATGAACTATAACTACACCCTGAAATATAGAAGTTTTGATTCTTTATTAGAAGATGTCAAACTTGATTTACGTAGTCTAGCTACAGACGGAACCGTAGATCCTGCACAACTACTTAAAGTAGCAATACGTGTAAACTATGATCTTGGTCTTAGAATCTATATGACTAAGGAACGTCTGCTAGAAGTATGCAAAGGTCGTGTTAGACTTCCAGATGATTTCTTTGTAATGAACTTTGCATTGCTTTGCGGAGAAGCAACATATACATCCGCAAAACCACAAGGTACTAATATTCAGGAAGTTACACCACAATGGAGACCTTGGGTAGAACAGAACTATTGCAGCAATGTATCTTTACCAGAGCAACCAGTATGCCTAACACAATGTGGTACTAGTTACCAACTAATACAAGTTGTAAATACTGAGACAAGAACCTATTCTCATTTCCTCCCTATTAAATTTAAGAACTCACAGTTTGTAGATTGTGATTGTCCTAATCTGGGTCACGTAGGAAAAGACGAGGCTTATATAAAAGATGGCTGGATCTATACAAACTTCCAAGATGGAAATCTCTATATAAACTATCAGGGTACTCTCGAAGATTCAGAAGGCAACCTTATGGTACCAGACCATCCATATCTTAATGAGTATTATGAATATGCCCTCAAGAAAAGGATATTAGAAAACCTTGTAATGGATGGCACTAATGTAACTGCTCAGTTACAATTAGTTATGCAAGAATATAGAGCTGCTAGAAACAATGCTTTATCTGTTGTAAATACACCAAACTTTTCTGAAATGGAAAAACTTTGGGCAGCCAATAGAAAAGCTATGTATGGTAAGTACTACGATATGTTTAAGTCTTATACATATCCAACATCAAATTTGAGAGTAAATAACGCTGTGTAATAATGGCTAAGAAAAATCAAAATAGTCCCCAGGGTCAAACGTCATCGTCTACAACTACTTCCTTTAATAAGGGAATGATGAAAGACATGTCTGAGTCATTCATGCCCCCAGGAACTTGGTATCATGCTCGTAACCTAGTTACTAATTCTAATCAAGGTGACTTAGGGACAGTAGGTAACGAGCCATCAAATATCAGATGTGTAAGTCTTACTTACACGTTCATAGGTGCTATACCAATTGTAGACGATTATTGGGCAATATTTAGTACTGATGATGTTACATCAGAAATAGGATTATTTAAAGAACATTCCTGTGAATACTATATTATTAGTAGAGATACTAGATGGAACTTTAGAAGATCTAATGTTATTATAGGTGTATCTAAATCTAGCTTTGATTGTTCCTTTCAACTTTACTGGGCAGATGGTTTAAATCCAGATAGAACATTAAACATTGGAGATATTACACTTGGTGGATATCCTGATGTTCTTGCTAATCGACCTTGGCCTGGTGTCCCATATGTATGCACGGATACAATTGCCGGACCTTGTGAAAACTGTGAACCAAACTTACCGCTTACTCTTGATGTAGAGAAGACAAGATTAGCGGCATTAATGAAAATACCTTGTGTAACTATTCAGAAAGGGTATAGTGGAGGACAGTTACCAAACGGATCTTATTATGCAACAATTGCTTATAGCGTTAACCAACAAAGGGTTACTGACTATTTTAACCCTTCTCAAGTTCAGCCTATTTTTAGTCATGAGAATATTCAAGGTTCTCTTGATATTAATTTTAGCAATCTTGATACAGATAACTTTAACGAATTTGAATTAGTTGTAGTATCTACTATTAATCAGCAAACAGTTGCTAGAATCATAGGATACTACAATACACAGACTAACGCAGTATCTTTAGATAACATAAATCCTGAATTAGAAACTGTTCCAATACAGTATATACCATTACGTTCCCCTGCCTATGAAAAGTCAGAGGCAATGTATTCGGTAAATAACTATATGATTAGAACAGCACCAACTGGTAGATTTGATTTTAACTATCAGCCGCTTGCTAATCAAATAGAAACCAATTGGGTACTTACAGAGTATCCACCAGATTATTATTACAAAGGTGGTAATGAAACAGGATATATGCGTGATGAGCAGTACTGTTTCTGGATTAGATGGGTATACAATACAGGAGAAAGATCTAGTTCGTATCATATTCCTGGACGTGCTGCAGCTACTTGGGAACAAAACGTATATGGAATTGCTAATCCTGATAATATTGAAAATCAGCAAGATCCATCATATACACCAAGAGTTTGGGAAGTTGTAAATACAGCATATGCAACCACTCCTGGTGCAAGTATACCTGGAGGTCCTGCTCCTCTTATTCCAGGTTTAGTAATTGCAAAAGGTAAAATGGGTTACTGGGAATCAACAGAAACTTATCCTGCTGATAAACCAGAAATATGGAATGCTAGTCAATACGTATGGGCTAATACATTAAATCCTGCTCATGATTTATGCGGCCTACCGATTAGGCACCATAAGATGCCAGGTGATTTTTTGTATTCAAATGGATCAGCATTGGCAAATCCTAGTGCTTCGCTTAACTATAGCCACGTAAGAGTTAATCCTATTGCTGGAGGTCTTGGTGTATCTAAACCAGTAGCTATTAGATTACTTGGTGTTGAATTTGAAAATATCAAAGCACCCGTAGATAATGACGGTAATATAATACCTGGTATTGTAGGTTATGAAATACTTAGAAGTAATAGGCAGGGTAACCGAACTATTCTTGCAAAAGGTATTATCAATAACATGCGTTCCTATAAGGAGGACGATACTGGAGAAGACTTTCCTTCAGCAAATGCAAAGTCTATTCTTTATCCAAACTATGTAGGTAACTATTTAGGTAAAGACTTTACTATAACTAGATATAACGGATCTATTCGAGAATTAAAAAATAACAATATAAGTCTTCTTGATACTTACAAGACAGACTATTTTACATTCCATTCTCCTGATACTAATTTCCAACGACCATTTCTTTCTCCAACAGAATTAAAGTTGTATGGTGAATTAGGACATGCGTATAACATGCATGGAGAATTTGAACCAGTACCAGGCCACCCCAAAGAAAAACTTGTAACTAATCTTGCGTTTATAGTATCAGCAGTTCTTGCCATAGGTTATGCTGCAAAGGCATTAAGGGGGGAACAATCAAGAACATTACGTTCTGGTGGAATATTTAATGCTGGAGTCACTGCCTTACCTATAGCGCAGGTATCTGTTGGTAACGTTGCAGGGGCAGCAACTAATGCACTTGCTAGTGGGGCATATCAAATAGGACCTGTTAGTTTTAACAGTCTTGCTAATCTACTTAGTAATACAATAGGTCAAGATGCAGCTATTGGACTTCTTACTGCTGCCCGTGTTACTTTTGATGCTACTGCAACAGCAGCTCTTGGTTCTATTGGAACAAGTGAAGATATTCAAATTCAGCAAGGTGATTTTCAGAATTTACCTACAGCTCTTCAAGTTGTTGCAGGAATACCAACATTTGCCTATTACTGGTCAACAGGTATTGATGCATTAATGGAATTAGTTAAAGCATTAATACCATATAGGGACTTAGTGTTTAGATCTTTATCTACTCTTGATTTAACTCTTATGTCTCCTGGTAATGTTGTACTAGGAAATACACGTAGATGGATTAAAGATTCAACATATTTAGAAAATCAATTTACAGTACTAGGAGATCTGCAGGTAAATAACTTGTATAGACCTCAGTGTGTAGGATTACAGATAGGTAATACTGGATTCTTAAATCCAGCAACTGTTGACTATTCTGTTCAAACAATTGATTCTGTTACTACAGGTTCTAGTGCTGGAGTATCAAGTCAGGTACTAAATTTTGGTATTAAATACAGAGATCCAAGTAATGGATTCTTTAGAACTACAACATCCTGCTACTATGGAGGATTGAAAGTAAGATACCGTAATCAGTACGGCCAGATAGATTCTCCCAAGCAGATTCCAACAGGATGCGTATTTAATGCACTATCAAGTGGAGCAGAACTTACAAATGCATATGTAAACACTACTAATCCTACTGGAAACATATCATTGGTAGTAATACCAAGGACCCCTATAATTTTAGGCGGAGATGTTTACATCGGTAGATACACTGAAAAAAATACATTCTTCTACTTCTACGACTGGTTATATAATGTAGCAGATGGGACAGAGTTTGATTATACTACAAAGTATATGATTAACTTCCCTAGATACTATGCCGATTTTACAAAGTATGATGCTAATGAATTTATACAAGGTGTAGGAACATCACTTGCAACTCTTGAACTTAGTGAAATTGGTAGTGGATTACCTGGAAATAGATTCAATCTTGATGCATTCTCGTTAGAAATTTTTGGTTCAGATTTACCTATTGGATTTGCTCTAAACCTTGGAGTTAAAAATGCAGCAATGTATTTATTCCAATCTGGTATTAGGGATTTCTTCGTAGAATCTGAATACAACGTTGATCTTAGAGACTGGGGAGAATTAAAACAAGAAAGGATATATCAACCATATGGTTATGCAAACATAAATGAAATGTTTGATACCGATATTATTAAATTTGGCAATTACTATAAGTATGATATTTCTCTTGGTCTTTCTAAGGTTTATAATAGTTATGTATCTTGGGGAAATCTACAAGACAGATCCTACAATCCAGAAGTAGCAGCAAACTGCTATACGTATTTCCCAAATAGGGTAATTTACTCTTTGCCACAAAATGAAGAGGACAAGAAAGATTACTGGAGAGTATTCCTTGTAAACAATTACAATGACTTCCTTGATAAGGTAACTGCCTTTAAATCAATCAATAAGAACGGAGCAATCATCTTGTTCCAGAATACTACACCTCTATTATTTAATGGCGTAGATCAGTTAGAAACTGACTTAGGAGTCAAGGTAACTATTGGTGACGGTGGATTATTTAGCCAACCATTACAGACACTAAACAATGCTGATGTTGAATTCCAACACGGCTCATGTCAGGACAGACTTAGCATAATCAATACTCCTGCAGGAATCTACTGGATGAGTGCATCACAAGGTAAGGTATTTACTGTAGCTGATGGGATGATGGCTATATCTGATATGGGGATGAAGTGGTGGTTCTCTAAGTACCTTAAGTTCTTCCTGCTTGATCAGTTCCCTGATTTTGATATTCTGGGAAATCCAGTATTTGGTATAGGTTGTCAAGCATTGTATGATAATGATAATGCAGTTCTGTATTTCTCTAAGACAGATTTTAGATTAAAGCCTGAGTATTTACCTGGATCATCTTATATAGGATCTGGAGAATTTAGTATACGCAATGGTGGGGTTACAGTAAAAGTCCCATTTAGAGATCCGCAATACTTTGAGGATGTATCTTGGACTATAAGTTTTGATACTAAAACTAAAGCTTGGTTATCATTCCACGATTGGCATCCTGAATTTGCATTGTCAAGCATTAAAGGTTTTGCTACTACCCAGACTAATGGCATATCTAGTTCAATCTGGAAACACGGTAACTATACAAATAGCTTCTGTAATTTTTATGGTGTAGATTATCCATTTACTATTGACTATGTATCATCTACAGGTCAAACAGTAAATACTACACGTAGTGTAGAATACCTTCTTGAATCGTATGTTTACGATACAGATGGTATTGATAGATTCCAAATCTTGGATTACAACTTTGATGAAGCTATTATATACAATACTGAGCAGACTTCTGGTTTACTTAATCTTAAACCGACACCCAAAAACAATGCACCTCTAATAGTTAATTATCCTATTGTAAATCCATCTAGCATAGACATCCTTTATTCTAAGGAAGAACAAAAGATTAGATTTAATCAATTCTGGGATATAACTAACAACAGAGGTGAATTCTTTGCTGGTGTTTTAGTACAGCAGCCTATTTGGAATACAGAACTTAATGGTTACATTAGAGTTCTTAATGCAGCAAATCTCAATTATGCCAAACCCGCATTTGAACGTAAGAAGTTTAGACATTATCTAAACCATCTGGTACTTACTAAAAAGGTATCAAACAATGTAAAAATGCTACTTAAAGTAATTAACAACAAGCTTCTAAATTCTCCGAGATAATGGCAAAGTTTAAAGTAAGTAAGTACGGACAATGGGAGTATCCTGGTGAGAATACTATTATTCCAAGTGGTGATATAACAATGCAGGGTGTACCATATCCTGTATTGGGTATTGATAATTTAGGTAATACTAAAATAATGCAGCCTGGAGGTAACTATCAATTTCCTGGAAACATGGTATATGAAATACCAATGGCTTACGGAGGAGATATATCTATACCAGATCTATCTAGACCTAATTGGTTAGATAAAGCTCAGAAAGGTCAGCAGATAAAATACTATGATGATCTCCAAGAATTTAAAAAAGCTAATCAATCTTATAATAAAGCATATCAGGAATATTTACAAAACGCAAATGCTTGGAATAGTCTTCCTGATAGATACAGAATGAGCACATATGATGCTGCTGTTGCACTGGTCAGAGAAAATGAAAAAGCATATGGTTGGGAAAGAGAGGATTATCCTTGGGTTGGGCAAGAAGCAAAAAAAATTAAAGCTATTGATCTACCAATTAAACCTGCATATAAAGAAAAGCCTAAAGAATACATTCCCACTAAAACAGTTAAATTAGAGAGGGAACCTATACAACTTGTTATGCCTCAGTCTGATAGAACACTGATGCCATATAACAATACAATGCAAGTTTTACGTAGTATACAACAAGAGGATCGAGATAAACAAGGACCAAGGGTAGTACCTGCACCTGATTTTAGGTATGGTGGTTGGCTAGATAAGTATCAGGGAGATGAACAACCAAGTCAAGTACCTGCTAACCTACCATGGCTAGGAAACAAAGGTCAGATACTAACAGAACAAGAGCAAGAAGAAAAACTTTTAGATAAAAAGTTTGGTATAGGGCCAACAGTAGATAAAGCAAAAGCAGTTAAAGCTAAGGAAAACCTAAGAAAAACAAAACGTATTGAAACCCCTCTCCCATCAGGAGCAATAACTCCTGTAATGGGTCCTGTAGAATACGCATTAATGGCACCTGTAGCTGGAGCATCTGCTATGAGAGCAGCACCTATTATTGGATCAGCCTTAAATGCACCAATAGCAGGGGTGTCTGGTGCAACTGTAGGTAACGCCTTAGGTGCTTTAGGTGCTACTGATGCTATAGTAAATAGATTACCAGAAATTCCAGGTCAAGTAAGCAGAGGAGAATATATGGATGCTGCAGTTAATGCAGCTACAGGAGCACTAGATTTATATGGTGCTAATATGGTAAGTCCTTTATTTAAAGGTATCAGAGGAGCTAAACAACTACCAGGTTCTAGTAATTCTTCCTCTGTAAGATCTGATATTAGTAACTTTAGAGATATAGAAAATGCTACTCGAGAATTTGGAGCAACTGATGATGAGGCAATTGCAGCAATTGAAGCAATTAGGTCACGTAAGCTATCTTCTTGGAAAACAGAAGAAGGAAGAAGAAGATTACAAAAGTTAATTGATAAAGATCCTCGTTCTTCTAGCTTAAAGAACCCATTCAAAAATGAAACCCCGGATACATTCATTAAAAGAATGGAAAATCTTGTAAATTCAAATGTGCGACTAAAAAATATTAAAGAAGAGATTCCAAAATTGAGAGAGCAGATTATAGGGTACCATAAAAATATGGATGAGATTGATGAAGCATTTAATGCTAAAAGAATATCGGCAGATGATTATTTTAATATGCAAAAGGATCTTGATGAAAAAATTCAAAGACTAGGTTCAAAGCATGATGAACTATATATAGAAACCGAACCAAGCAGCATAGCCTTTATAGAATCTACTGATTCTGGGCAAAGGGTATTTTTAAATCCCGATCTTTTATCATCAGCAGATCTAGCTCCTACAGCAGCTCATGAAATTGCAGGTCATAGTCTATCAAATTTTACAAAATATACACGTCCAACATATCTTGATGAAAAATTAAGTGGCCTAAAACTCAAAAATCCTACTGATAAAACAATAGACGCAATTACAACATTTAAACCAAAAGGAGAGTCTAATCTTTTTTATCATGCTAATTATCCAGGTTCATTAGCAGATAACCAAAATTATTGGTTATCGGGTTCTTCAGGAACAGAGAGAGTACCTTTTGTAACTGAGCTAAAAGAAGATATGTTTACAAAAGGCATCATAAAAAATGATTACGATGTAATTACTCCTGAAATGATACAACAGCATTATAATACATATGCAAGTAAAGCTGGAGAAAAATATCCACTTCGAGTATATGATATAATGGAAGAAGATCCAAAAAATTTTAATTTGCTTTCAGAAGTACTAAATGATTTACCTTCTTACGCAGCCCCGTTAACTATTGGAGCAGGCACAGCAGCAGCTCTAAGAAAAGAAAAAGATGGAGGATGGTTGGATAAGTATCAAGTTGGTGCTGAGGTAAACTGTGAAGATGGTAATTGCAGAGAAACTGATGAAATTCAAGCTATTTATGACCAAGCTCAAAGAATTCCAGAAAGAGTTGTAGATTTTGAACGAGGTGTGGCAGAACAATTATGGACTGATCCCAAAACAGGGAAAGAAAAAAAATTCCTCACAATCAACTCAGGAAATCCAAGTGATGATGCAAGAAATATATGGAAACAACACGGTGCTCCAGATTATTTTCCATCACCAAGTTGTATGTATGTAGCTGGATTAGGATGGCGATGTGCACCTGAAACAAAAGAGTATATGTCTAATTTTGATCCTCTGCCTTTTAATAGTAATACTGGATTTATAAACGCTGTAAATAAAAGTGGATTACCTTTTAAAAGAGCTGCTGAAACTGATGATCCATATTTTGATGCACAGCAAAAAGGAAAATTAAGACCTGGAGATGTGGTAAACTTTAAAGGTCCTGATGTTTCACATGCTATGACTTTTATTGGATATGATGATAAGGGTCGATCTGATTGGTTTCATAGTAATGGAATGCCTAATATGGTAGCATTAGAAAACAATTTATGGGAAGATTTAAGAAAACCAGGCGTTAAAAAATATGTCAATAGATTTGATGAAGATAGGTATGTTAAAGAAACGTATGGAGATAAGATTGAACAATTAGAAAAACAGGCAAGAGAAAATCCTACCTATTATAAAAAACGAGGCGGAATAGCTACAGATAATCAAGATTATAACTATATTAAGTATAAAGACTTATCTTTGTCAAAAGGCACAGGCTGGTTAGATAACTACAAATAAATTTCATGAAAAAAGAAATTCTTAAACTTACAGGTCTTACTGAGAGTCAGTTCTATGAGAAGTACCCAACTCAAGCAGCATTCGAGGCTGATTATCCTGAAATGAAACTAGGGGGTACTCCTGAAGCATTTCCTCAGATAGCAACTGCTAATAACTTCTTTAGTTACGGTGTTCCTGTGCCTCCGACTTATTACATGTCAGGTGGTCCTGTATATCCACAGATTCAAACTGAAACACAGTTCTTTAGTCCTGTTTATAGTAACAGCAATAATGCTTATGCCGTAGGTGGTAGTTACATGGAAGCATATCCTCAAGCCAAGGTATATCCGCAAGGTCCTGTAGGAGGGTCATCATTTTATATGATGCAGGATGGTGGTCAAGGTATGCCTGAACCACAGAAAGATCAGACCTTCTATACGCAAAAGATGAATAGTTTCTTTGATAAACTTCGTCAGGCAGCGTATAAGAATCTGCAGAATGGTATTATGAATAGTGAACCAGATACTACATCAGCTATGCCAGAACTTGGTATGGGTAGAAAAGGTGGTATGCTTTCATATCAAGGTAATACATCAACTAGTCAAACAACAATACCAGCTCCTGGCACTGTAGCTACTCCTCTTGATGGTGCTAATAATCAACCAGCTGCGGCAACTACAACTACAACGCCTGGTTATCGAACAGTTACAGATGAAAATGGAGTAACATATATTATAAGTCCTAACAATCAATTGTATTCTCCATTTAAGGGTAATCAAACCGCTGCAACTAATACTCAACAACAGGTGTATAATCCTTATCCCTACAGGAATAGAAATGGTGTTTATGTAGGTACTGGGTTAGATAATGTAGCTAACTTTCTTATTCCTAATAATCAAAGAGAACGCTATAGAAATATTAGAGAACAACAAGGACTTGGTTTTAGTGATCTTAGGCCAGAACAACTAAAAGCAATTTTGTCTGGCTCTGCCAATGTATCCGAGTTTGATTTAAAGACACGTGCAGCATTATTACGTAGAAATCAATTGAAGAGTTTAAATGTTAAGTTTAATACTCCTGGACAAAATGCAACAGCTACCCAAACTAAGGCACCAATGCTAATGCCAGGCCAAAAAGGTTATGACCCTACAGTTACTAATCAGAAAACTACAACTGCTAATAATCAACAGCAACCTAGTACTACAACTACTACTCCTGGAACTACAGCAGATAATCCTAGTACCGCTACTCCTGAAACAGCTGCTGTTCAAGCTTCAAATCAACAAGCTGCTAAATCATTTCGTCAAGCTTATTGGGAAGAACCAGATTCTGAAGAAATTGAAGAACCAGCTAATGAAAGAATGAGATTGCAGAAAGAAAAAGAAGATATAGAGGCTGAACGTAAAAACTTTGAAAATTATAATAAGATTAGAGAGATGCAGATAAGGCAGGGAAAGACTCCTGATGACTATGACTTTAATCGTAATTATGATTATCAATCTAAGGCTGCATCTGTACAGGGTACTGTAGATTATTCTCCACCTAGTCAAAATGTAGTAAGTAATCCTGCAGCAAATCCAACGACTTCAACAGGAGCTACTACAATTACTAGAAGCCAAGCACCGTCTAATGCTAATTCTATGGATGCTAATGTGGCTAAAAAGAAAGCAGCCATGCAGAATCCAAATGTAAATCAAGAGTTTATTGATGCTCAGAAACCAAAATATACAATAGGAAAAGTTATTCCAAATGCAGACGCAAAAGGGTCTTTGGAATCATGGGCAGATATTGAAAAGGCAATTGGACCTACACCTGAAATAATTACAGGATCTTATTTTGAAAAAATTAATGACTATTGTAGGCAATTTCCAGGAGCACAAGGATGTTACAGTGAACCATATTCAAAACTTCCTGGCCAAGAAAATATTGGTTCTGGTGAAAGACGTAATTATTTTGACACTGAAAAGTTTAAACAAATGCCTTATGTTCAACAAGTTTTAATGGCAATAGAAAGTCCTGAGTTTAGAAGAGGAATTAATAATGAAGCAATTGATCCATATGAAACTATAGGTGCTCCATTTAGATTACTTGCTGATTACGATAAAAGCATTACAGATTATTCTAAAACAACGAGAGATGGTAAAATAACAAATTCACCAGCAGCATTTACAGATGTAGATCCAGCATATAGATTTAGATATTCTGATGATGCCCAAGGTTTTTATTCTCAATTTATGACTCCTGAAATGGCCAGAGAATTAGAATCTACAATTAAAGGATTTACAAAAAAGAAACATGGAGGACCATATGTTCTACCAATGTATCAAGGATTAATCGGACCAAGCACAACTGGAACTACAACAACTGGATTTCAAGCTCCTTGGCAAAGAACATTAAATCTTATTAATGAGGACAACTATAAATTAAATGCAGAAGGTAAATCTGAATACGTGGGGCCTGATGAATTTGAAATTGGACTTGATTTTGGAAAAACAAAGAAAGAAGGAGTAAATCCATATGTCCCCGTAATGCTTAGAGGTGTTGCAGATTATATAAATCAATCGCAAGAAGATGCAGCACAGGAGAGAAATAAGAATATGATGTCTCGTGCTGATCAGATGTTTAATACATTTGATCAATTTAGAGGTGACTATACAATGAATCAGCCAACAGGTGCTGATTTTAGACCTGACCAAATGGTTCCTGTAGGATATACTGGTGCTGGATATGTGGCACAGCAAGGTGGCACAATGATGTTTGATGTTGCAGACTTGTTTTTTCTAACTCCACAGATGTTAAAGAAGACTACAAGCAGACGCTAATAATTAATTTTGTATCATGTACAATAAAAGTTTTGTTCAGGCCTATCAGATGGCCCCCACATATATACCAAATTCATTAGCTAAAAAGCCTTTATCAGTAAGGCAGTCATTAGGTCCTGTAGATAGGTCTATGGCTAATGTAGAAACTGAAGGTGGTGAAACTGTATTCCTTCCAGATAAGGAAGGGTTACCAGCACACTATAGAATACATGGTCCAAGACACCATGAAGGTGGTGTACCTATGAATATACCTCCAGACTCTTTTGTATTTAGTGATACAAAGAGCATGAGGATTAAGGATCCAGACCTCCTCAAGGAGTTTGGAATGCCTGCTAATAAAAAAGGATATACTCCTGCAGAGATTGCAAAAAAATATGATATAAATAAGTTTAGAAGAATTCTGCAAGATCCAGATTCTGATAAACTGCAGATTCAAACCGCAGAGTATAACATTGCAAACTTCCAAGTTAAACTAGGTAAGTTAGCATTGATTCAAGAATCTATGAAAGGATTCCCCGGTGGAATTCCTTTAGTTGCTATGCCGTATTTGGCAAAGTACAATATAGATCCTGCAATGGTATTGCCAACTAATCTTCCATCTGGCGGAGGTAATCAAATGCCTCAACAAATGCCAATGGCAAGATATGGTGGTGGAATGCAGATGTTTCAAGTTGGTGGAACTAATCAAATGACACCTCAGCAGCAAGCTGAATTGGATTCATTGCCATCAAGAAGAGATGTTAGACGTGCAGAAAGAAGAGCACAACGTGAAGCAGAAAGAAAATATTTAATTGATTATTATACCCAACTCCTTGCTGGGGTTGTTGCAGATGGCACAGTAACAGCAGATGAACAAGCTGATTTAAGTACTGGTGTATTCTACAGACAAGATTCAAACGGTAATCCCTATTATGTAGATGGTAGAGGGATACGAGTAAAAAGCTTCGACACTTCTTATTATGGTCCTAATAACTTGCCTACTACTAAAGATGGTGAAAGAATTATTGAGAAGAATGGTAAAAGATACCGTGTAACTACCACTGTAAAGAAGGGTACTAAGATTGATCAATCTAAAGTAAAAGCTAAAGATCAAGCCGTTAATAGTGGTGATATATATCTTGAAAACGGTAAGTATTACCAAATCGGTGCCTATGATGAGACTAAGCCTATAAGAGCTACTAAGTCAGGTCAGCAAATTGATCCTGCACAGTTTGATCAAAATAAGGCTAGAGCAACAGAAATTCTTGCTAGATTAGAGAAAGACGGTGCTGCAGTATATCATAACACTCCATTTACTGTAGGTAATGAGACAAGAAATCCTGGATGGGAAATCAAATCTAAAGCAAGGGAAAAAATGACTACCGAGGAAAAAGAATTCTTGACTGACTTCTTTTCTGTAGGTAAAAACTCTGGTCAGATTGGTGCAGGTACTCCTGATTTAAATGTATCTCTGCAAGGTGCAGGAGATAGTGGATTCTATGGATTTACTAATCCTGATTTTTATGAGTATCGTTTCTGGAAAGCTAGAAACCAAGATAAAGGTGCAGGAGATTGGGACAAGCTTTCTACTGAAGACAAGAAAAAGAATAGAAAGAATATGCTGTATAACCTAGGATTCGATATTAACGATCCTCATATATCAGCAAACATAGATAATCCTAACAATCTTTATAGTAAAGATTTTGTATCTGGTAGAAAGGTAGCTAAACTAAATAGAACTATTAAAGATGCTGACGGTAAAGAATACAGCAATCTTGGTTTTGCAGATGCTGTAGAATCTTATTTTACAGATGCTGACTTTAGACCAGGACTTGGTTCTGATAAGAAACTAGGTCTTGAACACGCAGATGCATTTACTTATGATAAGCCTGTTACTGAAGTTTCTCCAGGTGATGAAGAAGTAACTACTGAAAAAGAAATTCTTGATGTAGAAACTCCTAACTATAGAAGATCTGGTACCTATGCACCTTGGTGGTTACAGGATATTGTTAAAATATCTGGTGCTGCATACGACTTATTTGATATTAATAAGTATAAGCCGTACAAACCTACGTATGCGCCATATATACCTCAGCCTACATTCTATGATCCAAATAGAGAAATAGCTGCTCTGCAAGAAACTGCAGGTATTGCTACTGATGCAACAAGAGGTATGGGGGCTAGTGCACAATCATTAGGTGCTAGACTTTCAGCTATTCAGGGTAAGGCAGCAGAGAGTATTGCAAATACAATGGGTAAATACAACAACTTAAATGTTGGGGTAGCCAATGAATTTGCATATAAGAAGGCTGATATCATGAATGAAGCATCTCTGAAAAATCAGATGTTTACAAAGCAGTACATAGATGAGTTTAATACACTTAATCAAAACTATGATAATGCTAAACGTATGGCTAGAGGTAATCTGCGTCAAGCCTATATTGACGGTATTACAAACCGTGCACAAGCGCAGGTACTAAATGAATTGTACCCTAATTACCAAATTGACCCAGCTACTGGTGGCTTTATGGTATTTAATAGAGGTAATGATATGATACCTGATGAAAACGCAGGACAAACATCTATGGCTAGACAAAATGCTGATGCATTCTATAACTGGTGGAAAGTTGAACACCCTGACTTAGATGCTGATCAGGCCACTTCTATATGGACAGCTACTTCAAGAATGAAGCCTCAGACTATGACTCCACAACAGAATTATTATAATGCATATTCTAATGTGCTTAATAGTAATATGGCTGTGCAGAATCCTGGACCTGGCAACTACTATATGGATAGTTATAGGAAGGGTGGTCTTGTACCATTTACATATACAGTAGGCTATTCACGATAATTTAAACCTGAAAAGTTTATTAAACTTTATAAATTTTTTCGTATTTTAGTATAAGAAATGGCAACGTACATACCCGGTATACAAGATTACATTCCACAAATCCAGCCGTTTAAGCCGGATTTTAACTTTTTCCAATCTGCTCTTGAACAGAAGCAGCAGCAATATCAAGCTGGCTACAATAAGATTAGTGCCATGTATGGCCAACTTCTTAATTCTGAGCTACTTAGAGATGCTAATAAGGAAAGAAGGGATGCATTATTTACACAAATAGATAGTGATATTAAACGTTTATCTGGAGTAGATTTATCTCTTCAAGAGAATGTTAGAGAAGCAAGTAAATTGTTTCAGCCACTTATTAGCAATGATTTCTTTAGAAAGGATGTAGCATTTACTAAACAGTATTATGCACAACTTAAAAGAGCTGAGGGATTAAATACAAATCCTAATCCTAAAAGTGATGAAAGATACTGGCAGGAAGGTGTTACAGCATTGCATTATCAAGCAGAAGATTTTTCTAAGTCTACCGATGATGAATCTATGCGCTATAGAAATCCCCTCTATACACCAAAGATAGATGTAACAGAAAAACTATTTAAGTTCGCTAAAGATAACGACATTAATCCTGAGTCGGATCCAATCCGTAGTGGCGGCTATATATATAAATATACTAACGGTAAGCCAGCTATTCCTACATTACAGAATACGTTCTCTTCAGTCCTGATGTCAGACCCTAGAATTAAGGCGATGACGGATACTCAAGCATACCTAGAAAGAAAGAATTACTCTAAGGAAAATGCTACTAGGTTCAATGGGGATCAGATGGCAGCGGAAACAGAATACTTGCAAAACAAAATTACAGAGATTAATAAGTATTATGCTGAGGCCACTAAACAGACTGAAGAGAAATCTAATAGAGTAAATACTACTAAGAAAGTAATTGAGGATAGAATTGCTACCTACGGCATTGATCCTGATCTGGACCAAGATCTTGTTAAGATGTACCAGGGTACAATGACAGATCAAACTACAGTTGCTAATAACGAACAGAAAAATAAAGAGGTTACTACTCAAATTGACGGAATAGATATGAATTCTCTTGATAGAGAATCATTACGCTATAGAGTAGATAATGCAATGTCCTATTTTAAGATTGACGGACTTGCTGCTCAGACTGCGGAACAATATGCTATGAGTAAGCAAAAGGTTGATTTTCAAATAGATCAATATGCTCTTGAAGCTACTAAGCATAGATATGCTATGATTAGGCAAGATGATCAACAGGAGTTTGATAAGAAAATGAAAATAATGGACATTGCCACTGAATGGCTTAAAGCTAGTGGTAATGGTCAAGCTGGTAATTCATTAAATCCATTTTATGGAACAGGATTGCTTTTACAGATTCCTGGAGCTGGAGGAGTTACAACTGATAATATAGATATACAGAGAGGAAACGAAGCTGCTGCTCAAACTAAATTAAATCAAAGTACTAATTTAGTTGATACAAACATTGAGGATTTCCTTGCTATTCAAAATAGTATAATTAAAAATCCTGGTGCCACACCTGAACAAAAAGCAAAAGCAGAACAGGATATAAAAGATGTATTAGGAGAATTTCAAGTTGAAGAAAAAATACCTGCTTCAACTAAAACTGAATATGGAGACTTAACAGATCAAGGAACTTTGACTGATGCAGGCACAAGCCTTGCTGGATTGTCAATGATTCCTGGAATTCAGGCTGTACCTATTATAGGTCCACTAATTACAATGGCTGGTGCTGGTGCTAAGGTATTAGGGGCTGCTGGTGTCCTTGGTGGCCCAGGATTAGCAGGACAGAGTGCTATGAATATTTATGGAGAAGCAGCAGGAAAAGAAGTTACAACTCCAGAAGTAGCCACAAAAACAAAAGGTTTAGTTACTAAAAATGCTGATGGAGTATATACATTAGTACCTCAAGCTCAAAGAACACATTTTACTGATCCTACTAGTGAGAGTTACTATAACAATGTAAATAAGAAAGTTCTTGATGGCTTAAATCAAACTTATGCTTTATATAAGGGTACTCCCTATGAAGGAATAATTAGAGAAAAGATTAACCAAACTGCGAGCAGACAACAAAAGCTTGATACTAATAATGAAGTTCTTAATGGTGTAAAGAAAATAGTAACTGAAAATAATCAGATACTTAGTACGGCAATGGCTAATGAAGCTGGTACAACAGCTGAAACAGCTAAGTTGTATTGGAAACCTGATATGACGGGAAGCAGAACTGAGAATGAATTTGTTGCTGCATATATAGAAGCTAATAAAAATAATCTAAGTGCCTATCCTAAAAATGACACAAGCTTCCTACAGTATGTAGTAGGATCTACATTTTCTGATTTTACTGGAGATAGAACATATGGTTCAGAAGTTCCAGAAGAAGATAGACTTGCAGATATGCGTGAGGACGCCATTGATATGTATGAGGAATTAACCGAAGCACATCAGACCCTTGCTAAAAATCCTGATGGTAATTTAAAAATCAAATCGGTATTTGATGATGGACTAGTTGCTGATGAAGGTATAAATAGATTTTATACAAATGCAGCTTATTATGGATTTGATGCTGCTCTTTGGAATACACCATCTTTTGCAATGGCTATGGATTTCTTTCAAAAGGACTTTATTCCAAAAACATCTTCTCCAACATTTAGAGATGAGAATGGTGTTAAGATAGTCTATGGTTCTGGTTTAGATATTACCAAAGACGAGTATGCTGAAATGGAGCATGATTCAAGTGCTGAAATGTTACTTAAAACATTTTTAGCATCTTCATCAATGAACTATGGAGGTAAGACTGGTGAGAATCAAACACGACCTAATGGTGCATACTATCTAAGTGCAGTTGCAGCCAATGATGCTAATAAGGTAGCAATGACTTGGGAATTTAGTCCAGATTGGATAGAAAAACATGCTGGTACTAAAGATGCGCCAGGACCTGCATGGGACCTGCAACAAAGATTTGCCAAGGAAATAAAAGAAGGTGGTATTCCTGATTATAAGGTAACATTCTTTATGGATGCTGATAAAGCACAGTCATCACCATTCCAAGCAATGCAGCTTTCAAATGAAGAGATGTTAATGAATATGAATGGTAGCATTACACTTGATGCACATTCTAAGTATGGTGGGGATATGACTGTATCCAAAAATGCATTAGGTGGCTACGCATATAATGGTTATATGAAAGCTATAGATGAATTAGGTAACACTTTAAATAATCCAATATTTGGAACATCTGATAGCGACCTAAATTCTTTAACGCAGTACTTTGGTCAGTTAATGGCTGCAGGAGCAATGTCAAATATGCAACAAGAAGCAGCATTAAGGAGCCAACAGAACCTTCAGTTTGATCCAACAGCAGTACTTGAAACAGAATAATCATGGTAGATAACCTTCAGATACCTCCTCTAAATCAGGGCGTAGATCCCATTGATCAGTATTTAAATGCTCTTTCTCAAACAAAACAGTATTTAGATAAGACAGTACCTAGATTAGAACAGGGTATTGATCAGATACTATCTCCTGAAGCTCAAAATAAGTCTCAGTATAATGGCTTTAACCAACAGAAAGCTGATGCTGCTTTGGGTACTTATAATGGTATGGCTTCGTTTACTCCAAATAATACAAAGCCAAAACAAGGAGGAAATGTAGATTATATTCAAGGATTAATTGCATCAGCAATATCATCTCCCATTCCAACTTCTGGTGCTGCAAGTCAAGTAAGAAAAACTGGTTTTGCTGCAGGTCCGGATAGATTAAACTTTGATAGGTATTATGCACATAATGCATATAAGAAACTTGGATGGAATCCCTATGCAGATAATGAGGCTATCTATAACGCTAATAGTTCTTGGACTGATGATTTTGGAAGAGCATGGGATCAATGGGGTTCTCTTGCTGGTTTAGGTTTTAAACAAACTGCACAGAACTGGGATGATTTATTTACTCTAAATACAGCTGGAGATACCAAGAGTGCAAGAGAAATGAATAGACTTATGTCTATCTCATCATCTACAAGAGGTGGTATAGCTGGTTTTGCTACAAATCAATTTGCAAACTCTGCCTATACATTCGGTGTAATGGGAGAAATACTTGCAGAAGAAGCAGTATTATGGGGAGCAACAGCATTAACTGAAGGTGCATTGGCTGCACCAGCTGTAGCTAGAAGTGCAGCCAATGTAAAAAAATTATTCTCTGCTGGCAAAGCAGCTGAAAATGCAGCAGATGCTTTAAGAGTAAGTAAAACAATTGAGGAAGCAAAATCTGTAACTACAGCAGTAAACTCAGTTCAGGATGTTTCTCAAGCCAGAAAGTTCTGGAACGGAGTAGCAGGATTTATAAATCCGTTTTCTGATACTGCTGAAACAGTAAAGAATATTAGGACTGGTGCTAATGGCTATGATAAGCTAACAGATGTAGCTAAAGCTAGTAAAACATTTGGTGCATTTTTTAGAGACGTGCGCCTCATGAATACGGCATTAGCAGAATCAAGACTGGAAGGTGGCTTTGTACAGAATGAGGTGTTTAATAAACTCATTGAAGATTGGAATAAAAACAATGTAACTCCTCCAGATGATATAGCAGCAAACAAAATGCTTAAGGAAGCAAAGGATGCAGGTATCAGAACAACAATGATGAATTTACCTGCAATTTTGTATTCTAATAAAATTGTATTTGATAAAGCGCTAAACGGATTTAAACCATTCAGAGAAGTTGGTGAAGGTAGTTTAGGAGCAATGGTAAAAAGATTTGCTGGTAAGGGCAAGAAGTATGAAGGATTTATAGATACTGCAGATCCGAAATCATGGTTTACCAAAAGAAACTTTAAGAGAATTGGTAACCAATTTAAGCCAGCAAACATAGCAAAAGGAGGAATGAGATACTTATCTGCTAACCTAACTGAAGGTTTACAGGAAGTATATCAAGAAGCCGTAAGTGAGGCTACAACTAATTACTTTACACAGAAGTATCTTAATGCAGACAGAGCAGGCTACTTGTCATATGCTGCTGCATTAGGTGAAGGATTTGGAAATCAAGTGTCAGGTAAAGGTGCTGAGACATTCCTATCTGGTTTCTTAATGGGGGGTCTTGTACAAGGACCACAAGCATTAGCATTTCAGTATGCTCCGCAAGTAGTTAAAGATTTTCAAGAAAGAAGAAAAGATCCAGCAAAATATAAAGAAAGACAGGACTTAAGAAAACAACAACAAGAAAAGATAACTAACTTCTTAAACAGTGTTGCTGAAAATCCTAAGATGTTTTTTGATCCTGTGTATGCCAATCTACAGGCACAGAAAGACTTTGCAACAAAGATGGATTCTGCTGAAGCCGATGGTAATAAAAAAGAACATAAGGATGCTTCTCAGGATTCAATATTTGAGCACGTAAGTCTTCTTCTTAGAAAGGGACATATCGATCTTCTTAAGGATCAGATAGCAAGCTTTAATCAACTATCTGATGCTGAATTACTTCAGGCATTTGGATATACCCAAGAAAATGGTAATGCTGATGAGTATAATAAATCCATTAGGGCAAAACTAAATGGCGTAGAAAGAAAGATTGAAGAGATTAGCAAAAGATATGAGAAGTATAGTAGTATAAAAAATCCATTTGATCCAGATTCTGATGAAGTTCTAGATTGGGAAGGATTTGAAACTGCAAGACAAGCTGCTATCTATAATGAATATACTTTTGATCAGGCCGAAAAAAGAATGGCTAGTATTCTACAAGAGGCTTCCAAATTTGCTGGAGGTGCTGTTGCTGGTACTATTACTAATCTTTTTAACCTAGAGCAGTTAAATAATGAAATCGACCTTTTAAGACAAGAGGCTACAGTATTATCTCAAGGTGATGCTGAGCAAAAGA
>Ga0315906_10003330_pt1 | contig 21372 bp, 18 predicted proteins | sample LakEriMetagenome_4_FD_203526 | JGI IMG/M metagenome (GOLD analysis project Ga0315906, IMG submission 203526) | Freshwater fungal communities from buoy surface, Lake Erie, Ohio, United States - Buoy 2 MA122 | ecosystem: Environmental > Aquatic > Freshwater > Lake > Lake biofilm | place: USA...
GTAGATAAGTACATCCAAAAAGTAAATAACCTCTAATCAATTTTTAAAAATTTTAAATTTTAAATGTTTCCCGATGTGCCGTTATGAAAGGCAAAATATCTCTGATTTAAAGGTGGGGATTCCTGCCTTACCCCTCAGATATTGGTGTTGAGAAATTTATACTCAATCACTCACAAGCACATCAGGAAGATATAACTTACAATTATTAAAATACAAAAAATGCCCCCTGTCAAGAAGATATCCAAACCTAGATTAGGAGATTAAAAAAGGCCATTAATATTGATATTGCTGGATAAATAATATATTTAGTACCATCAAAAATAACCAAAAAAAGTAAAATAAATATCCCATAAGGCTCAAGATCTCTCCATTTGTATGCAACATCATAAGGTAATAGACCAGTAACGATATTAAAACCGTCTAAAGGAGCGATTGGAATTAAATTAAAGGCAGCTAAAACCAAGTTTAGGTATAGAAGCTGGTTAAGAATAGCATCTAAACCATAAAAGCTTCCGTAAACGTGTATTAGGAAGGCTAAAACTATATTAGATAATGGTCCTGCCAAAGCTATTAATAGAACATCTCTTTTTGGATTTCTTAAGTTGTAGATGTCAAACTCAACTGGCTTTCCCCAACCAAAACCTGCAATAACTACCAAAAGCAGTCCAAGGGGATCAATATGAGCAAAGGGATTAAGTGTAACCCTACCTTGAAGCTTAGGGGTACTATCCCCTAACCTATAAGCCGTAAACGCATGGAAAAACTCATGAATACCTATAGAGATAATTAAACAACCTATTAAAATAATAAATCCAAGAGGATTTGAAGATAATAAATCTAACATTTAAGTACATTATAAATAAAATAACTTTAATTTCAAATAAATTAGTGATAAAATACTGCAATGAAATTAATGAATTTCTTCAACGAAGCTTTATTAGAACTAAAAACAGTTCAATGGCCTACTAGAGAAGAAGCAATTAAGCTCACCACTTACGTAGTAATAGTTAGTATAATAGTTGGTATTTTGATATTTGGCATCGATTACGTCTTAAATATCGGATTATCATATATAATATAAATATGGAAACAACAATAAACGAAAACAATATATTAGTAGTAAACGACACAAACCACCCAAGAGCAAAGTGGTATATCATTCACACTTACTCAGGACATGAAAATAAAGTTGCTGTTACATTAAAACAAAGAGCTGAAATTAAAGGCTTCACTGACAAAATCTTCAAAATGTTTATCCCTACTCAACAAAAAGTAGTGATTTCTGAAGGTAAAAAAAGAAATGTAAATGAAAAATTATTCCCAGGATACATCTATATCAACATGTTACTAGATGACGAATCTTGGAAATTAGTAAGAGCAACTCAAGGTGTTACAGGATTTGTAGGAACAGGCACAACCCCTACCCCACTTCCTGAAAACGAAGTAGCGGCCTTAATGAAGTATGTTGTATCAGATACTCCAAAATTTGAAATGAAATTTACTGAAGGAGATCTTGTTAAGATTATCGAGGGTCCTTTTGCAGACCATGAAGGAAAAATTTCAGAAGTTAACGAAGATCAAGGAAAAGTTAAAGTTATGGTATCCTTTTTCGGTAAAGAAGTACCTCTAGAGTTAGATTTTGCCCAAGTAACAGGAATATAATATTGAATTTTTCAAAGGAATTGATAGAATCTTAAACTATGGCACCTACAAAAAAAGTTAAAAAAGTTAAAGCTTACGTTAAATTAAATCTTCCAGCAGGAAAAGCTACACCAGCACCTCCAGTAGGACCTGCATTAGGACAACATGGTGTTCCTCTTATGGACTTCTGTAAAGAGTTTAATGCTAGAACAGCTCCTATGGGAGATGCTATTATCCCTGTAGTTTTAACTGTTTATGAAGATAGATCATTTGATTTTATTACCAAAACCCCTCTAACTTCCTACCTAATCAAAAAGGCTTTGAAATTAGACAAAGGTTCTGCTGTTCCAAATAAAAACAAAGTTGGAAAAATTTCTAGAAATCAATTAGAAGAAATTGCTAAAGTTAAAATGCCAGATTTAAATACTAAAAATATGGATATGGCAGTAAGAATAGTTGCAGCTCAAGCCAGATCAATGGGAGTTGAAATAATAGAAGGATAATTATGTATAACAATACTTTAGAAGCTATAAATCAAATTAAGAACGACTGTAGAACAAAATTCGACTCAACTGTTGAATTACATATTAACCTTAACTTGGATGTTAAAAAAGCCGATCAAATGATTAGATTTTCTTTAGTACTTCCAAACGGAACAGGAAAATCAGTAAAAGTCGCTACTTTCTCCTCTACCGAACACAAAGAAGCAGATCTAAATCTAAAAGAAGAAGATTTAGATTTAATTGTTTCTGGAAAAATAAGAGTTGGAAATGATTTTGATGTATTAGTTACAGAGCCAGCGTTAATGCCTAAAGTATCTAAAGTTGCTAGAGTATTAGGACCAGCCGGAGTTATGCCTAACCCAAAAAATGGAACTGTTACTACAGATATTAAAAAGGCAATTGAACAATTAAAAAAAGGTAAAGTAGAAATTAGAAACGAACAAAATTTCCCTATTATTCACACTATAATTGGTAAGTGCTCTTTCGAAGCTAAAGATTTAGAAACAAACTTGAACGAAATCATCTCAAACCTAAGATCAAATAAACCAGCTAAAGCTAAACCTGACTGGATTAAGTCAATATTCCTAACTTCCACAATGGGTACTTCATATCAATTGGACCCTAAGATTTTAAATCTTTAACTTCTTAATAATAAATAACAATAAAACCCACCCCCCCCCCTTTAACTAAAGGTATATATCTCAACCAACTCCCAGGGATAGTTACTAAATTTGTAGATTCTAGGTCTTATTTTTTCACTTTGCGGTAATTATGCGTTAATAAAATACTATAGGGAATCTCATTATAAAGACATTTGCGGTAATTATGCGTTAAAAAGAAAAGAATAAATTTATTAAACAAAGTACTGCTACATCTGTATTTATGAATAAAATATTAATGAGTAATATTTTTGTGTATAAGGAAAAAATACTTGTTTTAATACTCTAAAAAATCTATAGTTATTCTATGCCCAGTTTTAAAAATTTTTTATTAAACTTAATTTCAATCGCGTTACCTTTAGCAGTTTCTGGTTATGTTTTCAATGAATTAGTTAGTTCTCAAACAGAAATGCAAAATAAAATGAATAGTGTTTTAAGCTACTCAACTAACACTGAAACTGAAAAGAAGATTAACGAGGCACGAATACTAGAAAAGTTAGTTGAAAGTATGTTGAAAGTCAGTGAATCCGGTAAAAGTATCTTTTTCGATAAACTTGTACTTACAGGTACAGACAAACCTTCATCTTTTAAAATAGAAGAAGACCAAGGGTACATTTGGATGAACTCAGGAAAAACAAAACTTTTTCTTTCGGCTTACGGGAAAGATAAGGTTGAGATTTTAACAGATAGATTTTTTAACAGGGATTTAACTTTTAAAAAAGATTTAGAAGTTCTTAGGAATCTAGAAGTTTCAGGAGAAGGAAGCTTTAAAGGCGGGATGAGTGTTGAAGGTAACGTTAGTGCTGAAACAATCACCTTATCATCTGCATATCTAACAGAAAGCCTTAAGGTTGCTGGGAATCTGGAGGCTAATAGCCTAACTTTGTCAACAGCATATATAAGTGGTGATGTAACTGTTCTAGGCAATATAGCTGTAAATTCAGCAAATTTCACAAATCTAAATGCGGTTACTTTCTCAGGAACTTCAGGTTTCATGACAAACTTTGGTATTACATCAAACTTCTCAGCAGCTAATGTAGGCATAACAACATTATTTTCTGTACCAACAGGTAACTTCACTACAAGATTAGGAGTTAATGGAGATTTCTCAGCAGCTAATGTAGGCATAACAACATTATTTTCTGTACCAACAGGTAACTTCACTACAAGATTAGGAGTTAATGGAGATTTCTCAGCGGGAGCTTCTTCGCTTGGATCAACATCCGTTCTTGGAAGTCTTTCAGCAAGTACTATCTCAACAAATAATATTAAATTCAATAACAATTCCTTCGTTTTTTCTGACGGAAATGATCTTTTTATAAGTAATCCTACTAAAAATGTTTATATCGGGGCAGGTCAGTCTAGGGATGTGTTTTTATACTCAGGACAAACAGAAGTTGCTTCTTTTGGAAGCACTATTGATCTCAATGCTACTACTTACATAAGAGGTGACTTAATTCTTTCTAATCCTAGCGGAACCTCAATCATGGACTTTTTTGCAAACGGAGCTAGCGGAAATAACATTATGATGAGAAGTAATTTAGGATCAACAGTTTTAGCTCAAATTAATCAGGACTTTACTAATACTTTAGAGATTGAAAATCTAGCATCTGGTGGAAATACTCATTTTAATTTTCCAAATGGAGGTAACCAAAGGACCTATATTAGCGACAACTTAGAAATGGAGCTTACCTCATCAGAAACAACTTTTAACAATAATCTATTTGTAAACGGTACTGGAAGAATTACAACTTCAACAGCAGTAACAGATAATGCCTATGTTTGTACAGCTACTTCTACAGGTCAATTAGAATTTAAGACAGCAGCTTGCACTACCTCCTCTCAAAGATACAAGGAGAATATAACTTCATTGCCCTATTCTATAGCAGACATTATGGACTTAAGACCTGTTATTTTCAATTATAAAGATTGGGACGACTCAAATCCTGGAGGAAGAACAAAAGAAAGAATTGGGTTTATTGCAGAGGAAGTTAATGAAGTTATACCTGAGGTTGTTTATAAAGAAAACGGAGTAATAGAATCTTTGGATTACCCAAATTTGATTTCATTACTAACAAAAGGAATTCAAGAACAACAAGTCCAAATTAACTCACTTTCTCAAGCTATAGCAATAATAAATGTCCCTAACATTGAAAATCTTACATCCCAACTTATGACAACATTAGAAAATCTATCTATGTCTACTGAAGATGGTGCTTTAATTGTTAATACAAATCTAACAGTAACTGGAGAAGCCTTATTTAATAACGCGGCATTCACTGGAAATGTTGAAATTGGTCAAGTTAAGATAGATTCTCTAGAAAATGACATTAGTATAAAAGCAGCTTCTTGTGTCGATATGGATGGAAATATGAACCAGGAATCATGCGATAGCAATAAACTTAGTTTAATGCAAAACAAGGCAGGTAACGTTGAAATGTTCGATGGAAAAGTTAAATTTAAGCCTAATGGAGAAGTTCTTGGAGAAAAAGTTCAGGCTAAAACCTTCAATAACACCCCTTCTTCTGCTCCAGAGGCAGATGCTTCCTGTAATGCCGGAGAATTCAAATTTGCTGAGGATGGAGGAAAAGTTTATGTATTTTTCTGTAGCGAAAGTGTTGGGTGGGTCAGATCCGAACTCTCCAAATACTAACCTTAAAACTCTTGTAATTACCTCCTATTTAGAATAAAATATGCCTACTACTTAAGACAGTTAGGGCTTAAAAAGCTTAAAAACCTAACCGAGGTTGTTTTTTAAATTATTAAAATTCCCCTATCTTAAGTAAGAGTAATTAATTAAAGGACTAAGAATGCCAAACACAAAAAATATTGAAATTCTTAAAGAACTAAACGAAAAAGTTGGAAAAGCTAAATCTATCCTTTTCTCAGACTTTAAAGGAGTTAATTCTAAAGATTTAACTACATTTAGAGAAGAAATTAGAGAAAAAGGTGGTGAGGTAGTTGTTTCTAAAAATACTTTATTAAAGTTAGCTCTTAAAGAAAACAATACACCTGAGAAAGCATCAGAGGCTCTAGAAGGCCAAACAGTAGCAATACTAGCCTACCAAGACCCTCTTGCTACAATCAAGTCGTTCTTTGATTTTTCTACCAAGGTAGAAAAGTTAAAAGCTAAAGCTGGTGTTTTTGAAAATAAGTATCTTTCTGATAAAGAACTAGATGCTTTAAGCAAATTACCATCAAAGCAAGAACTAATTGGAAAATTAGTCGGATCAATGAAATCACCAATATTTGGATTGGTAAACACCTTGAACCAAACACAGTCCAAGGTAGTTTATGTATTCAAAGCTATTGCTGATAAAAAAAGTAATTAATTTATAAGAAAAGAAAGGATAAATTATGTCATTAAGCGATAACGCACAAAAAATAATGGAAATGGTTGAATCCATGACCGTTCTAGAGCTTAACGAATTAGTTAAAGCTATGGAAGAAAAATTCGGAGTATCTGCTTCCGCACCTGTTATGATGGCTGGCGCAATGCCTCAAGCCGGAGCAGCCGCTGCTGTTGAAGAGAAAGACGAATTTGACGTTATTCTTTCAGATGTAGGCGCAAACAAAGTAGCAGTCATGAAGGCTGTTAAAGAAATTAACCCTGCATTAGGATTAGCAGAAGCTAAAGCTTTCGTTGAATCAGCTCCTAAAGCTTTACTTGAAGGAGTAAAGAAACCTGAAGCTGAAGCAGCTAAGAAGAAGTTAGAAGAAGCTGGAGCTAAAGTAGAATTAAAGTAATTCTTACTCTAATCTAGAAAAGAAGCGGGTTGTCAAAAAACAACCCGCTTCTTTTTGTAGAAACAGAGTTTTGTCTGATAAATCGATTTAAAAAAGGGGTGTTATCATACAAAGAATTAAATTGCTAATGAGGTTATTTCTGATTGATATAAGAACTATATTCCTGAATTGCTTGCTTTAAATCTTGGTTATTTTTAGAGTAAATCTCTAATTCATTTAATATTGTTGTTAAATGAGCTACAAGATGTTTATTGAGTACATTAATCTTACTGTTTATGGATGAAGACAATAAAGTTAACATTAAGAAGGACGTTCTTAAATACTCGTCTATAAGCTTGTTTCCAGTCGAATCCCATAAAGAAACAGTTCTTAAATCATCAAATAATGTCAAATCCAAGTTTTGAGGAAGATCTAATTTCATAAATTTTGCTAATTTTTGCTGAAATGGTAGTAATTCATTATTAGTGTTATCGATATCATGAAGGGATAGCTCTTTAAATACAGGCATTTCAAAAAACTCATCAGCAAATCTAAATTCAACTTTGTCAGTTAAATCGAACAAATGGAATAAATTTGAAGCATTAATGTTAAAGGAATCAAGGTTGTTGAGGTAAAGATTATACGCATTTATATGATAAACCATGTAATTATTTGAAATTTCATCCAACAAATAACTATCAAGTACTTCCTTATCTACAAATGTTGAAAATAAATTAGAAAAGTTATAGTCAACTTCTATGAAAATATTATTGTTATATATAAAAGAAGATTTGGATAAAACTCTTTTGTCGGTTAGAAAATTTGTATAACCCATTCCAGATAAAAACTCTATATCTTCAACCCTAAGCAACCCATTATATGGGCAAACTGTAGTAAGATTTTTAATCATAATAGAAGGATCCCCTTCAAAATTTCTTTTATCTCCAAAAAAGTATCCTAAAAGATATTCATTTAGAATATAATTAAATTCCGAAATACTTCTATCAAACTGAAGTGAATTTATATCGAAGCAATCTTTGATTACAAACTCAACCCTATCTTCCCTCACTAACTTCTTAATAGACTCTACAAGAGGCTTAATGTCGTCTTTAAAGGTTGTTACAAACTCAAGAGACATTGAAATATAGAATTTAGTATTATTAGTTTTATCAATGTACCTTGATATATCTTTTAAGTGGTTTGCAAAGTTTCTAAGGTTGGAATCCTTTTCAAAAAGAGGAATTGAAAAATCTAAAAATAGAGCCCTTCTCATTTCAAAATTATACTATAAAAATTGTAATTGGTGCTAGATTTTAAAAAGGGCCTAATCAGATTCAATAGTCCTGCCCACACTATTGGATCAAAATTAGACCCGGGCATATAATACCCTAAAAAGCAGTTTTTGTCAAAGATTTAGTTGAATTTATATCTCTCGAGCTAACTTATCAAAGCCTTTATCAATAAGGTCGGACCTCAATTGGACGTTCGATACAACATAAAGCCCGTGTAGCTCATAGGAGTCCTCAAATACTGAAAGATCACCAGGAACAATTAAACATACTGAAGCTTCAGAAGGGGATTCAACCTCTGTGAGGTTCAAATAGTCCTCAAAAAGCTCCAAGTCTCTGCCTCTAACATAGGAGTGAATCAGAGTAAATGGAGAAATCGGCTTATGCAAAGAGAGTCCTGCGTTCATGGTAAAAGCATAATCTGTATCAAACTTTTTTGCGATTTTATCTATATTTTGAGCTATCTCTTTAAGGCCATTGAGAGATGAAGAGTAATAGTACTCCCTATTACCCTTGTGTTTTTCGATTTTAACATCTAAGTCTTCAAAACCAGAGTTACTTAAAGTTGTAGCAGATGGTTTGTTATTATCTGTATTATCAAAGAAATGATCTAAACTTGAGCTATCAAAGAAACTTTCATTTAGAGTATCTTCTGCAGGTTGCGAGGTGCTGACAGAATTATTTTTTTGCGCCGCTTTTCTAAATCTTTCTAACCAATTATCCTCAGAATCTTCCTCAACACTATCGTCAAAGGAGTTTTTTGAGATAACTGGTTTAACCTCTTCTTGTTTTGATTGAGCTGGTTTCTCATCTGTTAATTCATTTAAAAAGTCTAAATCGAAATCAAAATCAAAGTCATCCTTACTTGATTCTTTACTTAATTCTTTAGCAGGAGCTTGTGTAGTAATTTTTGGAGTATCCTGTCTGGAACTATTGCTATCTGACTCCTCTTCAAGTTCCTTAAAGAAACTATCAAGGTCAAAATCTAAATCATCATTTTCAAAAGAATTTGAGCTAGAATTTAAGTTTGAATTAACCTTACCTTCTTCTTTAGGAGAATCAAAACTAAAATCTTCTAAATCTGAATTTAAACCTTCTTTTTCTTCAAATTCTTTTAATAGTTTTTCCAAATCGTCATCTATATAATCACCATTTGATATTTTTGGAGTGCTGTCTGTATTTTTTTCCTCAAAGGTATTTGTTTGAGAAGGCTTTGCGTCAAAATCTAGTGATTTAAAAAAGTCTTCATCCAAATCAAAAGAAAAATCATCGTAAGATTCATCATTTTTTTTAGTTTTATTGATTGCAGGTAAATCTAAAACATCAAATTCATCATCTATGTCAGTATTTGTAGAATTTGAAAACTGATCCTCTGCTTGGTCTTTTGTAATACCACCAGGTTGTAGAAAATCAAGTATGTTTTTCTTTGAAAACCTATGCCTTCCTGTCGCTGTCTTAATATCAGCATCTAATTTTCCTTCTTCTAAGTATCTATAAACACTTCTTAAACTTACACCTAAAATTTCTGCTACCTCAGATGAAGTATATAATCTGTCTTTCAAATCTAATGTCATACTAAAATTATTAAAGCAAATATTTTTTATGTCAATACATGAAATTTCATTTTGTTTTTAGGTCGCTTATTTTTTTTGATAATTGAATAAAACTAATTTTTTGAAAAATTTTTCTTGATCATTACATTTGACAAATATGAAAATATTACTGTCGCTTTAAGTATCCTTAAAATTCTGTTGGGCTGTGTTATTAATCTGTAAAACCACTCTAGACCCAAACCCCTAATAAATTTAGGGGCTCTTTTAATATTTCCGGACAGGTAATCTAAAGTCCCACCAACACCAACCGACACCCTAGAAGGAATAAGCTTCGAGTTCCTACCAATCCACAATTCTTGTTTTACGTGACCATACCCTACTAAAAGTATATCTACCTCCTCGACATCGGATTTCTTCATACATTTTTTAATAAATTCCAAAGTTTGTTTGTCATCAATCTCTTCAAAACTAAATTCTGAAGAATAACCTACAAGATTAATTTCAGGGTAAAGTTTCTTAATTCTTTCTGAGGCTTTTTTGGAAACCTGTGACTCTTTAGAACCCCCGAGTAAAAATAAACTAAGCTTTCTTTCATTAGATATCTCTAAAATTTTGTCTACTAAGTCAACTCCAGTAAAAGTTTCTAAACTCTTAAAATCATTTTTGGATATTTTGTCTTTAAAGTATTTTTTAATTCCATACAAAAGACCAACCCCGTCTATAACATTCAAGTCAGAGGAATTTAATTCTTTTTTAAAATCAGAATTAAAGTAAGAGTCCACAATAAACTCAGGATTTATTGTATAAATTTTAGAATCTCCCTTTTTAAATATCGTGGAAAACGCATTTTCAAAGTTGGAAGAGTTTATTTCATAATCAATCCTTACCCCTAAATATTTAATATTTCTAAAAAAGTTCATAATTTATTTTAAACCCTTAATAAATGTTTCAGCACTTCTCTTCCAAGAAAATTTGGAAAGAATCTCCTTGTAGTCTTTTTTAGATTTTATGCCGTGATCTTTTTTAAGAAATTTAATCATTTTTTCTGAAATTTCACTTACATTATACGGATCAACAAATTGATTAGCACTTATCTTAAACTCTGCTAATTGCTCAATCTTCGATAAAAGAACCGGTTTTTGTACCGAGTAAGCCTCCAAAACAGGTAGACCAAAACCCTCCTCTAGTGAGGTGAAAACTAAAAATTCCATCGAGTTCAGATAAATATTTAACTCAGAGTCAGAAATGTTATTTTTGAACAATATTTCACCTTCATTCATCTCTAAGTCTTTGATTAAAGAGTAAATCTTTTTTTCATCTTCAATATAATTGCCGATAAAAATGTATTTTAAGTTTGGATAATATTTTTTTAATTTTGAAAATGCTTTAATATTGTTATAAACATTTTTTCTTTTCTCAACCCTACCGACACTTAAAATGAAAAAGTTAGGTAAGTCTAATTGCCTGACCTTAGTTTTCAACTCAGCAGAAGGAATTGGATAAAATAAATTACCGTCTACCCCCTCACCAATTACTAAAGATGACCTAAAAAGACCTTTGGCTGTAGAGGAGGAAACTGAATAAATTTTATCCGAAATTAATTGTGTAAAAAACGTAGTAATCTTGGAATTTAAACTATAACCTAAGTCATGAATAATAGATACTTTCTTACAACCTACCCATATACCTAAAAGAGGTAAAGTCTGCCAAGGAAAAAGGAAAAAATCATGATTTTTTAAGCTCTTTAATAAGCCAATTTGGGTATACAAAAAAGGATAGTTTAAGCAAATAACTTTCCCTTTCTTTGCAAATGAAAACTGCTTGAGAAAATCTCCATCCTTGTTAACATAAAAAAAGTATTCAAACTCGTCATTTTTAACCAACTCATTTAAAAACCCAACTAAAAACCTATGAGTTCCTGTTTTACATGGATTATTTAATTTTGAACAATCAATACCAATTGATTTTTTCATCACTTTAAGTAGTAACTCTTGTCTAATAACTCACTATTATTAATTATATATTGAATTCCACTAATACAGGAGTTTTCTGGTCTATCTTCAATCTTATAAACAGGAACATTTAAGTAATCTGATAAAAAGAAATGTAAATTTTTGAGTTTTGATCCCCCGCCTGTAAGTATTACCCCATTATCCATAATGTCAGAAGCTAATTCAGGAGGCAACTTCTCTAATACTTGTTTGATAGCCTCAGCAATTCTGTCTAATCCAGGCTTAATAGCACTTCTGATTAAATCTATTTTAAAAGGGAATGAGACAATCTTTCCTGTAGCTAAATCTTTTCCTTTAACATCGCTATAAGCATTAACGTCAATTACCTCAGCAGAGCCATATAAAAATTTCATATTCTCAGCGGTCTTCTTTCCAATTTCTAAATTCAAGGTTCTGAAGGCATCAATAATAAGTTGATCTAAATCTTCACCTCCAAAAGAAAAGCTGTCACCTACTACAACCCCTCCAAGAGACATTACAGCAATTTCAGTAGTGCCCGCACCTAAATTTACGATTGCTAATCCGTTAGATCTGTGGATTGGTAACTTTAAGCCAATTGCCGAAAGAATAACTTCAGGTATTAACATAGAAGTTGATCTAGCTCCTAACTCTTCAAGAAGAACAGTAATTGAATTTTTATCAGACTCTCTTAGTTTTAATGGAATAGAAACAACAAACTCAGGTCTTACTAATCTATTTCTTCCTAATATAGAGTTCACATTCTCAGAAAGAAGTTCTTTTTGATATAATGTCTCCTGCAAAATACCGTTTTTGACTGGTTTTACAGGCTTTAATTCCGTTCCCTCTTTTCCGTAAATTTCAAAAGCTTTGTCTCCTTTAAAGATAATCTCTTCCGAAAGAGGGTTTATAATTAGGATATTCTTTTCCGAAGTAATATTTTTATTTAGACTTGAGCATACTCTAAAATAAGAAGTACCTAAATCTATACCTATTTTCTTTGAAAACATAGTAGAATAATACTATACTAAAATGCCAGAAACTCAAATAAACGAACCAATTGAAAAAACCAAATTTAACCTTAGAAGCTACTCAAAACTTCTAATAATAATTGTTATATTAGGATCTACAACTCTTTTATACCTATTTTTAGCAGGTTGGAGACCAAGCTTTATCTTTACTGAATCATCCCCAACATTTGAAGTAAAACAAACTGGAATGATTTCAGCAAAGTCAGACCCACAAGGAGCTAATGTTTATTTAGACGGTAAGCTTCTAACAGCAACCAACAATACTTTATCCGGTATTCAACCAGGAAAGCATAAATTAAGGATTGTAAAAAACGGATATGTTGACTGGGAAAAAGAGATTGAGGTTTTTCCTGAATTAGTAACCGACATTACAGCAGTTCTTATCACTCAAACACCAAGAATAGAACCTCTTACAAACACAGGTGCAAAAACCCCAACACTTTCTTACTCCCTAGAAAAAATTGCTTTCTTTTCAAAGGATACCGAGTCTCCTGGAGTTTGGGTTCAAGATTTAAACGGATCAACTCTTAATATTTTTAGAAATTCAGCTAAAAATATTTTAAAAGACAATAACTTTGTAACCTATTCAAATGGAAAATCACTTTTCTGGTCTCCGGACGAAGATCAACTTTTAATTGAACTAGAAAACTCTAGATTTTATTTATTAGATATCAATTCTAATAATGTAACCCCTATTAGTAAGCCAAATGAATTAAAAGAACAATGGAAAGTTAAAACAGATAAAAAAAGATTAGATTTTATTGCCCAGTTAAATCTTCCTGCTGAAATTGTAAAAGTCGCTTCACTTGAGGATACTCAGTGGAGTCCCGACAATAAAAAATTTTTATATAAAGTAAAAGAAGATAATAAATTCATCTATAAAATTTACAACATGGAAACACCGCTTCCTATTGGTGAAAAGATTGAAACAACTGTTTTTGAGTACCCCTTCGATTCTGAACAACCAAAAATTTCTTGGTATTCAGATTCCTTCCATTTAATTATGACAGAATTTTATTCTGATAAAGATAAAAAAGGAAAAATTTCAATTATTAGAATTGATGGAACAAACAAGATTGAAATATATAATAATACTTTATTCTCTGATACAGTCTACAGCACCCCTGCCGGAGATAAACTTATAATACTAACCAGCTTTAAATCAAACGGTCAGTCAGATCTATATACTTTAGGAATAAAATAATTTAATTTTTATCGTAATCAAAAACACCAACTAAACTTGCTCTTATAACAAGTCTATTTAGAGTTGTTCCTGCAGGATAACAAGTTTGAAGAGTTAATGAGGGACCAAAGCCTTCGTAGATTGTCTCATCTACTTTAAAGTCGTTCATTAGTAACTTATTGTCGACCTCATATACATACCTCTTACCTTCATAAAATAAGTTTATACGGTCTTTTATGTTTAACTTATGTAATTGATTAAAAACTGAAGAATATTCTCCCAATTCCCAAAAATTATAAGAAGAATGAGCAAACAAATAGACATTTGAGTTATCCTGATTTGGGTAGCCGGAAAAAGATGCGTGCGCTATTCCGTTTTTTAAAGCTTCTAGGTAATCTTTTTCGTTAATAACAGGCACGTCTTTAACAATAGGAGCATTTATGTTTAGCTTTTCAATAACCAAACCAAATTTAGTATCTACAGGTTTGATTTTAATAGAACCTTCCTCAATAATATTTGTAAATCCCTGCCTTTCTTCTGGAATATTTCTGGAAACTTCAATTTGATATCTGGTTCCTGTAATTAGGTTAAAATAAAACTTTATCTCTGCCCAGGCGTATTGATAATTACTTAGTATTAAAACAGCCAGTCCAGCAAAAATTAGCAATTTTGGAAAGTAGTTTATAAATAATTTTTTAAACCTGCTCATTAGTTAATTATAGGGGTAATTTTTAAAATTGTGTTAAATGGTGCTCTTGGCAGGAATCGAACCTACATCTAATCCTTAGGACGGACCTATTCTATCCATTGAACTACAAGAGCTTGTAGTGCTAATTATACATCTAAAAAGATAGATACTCTATTGTCTTCGACTTTTAAAATCCCGCTTCCAACTTTTAAATCCAAAACCTTACTATCCCCAACATAGACATGTGTATAATCTTTGATAAGACAGATGAAGTTAATATGAAAGGGCAAGACATCAAAAGGCCCTACTTCATTTGTTGAAGAAACAATATCACAAAAGTCATCATAAAAAACTTTGCTACGACTTTTTATCTTTAAATAAAGCTTAGCGTTATCCATTTATTCTTGAGGCGTTTCATTTAAATCATCTAGGGAACCGATAAACATAAATTTATCTTCAGATATGTCATCATATTTTCCACTAAGTATACTGTCTATGTCTTCTAATGATTTTTGGAGAGGTACAAAAGAGCCTTTTCTTCCAGTCTGTTTTTCTGCTGTAAAAAAATATTGGGTTAGATAATTTTTTAACTTGTTTGCCCTTTCGTAAGTAAGCCTATCTACGTCGGATAGCTCTGATAGACCAACTAGCGCAACTATTCTTTCTATGCTAACTGCATCTCTTAAAAGGCTTTTCGATCTTAAAACAATACTATAGTGATAATTGCCTACTGTTTCAGGACTAATTAAGGAGGAACTTGATTGTAAAACGTCAACTGCTGGGTACCTTCCTTCTCTATAAATATCTCTAGAAAGTAAAATTGAGGAATCTAAGTATCCAAAGACTTCTTGAACAGCGGGATCAAAGATATCGTCAGCTGGAACATAAATTGCTTCAATTGTTGTAACTGTGTTTGTATCATTATTAACTAAATTTTCATGGATATCTGCAATCTGAGAAACTAAAGCTGCCTGGTAACCATCTTCACTTGATATTTGATCCATAAGTAGAAATAACTCGTTTCCTGCTTGAGCAAATCTAAACATATTATCAGCAAGAAATAAAACATTCTTGGATTGAATATCTCTAAAGTGTCTAGCTAAACTGACAGCCGCATAACCTGTTAAAAACCTTACGGTTGGATTAGATCCCATAGGACCAAAGAGTAAAGTAGATTTTTCAACTACCCCGGTTCTTTTTAACTCCTCGTAAAGTTCTTGCCCCTCTCTAGTTCTTTCACCAATACCTGCAAAAATCGAAATGAATTTTTCTTTATTTCGGTTGATAACATTATGTAAAATTTCCGAAAGTAAAACTGTTTTACCAACACCAGCGCCTCCAAAAAGGCCTACTTTTCTTCCACCCATTAAAGGTGAAAAAACATCAATAACTTTTATACCTGTTTCTATAAAATTGTTTTCAAAAGAATCGGTTCTTTCAGTGTAAAAATTCTCAGTCTTATGAAATAAATTTTCATATTTAGAAGCTTTAATTTCGCCTAATCCATCAATACCATTCCCAAACAAATCAAAAACTCTACCTAAAATCTCTTCTCCTGCAGGAATTTGGATTTGATCTTCTGATTTTACAAATTTAGAACCATGATGAATGTTGTAAACTTCTACTAAAGAAGCACAAAAAAAGCAATTATCACTTTTAGAAGAGGACAAGGCGACAAGTTTAATTTCAGGATTCTCCTCATGATATAGGATATCTCCTATTTTAAGACCATCAGCTTCTTTGAATTCTAATTCTACGACAAAGTTTCTAATAGCTTTTACAATTCCATAATCTTTATTTTCTTTACTCATGATATTGATATTACTCCCGAAAGAGCAATATTTGCCTTCTTATTTGATTCTATATGTTTTAGTTTAATATAATCAAGTTTTAATTTATTTAAACTTTCCTTTGTTTTTTGAGAAGCTGAGTCTAAAGCTACCATCCTTGATGTAAATTTAGAAAGTCCTGATTCTAAAATTTTCTGCTCAAAAAGGGTGTTTATCATTTGAGTTTCAAAAAGTCCTAATACTTTTTCAATATCAGGCTCAAATAAAAAATCAGTTTCAAACTGCGGTTGGTTTGTATCAAAAGATGAAATCGCTTCTTCAAATACAATATCTCCGGTTACTGAGTCAGCCATAGGTTTTTGATTTAAAATCTCAATAAATTTAGTATAAAATATGACAATTGTTTTAAAGTCCAAGCAATGCCTTAAAATATTATCCAAGTTTTCCCTATCACCGCTAGCATCACTTAATGGAAAATAGGTGTAATTTATCTTTCCTTTTAAATCAGAAAATTCAATTAATTTTTGGCCTACACTACCAACAACAATAACTTCATCAGCAGGTATTCGGGTTACATAATTTCTAAAATTAGAAAAGTTTCTATTAATAACATCCCCAAACAAACCCCCGTTAGCTGTAAGTAATACGTATACGGTGCCTTTGGTAGGCTCTCTAAATTTTGTTTCAACAAATTTTTCTCCTGAGGTTTCTTTTACCCTTTTATAGTTATTCTTTACTTGTTTATATAAAAAATTAATTTCATCTAAGTAACTTCTTGTTGTCAAAACACTGTTTTTGGTTTTTCGATATCTCATAGCAGATAATTCTTCAAGCGAAGTAATCAGTTGATTTAGGGATGCAACACTATTAAGTTCATTTTTAATATATTTAGAAGACCTCATCTTGCTTTAACACCTTTAGGAAAGACTCTTTCTTTTAATTTATCCTCATATCTAGAAAAGTTTTCAATATAATTATTTAAATCGGTAGATACAGAAGCTAGTTCATCTACTATTTTCATAAAATCAGTATCATTTTCATATAAATATATAAGTCTTTTAACTTCATTTTGAATCTGGTCTTTGCCATAAGAATCCCATCTTTGATTCCAAATTAGAACAAAAACTAAAATCTGAATATTATTTGGAACTAAAACATCTCCTGTTTGATCGAAAAATTGTAATAATCTTTCTCCAAGCCTTAAATTTAAGCGGACCCCTTCAGAAATCTCAGCACCAAAGTGAATAAAAGCTTTTGTTTTTTCATACAATGACAAGATATTACTTAACTCTCTGTTAATTTTATATTTTATCGCTGATTGTGTTTGTCTGCCAACCCTTGTAACACTGAGAAAATAATTAATTGCAGGTCTAACTCCCTGGTTATACATATCAATATCAAAAAATATATGACCGTCAGTCATTGACATAAGGTTGGTTTGAACATAACCTGAAATATCACCTCCCATAGATTCTACAAGTGGTAAACAAGTTATGGATACATTTTTACCCTTTGTTTTAAAATTCCCAGCTCTTTCAAGGAGTTTGGAGTGAGTAAAAAATATATCTGATGGGTAAGAGTTTCTTCCAGGAAATCTTTTACATAAAAGTGATATTTCTCTATATATTTTCGCATGAGTTCCTAAATCGTCATAAACAACCAAAATATCATTTCCAGAATCTTTAAAATATTCAGCAATTGTCATAGCAGCGTATGGAGCTAAATAAGAGGTTCCTAAAGGATCGTTAGCGTATGTAATAAGAGATATAATATTTTTACTTCCCTCGAAATCTTTAAAATCAGCTAAAACCCCTTGAACAGAAGCTTTCTTTTTACCAATACCACAGTAAATACAAATAATCCCGTTTAGAGCTGCTGATTTAATAACTGAATTTGCAAACCAATTTTTTCCAGTACCTCTATCTCCAATAATAAGCTCTCTCTGACCTTTACCTAAGGGTACCATCATATCAACAACGGTTACACCAGTGTGAAGATTTTCATCAATAATTGCCCTGTCTTTAATTGTTGGAACTTCGGTATCAAAGATTCTAAAATCATGACAATTAGTGACAGGATTATTTTTATCAAGGGACATTCCAAAAGGATTTATAATCTTACCTTTTAAAGCTTCTCCTAAATTAATACCTACCAATCTATCACTTCTTGAAACCTTTAAACCTTTTTTAGCTTGTGTTTGATTGGTAAGAAGACAAATACAATGATCTCTATCAATCGAAAAAATAAAACCCTTACTACCGTCTTCAAAAATTACTTCTTCAAAAATCCTTGCTTTTTCAAAGCCTTTTACATACAGCAATGAATCAATAATTTTTTCAACTACACCTTCTTCTTTTGTTCTTTTGATATTGTCAGTGTATGAGTAAATGGCAGACTTCATATTTATTTATTATAGATTATTCCGAGTTTAGTATAAACCAGTCAAAATTTACATCTGATGAAAGAGCTTGGTTTAATTTAACCTTGAAAGATACTCCTTCTACTTTATCAGAAACATATAAGGATCTTCCCCCTAAATCACCATTTGCAGTTACAAATACTTTAGAGTTTGCTTTTACTTTTGAAGTTAATATTGTAATTTCTGTTTGTCCTGAAAGAATTTGTGTATTTCCAGAAACTTCAGATCCAGCAACAACTTGATATTCAGAAGCTTTTACTTTAGCAGCAGCAACTTCTCCGGCTGTAATCTTTTCAACAGTCATTTCACCTAACGGATTAATTACAACTTTTCCATCAAAGAAATTTAAGTTACCGGCTTTATTCTTCATAACAAATAAAGTTTGAGTTTCGCATAACGAAGTGTTTAGTGTTCCATCGATATTTGTACAATCCATACCATTAATTGAAATATCGTTATTTAAAGAGTCAAATTTAATCTGACCAATTGCAACATCTCCAGTAAATGTTGCGTTGTTGAATAGTGAATCTCCAGTAACTGTTAGATTTGTATTAACAACTAAGGCTCCATTTTCTGTGGATATTGAAAGATTTTCAATTGTAGTCATGAATTGATCATAGACACTTTGCATTGAAGCTAGATTCATTCCCGCGACTGCGTTTGAGAGTGAAGTGATTTGTACTTGTTGCTCTTTAATACCTCCGACTAATAGAGAAACCATTTTATCGTACTCTATTCCTTTATAGCCTTGACCATCAACCCATATTACATCTCCAACCAAATCAGGAATTACTTGCTCAACTTCTTGAGCAATAAAACCCATTTTTCTTCCAGCTAAAGTGTCTGTAAAGTTACCATTAACGTAATCTTTGAAATTAAAGGTTACTGGATTTAATTGTGAGATTAATAATAACGAGTTTGACATTGTAGCTACACCATCCTTTAATCTGCTGTCAGAAGTTACTGTACCTCCAGTTGCCATGTAAGTCATTGTTGCGTTAATTCTTACTTGAGGGTTTGTTGCAGCTCCTGGGTTTGAAAATACTCTTGCAGCGAAGGTACTTGTGGCATTACCAAATATATTTGCAGCCCTTATAAGTTCGTTGCTGTTGATGTCTAATTGAGTAGAGCTCATGTTTAACTCAACAACATCGTTAATTCTAAATGAGTAGTTGTTAATTGTTGGATGGTTAAATATTTGAGCATTTGCGGATGTGTAAATTACAGCACCTCCAATACTTAAAGAACCACTTAAAACTACACTTGCTGCAGAGAGATTTGCAGAAAATCTTCCGTCTCCTATTACATCTAAATCAAAAGCAGGGTTAGTTGTACCTATTCCAACATTACCATTGTTTAAAATTCTCATTCTTTCAGTTCCGCCGTTTGCATAATACAAACCATCAACAAAAGCTATTCCTTGACCAGAACCGGATCTATGGACAATTCCAAAAGCGTTAACCCCTACTTGCTCAAAAGCAATTGCAAGATCTCCCGCACCGCTTCTTCTTAATTGAGCTTGAACCCCGTTTGGAGCTGCATTATCCGTAATTTCTAGAGGAGCGACCAAGTTTGAGGAACCAATTCCAACTCTTCCAGATGTAATAAGGTTAGCAACTGAAAGAGTATTAGTAATACTTGCAGAAGAAGCAGAGAAAGCGCCATTAACTCCTAATCTTGTAGTGAAGTTACCTGTTGGTACAGAAAGTAATGTTGTGATACCAACATTAGCTGCGGAGAAGTTTGATGTAACACCGAAGTTTGTCATAAAGCCTGAAGTACCAGAGAATGATCCGGCATTTAATGTTGTGAAGCTTGCGTTTGCTGCAGATAGAGCTGTTGTGATACCAACATTAGCTGCTGAGAAGGCGCCATTAACACCTAATCTTGTTGTGATATTACCTGTTGCTGCAGAGACAGTATCAAACTCTGCGATACCTACTACCTCTAGAGGGAATCCTGGGTTTAATGTTCCTATACCAAAGAATCCTGTACCGTTATCAAGTCTCATTCTTTCTGTAAAGGCTCCTTTTATTCCTGAAGAATAACCAAAGACGAGGTCATCATTTTGATCAGTTGTAAGTAAAGCAATTCTTTGTGTTCCCATAGCCCTTAAACCTCCTCTTGACTGACCTGTGAAGTGAACAAACATCTCAGCCTCTGATCCAAAAACTTCTAAATCTGTAGAAGGAGTGGCAGTTCCAATTCCGAGTGAGCTGAAGTTAGCTGTTGTTCCTGTAATTCCGGTTGTTGCAGTAATACCATTCAAACCTACTTCAAATCTGTTATTTCCATTTATAAAAAATCGATAAGTACCACTTGTCGCATTAAAATGTACGTTTGTTCCCGAAGTTCCTTCAAATTCAAAAGTATTAGTGCTATCCATAGAAAAGTTAGCTCTCTTTGTAGCGCCATCATAAAAACCTAATTCAATATTGTTTCCAGAACCTCCGTTTGATACTAAGTTTAATTGAGTACCACCTGAAGGATTTGAAACTGTAACGGTTCCTCTAAATGTAGCAGTAGCTGCGGATAAAGCAGATGTAACACCGAAGTTTGTCATAAAGCCTGAAGTTCCTGAGAATGATCCTGCATTTAAGGTTGTGAAGTTTGCATTTGCTGCAGAAAGAGCTGTTGTGATACCAACATTAGCTGCAGAGAAGTTTGATGTAATACCAAAGTTTGTCATAAAGCCTGAAGTTCCAGAGAATGATCCTGCATTTAAGGTTGTGAAGTTTGCATTTGCTGCAGAAAGAGCTGTTGTGACTCCTAAGTTTGTAAAACTTCCAAGAGCTGCTGAAAGATTTCCGTTAATTGTAGTAGCTCCCAATGAAGAAGCCCCTGCTGAGAAATAGCCATTTACTACTACTGAATTACCTGTAACCAAAAACCTTGAGATATTATCATCAAGTACTTCAAA
>Ga0315906_10003331_pt1 | contig 21370 bp, 20 predicted proteins | sample LakEriMetagenome_4_FD_203526 | JGI IMG/M metagenome (GOLD analysis project Ga0315906, IMG submission 203526) | Freshwater fungal communities from buoy surface, Lake Erie, Ohio, United States - Buoy 2 MA122 | ecosystem: Environmental > Aquatic > Freshwater > Lake > Lake biofilm | place: USA...
TTTCAAGGTGACCGGCGACCACGGCCCCGCCATCCAGGCCGGTGACAGCACCAAAAGCGCGATCATCCTCATGGCTGCGGGGTTGATCGATGAAATGCTCATGCCTCCGCCCGGAGGCAAACCCGGTGAGAGCGACCCCCTCACTGCTGAACAGATCGGCATGCTTCGGGCCTGGATCGATCAAGGAGCCGTTTGGCCCGATGGCCCCATCACCGAAGTCGTCCCGGCGGTTCGCTTCGAACCGGATATCCAGAAACTCTTGGCCGCTTCTTGTGCCAAGTGCCATTCCGGCGCGACCGCCGAAGGCGGGTTCTCGGTCGAGTCGCTAGAACGGGTGCTCCACGGCGGCAAGTCCTACGGCCGGGTGGTGGCGCCAGGCGACCTCCGCAAGTCCTCACTCCTGACCATCCTCGCCGGAAAGGATGAGGACATTCCGAAGCCGGAGGCGCACCGGATTCCTGAAAAGTCTCTCAAACAAGTGGAAGAGTGGATTCGACAGGGTTCGAAATAGGATCGCGGCCCGCGCGAACATACCGCAAAAAGCGCTCATCGCCCACCGTCCTCACCCGGACTAGGCGGAAGCGCACCGCCTCCGCCAGACAGGCTGCCAACGGGCCATCGGCAATGGTGGGAGCAGCCTGTCCCCCAAAGATCCGAGGCACCCAAGTCAGGCGGATCTCATCGACACAGTCGGCGGCCAAAAGGGTGGCATTCACCCGTCCCCCACCTTCGGCAATCAAGCGACGGATTCCATAGCGGCCGGCCAACCAGGCCAAGGCGGCCGGAAAATCGACCTGATCTCCGGAAGAAGCCCAAATCTCGGCATCGAGATCGCGTAATCGTTGCAAATTGGGTTTTGAAGCCTTTCCAGCGCTCAAAATCACAATCGGAGCCCCAGGGCGCTTCCACAGCTCTGCCTCGGACGACAGGGATGCCGACCCACTCACCACCACCCGAACCGGCTCAGGTGCCAACCCAGCTCGCCGCCGGGCAGCCCGGTGATCCGAGGAGCCTGTCCCCAAAGTAGCTCCAGTCTCTTCGACGGTTCGAGCTCCGCACAAGAGGGCGTCGGCGGTGGCCCGCAAGCCATAGAGAGCCTTCTGGTCGTGAGAGCTCCCAAACGTGGTCACCTCGCGGCCAGCGGTGGCCACCTTGCCATCGGCCGTCATGGCCATGTTGATGACCACGTACGGGCGACGCACGGCCGCCGACAAACCGACCGGCGGTTCAGTGGAGGAACATGGCGTCGCCATAACTGAAGAAACGGTATTGCTCCCGGATGGCCTCCGCATACGCCGACTGAATGAGCTCACGCCCCCCAAGCCCTCCTGGATCGGCAAAGGCGCTGACCAACATGAGCAAGGTGCTTCGGGGTAGATGGAAGTTGGTCAGCAGCCCGCCCACCAAGCGGAACCGATAGGGTGGATGAATGAAAATTCGGGTCCGCCCGGTGCACGGTTGGATAGGGCCTTCAGTCTGGGCCGCCACGGTTTCCAAAACCCGCATGCTGGTGGTCCCCACGGCGATGACGCGCCGACCCGATGCCCGGGCGTCATTAAGGGCTTGGGCTGTCTGGTCGCCCAATTCATACCGTTCTTCGTGCATGGTGTGCTCGGACACCGACTCCGCCTTGACCGGAAGGAAAGTTCCGGCGCCCACGTGCAGGGTCACGTAACACAACCGAACCCCCTTGGCTTCGAGGGCTCGCAAAATGCGGTCGGTGAAATGCAGGCCGGCCGTCGGAGCGGCCACAGACCCTGCGGCACGACTGTAGACGGTCTGATAGCGGGTGGCGTCCTGCTCGCTGGCCCCCTGTTCACCCCGTTCAATGTAGGGGGGCAAAGGAATTTGACCGATCCGGGCGAGCCGTTCCCAAAAGAACTCCGGCTGATCCCATCGGACCAAGATGTGCCCTTCCGAATTCTTTTCGATCACCTCGCATACCAACTGGCCCGCTTCAGGATCCCCGAATTGCAGTCGCAGGCCCGGTCGAACCCGCTTTCCAGGACGGACCATGGCCCACCACAACCCCGCCTCGGTCTCCTCGAGCAACAGCAGTTCCACCCGACCTGGTGACTCCGGTTTTCGCCCCAGCAACCGCGCCGGAATGACCCGAGAATCGTTCATCACCAACACATCGCCTTCCCGCAAAATGTTAACGATATCGGAAAATTTCTGGTGCTCACGACTCCCAGAATGGCGATCCAAAACCATCAGGCGAGACCCATCCCGCTCTGCAGGTGGAGACTGAGCAATGCGATCGGACGGCAGGTCGAAATCAAAATCTGCTACACGCACAGAGGGAGGAAAAGGGAAACAGCGTAGAATGTCGATCTGAACATGGCTTAAATGTTAACGGTATTCATTGGCTTTTCAGAGCGAATTTGAATTGTGTACAACTTGTTCATAACAGTTAGTGAGAAAAAGCAACGAGTTAGTTGCAAAAAGGGAGGCATTTGCCGTAAGAAGTAGCCGTCCACGGGAGCTGGTGCTTTCTGGTGCTTCTGGACGAGGGGAAATCGCTCACGGGTTCGCATGGCCACGGCAGGTGACATCACAGAAATGGAAACGGGTATGACTGGAGTTACTCCAGCATCCCAGCGACCCCGTTTCACCTGGCGCTACGACCACAAGCTCGATTCTCAGGGCCGGGTTCCCCTGCCGGCCAAATGGCGCCCTGAAGCTCCCTCCAGCCTGTCCCTCATGGCGGTCATGATCCGACACCCGTCGGAGGCAGAGTTCGTGATGGTGCTGCCGGTTGAGCAATTTGAGCGCTTCAGCAACCCCATCTGCCAGGGCGACTTCACTGACCCGCTAAGACTGGCCGAGAGGCACGACTACGTGGATCGGATCATAGAACTGGAACTGGACAGCGCCGGGCGAATCTCTCTGCCCAAAGAAATGCGCTCGGCCGCAGGTCTGACCGACGATGTTCTCTTCGTCGGTTGCATCGACCGATTCGAGCTGTGGAACCCCGAATCCTACCAGACGGCCCGCCTCTCGGAACGCCTCCTCAAAAAGGTTCAAAACCCCCAAAAGACATGAAGCTGCTGGCACTGATCAACCCGCGCTCCTGGTTCTCTTCGGGCCCACGCAGCCCGCTGTCCTCTCTCCAACGAACCTCTGGTTTGGGGGGCGTCCCGCTCGGCTCCGTCAAAGCACTGCCCGAGACCCTCGTTCGCCGCTTTTTCTCCTTTGAAAACCAGCGGACACCCAATCGAAACCTCATTCAGGGCGAGCTCCAACTACCCGCGGTAACCCCCCTCCGCAACGACCTGGTCGAGGACGACGTGGAACTGGTGCGCAGACGCCGCGAAACCCGACTCCTGCACGAGACCCGACCTCCGGGAGCTGGCGGAACCCACGATCCCGAACTGGCCGTCAACCGCCTGCGCAGCCGGGCACCGGTGACAACCCGCCTGGTCGCGCGAGACTGAATGCTGGATGCCACGTGCCCTCGTTTTCCCACCAACCCGTTTTACTGACCGAAGTAGTGAGCGCACTTCAACCCAAGTCTCACGGACGTTACCTGGATGGCACCCTGGGTGGTGGCGGTCACTCCGCGGCGATTCTGGAGGCGAGCGCGCCGAATGGTTTTCTCTACGGTTGCGACCGGGATGCCGAAGCTCTTTCAGCCGCCCGTGACCGACTCAAGCCCTACACCGAACGGTTGGAAACCCACCAGTGCAATTTCACCGAGGCGGACCAGTGGATCGCCCCCCGATCTCTCGACGGAATCCTGCTCGATCTCGGCGTCAGCTCCCATCAACTCGACACGCCTGAACGCGGGTTCTCTTTCCAGAAGGACGGCCCTCTGGACATGCGCATGGATCAAAGCGGAACCGGCCCCACTGCGGCAGACCTGGTCAACACGCTCCCGGCCACCGAATTGGCGGACCTTTTTTGGAAACTGGGCGACGAGCGTCATTCCCGGAAAATCGCCCGAGAGATCGAGACGGAGCGCCGCAATCGCCCGTTCACCACCACCAGCCAGTTGGCCCAATTCATCGAGCGGATTTGTCCCCGGCGGGGGGCTCCCACCCACCCGGCCACCCGCTGCTTCCAGGCTCTGAGAATCGCCACCAATGATGAGTTGACCGCGGTAGAGACCGGCCTGGAACGCGCGTTCCGACTGCTGGCCCCCGGTGGTCGATTGGCGGTGATCAGCTTTCAATCCCTCGAAGATCGCCTGGTCAAAGAGTTCATGCGGCGCGAAGCCCGGGATTACGACTTCGAAGGCCCTCAAGACCATCCGGATTTCCGGCACCCGCGACGCCCCCGTGGCCGGGAGCTCGCCCGAAAAGGAATCGTGGCCTCGGAATCCGAACTGAACACCAACCCTCGGGCCCGCAGTGCGCGACTGCGGGTGCTGGAGCGTCTTCCGGAACCATGAGCACCAAAAACCGTTCCGAAATTCGACTCGGCACGATGGTGCGGGCTCTCTTGGGTTCTGCACTCATCGGGACACTGGGTTTCCTGTGGATCCTGCAAAGCCGCGCGCATCAGCGGCTTCAAGACCAAATCAGCCAGATCCGCACCCAATGCACAGTGCTGGAGCGATCCATCGGGCGGGATCAGCAAGAGATCGAAAAGCTCCTCACCCGACCCGCGCTCATCCGCCGCATTCAGGAGCTCCGACTGGGACTCACGAACATCGCCTACCGCCAGGTCATCCATGTGACCAACCAGGCCCCAGGCAGCACCCCCAATTTGGAACTGAGCCGCAACAATACCCATCCCACCGCGCCTGCGCCCCCCTTAGCCGTGGCAATCCCCCGCTGACTCCACCGCATGAATGCCCCGTCCACCCCCGACAAGACATTGACCGGACTGACCGTCCTGTTCTGTGCCGTGTTCGCCGGGTTGGCCGGCAGATTGGTCTACATTCAGGGCGTCCGCCCCGATTCGCCCCGCTACACACTGGGAGCCTCTCCGGCCCGCACCACCTATATTCCGGCACCCCGTGGTGAACTGCTGGATCGTCGCGGCGAACGCCTGACCTATTCCCAGTTCACCTACAATCTCCGCGCCAACCCGGTGGTGATCAGCAACCAAGCCCCTCACTTGGCCGCCCTGCTCTCACCGCTGCTGTCCATTCCAACCGCCACCCTCGAAGAACGCCTCAGAATCCGACCCGAGCTCCGCTGGAAAGCCGACGCCAGCACCAACTCCACCGGTTTGGTGGCCACCCAATGGGTGCAGGTGCTGCACACCAACCAGAGTGTCTTGGTAGCCTCCAACCTGTCGTTTGTGGAATGGACCCGGGTCCACACCAACTTGAAGGTGTTCCGATCCCCGGAGGAACGCCAACTACTCGCAGCCTCGGCCGCAGTGGCCCGTCGACGGACCAACAGTCCTCCCATCGCCTGGTGGGACCTCCCGGGCCGATATCGCTTTCGCAAGGAAATCTCCCGCGACAACCGGGAAATCAACCGGGCCCTAAAGCGGATCCAACCCCAATTGAGGGAGGTTCGCGAAAACGGGATCACCGCCGAAATCATGGAGCGTCGCGTGATGCCGCACGGCGAACTGGCCTTGCCCGTCCTAGGAACCACGACCAACGGGATGATTCCCATTGTGGAATACCGGACCGCTACCAACCGCATCCGTGTCCGAACTCGCGAATTGCCGCCTGAGATCCACGGTGCCGACGGCATCGAACGGCAATTCAACGATGAACTTCAGGGGGTTGCGGGTCAGGCGGTCATCCGCCGGGGCAAAGGCCGCGAGTTGGCCGGCACCCGAGAACTGGACCTGATCCCGCAACCCGGCGCGAGCGTCCGACTGACCATCGATGCCAACCTCCAATACGTCGCGGAGAACGCGTTGCGTCAAGGAATGGCCAAGCTGAAGCCCAATTGGATGTCGGCCATCCTGGTTCGCCCTTCGACCGGTGAAGTTCTGGCCCTGGCCAACGCCACGGACCCGGACTATTCGCCAGCCCGACAACCCGGCTCTCCAACGCCCGCTGGCGGCCCACGCAAACCTCAGCATCGCAACCATGCGGTCTCCGAGTTGGTGGAACCCGGCTCCACCTTCAAGCTGGTGACCTACTCGGCCGCCCTGGAGGCGCTCCCAGGACGCAACCTCTCTCCCGCGTCACGAATCGACTGCGAGGGCGGTTCGTGGCGGCCGCCTGCCGGACGCAGGAAGCCCATCGCCGATGCGCGCGGCCACAAGCTGCACACGGTCACTCTGGAAGAGGCCTTCGCCGCATCCTCCAATGTCGGCGCCGCCAAACTGGGATACGCACTCTGGGATCCTGCAGCGCCACCGCGAGCCACTGCGTTGGTCAAGTATGCCGAAGCCTACGGGTTCATGCGTCGCACCGGCATCCTCTGCGGCGGCGAGCCCAACACCCGAATCCCAGCCTGGGACGGCCTCGGAACTCAACTCATTCTTTCCTACGGCTACGGCATCTATGCGACGCCACTTCAGATCACCATGGCCTATGCCGCCGTGGCCAATGACGGCATCCTGATGGAGCCCATGCTGGTGAAGTCCGTGGAGAGCCCCTCAGGCGGCATCATCCGCAACATCGCCCCGCGCCAGGTAGGTCGTGTGGTGCGCTCTGACACGGCCAAGCAACTGGTGCAACTCCTCACCGCCGTGGTGAGCTCCAAAGGCACAGGCAAGGATGCCGCGCTCGATGACTACACCGTCGCCGGCAAGACCGGCACGGCCAACAAGATGACCCAGGCCCACATGGCGGCCGGCGTCACCGCCCATTTCAGCACCTTTGTCGGATTCCTCCCTGCTGAGAACCCTCAGATCTGCCTGTTGGTCTGCGCCGACGAGCCCACCGGGTCAGACGGCCGAGCCGCCTATGGAGCCGCCTGCGTGCCGGTCTTCAAGGAAATCTGCCGCGAGGCGGCCAGCTATCTGACAATCGCTCCGTCTCCTGTTCTGGCCTCCCATGAAGGGGCCGCCGATCGCCCCGCTCTCCCGCGTCACTGAACATGCTGACCGCTGAACCCATGCTCCCGACTGCGCCTGCGGATTTGTCCGCAGAGACGGCCCTCGCGGCGTGTCGGCCGAGACACCCCGCCCTCGGCGTTGGCGAGCCGACGCGGTTCCGCCGATCCGGTCCCTCCCGCAAGGTCGCCTCGCCCCAGACGCTTCCACAACCGCTCGCGCCCGCTCGCCAAGACCATCCTCTGCAACGGCTGGATCTGTGCAGGATCACCCGTCAGGGACGGGTTTCGGCAGCCACTGCTTCCTTTGTCCACGCCTTGCTCAGCGGCGCAGGGCGTCGTCCGGCCTTGCTCACACCGGAAGGAGGGCTCATGGCAGGCCGCCTCTTCCCTCAGCGCCCCAAGATGAGCGAGGCCCCCGAGTGGGAACGACTCTTGGCGACCCACGTCCGATCGGGTGGCGACTGCCTGATCATCGAAGAAGACCCCGAAATCGGCGAGTTGCTGGCGGGCGTTTCACCCCGGTCAAACCTCCAACCACCGCCGTCTTCGCGCGCCTGGATCCAGGCGCAGGCGCTGCATTGGCGTGGCAGTCGCCTGCAGGTGCTCTCTCTCGATGGCCCCGCTCGGACCGCACACCTGCCGCTGGTCGGTGGATCAAACCTGCTGGCCCTGGATTTGGCGCTCAACCGAGTCATCCATGCGGGCTGCTGCCCAACTCGAACCCTGGCTGCGCTCCCGCTGCTGGATCCTCCGACCGGACTTCTCGAGCCCGTCCATGCCGGACAACCGTACGGCGTCTTTGTGGACCGAGCCTCGTGTGCCGCTGACCTGGCCGAACTCCTCGCCGAAGCACGCACCTTGTCGGGGCGGCGCATCGTGCTCGTGACCGGCATCCAAGGCTGCTCGACGCCGGAAGAACGACGGGCCCTCGGGGCGGCGGCCGCCGCGGCAGACGAGGTGGTCTTTACCAGTGACAACCCACGCCATGTGCCGGTGAGCTCCATCCTCCAAGACCTCCAAGCAGGTTTGGGGGGCAGTGCCATCGAAGAGCCCGACCGTCACATCGCCATCGCAACCGCCGTCCGCAAAGCTAAATCCGACGATTTGGTGATCATCGCTGGCAAGGGTAGCAGGCCTTTCCAGGAACTGGGCAGCGCTGTCATCCCCTGGGACGACCGGCTGCATGCTCGAGAGGCGTTGGCCGGGCGCGGCTGGGTAGGAGACTCACTATGACCTCCCTGCCCAAACCTCACCTTCTCGGCGTTCTGGCCGGCTTGTTTCTAGCCTCGGGCCTGATCATTTCCACCACGCTGCTAACACGCACCTGGCTCAAGGTGGCCGACGCCGAATCCATTTCTGTGACCGGATCGGCGCGTCGCAACGTGAGTTCCGACCTGGTCGTTTGGCGGGGTTCTCTCACCGTCGAAAGCCCCACGCTTCTGGCCTCACAGGCGCTTCTGGGCCAACAGGAGACCATCACGCGCAAGTTCCTCACGGCTCAGGGCGTCACCAACGCCCAGTTCCATCCGGTCGCCATCCAGCGCATCCAAGTCCGCACCGGCAAACAGCCCGGCGACGCCGACAACGAGACGGAGAGCCCCACACCCCGATTCCGCCTCAGCCGAACCATCGAAGTGCGCTCCGGCGACATCGATGCAGTTCTGAACATGGATGCCAAGACCTCCGAACTGGTCAATCAGGGCATTGAATTCGCCGCATCCACCCCGGAATTCATTTGGACCAAAGCCGGCGAGGCCAAGATCGAGATGCTGGCCGATGCGTCCCGCGATGCCCGCGCCCGCGCCGAGCAAATCGTCTCTCAGGGCGGGCGATCCATCGCCCGCATGCGCTCAGCCAAGATGGGGGTCTTCCAGGTGACCCCGCTGTATTCGACCCAGAACACCTGGGACGGAATGAACGACACCAGCTCCCGGGAAAAGACCGTCACCGCCGTGGTGAATGCAAGCTACGCGTTGAAATAATGGAACCGGTGACACTCCAATTCATCGCCGAAGCCTCCCAAGGGACCCTCCGCCCCTCCGAGGCTGACTGCCTGAAGGCTTCTCGGGTTTGCACCGACTCGCGACACCTTCGGCCTGGCGATTTGTTTGTGGCTCTGCGCGGGGAGCGGTTTGACGGGCACGATTTTCTCAAAGACCCCGGACTGAAGACGGCCTCAGCCGTCGTGGTCTCCCAAGATCGTCTGCCGGAGGTTCCTCAGGGAATGCCGGCCGTCAGCGTACGAGACACCCGAGAAGCCCTGGGACGCATCGCCGCGGCCTACCGAAACCGGTTCTCATTGCCCGTGTTCTGCGTGGCCGGGTCCAACGGCAAGACGACCACCAAGGAGTTGCTGGCAGCCCTGCTCGAAACGCGGTTCCCCACCCTCCGATCCCAAGCCAGCTTCAACAATGACATTGGCGTGCCCTTGAGCCTTCTTAATCTGGAAGGAGCGCATCAAGCGGCTGTCTTGGAGGCGGGCACCAATCACCCGGGCGAACTGGCCCCCTTGGTGCGCCTGATCGCCCCACGCTACGGGGTGGTTCCGCAAATCGGGCGCGAACATTTGGAGCATTTTGGGGACCTCGAAGGGGTCATCGCCGAAGAGAGCGCCTTGGGCGAAGGCTTGCCACACGACGGCGTTCTGTTTCTGAACGGAGACTGCGCCGCAGCCCGACCGCTGGCGTCTCGCACACTTGCCCGAGTGGTGCGCACCGGATTCGATGCCGGAAACGATTGGCGGGCCCGAATCCTGGAAAACGGGTGGAACTCCACCCGCTTCGAGGTGACCGCCCCAAAGCCCGATTGGTGCGGTGTGTTCGAGATCGCGGTGCCCGGTCGGCACATGGTCTCCAACGCCATTCTCGCCCTGGCGGCCGCCGCCGAACTGCGGGTCCAACCTGACGCGGCGCGGAAAGCCTTGTCACGCTTTTCCGGGGCCAAACAGCGCCTCCAATGGTCCGAACAGCGCGGGATCCGCTGGTTGGACGACACCTACAACGCCAACGGCGACTCCACGTTGGCCTCGCTCCAGACCCTCTCCGAACTGCCCTGCACCGGACGTCGTGTGGCCGTGCTCGGTGACATGGCCGAACTGGGCGAGCACACCGCCGAGGCGCACCGAGAGGTCGGAGCTGCCGCCCATCGTTTGGGCATCGATCTGCTGGTTTGCATCGGCCGCTCGGCTGGCCATACCGCCAACGGTGCCACCGGTATGCGCCAGGTTTTGTCCTTCCCCGACGTGGAACGGGCCGCACTCGCACTCCGTCCCCTCATCCAACCGGGAGACTGCGTCTTGGCCAAGGCTTCTCGCAGCAGCCGTCTGGAACGGCTTTTCGAGGCACTCCAACCCGAACGCATCGAAAACCACTGATCGGCATGCTCTACAAGCTCTCAGAATTGTTCCCAGTGGTTCCTTGGACGGTGTTCAAGTACGTCACCTTCCGTAGCGCCGGCGCAGCCATCACGGCGCTGCTGCTGAGTTGGCTTCTGGGCCCACGGGTTATCGAAGGCCTTCGGAACCTCAAGTTCCGTCAAGACTACCAACCCAAGGATGTCCGCAATCCCAGCGATGCCACAGCGGCGGCGGCCGACTTGGCCAAGCGAGGAACTCCCACCATGGGTGGCGTTCTGATCCTGCTGGTGTTGGACATCTCGGTGTTCCTCTGGGCCCGACCGAACACACTGGTGCTGCTGACCATGCTTTCGTTGATGGTATTGGCTTTCCTCGGCTTCTATGACGACTGGCTGAAGGTCTCGAAGCAGAACGCCGCCGGCGCCCGGTCCCGGGTGAAGTGGGTCGTACAAATGGTGCTCGCCCTGTTGGTCGGTGTCTATTTGTGGCAACTGCCTTCCACACGCACGCTGGTGACCGACATCCAGATCCCGTTCTTTAAGGACCCCATCCTCCGATCCGTCCCTTGGATTGGCATCCCGCTGGTGGCTCTCACCATCATTGGTAGTTCCAACGCGGTGAATCTGACCGATGGCATGGACGGGTTGGCCATCGGCTGCACCCTCATCGTCGCCATCGTCATGCTGATTCTGACCTACTTGTCCGACAACGTGAAGCTGGCCACCTACCTTCAGATTCCGCACGTTCGGGGCGCCAGTGAACTGACAGTGGTCTGCGCCGCCTTCATCGGGGCTTCCCTCGGCTTCCTGTGGTTCAACTGCCATCCCGCCGAGGTCTTCATGGGCGACACCGGGTCGCTGGCCCTGGGCGGAGCATTGGGCATCATGGCCGTGCTCATCCACCAACCGTTGGTGCTCCTCATCGCGGGCGGCGTTTTCGTGGCCGAGGCGGCCAGCGTGATGCTGCAAGTGGGCTGGTTCAAATACACCCGCCACAAGTACGGGGAAGGGCGACGGATCTTCCGGATGGCTCCCCTTCATCATCACTTCCAAAAGCAGGGATGGAAAGAATCGAAAATCGTCACCCGCTTCTACATCGCCGGTATTCTGTGCGCGGTATTGGCGCTGAGCACCCTCAAAATCCGATGAATGCCCAAGCCACCCATTGCATTCGCACCGGTGCTTTCAGCCTCGCTGGATCACCGATCTGCATCTCTGACCGGATGTTCCTTGATCGTGCCGGATTCGATTGCTTAATTGGGACTCCGTCAGCGGCACACGGCGGCTTCATCAGGCCCCAGACCCGCATCGCCTCGGCGATCTGTGCACACCCAGACTCATCCAGCATCCCGACAGACGCGCCCACAAGCCCCGGCCGAGCTGAATCGTTTCCCGATCGTGGAAGCGGTGGATGCTACCGTTTCCCGGTCCTTACAATCACGACCACATTCACTTTCGTCTCGACCCGGGTGGAGGACCCGGTTCGGGACGAATCCGACACAACCCCATCCTCGACCCACGACGCACCGTCTATCCGCCTAACCCCATGAGCACCCCCAACTCCCCGCTGCTGCCTGGCTCCAAACTGGAACAGGCCGCCAAGAGCAAATCCACCTTCAGCATCGCCGCCTTCATTTTCAGCGCCCACGTGGCGGTGTTCCTGGTGGTCTTGCTCAACGGTTGCAACAAGGAGAGTTCCGCCACCAGCACGGAGCCTACCGCCGCCACCAATCAAATCGATTTGGCGGTTCAACCCGGAGCCGGAGTTGTCGACACCAACGCTCCCGTTCAACCCCCGGGTCTCGACAGCAACACGGTGGCCACTCCTCCGGGAGGTGCTGTGACCTTCCCGGGCAACCTCGCGGCCAACACCAACTCGTTGGCACAGCCGATCGCCCCCCCGGATCTGGGCACCAGCACCCCGGGCGGATCCTCGGTCAACGACACCACCGGCGCCGGCTCCGAGTACAAGATCAAGAGCGGAGACATCGCCTACAATATCGCCAAGACCCACGGGGTCTCCCTCAAGTCCCTCAAGGATGCCAATCCCAGCGTGGACTTGGGCAAGCTGAAGGTCGGACAGACCATCCAGATACCGGCTGCCGGCGCGTCCAACCCAAAGACTGCGGCGACCACGCTCAAGAGCGACTCCGTCAACGAACCCGCTGCGACCGGGACGACCACGGCCTACACGGTCAAGGGCGGTGACACGCTCGGCAAGATCGCCAAGAAGCACGGAACAACGCCCAAGGCCATCCGCGCGGCCAATGGTTTGAGCAGCGACAAGATCAACGTCGGTCAGAAGCTCAAGCTTCCGGGCAAGGGTGCGGCCGCTGAGGCGACCGAGCCGGCTGTGAAGACAATCGCTGTGCCTGAGCCGGGTGCGGCCTTTCCCACCACCCTGCCGACGCCAGGCACGGGCCGCTAAATCAGCACGCTAACGGGACGTCCGGCCCGAAGGACGGACGTCCCAACCACACCCGAGCCCTCTCTGCCATGCGCTCCACGTCCATCCTGTTGCTGCTGACCGTCAGTCTGTTGCTGGCTCTCAGCTTCACCATGTTGGCCAGTGCCCTCATGATGGAGTCTCGGTTCTCGAACCTCGTCACGACCCAGGCCGTGGCCATCGTCGCTGGGGCGGCTGCCATGTGCTTGCTGTGGCGTGCAGACTACCGTGTCTGGGTCAAGCTGCACTGGTGGTTTTATGCCGTCGCCATCGTGATATTGGCGATGGTTCTCACCCCGGCAGGGACCTACCGCAATGGCGCCCAGCGTTGGATTTTCGGCATCCAACCGGGGGAGTTTGCCAAGATTCCCCTGCTGCTGACCCTGGCAGCTTGGGGGGCTCGTTTCGGGCCCCGCATGCGCTTCGGCGGCACGGTTTCAACCCTTCTGTGGGGACTGATTCTCCCGGGCTTGGTCGTCGTTCCGTTCCTCGGATTGCTATACAAACAACCGGACCGCGGAACCACGATTCTCTTTGGCATGGTCACCGTGGTGGTGCTTCTGCTCAGCGGCATGCGCAAGCTGTACGCCATCATTCCGACCCTCCTCGGAGCCGGACTGTTGTTCCACTTCTATAATTCCAGCAAAATGGTCCGGGACCGCATGGATGCGTTCCTGCATCCTGAATTATTCCCTCAGACCACGGGCTCACAGGCTCTCAAGTCGCTGGCAGCCCTCCGAGAGGGCGGGTTGGAAGGAGTCGGGCTCGGATCTGGAGTCATCAAGCTGACCATCCCGGAACAGCACACCGACTTCATCCTCCCGGTCATTGGTGAAGAGCTGGGGCTCTTTTTCACGCTGGGCGTGCTCATCTCCTTCGTCGTCATCCTGCTCTGCTCAGTGCGGATCGCCTCGCGGGCGGCGGACGTCGAAGGACGATTGCTGGCCGGCGGCATCGGTTTCCTCATCGCCTGCCAGGCGATGATCAACATCGCAGTGGTGACCAACTCGATGATCAACAAGGGAATGCCGCTGCCCTTCGTGAGCCGCGGAGGCTCTAGCGCGGTCAGCATGTTGGCCCTCGTAGGACTCCTGCTTTCGATCGCCCGCCGGGCACCGGAGACATCTCAGGAGCCGCGCCGCAGCGGAAGCAACCCGTTCGAAACCTCGGACCTGGAATCCCTGCCCGCCCAATGAACTCCAACCCTGGCACCAACACCCACGTCGCCATCGCCTGCGGCGGAACCGGAGGACACTTGTTTCCGGGCCTGGCCGTGGGCCGGGAACTGGGGGCTCGCGGGGCCCGGGTCACGCTGCTGATCTCGCCGAAGGAAGTGGATCAGGCGGCTGTCCGGGGATTGACCGGCCTCCAAACGGCGACACTTCCGGCGGTGGGTCTGCAAGGTCGCAACTACGGGGCGTTCCTCTTGGGATTCGCCCGCGCTTGGCAGTCTGCCCGACGGCAGTTCTCCGATCGCGCGATTTCCCAGCGACCGCCCGACGCCATCCTGGGGATGGGAGGCTTCACGGCCGCACCGCCGATGCTCGCGGGGCGTCAATTGGGTGCAGCGACCTTCCTCCATGAATCCAACACCATCCCCGGACGGGCCAACCGATTGATGGCCTCTTGGACCCGCGAGGCCTTCACCGGATTCGAAGAGACGGCGGCCCGCCTCGGAGGCACCCGCGTAACCTGTACCGGCACGCCGGTCCGCGACAACATCGCCCAGTTGCGCCACCACCGCGACCCCCGGTTGGCCAAGGCGTGCCTGGGTCTTGACCCGGACAAACGGGTGCTCCTCATCACCGGTGGCAGTCAGGGAGCCCGCGGTCTCAATCAGTGGGTTTGCGCCGCCCTGCCAGGATTGGCAATCGCCGCTCCCGATCTCCAATTCATCCACCTCTCAGGCACACCGGACCTGGCGACCGTCGAGGCGGCCCATCACCCGCTGGGTCGGCGATCAATGGTTCGTCCGTTCCTCCAGGAAATGCACCTGGCCTTGGCCGCAGCCGACGCGGTAATCAGCCGAGCCGGAGCCTCTTCGCTGGCCGAGTTGGCGGCCCTACGGATTCCCTCGATCCTGATTCCGCTGCCCACGGCCCAGGACAATCACCAATTCCACAATGCCAATGCGTTGGCCCGAAGCGGAGCGGCGGTATTGCTGCCCCAATCCAACCCGGATCCGGAACGACTCCGTTCGGAGGTGCTGGCCCTGCTGCACGACACCGCACTGAGGGCCTCCATGGAACGGGCTTTGATCCAGATCGATCGACCCGAGGCAGCTTCACTCATCGCCGAGAGCATTCTCGAACACCTCCGACAACCCTTCACCCAGGCCGTCCGCAGGACTGTTGCCTCGCGCGCCCTGCCTGCGGCCCATCGCTGGATTCCCTTCAAGGAGGCCGCATGAACACACCGCTCCGACTCAGCCCAGAACCGGTCGACCCGGCCATCGAGGCGGCCGCCGCGCATGCCGAGGACATTTCCAACGCCTTCCGCGACCTGCAGATCGTGTTGCCGCCCGACACCGTGGTCCGGCGCGATGAACCGCTGGCCCGACGCACCACGCTCCGGGTGGGTGGCCCAGCCGATCTGTTCATCGAGCCCAGCTCCGACAACGCTCTGGCGAGCACGCTCGAGATCGCCCACCTGCGCGGTATTCCCGTATTTCTGCTGGGCCGAGGTTCAAACTTGTTGGTCCGCGACGGCGGCATACGGGGAATCGTCCTTTCTCTGTCCCACCCCCACTTCTCGCGCATCGAGCTTCAAGGTGAACGGATCACCGCCGGCGCCGGGGCACGACTCAAGAGCATCGCCCACGAAGCCCGACGTGCCGGGCTCGGTGGCGTGGAGTTTTTCGAGGGCATCCCCGGCTGTCTGGGCGGCGCACTGCGGATGAACGCCGGCGCCATGGGAGCCTGGACCTTCGACACCGTGGAGGAATTGCGCTGCATGAGTCCTTCGGGACAAATCCTGACGCTGCCAGCTCAAGAGGTGACCGTGGAGTACCGGGCTTGTCCGCTACTGAGAACCCACATCGCGCTGGGCGCAGTGCTCCGCGGCCGCCCCGATGATGCCGACGTCATCCGAGCCAAGATGGACCAGTTCTCCAACAAACGGTGGACCAGCCAGCCCAATCAGCCGAGCGCCGGGTGCACCTTCAAGAACCCGCAACCCACCTTGCCTGCCGGTCGCCTGCTCGATGAGCTGGGCCTCAAAGGTGCCCGTGTCGGGGATGCCATGGTCAGTGACGTCCACGCCAACTTCTTCGTGAATATGGGTCAGGCGCGGGCAGCCGATATCCTCGAATTGATCGAGCAAGTCCGCACCCGCGCCCGTGAACTCCGGGGCATCGAACTGGAGACCGAGGTGGAAATCGTCGGCGAAGACGCATGAACCCACCCCTTCACATCACCGTCCTGCGCGGTGGGCCTTCGGCAGAACGAGACGTCTCCCTCCGCTCGGGCACCGCCGTCGCATCGGCATTGAGGTCCCTGGGGCACCACGTGGATGAGCTGGATCCCCTCCCCGGTGATTTGCAAATTCCGGCTGGCACCGAGGTCGTCTTCCTGGCGCTGCACGGCACCTATGGCGAAGACGGCACCGTCCAGTCGGAGCTCGAGGAACTCGGATTGCCATACACCGGTTGTGGCGTGTCGGCCTCGCTCTACGCGTTCGACAAGATCCTGACCAAGCGGCGCTGCCTGAAGGCTGGTGTTCCCACGGCCCGATTCGAGCGATTCATCGACGCCTCGGCCCCATGGCCGGCCGGCTGGCAACCACCGGTTGTCCTGAAACCCACCCGCCAGGGATCGAGTGTGGGGCTTCAGTTCGTCGACCGCATCGAAGACTTCCCGCGCGCGCTGGCCGAGTCTCTCGGTCACGGCGGCGAGGTGCTGATGGAGGAGCGCATCATCGGCCGAGAGACCACCGTGGGCATCCTGGAGGGGTCAGCGCTCCCCGTGGTGGAAGTCCGCCCCAAGTCGGGCACTTACGACTACACCAACAAGTACACCGCCGGTCGGACCGAGTATTTCTGCCCCGCAGACTTCGATCCGTCCGTCACCCTCCAGATCCAGCAAGCAGCGCTGGCGGCATTCCACGCCATCGGTGGGCGGGATTACGCCCGGGTCGACGTGATGGTGCGCCCGGACGGGTCGCCCGTGGTCCTCGAAGTCAACACGCTGCCGGGCATGACTGAGACCAGCCTCCTCCCCAAGGCTGCAGCAGCAGCCGGCATTTCCTTCACCCAACTTTGCGACCGCATGGTGCGACTCGCCCTCCGCAGACAGGCGCTGCCCCGATAACCCATGTTCGGCCGATCCCACGAAAACCGCAGGCGTCCCAGAGGCGGCACCGTCCTTCATGCGAAGCTCTCGGCCGACGCGTCCGGTGACGCGTACCCCGGGTTGCGTCGATGGATCATCCGGGCCTCGGTAACGCTCACCCTCGTGGCCTCGGTGGCGGTGGGCGGATGGTGGCTTCGCGAGAATTGGATCAACCGGATCCCGGCCTTGGCCATCCGAGAAGTCATTGTCGAAGTCGATGGCGTGCTGTCACCCGAAGAGGTCCGCCGCTTGGCTGGGGTTCCGCTGGGCCGAAACATCCTCTCGGTAGATCTCCCCCAACTGCGCGACCGGCTGCAGAACCACCCCCGGATCGCCTCGGCCCGCATCATCGCCGAATTTCCCGGAAGCTTGCTGATCCGCATCCGGGAGCGGCTGCCACTGGTTGCCGTCGAGCCCTTGTCAAAAAACGGACTCCAAGCCCGTTACCTGCTCGATGAATCGGGCCATCTGCTGTTGCCACTCGATCCTTCCAGCGCTCCGGCCGAAGCCGTGGCCGCCGAGGCGGCGCTCCCGGTGCTCATCGGCTACCATGCCCAGCGGCCCACCGCCCAGGCCGACACGCTCCGTGCGCTCGAGCTCGTCAAGACCTACGAATCGTCTGCACCCGGATCATTGCCCGACATTCGATCGATCTCCATCGCCGAGCCCGGCGTGCTGATGGTGACCACCGACACCTCGGCGGAAGTCACCTTCGCGGCCCGCGACTACGGCACCCAACTGCAGCGTTGGTGCGACATCCTCCATCAACTCCGAGAACTCAAGGAGTCCCGGACCATCCAGAGTCTGGACCTGAGTGTTTCCCAGAACTCCCCCATCCGGTGGAACGATCCTCCCTCGGTGTCCGCTCCGCCTGAAGTCCCCGAACGGAACAGCCGTATCAAACCCAAACGCATCCCCCGACGATCCCATGTTTAAGGACTCCCCAATCCTGGTCGGACTCGAGATCGGAACCTCAAAGATCTGCGCCGCCATCGGCGAGGAGAACGAGCGCGGCGAATTCACGCTGCTCGGCATCGGGCAATCGAAGTCGCACGGAGTTCGCAAAGGAGAGATCGTCGACCCGGCCAAGGCGCTGGAAGATGTCCGCGCCGCATTGGGCAATGCCGAAGAGCAGGCCCAGGTGACCGTCCGCAATTTGTTCCTGGGCATCACCGGTCGCCACATCGAGGGTTTCAACAACACCGGCATGCACCCGGTGGCCTCGGACGATCGCTTAGTCACCCCGCAAGATGTGGCCGATGCCGCCAACAACGCCAAGGCCATCACCCTGCCTGCCGAGCACACTATCCTGCACACGATCCGCCAGCGCATTTGCGTCGATGGGGTCGAGGTCTCCGATAATCCCGCCGGCATGTTGGGTCGCAAGGTGGAGGCGCATGTCCATGTCATCCACGGCAATTCCCTGCGGATCCAGAACTCGATGCGCCTGGTGCAATCGCTTTCGATCGAAGTCAACCAACCGGTCTTCAATGGCTTGGCCAACGCACAGGCGGTCTTGACCCCGGAAGACAAGGAGAACGGAGCCCTGGTCATCGACATCGGAGGCGGAGCCACCGAGTTCGTCTTCCAGCAAGGCCAGGCCATCCGTCACTCCGGGGTCTTTGCTCTGGGTGGCGACCATCTCAGCAACGACATCGCTCTCGGGCTGAAGATTAACATCGCCTTGGCTGAAAGGCTCAAGATCCAGCATGGCAGTGCCGTGGTCGCATCCAGCAGCCAGGGACAGTCAGTCCCGCTGAGTGAAAACAACTTGGGACTCTCGCAACGGGAGGTGAGCCTGGAACACCTCCACCGCATCATGTCCGTCCGGTTGCAGGAACTCTTCGAACTCATCGCCGAGCGTTGCGCGGAGAACTGCCTGCTCGAAGAGGCTCGGGCCGGGGTTTTCCTCTCCGGCGGATGCTCCCACATTCCCGGCATCGACGCCTTGGCCCAACGCATTTTCCGACTTCCGGTCACCCGAGGCACCTGCCGCAACATCACCGGCAACACCGCCACGATGTCCCATCCGGAATTCGCGACGGCGATCGGCATTGCCCGGTATGGCGGCATGCGCTTGCGCAACCGTCCGCGCCCCCGCTTCAGCTTCCGCGATGTCCTGCCCTTCTTCCGCTAACCCTTCGCCCCACCCCTCCATGAACGATGCCTCGATCCGTTTCATCGCCGTTGGACACGCGGGTGCCCAGATCGTCAGCGCCCTGCGCGAGCGATCCGGAAGCCCTCTCGAATGCGCCCACGCCGACACCAGCCCGGAATCCCTACGAATCTCCCCGATCGACCGAAAGATCACGCTGGGGCTATCGGTCAGCCACGGTCTCGGGGCTGGCGGCGACCCGGAGATCGGGCGACTGAGCGCTGAGACCGACCTTTCTTCCATCCGCGAGTTCACTCAAGGAGCACGACTGGTCTTCGTCATCACCGGACTCGGCGGCGGGACCGGTTCTGGAGCGGCTCCGGTCATCGCTCGGGCCGCACGTGAATCCGGGGCACTCGTCTTGGTGATCGCCACGACCCCCTTCGACTTCGAACGGCGTCGACTCCTCTACGCCCAGGAATCTCTGGATCGCCTGCGCGTCTCCGCCGATGCGGTTCTGGCCATCTCCAATCAGCGGGTCCGCCGGATGCACGATGACCGCACCCACCCCCATGAGCTGTATCAGTTCGCCAACGAACTGTTGGCCCAGACCCTTCAGGGCCTATGGCGACTGCTCAACGCGCCGGGCCTCATCCCGCTAGACTTCGCCCACATCGAGCGCCTGCTGCGGGGCCGCCATGCCGAGAGCGCCTTCGCAGCCGTCCAGGCGACTGGGGAGAACCGAGCCCATGCCGCCGCCGAGCAATTACTGACCCACCCGTTCCTCGACACCGGTGCAGCCCTGGCCTCGGCCAAGGAAGTCTTGGTCAGCGTCGCGGGTGGCGATGACTTGCAGATCGGCGAGGTGGAGCGCCTGATCGAAGCCCTGCAAGGACGGTGTCCCACCGCCGAATTCATCGTGGGCGCCTCGATTGACCCCGCCCTCACCGGGCACCTCCACGTCACGGCCATCACCACACGCCCCGCCGCCTCGGCACCCAATCCGTTGGTCGGATCGGGCTTTGCCCGGAATGAGCCCGTGCCCTCTCCGACGGGCAACGATGCGGGGATGCACCGCGGTGGCCCCGTCGTCTTCAACGGCGAGGATTTCAACCGGGAACCCGAAATCCGCGCCACCACGGACTCCCGATTTCTCCCGCCGCCCCCGGAACTGAACATCGAGCAGCGCCAGCGGATCCTCAGTGGCCAGCGCAACAAGCCATCCCGCCGTCGGCCCGACTCCCAGATGATCATGAACTTCGACATCGCCCAACGCGGTCGCTTCGACAATACCGAGCGCAATCGGCACAAGGGCGTGGACCTCGATGTCCCGACCTACCTCCGCTTGGGTATCGTTCTCAATTGACGCGGGTCGCCGACCGTTGAAGGCACGACTTCTTGAGGTAGACTCTTCATCATGGAGCCCACACCCCTGGAATCCCGTCGCGCCACGATCGAGGATCTCGGAGCCTTGGAGATTCTGTGGTCGCAATCCGGTCTGCCTGCCAGCGAGCTCGGAGGGTTCCTGTCTGAATTTCATGTGGTCACCGATTCGGATGGCCAGATTCTCCATGCCATCGGGCTCTTGGTTGAAGGTGATCAAGCGCTCCTTCACAGCGAGGCCTTGTGCGTCCCTCAGTCCATCGAACCCGACGCCTGTCGGGCCGCGGCGTGGAAGCGCTTGAGGATCCTCGCACGCAACCAGGGAATCTCACGCATCTGGACTCAAGAAGACTCCGAGTACTGGCGGGTCAGCGGCTACCAACCGATCCCAGAATCCCAACTTCCCGCCGAGTTACCGTCGTTTGTCCAACGCGAGGCTGGGTGGTGGATGCACCAGAGCCCGGACGCGGCCCAGACCGATCTGATGGTCCAGCGGGAGTTCGCACTCTGGAAAACCCAACGCGAGCAGGAATCACAAAGCTTTCAACAGCGGGTCCAAGCATTTCGAGCCGTCGCTCTGGGGCTGTTCGCCCTCTCGTTGATCCTTCTCCTCGGCTTCCTCTTCTACGCGGCCAAGCTTCGTCCCGACGCCTTCCGGCTCTTCTTCCGCTGAAATCCGTTGGCCGGACCTCGACGATGGCGGCTCGTCCATCTTGCCCCTCTTGCGGCGGCCTACGGATCCATGCGGCCGCCCTCCTGGAACACAGCCCCAAGCCGAACGGTTGAACTGGGATCGATGAGGGGCAAGAAGGCGGGAGAGAAAAAGAGGTTCCGGGCCGGACACACC
>Ga0315906_10003334_pt1 | contig 21367 bp, 11 predicted proteins | sample LakEriMetagenome_4_FD_203526 | JGI IMG/M metagenome (GOLD analysis project Ga0315906, IMG submission 203526) | Freshwater fungal communities from buoy surface, Lake Erie, Ohio, United States - Buoy 2 MA122 | ecosystem: Environmental > Aquatic > Freshwater > Lake > Lake biofilm | place: USA...
GCCTGTTGGTGACGAGTTCAAGCTCCAAACAAAAGTGGGACAAGAATGGGAGCAAGAATACACGGTACAAGCCCAGAAAATTGGTGGATCGGGAGATGACCTGATTCAGAATTTGCGTAAGGAGAAGTTGGTTGGTTTCTTTAAAGAAAAGACCCGAACAGTAAACATTACCCAAGGTACTTCAAAGCAAAACAGAGAGTTTGAATTGTGGGATAAATCCACCAAGCCGAGCACAGAGCAAAAGCTGAACCTATGGATTCGTGATGGTTGGTACGAGAGTGAAAGTACTGTAATGGACGAAATTAGGGCAGCAGGAAGTGCTACTCCTTTATCTTATGTGTTTGTAAAGAGGTTCAGAGATCCAGAATTACGCTCGGAGATCATTAAGTTCCTTGCTGCTGGATATACCATAGATAACATGGGCTTACCCTCAAGCCCTGAAGCTGAGCAAGCCAGAAAGAGCATGGAAACCAGAAAAGGCCTTGCCAAGGTGGCTATCGATGAGATAATTGAGCGGATATGTCTGGAAGCCAATGTGCTATTAGCTGGGGGCAATTTGGTTCAAAAGGGAAATATCCGTGAAAACATAGATGCAGCGCTCCACAGCATTGCAGACAGGCAGTTCCCAGAGTTTAAAGCAAAAGCAGACTACACCAACTGGGGACAAGCCTTAAATAAGGCTATTACAACCAATCCCGATGCATTGAACTCTATAGGTTATATGGGTGATGTGGTGGCACATCCTGTGGCTGCTGAAATTCTACGCTTTATTGGTAATGGAACCAAACAAGGTAAGGAAATCAGAGGCACGTTCATGAAGTCACCATACGGGTGGAGCCAGGATGCTATTGATACCATCCTGATTATGCTGAAGAATACCCAGCATATTTCATGTGATGAACCTTCATTGATAGTTGCTAAAATAAACAATGCAACCTTCAAGAAGGAAGTACATATTCTCTCCGCTAAGGATAAAATTGCCATTAAGAGTTTATTCCAAAAGGCTGGAATATCCTGCCCTTCCAATCAAGATCTTTTCCCTTTCTCTAACACCTATCTAGAGCAATTAAAAGAATTAGCCCAGAATGTAAGTGGTGATGCACCCAAGCCAGAACCCATCAACATCAGTTTTATTAAAGACATTGAAAATAAGCAGGGGAATGAAAGGCTTTTGGAGATTTTGGAGCAACAATCAACACTTCAATCCTCTTTTGATGAATGGACAGCCAAAGCAAAGCTGGTTGATAAAAGAATTCCGCTATGGCACTTATTGAGTGAGTTGGCAAGCCATGCTCCTGACCATGCTGACTTCGAACAATTAAAAGAAGAAATACAAGCCATCAAGGATAACCGATTGCTGCTTCAGGAGCCTGATTTGATTCAGCCTAAGCTGGATGAGATTACGGAAGAACTTAAAATCCGATTAAATCAGCTCAAGGAACGATACATTAAGCTGTACGATGATAAAATGAATGTGCTTCAGCAGGATGAATACTTTAGCAAATTGAGGCCCGACCAGAAGCACCGTATTTTGGCTAACAATCAACTGCTGGTCAAACCAGAGATTAAGCCATTGGATTCCGCTGGACTCCTTAATCTTTTACAGAAAGCATCTTTATATACCTGGGATACAAAAATTGCTGCACTGCCAGGTCAATATCAAGCAGCAAGGGAGGAAGCAATAGCCTTGCTTGCACCCCAAGCTACCAATTATAGCTTGCCCAAAACTACCATTTCCAATCAGCAGGATATTGAAAACTATATCGCAGAGCTGAAATCTGAACTGGAAGAACTATTAAAAACATCTAGCTCCATCATACTGAAATAATGGCGGTACTAACTCCACAACAACGAAATACGCTTGAAACTGCTGTCAAGCAGGCTCGAAAAATAGCTGAGGTTGGTGCGTTTAACGCATTGAAAGCAATGGCGGTGAATCATCCTGAGCCATTCACTCACATGTCAGCCGATCAGCGCACATTAAGAAACAGCTTGCGAAGCAAAGCACGTTTGCTAGGTGATGAATTACCCGCAAATGGAGCGCAGCGTATCGACAACCTGTCCTATGAATTGGCATACGAAACCTGGCATAAGATGTTGTTTGCCAAATTTTTAGAATCCAACGATTTGTTGATACACACCGCTTCAGGAGTAGCCGTTTCGATGGAAGATTGTGAGGAGTTAGCATCAGATGAAGGGTATTTGGACAAGTGGGACGCAGCAGCCAATTATGCATCCAAAATGCTCCCTGCCATCTTTAGAACAGATGACCCGCTGATGCAAGTAACTTTTGCCACAGACGAGCGCATTAAGCTGGAAGAGATTATCGATGGATTACAACGTGAAATATTTGTTGCAGATGATGCATTGGGTTGGGTATACCAGTTCTGGCAAAGTGAAGCAAAGGCTGTAATTAATGCCAGTGGCGATAAAATTGATGGAGCAAAACTGCCAGCAGTTACCCAGTTGTTCACCGAACCGTACATGGTTCATTTTTTAATTGACAATACCCTAGGGGCTTGGTGGATAGGTAGAAATCCAAGAGTGCAACCGCCCGTTAAATTTGATTATCTGCGCTTATTGGATGATGGAACACCTGCTGCTGGAAATTTTGAAGGCTGGCCAGATAAAACAGCCGAGGTAACTTCCTTAGACCCCTGCATGGGTTCAGGCCATTTTGTGGCTTCTCTATTCCCTGTATTTGCTGCATTGCGTATGCATGAAGAAGGTTTAAGTAAAGAAGATGTCACAGACAAAGTAATCGCTGAAAACCTGCATGGTTTAGAATTGGATGCCCGATGTACCCAAATTTCGGCTTTTAACCTCGCACTGACAGCATGGAAGTTTTGCGGTCATTACAAAGAATTACCCGAAATGAACCTAGCTTGTAGTGGTATTGCCCCAAAAGGTAAAATGGAAGATTGGATAAAATTGGTGGGTAAAGAAACCGATCCAGCAAAAAAGCAAATGTTGGAAAATGGGATGAAAATGCTCTTTGAGCACTTTCAACTAGCACCAGAATTAGGCAGTTTACTTGATCCAACTACAATAAAAGGAGATTTATATGTAGCCAGCTTTGAAGAATTAGAGCCTGTTCTAAAAAAAGCCTTAGAAAATGAGGTAGATGCCGACCAAATAGAAAGAGGCGTTATGGCTGCTGGAATCGCCAAAGCAGGACAGTTGTTGGCAAAGAAATACACTTTACAGATTACCAATGTACCTTACTTAGGCAAAGGGAAATTTGGTGAAGTTCTCTCTGATTACGTTATGAAAAATTATGTTGCGGCAAAAGGAGATTTGGCGACTGTATTTTTTGAGCGACTGTTTAAAACTGCTAATAAAAACGGAATTGTCACCACAGTTATTCCTCAAAACTGGTTATTTCTTACAACATATAAGAAGTATCGAGAAAATTTACTCCTCAATAAATCTTGGAACATGGTCACCAGATTGGGTGCTGGTGCTTTTAGCCAGATTTCAGGAGAAGTTGTAAAAGCAATTTTAATATCTATCTCAAATTCTAAATCGACAAAAACACATAATCTTATTGGTCTCGATGTCAGCGAATCTCCAAATGCAGTTGCTAAAGATGAGGCATCGAAGATTACAGAACTACAAACAGTTAATCAGGAGGAGCAATTGAGTAATCCCGATTTTGTTATTCAATTTAATTCTTCGAGTAAACTGCCTTTATTATCAGAATACGCTGATGCTCTATCAGGAGTCTCAACAGGAGAGTTAAATAGATTTACAAGAAGATTTTGGGAAGTGAAAATCTTTAATGAAAAATGGGAGCTCATTCAATCAAGTGATAATAATCCTGGCATATTTGGTGGACTGTCCAATATAATTTTTTGGGAAAAAGAAAAGGGTGAATTATATAACCTCGCTCAAAGTGTTAAACATTTAAATCATGCCGCTCAAAATTGGTTGAGAGGAAAACCCAATTGGGGTAAAAAAGGTGTGGTAATCAATAAAATGAGTGAATTGTCAGCTAATTTTTATTCTGGTGAAATTTATGATGAAAACTGCTGTGCAATAATCCCTCACAATATACAACATCTCAATGCTTTAATGGCTTACTGCATTTCTAATGAATATTCAGAAAACGTGAGGAAAATTAACCAAAGCCTATTGGTACAAACCAAATATCTATTAAAAGTCCCTTTTGATATAGAACACTGGCAAAAAGTGGCCGAAGAAAAATATCCCAATGGCTTACCAAAGCCATATAGCAACGACCCTACGCAATGGTTATTTCATGGTCACCCCATTAAAACAGATAACTCTTTGCAAGTAGCAATAGCTCGTTTGTTGGGTTATCGCTGGCCTGCGGAGAGTGATACTGAAATGGAACTGGCAGAGGAAGCGAGAAAATTGATTGAGCAAGTACAAGCCTTTGACCATTTAAGTGATGAAGATGGAATCTTCTGTATTCCATCAGTAAATGCAGAACAAGCAGGTGCAGATCGGTTAAGAACCTACCTGCAAAGTGTATTCGCAGATTCATGGGGTAACAATACCATTAACGATTTACTTGAAAAAGAAGGTGCTTCATCTTCCAACTTAGAAGAATGGTTGCGCAAGGAGTTCTTTGTGCAACATTGCAAAGTATTCCAGAACCGTCCTTTCATTTGGCATATCTGGGATGGAAGAAACGATGGCTTTGCTGCCATGGTGAACTATCACAAATTGGATAAAGAAAACCTTTCCAAGCTCATCTATACCTACCTCGGAGACTGGATTCGTATGTGCGAAGCCAAAAAGAAAAACGATGAAAGTGGTGCTGAAGGACTGCTGAGTGCAGCACTGAAATTAAAAGAGAAACTGGAAGCGATCCTTCATGGTGAAGCACCTTTCGACATTTTTGTTCGATGGAAACCTCTGGAGCAACAACCCATCGGTTGGGAGCCAGATTTGAATGATGGCGTTCGGTTAAACATCCGTCCTTTTGTGGAGGCAGGTGTGCTCCGAAACAAGTTCAATGTAAAATGGGGCGTTGACCGAGGCAAAAACCCTCCAGGAAGCCCTTGGGGTGAAATTAGAGACAATGACAAACACTTAACCTTGGCCGAGAAAAGAGAGGCAAGGGAGAACAAGAAATAAGGCATAATGGCAAACAGCATATTCGATAAAGTAATACAGGCACTTAAACAGGCTGAAAACCATAATAGTAATTTGATGGTGCGGCCTGAGGTCATTCTGTGGCCAGACCCTGAAAACCAATGGGAAGATGTTATTGGCATTCTTCAGCAGAACCTACCTCAGTTACTCATTTATGGTGAATACGATCCATCCTCAAAGCGAGGGCCTTCTATTTGGTTAAAATGTATGGTAGCCAAACTACTTCCAGAAGCTGATTGGGAGTCTGGAACTATTCCAATTATCTACCTGCCTGGAGTAGCCAAAAGTGACCTTCGTAATGTGGAAGAAGCTGGATTGTTTTTTCAACCTTTAATCGAATACCAGTATACAGGTGTTCTTTTCCTTCAAGAAAACGGTAGAGAATGGTCAATAATGGCCTTTTTAGAGAATCCAGTGAACGGACTGGGAGTAAAAACAACGAAAGACGCAGCTACGAAAGACGCTCTTAAAAAAGCATTACCGACCATTTTTCAAGATTCGGATGTATTACAAGGAAAGACTCTTGTTGATGCGGAATACCTAAATAACCTCCTATTCCCAGATCTAATTCCAAACATCCTGAAATGGATGTGCAAGGGAGATGGATTTCTTTCCCAGATGGAAAAGGGTAAAAGAGATGTGTTTGTGAATTTATGTAAAACACAATACGACTTTGAACCCAAGGAACAAGACATCAAGGCAATATCTGAAAAGTTGGGGTCACAAAAGGGAAATTGGCAGTATGTGTGGCAATTGTATTCAACTGCTCCTAAAAAGTACCCAGAAATCGAAGAACTTCTTAGGTTTGCAAAACCAACAGACTTAGGAACTGGCATATTTGGTTTGCCAGAAGAAAGTTGGCCACAGGTAAATGAAGACGCAGAAAGCATCCTGTTGGCTGAGCTGAAGAAAACCGCCAAACTAGCTCCCAGAGAAGCAGCAAAAAATTTAAAAAGCTTAGCTGATAGCAATGCCAAGCGTTTGGAGTGGATCTGGAATGAACTGGGAAAAGCACCATTGGCAAATGCCATTCAGCATTTATCAACCATGGCTAAGCTATGTGTAGATGATGTTCCTTTAAGCACAATCATAGAATTAAAAGCCTATTACGAAACTTTTGGCTACAAGGCAGACCAGCACATGAGAAAGGCTTATGCCGCTGTTAAAACAGAGAAAGATAAAGAGGCTGTGAAATCCATTATTCAGCTGGTGTATCAACCATGGCTGGAGAATATAACAGTACAATTCCAAAAGCTGGTGAAGAGCGATACAACTATCTTCTCTGGACAAAAGGCCTCAGAAGAAACGGAGCAATTTGTTCTGTTTGTGGATGCCTTTAGATATGAATTGGCTCACGAATTTGCAGATCGATTAAAGAAGTTAAAATATCAAATTTCACTAAACAGCTCTTGGTCGGCAATACCTTCGCTCACCCCAACGGCAAAGCCTAACGTATCACCTGTGGCTATCTCTGTTTCAGAGTCTAGCTCTATTAAGGAATTCAGACCACAGCTCAGTAATGGAAAGGATTTGCAAACAGCAGCATTTCGTGAACAATTAGCTAATAATGGATTTAAGCTAATTACTGCTACAAGGGATATTATTGCCAACGAAAAGTCATGGCAAGAGATTGGTGACATTGACACCAAAGGGCACTCAGAGCAGGCTGAGATGGTAAAGTATATCGATGTAATGTTCGACCAGATTTTTGAGGCGTTGGATTTGGCATTTGAAAAAGGCGTTAAGCGAATAAAAATTGTAACCGACCATGGTTGGTTGTTGATGCCAGGTGGGTTACCCAAAACACAACTAAACGAGGGATTAGCAGAAACCCGCTGGGGTCGTTGTGCTTTAATAAAAGATGGAGCCGTTACAGATCTTTTACATTTGCCATGGCGATGGAATCCATCTGTTTTTATAGCGTATGCTCCAGGTATTAACTTCTTCAGAATAAACGAAGAGTATGCTCATGGAGGAATTTCTTTGCATGAATGCCTTGTGCCCGAAATGCTTATTGAAAATCCAAACTCGGATTCAGTTGAAGCTGATATCACAAGGGTAAAATGGGTGAACCTGAAATGTACAGTCGAAACCACCGATATTCCTGATGGATACAAGGTTGATATAAGAACGAAGTACAACGATGAATCAACTAGCGTATTGGAAGGATCAAGCAAAAGTAAAAAGGTTATGGGATGCACAGTAACCTTGATGGTGGATGATGCTTATGAGTATCAGTCCGCAACGATCATTTTAATGGACGAGAACGACAGGATCTTAAACAAGAAACCAACTACAATTGGAGGATAATTAGAAAAATATGGAACTAGATATAATCGATCAAATTTCAGCGAAAGCCTTTGAAGGCTACATTGTGCGCAAAGACCTATTAGAGGGGTTTCGCAAAACCTATCCAGTGCCAACCTACGTGATAGAGTTCCTACTGGGGCGGTATTGCTCAACTACCAACGAGCAAGAGATGCTGGAAGGGTTAGAAATAGTAAAACGCCAATTACAGGATAGAACAGTACGTGCGGGTGAAGAGGAGTTTTTTAAGTCCAAAGCGGAGAAAGAAGGCAAAGTAAAATTGATTGATATCATAACGGCAAAAGTTGATGATAAAGGCAACTACAATGCCGACATTCCAAGCCTAAGACTCTCCAAAGTGAGAATCCCCTCGGAAATGGTCTATGCCAATGACCGTATGCTAACTGGTGGGTTTTATGCAGAAATAGAATTGGAATTCGACAAATTCATAGCCGAAGAAAATGGAGGAAAGCCTTGGGGTGTTGTGAATATTAGACCAATACAATTATCCCAAAGGAATGTGCTTGAGGTATTTTTCAAGGGAAGAGAGAATTATTCCTTGGAAGAATGGAAAGACTTTCTCCTGCGATCAGTGGGTATTGAACCTAGCAGACTAACAGAAAAGGCAAAGAATGTAATGTTCGTGCGCATGATCCCATTTGTAGAACGCAACTATAACCTTGTGGAGCTTGGCCCTCGTGGTACTGGGAAGTCACATTTGTATCAGCAAATATCACCCTATTCGCATTTGGTTTCTGGCGGAAAAGCAAGTGTGGCTAAGATGTTTGTTAATATGGGAAGTGGAGAACGTGGCCTTGTGTGTAAATACGATGTGGTATGCTTTGATGAAGTTTCAGGTATTTCATTTGACCAGAAAGATGGTGTTAATATCATGAAAGGTTACATGGAAAGCGGAGAATTTAGCAGAGGCAAAGAACCTATTAGAGCTGATGGAGGAATTGCCATGGTGGGCAACTTTGATGTGGACGTCGAGCATCAGCAAAGGGTTAGCCATCTATTTGGGCCCATGCCAAAAGAAATGCGTGATGACACTGCATTTATGGATCGTATTCATGCTTTTGTTCCAGGTTGGGATTTCCCAAAGCTCGATAAAACCTACTTCACTGCACACTTTGGCTTGGTTAGCGACTTTATGTCAGAATGCTGGACAAGGCTAAGAGACATAAATCGGACGACCACTGTATTACACCGAGTTGATTATGGAGGAGCTTTAAGTGGAAGAGATACAACAGCAGTAAATAAAACTTTGAACGGCTTATTGAAGCTAATGCAACCAAATCCTGACTCCCCCGTTTCAGATGAATTGCTTGAATGGGCTATAAAAATAGCGTTAGAATACCGAAGAAGGGTTAAAGAGCAACAAAAGCGAATAGGTTCAGCAGAATACAGAAACACCCACTTCAGTTACCGCATTGGGGAAGACGGAATCGAAACCTTTGTAACAACTCCAGAGATACACAGCGAAAATACCATCAGCGATGACCCACTTCCACCAGGTCAAATTTGGGCTTTAAATGCAGGAGGACAAGAGGAAACAACAGGATTGTATAAAATTGAGATCAACACGAATCCTGGCTCAGGCGTAAAGATTCTGAACAAACCAGCACCTCCTCAATTTCAGGAGAGTGTTCGCTTTGCGGAGCAAAATCTATACAGCAAAGCAAAAGAGTTATTGGGTGACAGAGAACCGAGATCCACAGAATTCTCCCTGCAACTCAGAGCATTTGATGCATCTAAAAGCGGAAATGGAATGGGAATGGCCGTATTGATGGCCATGTGCAGCGCAGTGCTTGAAAAAAGTACAAAAGGGGGCTTGGTGATTGTTGGTCAATTGAACCTTGGCGGCTCATTAGATATGGTTTACAATGCAGTTAACCTGGCAGAAATAGCCGTAGAAAAAGGTGCTACTACCCTTTTGATTCCTTTGAATGCCAGAAAACAGCTGAACGACCTTTCAGACGATATGATTACCAAAATAAATATCCAATATTATTCAGATTTAAAAGACTGCTTGATTAAAACACTATTAGACTGATGGCTATACTTTTTTTACTCAAGGATGATTTTACCAATAAAATTGAAGAACGTGTTTAGAATCCCTCGTGGAATAATCGGACAAACCAAACCCTATTAGTTGGACTGAACTTGACCCCCTCGATAAAGGCTGATCAATGATATGTAATTTGCGGAATAATCGGACAAATTGACCCCCTTTCGTCGGACTCAAACTGACCCCGTCATCAGTGATACCAAATGAAAAAAATAAAATTTATTATTCGCGCAGCTAGTCTTATGTTAATCATTTTGACGGCGTATTCAACCTCGTGCCGAGCACAATCAAATAATGAAAAACATTACATTTTAACCGATGAAGACGCTCAAACTATAAAGAAAATAATAGAGTTTTCACTTATCGACACTGTCTCAGAAGAATTGCACACCAATTTTTGGAAAGTTGTAAAAAAGTATGGTGGAAATCCAAATAATATCAAAGAACTCGGATCAAAAGAAAAAACTATAAATTACACAAATGAAATAGGTATACCGTATATGAGGATATTCTATGAGGATGCTCTGATTTCACTTCAAACTGGGAGACCATATGAAAGTGAAAAAAGAAAAGAATTAAACACCAAATTAAACGCAGATAGAGTTGATAAGAATTTGGGGATCATGGAGCACATTGCCAACAAGAAACCAATTCCATACAATGGGCAAGAAATTATCATAGACGAGACAATAATTAAAACTATTCTTCGAAATCTTGAAGCTTCTTATATTTTATTTGAATACAATTTGGATATCCTATACTCAGAATATTATCATGAACAAATTAATGGAATTCACGCGGAAGTTGATACTACTTCAAATAGAAAAGCTAGCTTTCCTGGCGGAGATGTAGCATTCGTAAACTACGTTATAGAAAATTTCAAATATCCACAGCGTTGCCTAGATTACGGCATTAGCGGTAAAGTCCTGTTGAAATTCAGGATAGATACATCAGGAAGAATAGTGGAAGTTTCAGTTGTTGAACAAACTTCAGGTTGTACTGAATTCAATATTGAAGCAATTAATGTATTGAAAAAATCACCTCGGTGGACACCTGGAATGAACAAAGGAGTATTAGTGGATAGTTGGCGAGAATTACCACTAAACATCTCTGTAGACTCCAGAAAAAATCGCAAAAAACGGGAAATGAAAATTAGATAAAGCCGATTTTCTCGAAATAAAACTTGGGCCGACTTCCATAAATGAATATTGCAAAATCACACTAGCCTAGCTTCTAAATGATGAAACATCTGCTTCCAAATTCTAATGGTCAAAGATCGAAAGGTACACATTCCCGAGCCGAGGCAATCGCTGCAGAAAAGCATATGGATTACAAGATTTTGCAATAGTGAACTTCTATGGATGAATTAAATTGGATACAAAATGCGCTTTACGAAACATTTGGAGAGACTTAATAATTCAATACACCCAAAGACACATATAATTTACTGTTATTGAACTACTATTTATTGCGATAGCGACTTGGAATCGTCATTTTATTGTTCATATACTGCATTTAATTTTCTTTTATCTATTTCGCTCTTTACAGCAATAATCATAGACGGATTATATTTGTATCTTTCTCGCAAATAAATTTTCAGTAGTTCTTCGTTAGTTTTTTTCGAGGCTAAATCTGTCCATTCTTTACTTCCATTTAATGCTTTAATATTTCTTTTTTCTTTGTCTTGTGCAATAATTTTATCTATTTCAATTATTTGGACATCTCTCTCATCCTGAGTGATTATATTCTCTAAAAATGCTATTTCTATATCGGATTTTATTTTGTAGTTTGTATAGTCTTCTTTGTTTAAAACCTCTTGATGACCACAAGATTCACATAATATAATATATTGATTTACTATAGGGATAATTGGAATAAAAAATAACGTAAAATTTGTCTCTACCCTTATTAGATTCCAATTAGCAATATTTATGCACCCGTGGCATTCAAATCTGTCAACACAACCCAATTTTATAGGCATGTCTTTATATCCAAATATTATCATTTTTATTTATTTAATTATATATATTTTATCAGCAAACAAAATTGAATTTATGGGATGAAATATTAGTATTTAAATTTTATTAGCACATAGTCAAATTAAAAGGCAAATCTATTTTTCAATACTATTTATTTTGTAATTCTCAGTAATAACAATTTGCTCTCATATTTCAATATAGATCTCATTCCGTAAAAACCAACAATGTCGACTCAATTTGATTTTTCATTGGTTAAATGTAATTCCGAAAAATCAAAACTAAAAATTATTCATCTGATGATTAATTAATTTTACACAATTATCAGGTTCCTCAATATCTATATCTTGCCGACAAAATGAATCCATCGAAGTTCCCTCGCTTTCAGTATTCTATTTTTAACATAATTACACACCTACTGATCCCGTTTGCTACGATTCCCGTTGGGATTCTGTTCTTTTATTTCAGTACAGCAACCCTTCCCGATAAAGATATTTACATTATTTTTCGTGGCAATTCTGAATTTGGACCTGCGAATGCAACCGCCTTCACAATCGCTCCCATTTATTACATCCATTGCTTATTCAACCGCTCTGAACTATCCAAGCAATGGCAGTTTGGCATCCATCAAGTTTTTATCCTTTTAACCATTGCGTGGATGTTCTACTTATGCTATCGCACAGAAAGTCATTTTGGAACCTGGACAGAAGAAAGCGGCAAACTTGATCCATTTTTCGTATTCACCATCCCTCAAATTATCGCTACCCACGTTTTCCATTGGTTCTGGGTTCAGAAATACAGAAAACACCTCTTTTTGAAGTGGTTCAGAAAACACCAAACTAGCGAGTAATCGATCGAGGCACATTAATCCTGCGATTTCACACTCTAACACAGAGCAATCAATCCAATTGCTTGGACATCCATTTTAACAAATCCAGAAGTTTGTGCTTCGTAGCGACCCTAAAAATTGAGTAGTGCGTCTCTGGGCAGTAATATGTACGGAGCAATTGTGATTTCCTTTTTTTATCGATGCGCGAATACGCTATTCCCCATACCATGGTGACTTTGCGCAATGTCTCCTGATTCTGTTGGTAGTATACCTCTAGCGCCTCAAAATCTGGCACCCAATTATCCGCGGCTTTGTCATAGACCGTTTTTACGGGATAAAATCTTTTAATCAATTCTACCTTGTCTTTCCCAAAGGCAAAAGGTGGCAGCTTTTTCTTTTCGACTTCATAGGGTTCAACCGGAATTTCGTTATCGATTGGAAAATCCATCGGCCAGTCCGTTTTAAACAATTGATGCACTACATCGCTCATCACAACATTACTCACAGCCTCTCTATCCATTTCATTCATATAATCAAAGTCAGCGCGAATGGTTTTTGCATTCACTTTGTACGCAGGATTTACATCTAGTAGCCAACCCACAGCCTCTGCCCTTCTCAACTTCAAAACCGGATGATCAAAATTCTCCAATGCCCAAGCTGAAATAATTTCTGACTTGGCTGGGTAGCGAAGTATGCGGTTCAGTGCCTTGGGATGATGCAACGCAAAATCGCAAAGTAGACGGAGTTGTGGAGATTCAAAATGCACTCCGAGTATGAGCTGAGCTGCCCATTTTTCGACTTCCTCTCGCTGTCCTTTTGGAACTCTATCTAACTGTGTCAAAGTCAGCGCGAACAAATCAAACAACTTAATCTTTATGGAAGGGCTTAGTCTATTTACATCAAACTCCTGTTCTGACACATATCGTCGGATTGTCATCACCAGAGAGTAACGGCTTACTTTTGTTGTGGATGACCAATTCATCAATGCCAAATCCAGGATCTGCTCGAAGACCGCTGGATTGAATTGATGGTAAATGATCAAATCGCGATGTCGTAAAAAGTCTTGATAGCTCACGATTTTATCATCTGTAGGCCAGGGCTTTTCGATTTTAACAATCGCTTTAAGTAGATCTTGTTTCTTGTCCAATTTAGCATTTTCTGTTAATCATAAAACATCTCTCATTTTCTCGTTTTAACACCTTTAAAACAATCTAACCTTCAACGTTAAGAAATTTTATTAGTTCAAATATAAGAGTAGAAATAGTTCTTCATATACTACCAGAAAATTCAATTTAACAACAACAAAAAATCTCTGTTTATGAATAAATTTCTTATTATTGTACCTTTTCTAATAAATCATGAATACTCAAATCAATTCAAATGCCAATTTTGTAAACGAATTTATGCCCTCGAGCGAATATCGCGAATTGTATCGTGCTACTCGCAAAATACCTAGGGTCTTTCCGGCAGGTTTTTCTATGCCAGGCTATTTCAATACCGATTGCTACTCAAAGGATAAAAACTGGTTCATATTAGCCATTTTTATTGAACTTCTCGCATTCTACCTCACAATTACTGGAGGCCTAAATAGAGGTGGCGAATGGGGGTACATAGCATTTTTAACCGCAATCTTTTTTATTGTATTGGATATTGTCGGGGCACAAATGTTGCATAACAGAGCATCGGAAAAGACCAAATTTTTAAGTCTTGCTACTGTGACCCGAGATCCAATTGCATCTGAGGGATTCCAAAAAAAGGCAACCGAAATAAATGGAAGGCAAATAATTGGTGTTGTTTTAATCATATTTAGTGCCTTTCTAAAATATTTTGCATTATTCCTTCTAGGGTCATTCCGTTTGTCCGTTTTAAGCGTAATTATACTGTTGTACTTGATAGTGATTTATGTACATGTCTACCATAGCGGATTTTTCTTTGCAGAGTGGAAAAGACAAAATCTATTGAATAAAGAACACGACATGTTCAGAATTGAACAAATGCAAATTGCGCAAGGAAAACCTATCCAAGCTAAATTCCAAGCTCAGACAATTACAGGTGGAAATAGCGACCCGAGTCCGCTAAGACTAAATACAAATAATGGAATAATTTGTCATGATGGTCACGAGTTAATAGAAACGGTATTACCCAATAGTCTTTACAGTTATACAATGAAGACAAAAGGACTCTTATTGGATAATCAAATTGTAGCGTTTACTCAAAACCAAAACGATGAGCAATGTAAATTTATTTTAAACCTCTGCATAAGCCACCAAATCACTCATTTTTAATTCAGCCATGAAAATAAATAACTTTTATGTTTATATTCTTTTTTCTTTTTTTCTAATCTCCTGTGCTTCCGAAATAAGAACTTTTGACATTAAAATATACACCAAAGCACCATTTTCAGGAAATTCTACAGAATCAAACCAAATCATTGGCAATCAAATCAAAGCATATATTCCCAAATTTGAGATTGATGGTACTCAATATGTTTGCCGATCAGCTGAATTTATTCGTCTCGATTTAGACTCAATTGGCCAATTAAGAACAAAACATACACTCGCAAACGAAATCAAAATTAAAATGGGTGTAGAGTTATCGCCCGAAGACTTACTAAATGATTACCAAGACTCAAACAATGTCATATTCCCCGCCATTTTGAGTTTACCTAAGTTGGATTCTAAAGTTCCTTTTCCTTTTGATTGTCACGTTATTCATGACATAGACAGCTTAAAGTTGCTAATCCAAGAACACTCAAAATCCGGAAACCACGATAAATCAATTAAAATTGGCATTGCCATGGATTATCCAGAAAACTCTGAAACGATATTACCTAAAAACCCCAATACCGAACAAAATCCAACACAATCAATTCTTCCAGAAATCGAAAATACAGATGCAATAAACAAACCCTCGCAAACGGAAATTAATTTACCGAAACTTAGAATTAATCTTGAAGTTTCCGAAGATCAGCGAGAAATTACATGGTATAATAACAGCAAAAAAAACGAACATCCAATTAGTTATGAAATAATGATTTTTAAAAACAATCGTCAAATTCTGACGAAAAAGAATATTACTTCAAACAAAATCAGTTGCTCCGAACTGAATAGTTCAAGACTTTTAAATACCGATTGTGAATATAAATTACAAATCAATGCCCTTAGAACTTTTGACGGTATGATTCACACTGAAACATACGATATTGAACTACAAAGTCCCGACAAATTCAATCCACGTTGTCATTTAAATCTACTCAATGAATAGAATAATTAACACCTTTACTACACTTTTATTATTTTGTGTTAACAATTTATCAGCACAAAAATTAATAATAGCAGGTCCGGTAAGAAACTCTCATCTAACTAAAATTCAATCTTTAATTTCAAGATTGGTTGAGTCTGAAAATAAACACAGTATTCTATACCTTAATTCACCAAACTCAAAACCGAAAAAAATTAATGCGCAACAAAAATTTGACAATCAAGTCACTTTAACGGATGATATCTCGACGAATAAGTCAATTCTTGCTGGAGACTACGCACAAATAATTTTAAATCTCAAAAAGAAGTACCCAAAAAAGGAGATCATATTGATATGTATTTCAAAATTTGAAGAGAAAATTCCACTTCCCTTCGGATGTAACAGAATTGAATTTGACGATTACATCAACAATGTTGAAAGATATGCAAAGGCTATTTCATTGTTGGCGCTGACACCAAACTTCATAGAAATCGAATTAGAAAAACCAGATATAAATGAAAACATAGAAAAAGCAATCATTGATATTAAAGGCATTATTAAAAGTGATGCCCAAATAAAATCAATACGATATCAGATAGGTTTCAAGGGTTGGCAAACAATTGACGACGATGTAATAACCTATCAGAATAGCAATTCTACATTTTGGGTTCAAAATCAATGGCCTTACAAAGGGAACATCAAAGAATATATCACAATCGAAATTACTGACATCGAAGGCAACGTGAAAAAATCCAAATTTGGACCCTTCAAATTAATTGAAGAAGAAATAAATGCAAATAATTGTTTCTTTAAGTATTACCAAAAAGACATTCATGACGTAGCACTAATTAGAAATTTCAGAAGCTCAAATGTTTACTGGTTTCCCGTTTATTCTGAAATTGACCCTTCAAACTTGAGTTTTGTTCTATTGGATGATCTTGGTAGAGAGCACATTTCGATTAGACTTGTCGAAGATGTGAACTTTACTAGAAGTTCCTCAAATGAATACTGCATTGGAATTGCCTGCGGAGATTTAAATATTGGAGCCTCCAATTGTGAATGTCGGTTTCAGGGTCAGTGTTTTCTTCGTCACAATGCGAACAATACAAAATCTCATATGATTGAAATACACTTAAAGGATTGGAAACCAACATATATTGCTCCACTTGCAGAATGTACCAAATGAAAAAGTTAATTCCGCTTTTGTTTTACATGTGTTTTTTGAGTAAAAATGCTGATTCCCAAATAATTGATTACAAAGACGATAAAGGCAACACAGGCTTTAATTTAAACAGGTCAGTGAACATACCCTATGTAAAAGATAAAATATCAATTTTCATATTCGAAAAGCGGGGAATTAATTTCGATCCAAATTCCATCTCAATTTCAGAACAATTAAATTCTTGCAATATTAATTTTGACAAATTCGTTATTTATCGTTTCAATTTAGTCAGTGGTATATGTAGTAAATTTGATTCTGTTCAATACAGACTGAATGGGTCTGTTTGGTACAAAAAGCCAGTATCTATGGACATTAAAAAACATTATATATGCATATCTGTGCCAGATACTTCGACATATAATTTAATATTAAGCAAATTTGGCAAAGACGCAGTAAACTCAATGTACGCATCACCAAGGAAAATAAACCATCCCAATCCGATAGCTTTTTTGAGTTTTTCCGATGCGAATAAAGAGAATTTAGAAACTAAATTGCTGGAACTTATTAGTAAAAATGATTTGGAAGAAGCCAATAATAAAATAGCTGCCCTGAATGATTCATTGTTGATAATCAATGAAAAATTAGCATCAATGAAGCCTAATTATGATATCACTCTTTTAGGTAGTTTAAATTGTATAGGTCCACAAGGAATTCGCTTTTCAAATTCCAGCAGTCAATCAATCGGCTTTGGAATTGCCAAATTTCAAACTTTCAACAAACGAAAAATTTCAAGTTCGGTCTTGTTGAAGTCTTCAGCGCTTAATTTAAGATTGGATAATCCGACATCAGAAAGATTTATCGGTACAAGACAAGACCAATTTAACGATTTGTACTATTCGTATTATCACACCTCCAAGTTTGTAGAAAGTATTCAATTCTCTTTTTTATCCGCAGGTTTGAACGCGGAATACTACACCGGAAAAAAGCAACAATCTTACATACATTTCTCTGTTTTTTATAATTTTGGGGGTGCAACATCTCAGAAAATTGAGAGTTTTTCACTCACCCATTATGGAAAGTACCCATCATTAAATTTTGATACTTTGGTATTTTCCTCGCAAATGATATCACATGGATCATTCCAATTTAGAGAATCATTCATGACCGGTATTATCGGAGTTGGCAAACAAATCGATTTAGTAAGAAATAAAATAATAATTGGAGGATCTGTTGATTACTACTTAAGCCAGAATTTAATCCAATCAAATACCTCAAAAGACGTCTATTTAGAAACCAATAATCAAGTTTCTTTCAACAGCTCACTCGGCAATATTACATCTTTCAATTTGAACGGATTTTCTTTTCAATTAAATTTAAAATATGCACTTTAGATCATTGATCATTATAATTCTGTGTTTTATCTCAATTCCAGCGGCTGAAGCACAATTCACCCTACAGCCTACGAACAAATCTGTCTGCGGTAACTCAACTATTTTTTTTAAGGTCAAACATTTATATTCAACTGTAACTTCAGCAAACTGGCAGGTCAAGCGATCTAGCACGGGAAAATGGTTGAATCTATCAAATAATGGTTGCTACGCAAATACGACTACGGATTCATTGGTGATCACCAACTCCCCGGATTCAATCAATGGCTTCGAATATCGATTTTTTGTCAAACTCACCGGCAGCAACGATTCCAGTCAAGCGGCCAAACTTACTATCAATATAATCCCTAGCATTCCAACTTCGAGTAACACAAACATCGCAGCATGTAAAAACAGCAATTCAGTTACATTGAGCGCGACAGCGTCCACAGGCTGTACGCTCAACTGGTATACTGTAGGAACTGGAGGAACGCCGAGTTCAAACGCTCCAAGTATTGGTACGAATACCGTGGGCACTTACAAGCACTATGTATCGCAAGTACACAATACAACTAGATGTGAAAGTGGTAGATTAGAAATCACGATTACCATTAACGACCTCCCGTCCCTTCCAGGAGTATCAGCAAATAATATCTATTACTGCCAGAATCAATCAACAAATCAATTGACTGCGACGGCTTCATCTGGATGCACTTTATACTGGTATAGTTCATCAACTGCTACTTCTGGAACAACTATTGCGCCTACGCCATCAAGCTCAACCGTGGGTACAACTACTTATTTTGTCGGTCAAACAAATAATTCTACCCTTTGCGAAAGTGTAAGGAATGATATTTCGGTAATTGTAGACGCACTGCCTTCAATAATTTCAGCACCATCAACAGTAACGATATGTGAGGGTTCAAATACAAGTTTTAGCATAACAGCGGCAGGAACTAATATACAGTACCAATGGCAGATGGATAATGGTACCGGTAGTTTTTCAAATATCACTAGTGCGGGAAGCAACCCAACCTTTTCTGGCTTCAATTCAGCTTCTCTCTCTCTCACTGGAGTACCTAACACTTATGACGGCTATTCATTTCGATGCATTGTTTCTGGAAAGTGCAATCCGAGTGCAACAAGTATCTCCGCTAAACTCAATATAAACCGCTTTCCAAGAATTACTACCCAACCATCAAGCTTTACAACCTGCGAAGGAACAAACACTTCATTTTCAATTAATTCCACGGGAACTGGATTACAATATCAATGGCAAGTAAACTCAGGATCCGGCTTCACGTCAATCACTAGTTCCGGGGCGAATCCTAGTTACCAAAATTTCACAACGAGTACATTGTTAGTGAACAGCGTAGTTTCGGGAAATAATGGATTAAGTTACCGATGTATTATTTCTGGGACTTGTAGCCCATCGGCAACATCCAATTCTGCGACATTAACTGTAACGACTAAACCTCAAATACAAACACAACCAACAGCCATTTATACATGTGAGGGTTCCTCTGTTCAGTTTGAAGTGGCCGCTACCGGAACCACACTAACTTATCAATGGCAAATAAATAGAGGAAGCGGATGGCAAGATATCTCAAGCATTGGAAGCACCCCGACATATTCGAATTTCACTAATAACAAGCTAGCCATCGACAACATAGTTCAGTGGAATGATGGGTATTTGTACCGTTGTGTAGTAACTGGTACTTGTTCCCCCAGTGCGACATCAAATAGTGTTATACTTTCTGTCGATGCAAAACCAATCATCGTCGCAGAGCCTACAAATATTTCAATTTGTTCCGGGCAAACTGCTCAATTCGTTTGTGATGCAACTGGTACGCGTCTAAAATACCAATGGCAGATGTTAAGTGGAAGTGGTCAGTGGCTATCCATTGACACAACGCCACCATTTAAAAGTTACAGTAATTTCAATACAAACAAACTCATAGTTGAGAGTGTAATTAACTCCTCAAAATTTAGACTTCAAATATCGAACACCGGATGTCCTGCGGCAATAAGCAACACCGCATCTCTAACCGCTTTTCCATTGCCCACTGTCAACGCAGGTAACGATCAAGAAATCTGTAGCGGCACCAATACCAGCCTAATTGCATCATCAAATTCAATAGGCACTTCATTTGAATGGACACCGTCAATTGGCTTAAACAACAATAGAATAAATAACCCTACCGTAAACATTTTAACCGATATCACATATAAGATAGTCGTTGTTGATAATAACAAATGTAGTAACTGGGACGAAGTAAAAATCACAGTTAACCCATTGCCTAAATTTACTTATGAAACGAATAAAAATGCCATATGTATAAGAGACACTGCCATTTTAAGTTTGACAACCACAGACTCGGTTTCATGGACCCCAATTCCAACCACAAAAAGAGTGAACAATAGTATTTTGTTGTTTCCTCAGCAAGAGACTAATTACACTGTTAAATTATCGACTGATAAAAAGTGCAGTGAAAATTTCACTGTGAAAATCTCTATTAATCCTGAACCGGAAACAGATGCGGGGACGAATCAGAGTATTTGTCGAGGTGATTTCTACCAACTAATAGCAAAAGGTGCACAATTCTATCATTGGCGGAACGACACTACCCTATCAAATATTAATATTAGCAATCCCATTTGCAATCCGACAACCACTAAAAAATATCACCTAGTTGGTTCCAATGTATTTGGTTGTAAAAAGGAAGACTCCATCACGATTACTGTAAATCCATTACCGTCATTTCAAGTTCTAAGTAAATTAGAATCCTGTGCTGATGTGCCAAAACAATTAAACATCAAATCGTCTGCGAATAAAATCAAATGGGAACCTAATACATATCTGTCCAATTCGTTTATTTTCAGTCCTATTTTCACTGGAACAGAAAGTACCAAATACAGCGTTACAGTCACCGATACAAATAATTGCTCAACTAATGAGAGGTTGAATTTTGTGGTAAATCCAACTACACCAGTAATAGCTACAGCAAATGTTAATCATGTCTGTTTTGGAGAAAGTGTTACTCTGAATACTTCTATTGACACAGCTCTTTGGAGTGGTCCAAATACCAATAGTACAAAGCAACAAATCATTGTTTACCCAAAATCAAACTCTGTTTACTATCTAACTGGAAAAAATGCTTTCGGATGTGTGGATCGTGACACAATTAATATAATGGTATCATCAATCCCTAAGCCCCAAATTATCGGAGATACATTTTTGTGTAAAAATGAAAACTGGACAGAATTTAAAGTATTACCCACTTATTCTAG
>Ga0315906_10003335_pt1 | contig 21366 bp, 22 predicted proteins | sample LakEriMetagenome_4_FD_203526 | JGI IMG/M metagenome (GOLD analysis project Ga0315906, IMG submission 203526) | Freshwater fungal communities from buoy surface, Lake Erie, Ohio, United States - Buoy 2 MA122 | ecosystem: Environmental > Aquatic > Freshwater > Lake > Lake biofilm | place: USA...
CACACGATGATATATCCCATAAAAGTAAAAAGCCCCGCTTTCGGGGCTTTTTACTGCTTAACCTTAACCAAATTAACCAATGTTGCTATGAAGAAGAAATTGCTTTCGCTCTACGCCCTTGTTGTACGAAGCCTCTTTTCCGAAGGTTACGTATTTGTGAAACTTTTTTTTCGCCCGGCTATTTTTCAGCTCAAATCGAGCGTTGGCCTATGTCTCTGACACTTCGATCTTCTGATGCCAAAACATTTCATTTTCGATCGATTCCGGATTAACATTGAACCTTGTTGCAAGCATATCCAAACCTTCAAATCAACCAACCAAGAATCCCCCTGCAACTTTACCCCCCTGCCATAAAAGTAAAAAGCCCCGCTTTCGGGGCTTTTTACTGCTTAACCTTAACCAAATTAACCAATGTTGCTATGAAGAAGAAATTGCTTTCGCTCTACACCCTTGTTGTACGCAGCCTCTTTTCCGAAGGTTACGTATTTGTGAAACTTTTTTTTCGCCCGGCTATTTTTCAGCTCAAATCGAGCGTTGGCCTATGTCTCTGACACTTCGATCTTCTGATGCCAAAACATTTCATTTTCAATCGATTCCGGATTAACATTGAACCTTGTTGCAAGCATATCCAAACCTTCAAATCAACCAACCAAGAATCCCCCAGCAACTTTACCCCCCTGCCATAAAAGTAAAAAGCCCCGCTTTCGGGGCTTTTTACTAATTAACCTTAACCAAAATAAACCAAACCTACTTAATAATCTAACTGTTTTCGAAGTCTTTTACGAAGAATACGATATAAAGGTTACAAAAAGACAAAAAAAATATTAATTGACTGATTATCTTGAACATATCAGTCTGACTTTAGCCCATCTCCCACCAGCATAAACGACAACACCAGCATCATAATGCATACCCCGGGTAAAAATGCCAAATACGCTAAATCAGTAGTAATAAGGGCATAATGCTCCTTGATCATATTGCCCCAAGATGGCACAGGTATCTGTGCACCGATTCCTAAAAAACTCAACCCTGCTTCAACCAGGATTGCCGAAGCGAAATTCGCCGCGGCGATTACAACAACAGGGCCCATAATATTGGGGAGTATATGCCGAAACATTATTCTGACATCACTATATCCCAATGCCCTTGCCGCCTCTACAAATTCCATTCGACTTACACTCATAAACTGTCCCCGCACTACCCTGGCCACCTCCACCCACATCGTTAATCCGACAGCAAGAAAAACCTTCCACATTCCTTTACCAAAAGCGAAAGTAATAGCGATAACCAATAAAAGCGTTGGCACCGACCATATTACATTAATAAACCACATAATAACTGCATCAGTTCTACCCCCGTAATATCCGGCAAAAGCGCCCAAAATTGTACCCAGCAGCAAGGATATTACCACCGCAATGCAACCAACACCTAGAGAGATAGCACTACCTGCCATAAGACGACTCAACACATCGCGTCCGAAACGGTCAGTGCCGAGCAAAAACTGTTTTCGGTACCATCGGTCTTCTGATATCTCCGCAAGGTCGCTTCCCGACTCCAATCCGTGCTCCTCCGGGCCCAGCTCTGTTACTATCTCCCCTCGTTTAAATAATTGTAAACTATTTCCCGAAAAAGCCAGCGAATCAGCAGGATATTCCCGGCAAGCCTTCTCCCTTCCTCCCTTTCGCCACATCTCCCATACCGAAATGTCCGAATTTTTCGAGGAAGCACACACGGCAAACACCATGGTAGAATAGCCAGGTTTTTGCCTGGAAATGGATAATTCCTGATCATTAGCATTAGGCGTCTGATCCGGCCGTATAAAAGGGCCTGTTAAAGCTACGATTGCCACCAAAACAATCCAGCCCAATGCCACCACAGACATCGGATTTCGTCGAAATTTCCTCCAAATTCCAAAGGCATTTGTGTCCTTATCCGGCATTGCTCAATTGTACTTTTCTTCCTTTCCATTCGGGTTTTGCCCAAAACGAAGCGAAAACGATGAAACTACTATACAGAGGGTATATCAACAAGGCAATCGGCAGCCATAGTAGCGATGACACCTTAATTTTTTTTCCGGTTGAACCCGTCAGCACGATTAGTAAATCAATAGCAAATTTAACTCCGGGAACGATGAGTAAATAAGAATCCATTCCCATTGTCCATGCCAATATACAAGCGAAAGCGACCACGTTGGCGAGCCCAATACAGGCTGCTCCCATAAACAGCATAGTATCAGGATATGCCCCCAGTTTAGACGTCCAGCGCAAGCGCTGAGAGCACAACTTTTGCAGTTTTCTAGGAGCAAAAAAACGAACGGCAGGAATGCCCATAGTTGCAAACTCAATCGTTGCCTCAATGCGCCGAAAATGCTGCAAAAGAGCCAAATCATCTCCGGAGCTTGCTGCGCGGGGATGCATTCCTTTAGCCTCAAGAGCCTCTGCACGGCTAAAAGCAAGGCATGCCCCATTGGCCAGCATTGGAAATCCAATCCGACAGGAACCACGAGTTAATTCCATAAGAGCAACAAATTCCCAAAACTGCAATGAGGCTAATAATCCGCTGCCCTCACAAGGTAAGACCGGAAACACAAGCATTCCGCTGTCTGGAAGGGGTTTGATTTGCAGATAGCTCCCCAGCCTGGCGTCTGGGACCACATCAGCATCGAGGATAAGACACCACTTCGACTGGGTAGCTTCCATTCCCCGCATTAGTGCCATTTTTTTCCCTGTTTCACCTGGCAATAATTGAATGATTCGCAGCTTAGAATACTTCGATTGCAAGACAACAACTTCCTCGTCTCCCCCATCCTCACTATGATCATTTACGGCAATAATTTCCTTAAAAACCTCAGATCCGGGGCTGCTTATGAGTGATGAGATCAGTCGACCAACCTTGCCTTTTTCGTTACGAAAGGGAATAATAACAGAGAAACGGCGTGGACTCAGCTCCAAAGGCTTCTGAACACCTTTCGGGTTCATCCGAAAAGGCAATTTCAATACCCCCCAAAAGAAGGCATACGCCACTAGTACCGCCATTGCCACCGCCATTATAGTCTAGCCTCCCGGAACAAAGTGCGTCTGCTAATATAAATAGCTCCTGCAAGCGAGGGAATACCGAGATTTATAACCCATAGCAGCGCCACAGCAGCCAATGCCGATCCTGGATTTCCCAAGGTGCTGAAAGCAATAACGGCGGAAGATTCGCGCACCCCGAGTTCTCCCAATACAGTTGCAGGAACCATAGAGCTTATGAGATAGGTTACACCGATACAAGCATATACTTTCAAAAGCAGCAATTCGGGTGAAAGAGCGACAACAAGAATGGCGAATTGCGAAGAAAATATCGCATACCTCGCAAAGCTTAGCAACAACAGCCATATTCTTAGAGAAAAACTATGTTGCGCTATCGTACCAAATTTCGACTCAGGCAGGCATATGGAAAGTAACCCCGGAAAAAAAAACAACAACAATAACGCTAAGGAGGAAGTACCTGCCAACACAACTAAGAAACTGTCGAACCCTTGAAGCAAGGGTAGTTTTGGCAAGCAGCTAAGCGCAAAGGACCCTGCTATTAGGGTAATCAAAAACTGGCTGGCACTGCCAAGAGCGAAACTGCTTCCTGCTGCAATTCGCTCCTCATTCGGAGCGCGAGAAACTCTGGCTACACCATCGCCTATGCGATTGGGCGATACCATCGCAAGCCCCTGCCCTGCCAAGACGTCTCCCCATGCTCTTTTCCAGTCCAACTGCCGAAGCATACGCCATTTCTGAACCTCCAAAAACCAATTCAGCGGCATAAGTATCGACACGAGCAGGAAAGCAAACCAAGGAAATGAAAAAGTAGATGAAAATACAGCCTCATGGCTATTCCAATGCTGGAACAATAGGTACATGGCGACTCCCGGGAGTAGTAAGCCCCCAGCAGCAAGACTGTAGCGTATCCATGCGTTCATTATCCGTACCTTCGTTGCTCAAAGGTACGTATTGAGCGAAAAAATTATTCTAGGCATAGATCCCGGCACCACCATTATGGGCTACGGACTTATTCGCGGCGTAGGAAAGAAACCCGAAATGATCGCCATGGGAGTTTTGCATCTCAGCAAATACGAAGACCACATGGTAAAGTTAAAAGTTATTTTTTCGCGCGTTACAGAGCTTATAGACCAGTTTCATCCCGACGAACTTGCCGTAGAAGCGCCATTTTTCGGCAAAAATGTGCAGTCTATGCTTAAGTTGGGGCGCGCTCAGGGAGCGGCTATTGCTGCGGCGCTTCAACGCGGAATGCCTGTGGTGGAATACGCCCCGCGAAAAGTAAAACAAAGCATTACAGGCAACGGAAATGCGGCTAAAGAGCAAGTAGCGGGCATGCTGGCGCAGATACTTAAAATTCCCAAAGAAAATATTCCGCGCGACATGGATGCATCAGACGGCCTGGCCGTAGCTCTTTGCCATTTTTACCAGGGAAATTCTGAATCTTCCGCATCCTCCTACAGCGGCTGGAAGGCCTTTGTAGCCGACAACAAGAAAAGTGTTCGCTAGATACGGACTTACACCAACGCAGACTCGATAAGCATAGAAATTAACTCTTTCTTCGAGATACCTTCTACACCCGCCTGCTGAGGAATAATACTCTGCTCTGAAAATCCGGGAACAGCATTCACTTCCATCATATAGGCCATTCCATTACTGATGAGGAAGTCAACGCGTATCATTCCTTTGCAGTTCAGCAGACGATAAATTCTTTCCGCCTGCCGCTGTATGTCGGAATACATACCTGGCTCGATGCGCGCAGGTGTTATCTCTTCCGAGGCCCCCTGGTACTTTGCCTCGAAATCGAAAAATTCTTTGTGGCTCACTATTTCCGTTAGCGGCAGCGAACGCGGTTCTCCCCGAAATGGAATTACTCCACAGGTAAGCTCCGTAGCCGGCAAAAAAGTCTCCACCAGGGCCTGTCCGTCTTCGCCCAAAACCTTCTCTATAGCTTGCTGCAGATCTTCGGCGCGCTTTACTTTGGTTGCGCCGAAACTCGACCCCCCCCGGTTAGGTTTCACAAAACAAGGCAGTCCCAAGCGATCGATAATGCCCGAAACGGAATACACGTCATTACGCGGAACAAGTACATAGGGAGCAGTGCGGAAGCCATGATGGGCCAGCACCGCCTTGGTGGCAGCCTTGTCGAAAGTAAGCGCCATACTCAGCACATCGCCCGTGGTGAAAGGTATTCCCTGCATTTGGAGGTAGCCCTGAAGCAGTCCATCTTCTCCCGGACTCCCATGAATCATGATAAAAGCAATATCACATCGCTGTTTTTGCCCCCCTTGAATCCACGAAAAGTCGTTTCGATCTATTTGAACACGTTCCCCGTCCGATAAGGCAACCCATTCCTGCCGATCGATATAAATCTGAACAGGATCGAAACGGCCGCGGTCTATGTTCGCCATAACCATAGCCGCGCTCCGAGCCGAAATAATGCTTTCCCCGGAGTAGCCTCCTGAAATAACTGCAACCTTTATCATCTGTACTCTTTGTTGCGAATTTCCGCTTTCGGGTGAACCCGTAGATAGCATGCCTGGGCGTATTGCCAACATCCTCGGGTTGAATTCCCGTGATTCAATTACGAACCAAAGCGTATCTTCGTGCCAGCAGCATCAATCCTCATGAAACGTATCTTTTCTCTGTTTCTCTATTTGCCGCTGGTTTTAGCGGCGCAAAACCAGTTACCATACACCTTCACCATTACCCACAGTGCTGAACGCACCGAGGTAAAAGATCAGGCTGCCACCGGCACCTGCTGGACTTTCGCTACCAATTCTTTCATTGAATCGGAATTATTGCGACTGGGAAAAGGAGAGCATGACATTTCAGAAATGTTTAATGTGAGGGTCACTTATCCCGAAAAGGCTTGGTTTTATGTGCGCGCCGGAGGAAAAACCCAATTTGGACCGGGAAGTTTAGGGCACGATGTTATAAATGCAATACGGGAGCATGGCATGGTGCCGGAAAGCGCCTATGTTGGAAAGCAGGGCGGTTCTGGACAGCACGACCATAGCGAACTAGATGCAGTACTGGAGGCCTTTGTAAAACCACTTGCTGAGAGGCAAAACCTCAGCGAATATTGGATAGAGGCTCTTAACGGAATTTTAGACGCCTATCTTGGAAAAATTCCGCAGAACTTCAGTTATCAGGGCAGAACCTATACCCCTTTGGAATTTCGTGATGCAATGGGAATAAAACCCGATGATTACGTGAATATAACCTCCTTCAGTCATCGTCCGTTTTACCAAAAAATAGTTCTGGAGGTCCCCGATAATTTCAGCCGCGGAACTTTCGACAATATACCGATAGAAGAACTTTATCGTATTGCAGTGTGGGCGCTGGAGAATGGCTTTACCGTGAGTTGGGACGCCGATGTAAGCGAGCCCGGATTTTCCTTTTCAGAAGGAATAGCCATACTTCCCGAAAAAGGAACGCCGAAAACAGATATATTCAGCAAACCGGTTACAGAGAAAAAGGTAGATCAGGAAATTCGCCAACAGGGATATAATAGCCATGCCACTACCGACGACCACCTTATGCATCTGGTAGGTATAGCTAAAGACCAAAATGGCGCACGGTGGTTTGTTATGAAGAATTCATGGGGAACGGGCAACAAAGGCGAAGGATATCAGTATGTGTCAGAGGCTTATTTCAAAATGAAGACCATAGCTATTACCCTGCACAAAGAAGGCCTTCCCAAAGAATTGAAAAAGAAACTCGGCTACTGAGAACGAAAGAACAGCGGCGATGACAGAGCATACGGGTTCATCCGGAAAAAACAAGTGGCGCAAAGCCTGGCGCTTTCTGTGGAAAAGCACACTTGCCTTTTTGGTTATTACGAATTTCTGGGCGCTATGTCTTGCCTGGATTAATCCGCCGGTAACGCTATTGATGATTCAGCAAAATATTGAGCAGGAGGAAGAGCAAGAACGCGAATGGGCAAACGAAGATGAAATTCCATTTGCTATTAAGCTAGCGGCAGTTTCTTCGGAAGACCAAAATTTTATGAAACACAATGGCATTGATTTCGGGGCTATACAGAAGGCAATCGATTTCAACGAAAAGCACAAAGGAAAAAAAGTACGAGGAGCCAGCACTATAAGTCAACAGGTGGCAAAAAACGTATTTCTTTGGCCCGGTCGGTCCTGGCTGCGAAAAGGTTTTGAGGTGTATTTCACCTTTTTGGTTGAGTTGTATTGGAGCAAGGAACGCATATTGGAAGTATATCTAAACGTGGCAGAAACGGGAGTAAATACGTTTGGCGTGCAGGCGGCAGCGAGAAAATACTTTAAAAAAGAGGCCATTAAAATGAGTCGGGAAGAATGCGCCCTCATTGTAGCGGCCATTCCTAGTCCGCGTAAAAGCAATCCTGCCCGACCAAGTGCATACCTAAAAAAGCGTCAACAGCATGTTCTGAAACAAATGCGTTTATTAGGCGATTCTTACTTTCTGCGCTACGGAGGTGATATTGCGCCCCCGGGGAAAAAGGCGAAGTCGAAAAGTCCAAAGCCTAAAGAGAAGTAGTCCGAAAAGCTTAGCTTTCAATTTCCAAAAACAAATCCACCGGTAATCATCGGGTTGGAATAAGGAGAATTGGGGTCGCCAATGAGATCGTAGAGAACCATCATAAGCAGTCCGGAATTACGGCCAAGGGGCACGCGGTATCCTCCTCCCACATAGGCCATCGGAACCCACAGCCGGCGAAATTCGCTGAATTGCCATACTTCGGTATTAATCTGATGATATTCCGATTGAAGAAAGATTTCGTCCGTAATGCGATAACGGGCAAACACATTGCCTCCATAGAGCGAGGTACTGAAATCTCCGTAACCCGGAATGTTCCCGGCGTAGTACACATACGTACCGCCGATGCCGGCGCTGAGCTTTTCATTAATTCTATAACCTATAACCGGCGTGGCTCCGAGTATGGTAACATTTCCGAAATTCACATTGACATTGCCTCCGAAGAAAAGTCGGTCAGCAAAAGACGATTTCTCTTTCTCTACCATTCCGTTCTGCCCGAAAAAAGACAGATGGAGCAACAAGCCTGTAACAACTATAAGTGCGTTTTTGATTTTCTTCGCCATCGATAACGAGTCATTTAGTATTTCTTGGCCTAGCCGTGCTACAGGGTCGTTCTTAAAATGAGAATAGCTATAAAGACCTTCATTGCGAATATATTCGAAATGTACAAAACGGGAGCCATTGAAAATAAATACCTGCCTGCTATCATTTCCAGTAAGGCGAGGAATCCCAAGATATATTCCCGTTTTCCATGCGATTCGCTTGAATCTCTCTTACTTGACCGACTGGAATTTACGCCGGAACAGATTATCGAAGAATAGACCTTACCCGTTAACACTTATGTCGTAGAGCCTTCGGATATAGTAAAGCTGGACCATCGGTATGCACCGAAAAAAACACATTGATTCCAAATAGCTAGCTATTTCGAAACTGTTTGCTAGCGACTCCTGTTAAAAAAATGACAAACTACTTATCAATTCATACGTTCCCATCAAAAGGTATTTGGGTACTTTTAAGCGACATTCTCCGCCTATGAAACAATACCACGATTTGCTGCAATACATTCTGGATCATGGCATTGCCAAATCAGACCGAACCGGAACCGGAACTCTCAGCGCCTTTGGTTACCAGATGCGCTTTGATTTGAACCAAGGATTTCCTCTTGTTACTACCAAAAAGTTGCATCTCCGCTCCATTATTCATGAACTTCTTTGGTTTCTGAAAGGGGACACTAACATTGCTTACCTAAACGAAAATGGCGTGCGAATTTGGGACGAGTGGGCAGACGAAAGCGGCAATCTTGGCCCGGTATATGGCTACCAATGGCGTTCCTGGCCTAATCCTGACGGAAGTTCTACCGACCAGATAAAGAATCTCCTGGAAAGTCTTAGCAAAAACCCCGACTCCAGAAGGCATATCGTTTCAGCCTGGAACCCTTCATTTATAGATCAAATGGCACTTCCTCCCTGTCATTGTCTGTTCCAATTCTGGATAGGTGATGGCAAGTTGAGTTGCCAGCTCTACCAACGCAGCGCCGACACCTTTTTAGGAGTGCCTTTCAATATCGCCTCGTACAGTCTATTAACGCTGATGCTGGCTCAGGTTATGGGATTGCAGCCGGGCGAATTCATCCACACCTTCGGTGATGTGCACCTCTACCAAAACCACATTGAACAGGCGAAACTGCAGTTGCGTCGCGACCTTCGTCCTCTGCCCCAAATGAAGCTTGACCCAACAATAAAGGACCTTTACGAATTTCGCTTCGAGCATTTTGAACTCGTTAATTATGATCCACACCCCCACATAAAGGCGGAAGTTTCAGTATGAGGATGGAAATTGTACTCATTGCCGCCGTGGCGAAAAACGGGATTATTGGAAAGGACAATGATCTGGTATGGAAACTACCCGACGACATGAAATTCTTTAAGGATATCACGGTAGGATTTCCGGTTATTATGGGGCGCAAAAATTACGAAAGCATCCCAAAGAAATTCAGGCCACTCGAAGCAAGGCAAAATATTATTCTCACCCGCAATAAAGACTATACCGCCGAAGGTGCCTTTGTTGTTCACACACTATCTGGCGCCTTCGAACTGGCGAGTTCATACGGAAAAGGAAAAGCGTTTATTATAGGCGGTGCGGAGATCTATAAATTGGCACTGGATGCCAACGCAGTGGATACAATGTGGATTACCGAAGTGGATGCTCTTCCGGAAGGCAACGTGCTGTTCCCATGGTTTGACAAGCGCCTTTGGAAAGAGGAAAAAATATCGGAGCATCCTGCTGATGAACGCCACCAATATGCTTTTAGCTTAAAAAAATTTACTTGCTTTTAAATTCCTCGTACCTTCTCTCCCAATTTTTTAGATTTAAATTAAAGATTGTATGAAATTCAAAATGCCATTACCACTTCTTCTTGTAACAATCGCTCTCGTAGCAAATACTGGTTGCCGGAAAGAAAAAGAACAATCGTTCGACATAGTTAGCGCCCGAGACGATGCCCGTGCCGAACTCTCCTGGAATGACGTTTTCGAAACTGTGGATGAAGTAGCTTCGAATACCGATGGATTAAAATCGGGGAATTTTCCCTGTGTGGACACCTGCATTGTAGACACGCTAGCGAGCCCTATGACTCTTCTAATCGATTTCGGCAGTGATTATTGCGTCGGCAACGACGGAAGAACCCGAACCGGACAGATTCTGGTAACTTTTACTGGCCGATACCGTGATCCAGGAACAGTAATCGTAATTACGCCCCAAAACCACTACGTTGACGGGTACCTCATTGAAGGGGTCAAGACGGTAACTAACCAGGGAAACAATGGAAACGGACAACCATACTTCAGCGTGGTTGTCTCTGAGGCGAGTATTACCGCACCCAACAACGAATACACCATTACATGGAATTCCACGCGTACCCGCACCTGGATATCAGGATATAATACACTGGCATTGTGGGATGATGTATATGAAATAACAGGCGAAGCCAACGGCATTAACCGAGACGGGGAAGCATTCAGCGTGGCCATTACGGAAGCTCTTCGGCTAGCACTGAACTGCCCGTGGATAACGTCAGGAACAGTGCAGATTACACCTTCCAATGGACCATTGCGCGTAAGGGACTACGGCAATGGCACATGCGACAACGATGCTACCGTTACCGTAAATGGGAATGTGTACGAAATTGTCTTGTAAGAAAATCTGAAAATTGGAACATCGACGGCCATTTCGTACACAAGGAAAAATTTAATGGCGTGGGCGAATGATAATGCAAGACGACAATGGTTCGCGTTGTAGGGGCGAATGATTATTCGCCATTCCAGAAAAGGAAAACTCGATAAGACGGGCGAATGATTATTCGCCCCTACGGTGATGTCTTCGATGGGCGAATGATTATTCGCCCCTATTATCTTTACAACCATGTTTCCTTTGCCCGAATGGTTGAATGCAGACCTCGCTGCCGGAATCAGACATATTGCTGATCCCGGTGGTATCGATCATATGGTGTTTCTGCTCGCACTGTGCGCCGTGATCGAATTGCGGGACTGGAAAAAGGCCCTCATTCTCGTAACTGCCTTTACCGTAGGCCACAGCCTTACGCTTATCGCTGCCGGACTTAACGTGGTCGTACTTCCTTCCTCCTGGATAGAATTCATGATTCCCCTTACGATCTTCTCTACAGCGCTTTCTAACATCCGCAGAAGTTGGTACAAGGGCAGCGACAAAGAAAACCGATTTAACCGTTATGTAATGGCGCTCTTATTTGGGCTCATCCATGGCTTCGGCTTCAGCAATTTCTTCCGCATGATGAGCATCGAAGGCGAAAATATCGTCTATCCCCTGCTCATGTTCAATGTGGGCGTCGAAATCGGACAAATAGCCATCGTCAGCTGCATTTTATTCCTCTCGTTTTTTCTTACCGGTCTTTTTCGGATTCGCCAACCGGTTTGGACCCTCTTTATTTCTATCATGTCGGCCGGAATTAGTTTGCTTCTTACAATACATTTGCTATTCAAACAATAATTCATCCACTTTAACGTTATTACGCACGTGTTTCGACGTATTTCCATAGTTGTTTTACTCTCCTTTCCCTATGCACTGTTAGCGGGTTCATTGTTCTCCTACAGAGGAAATCAAGGAGATTCCATTAGTCCTTCGGTATGCGCCGATAGTCTGCTTCGCTATTCATTTACATTATTGGGTACTCGTTACCAACGCGGTGGCACTTCTTCCCAAGGCTTCGACTGTTCAGGCTTCGCCTGCCATGTATTTTCCAAAGCAGGCATAAGCTTGCCTCGAACCTCCCGCGACCAGGGGCAAATTGGTAAAGTAATAGCGCTTTCTGAAGTAGTTCCTGGCGATCTTCTTTTTTTCAAAGGAAGCCGCTCCGAATCGATAGGCCATGTTGCCATCGTCTCTCGCGTGGATGGAGATTCTGTTTGGATGATTCACGCCTCATCGGTTCGCCAATCCGTTGTAGAGGACCGGCTCCAGGATCTCGGGTATTACACATCCCGTTTCGTAGGTGCCCGCCGCATATTACATCATTGTCCGGACACCTCCGACTAAGCCCCTTTCGGATGAACCCCCAGCTCCTCAAAGCAAACCACTACCTTTGCATTATGAGCTCCCTGCTGAAAAATATGGCCATTTTTCCCATTCGCATGTATCAGTGGATGCTCTCCCCTCTGCTTGGCAATAATTGCCGCCACGCTCCCACTTGCTCGCAATACACAATTGAAGCAATAGGAGAATGGGGCGTAGGTAAAGGCGTGTGGATGGGGGCCAAACGAATAGCCAAATGCCATCCCTGGGGCACCCACGGCTACGACCCTGTACCGAAAAAACCTATAAACCCATGAAATACTTGTTTATTCTTCTGGCAGCACTAATGGTTGCCTGCCAGCCAAAACCCAAGGAAGAAAGCGCTGCCATGAAAGAAGCGCGGGAAGTACACCAACGAATGACAGAAGTGGCCTCTGCCACTAAGAATCTTATCGAAGCTGAAATCGCAAGGGTTCAACCGAAAATACAGCCATTTATCGACGCGGGAGACACCCTGATGGCAGAGAAAATGCAGGCTATTGCCGGTAAGCTGGCCGAACTGCGAGACAAATTGCAGGCTTGGGAAAAGAACGTAGTGGCCGTGCCCGGCGAAGATGCACATGATCATGCACATGGAGAAGGACACGACCATAGCCATGCCTCCAACCCAACTGAAGGCATGAGCGACGACCAAGTGCTGGAAATACAAAAATCCCTTGAGGAAGAAATCAATACTCTTTCCATGTCCCTCACTGAACTTCAAAACGAAGTAGCGAATGCTGATACGACCCAGACGCAACCGTAAGTCGCCCGTTATTCGCGGCATGGTTCGCGAAACTGTACTGGACCCTTCCAGGCTTATTTTTCCCTTATTCGTCTGTGACGGCCAAAACAGGAACATCCCCATTCCTTCGCTGCCAGGACTTTCAAGGCTTTCCGAAGACCATGTACTGCGGGAAATTGGCGAATGCTTGGCTCTTGGCATCCGGAGTTTTGTGCTATTCCCGGCCGTAGACGACAGCTTAAAAGACAAAGAAGCCACATATTCCTACGCGGATGAGAATTTTTATCTCCGCATGATTCGCGCTATCAAAGCACGGTACCCGGAAGTTTGTCTTATGAGCGATGTCGCTATGGACCCATACAGCTCCGACGGTCATGACGGACTGGTAATCGACGGCGCGATTGTTAACGATGCTACCCTTCCCATCCTCTGTAAAATGGCAGTAGCTCAGGCTCAGGCGGGGATTGACATAGTAGGGCCAAGTGATATGATGGATGGAAGGGTTCAGGCTATTCGCGAAAGTCTGGACGAAGCGGGATTTACCGGAGTGAGCATTATGTCGTACACGGCCAAATACGCCAGCGCTTTTTACGGCCCCTTCCGAGACGCATTGGAATCGGCGCCCAAATCAGGCGACAAGAAGACCTACCAGATGGATCCCGCGAATAAATTCGAAGCTCTTCGAGAAGCCGCTCTGGACGAAGAGGAAGGTGCCGATATTCTGATGGTGAAGCCCGCATTATGTTACCTGGATGTAATCCATTTACTTAAAGAGTCGAGCGCGCTTCCTATTGCTGCATATAACGTTAGTGGGGAATACGCGATGCTGAAAGCGGCGGCAGCTAATGGCTGGCTGAACTATGAACAGGCCATGCCCGAAATGCTACTGAGTATTCGCAGGGCAGGCGCCGATATTATCCTTACTTATTTTGCGAAAGAATACGCTCAATGGTACGCGAAGCAATACTAATCCTTGCCCTGTCCGCTTCGCTAGAGGTATTGGCACAGGGAAGATGGGCGAATATTATTATCGATGTAGAAGATGGGCGCGGTTATCCGCCTTGCGAGCCTTCCATTGCCATTAATCCGAAAGATCCGGGAAATATTGTTGCCGGAGCCATATTGGACAGGGTTTATGTTTCCCGCGATACTGGTAAAACCTGGACGGAGTCTCGGCTTACCTCTTCTGCAGGAGTTTTCGGCGATCCTTGTGTAGTCGCGGGGACAAATGGGGATTTTTATTACTTGCACCTAAGTGATCCAAGCGGCAAAGGATGGTCTGATCCTTCGCTGCTGGACAGGATTGTTTGCCAACGTTCAAAAGACGGTGGAAATTCATGGAATGACGGCGGCTTTATGGGTCTAAACGGAAACAGGGATCAGGACAAAGAGTGGGCCGCGGTAGATACTCGCAATGGACGAATTCATGCCACCTGGACTGAGTTCCAGAAATATGGCAGCAATAGTGAACAAGATTCTACCTTTATTATGTATGCTTCATCCAGCCGCAAGGCGAAGAAGTGGAGCAAGGCGGTAAGGATAAACCAGATTGCCGGAAACTGTGTGGATAGCGATGGCACAGTAGAAGGAGCGGTCCCCGCCGTCGGGCCCAATGGAGAAGTTTATGTTTCCTGGGCATTGAACGAACAGATATGGTTCGATCGATCGCTGGACGGAGGAAAGACCTGGATGGAAAAAGACGTTTCGGCTACCGCAATTCCGGGGGGATGGGATATTGACATTCCCGGTATCGGAAGAGCGAATGGCATGCCTGTAACCAGGGTGGACCTAAGCGAGGGCCCATACAAAGGAACTATTTACATTAACTGGTGCGACCAGCGCTTCGGGAAGGAGGATACAGACGTTTGGATGATCCGCAGTAAGGACCAGGGTACGACATGGTCGGAGCCGCTGAGAGTAAATAACGATTTGCCAGGAAAGCATCAATTTTTTACCTGGATGGATGTGGATCCGGTGACAGGGTACATCTACATCGTTTTTTACGACCGACGGAATCATGAGGGCAATGAAACCGATGTTTATTTGGCAGTTTCCAAAGATGGAGGAAACACTTTTGAGAACATGGAAATAAGTCGCTATGCCTTTACGCCGAGCGAAAGGGTGTTTTTCGGCGACTACAACAATATCAGTGCCTATGACGGCATTGTTCGTCCAATCTGGACGCATTATGAGAATAAAAAGTTGAGTATAAGGACTGCGTTGGTGGAGTTTTGAACTATGATTCGTCCGATTGAATGATGGGCTATGATTATTGGGCGAGCGATTGTTTGAATTTTTGATTCCCTGTTTGTTAGGTGAAATAGTTTTTTCTTGAAATAGTTTTGACTTAATCTGACCATTAAGGGTTTCTTTGATTGAACGATGGGCTATGATTTTCAAGCTTAAACGGATTCTTGAACATGCCTTTATTTAACCATTTGATTAGATGCGTATTCCGACAAAAACCAGAGATCAACAAAATCTCCACTTTGATTATTGAACTATTTCTCTCAGGTCAATTTCCGGTTGGGTTTCATTACGCGCTTGAACTGGAGGCTTCTATTGCCTAAGTTTATAAGCAATCCAATTTCCAGGTTGTATGCTTCTAAATAGTTTATTGCCTGAGCTAAGTGAACGTCTTCTAATTGGGCAGCTGCCTTTAATTCGACCATAATCCTGCCCTCCACAAAAAAACAACCCTTCGAGTCCCAATCAGATCGCCTTTATACACAATATCCATTTCATGCTCCCGGCTGAATTCCAGATTGGAATTAGCCAATTAAATTGCGAGCGCCCTTTGATAGATACCCTCCTGAAAACCATTGCCGAGAAAACGACGCACTTCCATAGCACCGCCAATAATCTTGCCAGTCAAGTCACTTTCCGGAAAATGCTCTTTAATCTTGGCAGATTATTCGAACAATAAAATCACGACTCAGATAGCCCGGGATTGAAGTCTTTAACCAAATCACAGCACATCATTTAATCAGATAAATCATAGTTCAGACGACCTACTCGTAATACCTCATCACCTTATGCCCGCCCTGCAGCAGGTACTTGTCGCGTTCGTAAAGCGCGATGTCAGACTCTACCATTTCACGCACGAGTTCTTCGAAGGAGGTTTTATGTTTCCATCCGAGTTCGCGGTGGGCTTTGGAAGGATCGCCGATAAGAAGATCCACTTCCGCCGGGCGGTAATAGCGGGGATCAATCTTAATCCGAACATTACCGCTGTCGGCATCTATTCCCTGTTCCTGCTCCGCCTCTCCTTTCCATTCGATCCGTATGCCCGCAGCGGCAAAAGCTTTGGTGCAAAACTCACGTACGCTGTGGGTTTCGCCGGTGGCGAGCACGTAATCGTCTGGCGAGGGCTGCTGAAGCATAAGGTACATTCCTTCCACGTAGTCTTTGGCATGGCCCCAGTCGCGCTGGGCGTCCAAGTTTCCAAGGAACAAACATTCTTCCAGTCCAAGGCGAATACTGGCCACAGCACGGGTAATTTTACGCGTTACGAAGGTTTCTCCCCGAATCGGACTTTCGTGATTAAATAGAATGCCGTTGCAGGCATAAAAACCGTAGGCCTCCCGGTAATTGCGAGTTATCCAGTAAGCGTACAGCTTCGCAACACCATAGGGACTTCGGGGATAGAACGGGGTGGTTTCCTTTTGCGGAATTTCCTGCACCAATCCGTACAATTCCGAAGTAGAAGCCTGGTAAAAACGGCAGGTGGAATCGAGCTTTAAAATACGCATGGCCTCGAGCAGGCGAAGGGTTCCAATAGCGTCTGCGTTGGCTGTATATTCCGGCGTCTCAAAGGAAACGGCGACGTGACTCTGGGCCGCGAGGTTATAGATTTCGTCGGGCTGAACTTCCTGCACCAGGCGAATAAGCGCCGTGCTGTCGGTAAGATCGCCATAATGCAGATAAAAGGGAATGCCGGCCTTGTGGCGATCGTGGTACAAATGATCCACGCGATCGGTATTGAACAAGGAGGTGCGTCGCTTTACCCCGTGTACTTCGTAGCCTTTGTTGAGCAGAAATTCTGCGAGGTAGGCCCCGTCTTGTCCGGTAATCCCGGTAATGAGTGCTTTTTTCATGTTTGTATCCCGAAGGCTAAGTTAGTCATTACAACAACGAAGGAAAACCATTTTACCGAAAGACAGTAAGGGTTCACCCGAAAGAGAGAAGGTAAAGGTGATTAAGACGACTGCTGTAATTCGGTTAGGTGGCGGTATAACCCGCTTTGCCTGGTAAGTAATTCCTCGTGGGTGCCCTGTTCGCAAATTTCACCCTTTTCCAGTACGAAAATACGGTCTGACTTGCGAATGGTGGAAAGACGATGAGCGATTACAATGGAGGTGCGATCCTTCATGAGATTATCGAGTGCTTCCTGTACCAGTCGTTCCGATTCACTGTCGAGGGAAGAGGTGGCTTCGTCGAGGATGAGGATACGGGGATTTCGGAGGACGGCCCGGGCAATGGCGATGCGCTGCCTTTGACCGCCACTAAGCTGAATTCCACGTTCTCCCACGATGGTATCCATTCCATCGGGGAATTGCTCGATAAAGCGCAATGCGTTGGCCTGCCTAGCAGCCTCTGTTACCTCCGCTTCGGTGCAGCCGGGCTTTCCGTAGGCGATATTGTCGCGAATGGTTCCGCCAAAGAGCACGACGTCTTGTGGAACAAGGGCCATCTGGCTTCGAAGGGCGGTGAGGTCGAAAGCAGTATAATCGCGGCCGTCGATGAGTATTTTTCCCTGCACGGGTTCATAAAAGCGCAAGAGGAGCGAAACGACGGTGGACTTGCCCGCTCCAGAGGGGCCTACTAGGGCTACGCGCTGGCCGGACTTCACGGAAAAGCTGAGATCCCTGAGAACGGTTACGTCGGGGCGACTCTGGTAGTGGAACCTCACAACGGAAAATTCGATGTCGCCCCGCAAATCGGGTATATCGGGCGATTTGTCTGTATTGATAGGTTCGGCAACGCTATCGAGGAGGTCCATAACTTTCTCGATGGCACCAACTCCACGCTGTATGGAGGCGTACTGAGCGGCGAGCCCACCGAAAGAACCCCCGATCATGGCGGTGTATAAAAGAAAACTCACGAAAAGTTTGGCGGAAAGTTCGCCGGATTGCATCAAGAGGGCGCCCTGCCATAACACGAAGGCCACGGCACCAAAGAGGAAAATAATGATGAACGAACTGAATACGCCCCGCCAGATGGCGCTTTTCATGCCGTAGGCGAGGATAACCGAGGAACTTTTTCCATAGCGGAGCACTTCGTAGGCTTCGTTGGCAAAGGATTTTACGGCGGTAATGCCGGTAAGGGTTTCCTGCACAATAACGTTGGATTCGGAGATGCGATCTTGCGTTTCTTTGCCCAGTTTCCGGATGAACCTGCCGAAAATTACCGCTGCGACCACGATGACGGGAATGGTGGCGAGCATATAGAGGGTAAGGCTTACGGAATGGTAAAAGAGGAATGCCAGGCCGAAAACAATAATGATTATCTGGCGGATGAATTCGGCAATGGTGAAGGTAAAGGTTTCCTGGATGGTGGTAATGTCGGCGGAGATGCGGCTGGTGAGGTCGCCCACCCGTTTTTCGTTGAAGAATTGCATGGGCATGCGGATCATCTGCCGGTAGGTGTCGTTGCGCAGGGCGAGCATCATGCGTTCGGTAACTATGGCGAAGGTGTAGACGCGGAAAAAGGCCACCATACCCTGGATAACAAAAATGGCGAGAAGGGCGATGAGCACAGTGCTTAGTTCCGACATGTTGATTTCGAGGCCGCCGAAATTCATAGCGTCTTCTGCGGAGCTTCCTTCGATTCCGATACCGGCAATTTGCCCTAGCAGTCGGGGCACTATAAGCGAAATAAAGCTGGAGAACAGCAAGAGAGCCATTCCGATACTGAAAATGGCTTTATGGGGCCGCAAATAGCGAAAAATGCGGGTTGCCTTTTTAAGACTGGACAGGTTTAACCTGACTTTGGGTTCCTTAACTTCGCTTTCCACGGGACAAAGGTAGGGGGATGGGATGATTTTTAGCGCAAATGTTTGGATGGAGTGATTTTCTTAGTATATTTGCAGCCCTTATTTAGGGAAAAACATACAGCACGATGAAAAGGACGTTTCAACCCTCTACCCGCAAGCGCAGAAACAAGCACGGATTTCGTGCGAAGATGGCTACAGCCAATGGCCGCCGTGTATTGGCCTCCCGTCGCCGTAAAGGCCGGAAGAAGTTGACCGTTTCTGATGAGCGTCCACCGAAGGGAGTGCGTTTTTAATAGGTTAGAGATACTTTACGACATAGGCCGTCCGGATTCGGGCGGCTTTTTTTATCTAATTGGGTTGGATTGATCATTGTAGTCGGGTTTTTGATTTGGTTAGGGCCGAAATTGTTCGGGAAAGTATTTGACGCAGACGTCTTATTGCTAGGTTACATTCGTTTGCATTTGCTGCAAGCGTATCGCCTCCAAAGTATCTCTCCTGAATTAGTGGTGAATCCAACGAAAAGCGTCCTTTAGCTTGGCTCATTACAAGACAGTGCTTCTTCATCTAAACGGAAATCTTTCGTGAGGTGTTTTTTCTCTGATATAGTAAAGTGCACGCGAAAATTATAAACTATGCCATTGATTGGATGAATAATGTACGCTCTCTCTTCTTTGAATCACAAAAACGGATTAACCGGTTAGCTCACATTTAGGCTACAATCGCGCACTACCAGTGAATTTATCTGCCTCTTTAGGCGTAACGAGGAATCGAATCCGCCCACTGAGCTTTCCGAAAGGCCGGTTTCGAGAGTAATCGTTTGCATTGAAATTTGTTAGAATGGATTGATAATCCAATATCTGAAAAAGCAAAACCGACCTGTCGCGACAAGTTCGGCACATCGCTTCGGCAATCTCATCGCATCCTAAGAAGCGAAGAAGGAGGGGATGTCTTTTTTTGGCGTAGGCATACTTTAGCTCAGCGAAGGGTTTCTTGAGGCTTGCAATAAACCCCAATAACAACTAAAACTCTCTTGAAACGACATGCTGAATGAACTTTCCTAACTAACCCGTAAGGTCAGTAAAGCCAAAATTAAGATTATTGTCTTCCTCCGGAATTATGTCCTTCCAGCGTTGCCGTCACAATCCAATATCCCGATTCCCTGTGCATGGAAGTTTGCAACAGATGCCACTGGCCTTGTATTTGGCATTCCAGCTTCAGGGGTTTCTCATTGTCTAGATTAAACGAATACACGGCAATGTCCCGTGAAAAGGTGAGATTCTCACCGTACACCTTAAACGCCGCTTCCTTGGCAGACCAAATAATGGTCGAACAGGTCAGCGGATTCTTGCAAGACACTATCCACGACAGCTCGTCTTGGCTGCAAAAACGAGGTGCTATTTTCAAGAGTTTTTCGTTTTCATCCTGAATGTCCATCCCAACCGGATAATCCGAAACGGCAAAACCCACTAGCTCCCCGCAATGGGAAAAGGAAACATAACGAGAATCGTCGCTTACGGGTTTGCCATTAGGCAAGTAGATTATCTGCGCCGTAAAGCCTATTTCCTTCAGCAGCGCTGAAGCGGCCAGAGACTCCAGGACTCTTTTCGGATGTATGGCTCCAGGCGCCTCAGACCTGGAATTAGCCAGTAATTCCCTGAGTTGCTGCTCCGTCTCGGTAATTCTCCATATATAGAGACGGCCATTCAACGGCAGATCGAAGGAACATTGAAGGGGCATATTGAACAAAGTGGCTTGCGGAGTGTAAATATCGTTGAATAACCCTAATCCATAGAATTCAGTATCTTTACTACCGAAATATTTCAATCGATTATGAGTACTACTACCGCCGTGATGCCTTACAAAGTTAAAGACATGCAATTGGCCGAATGGGGCCGCAAAGAAATCCGCCTGGCGGAAGCCGAAATGCCTGGATTAATGGCGGTTCGGGAAATGTATAAAAAAGATAAACCCCTTGCCGGTGCGCGAATTGCAGGATGTTTGCACATGACCATTCAAACGGCAGTGTTGATTGAGACGTTGATAGATTTGGGAGCTGAAGTGCAGTGGTCTTCCTGTAATATTTTTTCTACCCAAGATCATGCCGCGGCTGCCATTGCTGCTGCCGGGATTCCGGTTTTTGCATGGAAAGGAATGAGCGAAGAGGATTACAACTGGTGTATAGAACAAACCTTGTTTTTCGGTTCGGATCGTAAGCCGTTAAATATGATACTTGACGATGGTGGCGACCTAACGAATATGGTATTTGATCGCTACCCAGAAATCGTTAAGGACCTACGTGGTATTAGTGAAGAAACCACTACCGGTGTTCTGCGCCTTTACGATCGCGAACGCAACGGGACACTTCCAGTCCCCGCCATTAATGTTAACGATTCCGTTACCAAGAGTAAATTCGACAACAAATACGGATGCCGCGAATCTTGCGTGGATGCCATTCGCCGTGCCACAGACATCATGATGGCCGG
>Ga0315906_10003339_pt1 | contig 21326 bp, 12 predicted proteins | sample LakEriMetagenome_4_FD_203526 | JGI IMG/M metagenome (GOLD analysis project Ga0315906, IMG submission 203526) | Freshwater fungal communities from buoy surface, Lake Erie, Ohio, United States - Buoy 2 MA122 | ecosystem: Environmental > Aquatic > Freshwater > Lake > Lake biofilm | place: USA...
AAAATATTTTTCAATCTTATTGCTTTATTTTTATCACCAAATATTTTATGCAAATTTGCAAATAATGTTTGATCTTTAATTTTTGAAAGATTGTCATCATTTGCAACTTTAGTATTTCCATAACTTCCGCCAACTTTATGATCATAAAATACATCTCTATAATTAAATAGATCTCTTTCTAAAGGTTTGAATATTTGCGATAGCATCCATGTATGAATTAAAATTGGAGGTGTTAATACTCCCTGTGTTTCCATTCCAGTGTAACTAAACATTTCTTCTTCATTTTCATGAAATTTACTATTTTTATAAGTGAATTCATTTAAATTTAAATAATCTTTATTTCCAATGTTATCAAAATTTTTAAGAATATCTTCATTTAATATACCCCTTATTTTTGCATAAATGTCATCATATTGTGATTTAATATTCATAAAATATTCTTTCTTTTTATTGTAAATCAATTCTGGCGAACTTTCAGATGTGGTCAATGGTTCTAACACAATTTTATTTTTAATATCATCATTTATATCATATATATTTTTATCAACTTTAGTATAAATATCATATTCATACATCAAACGATGTAATATGTATAATAAATTTGTTCGAAAACTATGTTTATAATAGTGTTTATTATGGTCTGTATCACATGCTACATTTCCAATAAGATTAATTAAAGCAACAGAATTATACATATATTTTCTATTAAAAATACCACTTCCAAAAAACTTTTTAGGAATACATTTTATTTCTCCTTTTTCTGTTACAAATGGGAGATAATCACCAGGACAAGGTTTATAACACTTATAAACATCTAAAGCAGTATATTGTGAATTATCTTTAAAATATGTATTTCCTAAATGATAATTTGGAATAACCATCCAATCATACCACGCATTTTCACAATAAGCTTTATTCACATTACTTGCATATGCACAAAAAGCAGGCTTGCTTTTATTTGTACTTGCTAAAATAGGTGTAACAATTGTAGCAGTTGCATCCTTATTTTTTTCTATTTTTAAACGATTTTCATCATATTCAATATTCTTGACAATCTCGCATTTTTTATAATCATCAGATGTTGTAAACCATGGAACACTCGTTTGAACTACACAATTTACATAACTATTATCATCTGTATTTATAGTTATGTATTTTAAATCTGGATTTTCTTCATCAATATTTAAATTTGTCTGAATAACAGATGAATATTTACTTATAAAATCAGCATTAAACGGTGCATTCGGATTTTGTGTAGATTGATACATAATATTAGAAGGAGCCCCATATATATTTGAATAATGGTTATTCATATAATTTAATGATTTTATCGTCGCATCCTTCAAATAACTATTGATATTATTATTGGCACAACTCATTATTATTTCTATTACTCTATATTATTATTTAATAAATTCAGAATATTCAATAATAGGTATGTTCAATTCCTTTGCTGTTTTAACTTTTACTGTATTATCATTATAAGTTTTAACAATTAATGCCGTTGTTTTATTTGAAACCGTTGTTGAAATTTTCCCTCCACTCTCCACAATTATCTTTTCAAGATCTTTATCTCTTATTCCCGTAAATACATAAATATTATTTTTAAATTTATTTATTATTTTTATTTCTTCTTTCTTCTCTTCCTTCTTTTTCTCTTCCTTAATATTCAAACTATTGTAGAATTTATAGAAATCATTCAAATTAGATATAAATAATATTGCCGATTTATCCCCCATTCCATTTATCTTCATTATCTCTTCTTTTGTCAATTTTAATGCCTTTTCTTGTTCATTGCAAATATACGGATATTCATTTAAAATTAATGCCAACTTCTTTTCTCCCATTCCTCTCCCAAATAAATTAGATGCCGTCATCAATTCCAAACAACCCTTCTTTCTAATCTCTCCAATGGATTTAAGGAAGTTTGATGCACTCTTTTCCTTAAATCCCTCAATTTTCAATAAATCTTCTTTGCTAATGTTTATGATCTTCATAAGATTATCATAAGAATTATCATATAATTTCTTTATTATTCCTTCTCCTATTCCTTTGATATTTAAAGATTTCATAAAATAACTATAAGTTTTAATGTCTTGATCTCTATTTTTAATATTATTATTAATCATAATGTCTTTTCCCTTCCATTCATATTCAACATCCGGAAATAATGGTTTATTATTAAAAGCAGGCGTTAAAACCTCTTTTATATGAGGTATTACATCTCCTGAACGGATTATAACAATCTTTGATCCAATTCCAATATTATTTTTAGAAATATAATCAGCATTAAAACCTGTTGCCTGTTTAATCTTTACTCCATTTAACTTAATTTCATCAAATTGAACAATAGGTTTTAGATATTTATCTTTGCTTACATTCCATTCAATGTTTTTTACCGTTACTATAATCTCTTCTTGCATTGCCATTGATTTAAAGGCAAATGAATATTTCGGATTTTCACCAGATTTGAGTTTATAGACATCATTATGAGTTATAACTAAACCATCTATTTCAAATTTACTTGTTTCCTTCCAACTCTTAAATAATTCATATAATTCAGAAATAGATAATTTAGAAACTTTAATATATTTGACAATATTGAAATTATATTTCTTAGCTGTTATCAATGCATTTTCAATATTTGTTCTTGGCTCTAATACATCATATGCCACAAATTCCACACATTCTGCAGTTTCCTTATCAATCTTTTTTGAATTCATAAATCCAGCAACTACATTTCGAGGATTTGCCCCTTTGTGTGCAATCTTTAACCAATTTTCTTTATTTATAATCAATTCACCACGAACAGCAAATTTCCCCTTCATTTTAATAATTCCTTTAATATCATCTTTAAAATGAGTTATGTTTTGCCCATAAATTCCATTTCCTCTAGTATAAATTTTAATGTCATTATTATTATAAACAATTAAACATGATATACCGTCCAATTTTTCACTTATGATGTAAGAAGACGGATCATTATACTTCTTCAACCATTTTTCAAGAGTTTTAACATCATCTTTAATCTTATCTTGAGATCCTAAAAAATAAGGCAACTTAACTTTATTTTCATTATCAATTATCTCTGCTCCAACTTCTTTAAAATATGGATTTTTCTTATCTATTTTTCTCAAATAATCTTTGATTTCATCATATTCATAATCATTTAAAATTGTTTTTCCTAAATTGTGATAATTAAAATCTGCATCTTTTAAAAGTTTAACAATTTCTTCTTTATTTAACTTCTTATAATCAACCATATTTTCTAACTACTTAAATATATTATCATATTTTTTTATCTATAATATAAAAAAATGATATTATATCATTATTAAAAGATATATGATTAAACAATTAATTGGAGAAGACGGAGCAGCAAATATTATTGAATTTTATTTACTTCAAAAATCACCCATAAATGACGAAACTAAGATTAATATTTATATTAACGATGATTTGATTTCTAAAATTAAAAGCAGTTTCAAGAAAACAAAAGAATATAAATCCGTTTATTATTCTAGAAATAATTGCAATTATGTTTATGACTTGTCTAATGATAGTCAATTTGTATATATCAGAAAACTTGAAAACATGTCAATTATAAATAAATCAAATTCAAAATTCTATTCTCTCGTTTTTAATGAAATCAAATTACCAACCCATACTTTCGCATGTTCCAATGATATTGACACTAAAGAAGTATTTGATATCATTGAATTTAAAATTAATAATCGTATTACTCTCATTATTAAAAATAATAATTGCATCATCAATTACAAACACAGCAAAGATGTTGATTTAGATAAAGTTAATTCAATTATTACTGGCATAATGAATAAAATTAATTCATTATAAAAAAAATGATAATTTTTATTTTTATAATCATTATTTATATAACAATGATTTCCAATTTTACTTATTTTCTTTACAACAATAATCTAAATGATTATATGAACTGTTATTCAACCTTTCTTATGACACGCAAAGATTTGAAAGATAATGTTTTAAATCATCGTATGAATTTACTCATTAATTATTATACTAATGAAGAAAAACTTGAACAAATTAATAGACAAAAATTAATTCAATATTATATCTCATCCTATAAAGATAATTATATTAAACCATCTTTAGATATTGATGCCAATGACAACAATAATAATAATGATGATAATCATAATGATGATAATAATGATGTTGATGTAGAAGATCATTATAAATATATGTTCGTCAATACAAAGCCGAAACCGCCTGTAATTGATTATGATGAAATCGATAGAGAATATGCCCTCAAACTTGAATTGGAGGAAGAAGAAAAACAAAGAGAAAAAGAAATTCAACTTGAAAATGATTATGATGATTATTATGACGATGATGAAAATTATGATATTTTAAATGATGATTTTAGCGATGAAGACAATATTGAATATGATTATGGTTATTAAGTATCATCAGTTGTTTTAGATCTTTTAGCTGCACGATTAAATTTTTCCGGAGGAGGTGAATTTTTGTTTATATTTACATGCTTTTTAAACCACTCTTCTCCAACAACAACTGATGCCTTTTCTGATGTTATTTCATCCTTTACAATTTTTTCACGCATATTTAAAAAATATTGGAGATATTCCCAATTAAATGGAGCATCATTTCGTGTTGCCAATTCAAATAAAACAGGATATCGATTGCTGAAAAGATCATGTTCTTTTTTTAATTTATCGATGATTTCATCATTTATATTTTTATTTTCAATAACTGATCTTATTTTTTTTAAAGTTGCTATAATATCATCATTTGTCATCCCGTCTTTAATAAAATCTTTTTGATTATTTTTATCCGCCATTTTTATATATTACAATTATTTTTATTTCTTTATATTAAGAATGAACACATTACCGAATAAATTAAATGCTGGTTTATATACCGGTGATATAAATTTTTCGAAAAAACCATGGGGAAACGATTATAGCATTGGTCGTGTTGAACCAGATGCTCTGAATTATGCTAAATTCTTTTATGCTAAAAATCATATTCCAGGTATTCAAAATAGACCTGGCAATAATACTTATACAACTGTCGATGTTTATCGAAATTATTTAGATAATTATAACTTACAATGCTATACTTAACTAACAAAAATAAAAAAGATAGGAGTGCTGGGAGTTGAACCCAGGTCTCAGCTTCATAAGAGCTGTGCTCTAACCGTTGAACTACACTCCCATATTTATTATAAATAAAATAATCTTTATATATATTTTTTGACTATAATAAAAAAGATTAATAACATTATTAATATAAAAAGCATAAATTCACTATCAGTCTTTTCATTATCAAATTTTTCTCTGTTAGGAGGACATTTAACATATTTGCAAGCTTCTTTAACATTTATTTCACCAGCATTTATTGCATTTTCAACATCTTCTACATTTACAATTGTTGAACCACCTCCACCCATTTTTATAAATCTATTCTATTATTTTAATATTATCTTTAATTCCCAACAAATCAATTTTATTATTAAATTCTCTGTGAAGTTTTACCATTTCAATATTATTATGTTTTCCCGCATCTTTTTCCCAATCTTTGGCTCTCGTCTTAAAATCCTCAAACTTTGCTAACATCAAATTGAACTTTCTCACATAATCCATATAATTGATTTTCATATTTATTTTATAATTTTCATTTTCTTTTTTATATTTATCATGTAATTTGATTAATATCTGATCTAATATCTCATCTTTCTTCGTTGATTTTATAACTTCATTATTATTGTCTTCTTTATAAATAATCTTGTCTTTTTTCATTATCTTAATTGTATATTTGATACCTTCCAATTTCTTATCATTTATTATTCTTATCTCTCCCTTCATTTCTTCCATTGTTTCTGGAGTTATTTCTGATGTCGGTTCTGATCTTACTTCTGGTTTCTTTGTTTCTTTCTTCTTAGGTTCTGCAGTTTTTCTTTCTTTCACTTTTTTTGGCTCTTTTAGTTTATAAATAAATTCATCAAATAATAGTTCTTGAACTTTCATCAATTTCAAATTATCCAATCTATTCTTTCGTTTGATTGGATCTTGATACATTGTCTTTAATTTCAATTCTTCTTCGATTTTATCCCAATAATCAGGAGCTTCCTTATAATCATTCAAATCTGTTAAACACAATGCATATAATTGCAATACTGGTTTCATAATTTGATTTGTAATATAATGTAAATAATCTGGCTCCAATCCATTTTCTTTAATAAATTCAGGCGTTTCTATCTTATCACCTTGCAATTTTGCAGACGGATTTTTAATATAAATATAAGCTAGACGATCATTTGATGCCGGCTTGTTTCCAGCATCTCGAATTCCGATGCGATCTGCCAATACTTTATGCGCAATCTTTTCAGGATCTTTATAAGATGATTTCAATGTCTTTGATATAATCAAATCTTTAAAATCTGTCTTACCATTAATTAAATCATTCAATTCTTCTCTGAGAAATTTAATTGATTCGTCAATATCCTGTTTGTTTAAAATGATATCAATAATGCCTCCATATATCTTTTTGACTATGTTTGCATTATCTCTTCTTTTCAACACTATACCCATCGATTTCTGCTTAAATTTTTTATCATCCATTTCATATAAATTACCCACATATCTCTTCTTACTAAAGAGAATGAACGGATATAGACACTTTTCATAATTCAATTTCTGCGGATGTGGCATAATACTCGCAATGTTTTTCTCCACCGATTTCCCAACTTTAATGGCTACCGGTAATGATGACTTCCCAAATATCAATTCGCCTTCCTCATCTTTCAATGGAAATTTACAGAAAATGGAATCTGTATTTTTCAATATCAAATGTCCTATTCCTCCGTGAAATACTCCAAATTCTGTTTCAATGTCATAAACATATCCATCATAATTATCATGTAAAATCTCCTTCTTAATTATTCCAGTCTCTTTTATTTGCTTCTTCGTATAATGAACTATATAATTATTATTATTATAATCTATTGTTGCATTATATCCTAACTGCTCTAAAATAATGAAATATTCATGTGCCTGTTCTTGATTTTGAATATCTTTAATTTTTCCTTCCAATAATGTCTCATCAAATCCTTCAATCTCCTTCATCTCATAATTATTAATGTCTGGCTTTGAATGCAATAGCAACTGCCCAATCTTACATTTCGATGGTTTGATTATAATTTCATTATTATCCAACAATGAATGATCTTCAGTTACATCAATTAATCCTGTTGCTGTTAATATTCTATAAATCTTTTTAATTGTCTTATGTCTAATAATTCTTTTTACGTTCGCCCATCCTTTATGGGTCCATACTTTCATATTATTATCTGGAATATACTGTTCCTTATTATAACGGTCTTTTTCATCACTCTTAAATTCTCGATAATCCTTCCAATTATTATTCTCATCATCACCAATTTTATCAAATGTTGTTATTTTGACTGTTTCATCAATTTTATAAGTAAGAGGAGTATATGGCATTACACTGTCACCATAAATCACATCTGCATTATAATTCGTCTCTACATATTCTTTTGCTAACATAATCATCTCTCTTCCGGTGGCTGTAGTGCAAGCTGCAATATCTTTAAGATAGATAGGAGATGTTTTAGCTCCTATCTGACCATACAAAGAATTCGCAGTAACCTTATAAGCCGATTGGAGAGCATCGAAAATATCTTTCTCAAATTTATTATAAGTATCTTTAATTTCTTTAATTTCTGTTCTCTTAATTTTAATTTTATGATTAACGGTTATTTCTTCTTCATTCTCATCATTGATAGTTCCAATAATCTCAGTTCCATCATTTTTAATAATTGTCATATGCTCAATTTTGCTTCTAGTTTTCTTTCTCTCATCTAAAAGCATTGTAAGAATATCAGGAATAATTCCTCTCTTTCCATCCTTATATTTCGCAAATTTACAAGTTTTAATCCCTACCTTTCTTTTCTTATCTCCTGTTCCTTCATACAAATCATAATTAACTGATATGAATTCAACATTTGGATCATCAATTTTCATATATTTTTCATCAATAATATAAGTATCATGCGATAAATTCCTTGAAATCATTGAAGACGGATATAAAGACCCGTAATCAAATACAACAATAGGCTCATCTAAATAAATACCTTCTTTTGGTTCTAAAACGATTGCTCCTTCATATCCATCAATATCAATATCATTAATGACATATTTCTTTGTCGGAATTGCAAATCCTTTCTTCATACATTCATTTGAAATTAACGAATAAATTTTAATTCCTTGTCCTCGTCTAAATAGATAATTTAAAGGAACTAAACATACATTGCCCATACCACTATTATTTTCAACAATTTTCAATTTATGCAATAGCTTATTTACTAAAACACAATCTTGAATACAATATTTCGCAATCACACATCTATCAGCTGAATTTCCCTTGAACTTCTCGAAAATCTCATTTGGCTTCAAATCATCTTTCTTTGAACCAATGAAAATAGATGCGACATTATCCAATTTAAAACTGTCTAATTTGTGATCTCGTTGCATAACTTTTAAAAGATCGATTGTAACTATTCCATCCATATCAAACATTTTTAAAATATTATCACCCAACGCCGAAGACGACAATTGTTGTTCAATCATTTTCATATCGCGATCAATTGTTTTTCCCAATCCTCTTGCAAATTTCTTTTCAACATCATTTTCAATAGCTCGTTTCCATATATATTCCATATCAAAACCCCAGATATTATAACCAATGATAATATCAGGATTAATTTTAATAATTTCATTCTTCCATTTCAATAATAATTCTTTTTCTGTTTTACATGAAATAACGGTTGTTCCTTCAAATTCATCACAGTCATTTAATGAAATTAGGCTTTTATAAGTGATATCATCACTGCCATATTTATGAATAGTTGTTCCAATTTGAATAATCTTATCTCCCTCCAATTCTGGCAATATTTCACACAAACGACTATTCAAAGCTTCTTCAATTTCATTTGCCTCTTTTACTGACATTTTCACTGCCTTATTATCTTCTTCGTCTTCCTCAATTTCATCCTCCTCAACTTGAAGAGATTTGAATTTATTTAAAATAAAACGAATATCCATTTCTCTTTCATATAATCTCGAAATCTGATTTTTGGTCAATGGTGTTTTCGAATATAATCGATTGATACTATAAATAGGAGTTATTATAACTTCTTCATTAAATGCCTTGATAATATTTGAAATTAGATTTTTATCATCCAAATTCATCTTTGCCAATAAGCATAAATCTTGTGCAAGTTTCTTATAATTCTTAATAGCAACTGGGAAATCTCCGTGAGAGCTAGAACACTCAATATCAAACGATGCAATCACGAAAGGCGCAATATTATTATTATCAACAGGAATGATATCAGTCCATTCAGCAGTAATATTATAATCACTTCTAGTGTCTGGAGCATTCTCAAGAGAATATTTATTAACCTTAATCCAACTGCAAGGCTTGATATTTTGAATATGAATAAATTTTAAGAAAGGTTCAATATTACTTTCATATAATACAAATCCTTCTTTATTATCCTGAAAATAATATTTCAAATCATTAAACAATTTAAGAGATTTGACAACTATCTTTATATATCTAAATTCTTTATTATTGGTAAATCCCCAGAAATCTTTCTTGCGTTCAATTTCGAGTTTGCATAAATGACTTTTATAATTCTTGCCAATAATCAATTTCTTAGTAATCTTAGTTTTAAATTTTGCGTCATAAGTTTCCTCAAGCAATTTTGTTCTTAGGCTTTGAACCTTCATTTTAAACTCCTTATCACTTAGACTTTCCCAAGTTTCAGGAGGTTTCACATAAAAATAAGGATTAAATCCAACAACTTTAGTACAAATACTAATGCCATCTTTATTTTTTCCATAAATATTAATAGTATATTCTCGCGGTTCTTCTTCCATGTCGAAAGGAATTTTATCATTTTCAGGAATAAACCAATCACTGATTTGATATATAATTTCCGTATCAGTTGATGTTAATTCTTTTGTCATATAGTAATATTATACTTTCTAATTTTTATATTAATAATATCATTTTTTATATTAGAAAGAAATGGATTTAAATAATGCCGCAATTATTGTTCTATTCGTTGTTTTAGCTTTTTTATTTTATCAATATAAATATTACAGTAGCATCGAAACTGTTGTTTCTAAAATAGACAACAGAAATTATGATGTGCAAATAAAAGATGATGCAGAAGCTGCTGCAGATTTAATAGCAAATATTAGAAAACGATTAATTATGCTTGTTGATCATATGTATAAAACTTATCCTGATAATTCTAAAGTTAAAAGATTGAAAAGCAATTTTAATCCTGATGCGTTAAGAGAAGGAGTAGATAACCCAAGTTATACAAGCTATACCGTAAATAAAGGAGAAGAAATTGTTTTATGTCTTAGAACTGATGGTGATTTAGTTGATATTAATGATCTAACATTCGTTTGCATTCATGAATTAAGTCATATTGGCAACGAAACCGTTGGACATGATCAGGCATTTTGGGATTTCTTTAAAGAATTATTATTAGAAGCCATTAATATTGGCATTTATAAGAAATATGATTATAAAAATAGTCCTGTTAAATATTGTGGTATGATGATTACTGATAGTCCTTTAGATTATTAATATTAAAAAATCAATTTAAAAATAAGTTGTCATAATATTAATAAAAAAATGGCAGATTATTTAAGAACAATTGATACAGTTGAAAAAGCTTATGTCCTTGGTCTTGTTCATAAATATAATATTGCACTCACTATTCACAACAAAAAAATAATTAAACTTCTAAAATCACATTCTATTATCTCATCACAATATAGCAATAATTGTATTATTACTTTAGGGGATAATATCAATAATGAAAAAGAAATTATTGATAATGCTATTTTAGATTTTCCCAATTTTTCAGAAGAATGCAAACTTCTCTTTGTTCGCGGAGTTTATGAAAGCAATTTTAACAGTTCATTTCTTTTGGTAACTGACAATTTAAAACCTATTTTTAATATCATTATTGAAAATTATATTATTGACTGTGATACAAATAATATTTATAATACCAATAATAAAAATGATGTTGTTTTTATCAAAGACAATATTTCTTTTATTAATAGAATTTATAACAAATATAATGAATTGACAATTCATTTTAATAATTATAATCCAACCCTAAAGGTTTATAAGACTGATGAAAATGCGGTAATTCCATCAAAGGCTTTTGAAGATGATGCCGGATATGATTTGACTATCATTAAAAAAATTAAAGATTTCAATTCTAAAACCTCATTATATGACACAGGAATTAAAATTGAAATTGAAGAAGGCTATTATACCGAGATTGTTCCAAGAAGTTCAATCAGCAAATCTGGATATATGCTAGCAAATAGCATTGGTATTATTGATAATAATTATAGAGGAAATTTGATGATTGCATTAACAAAAATTTGCGATTATACGCCAGAAATTGAACTTCCATTCAAATGCTGCCAACTTCTAATTAGAAAACAAATTTCCGCTAATTTAATTGAAGTCAAATCCGATGATTTCACAGAAACAGAAAGAAATGAAGGAGGATTTGGATCAACATCCAAATAATTATTTACCATAAATCTGTTTTGCTCTTTGAATATTTGATTTAAATTCAGAAAATTTATTATCATAATAATGTTCGAAGATCATATCTGCTTTTTGAACATCTGTTTTATTTTTTCTCAATTCATAGTTTTTTATATGAATGTCATAAATTAAAATATCGATATATTGATTGATTACATCCTCAATTTTATTATCCATATTAACTATTTTCATCATAATTAAATATCATTTTTTATTATATACAACGATGAATAATTTTGTTGCATTAGACAATAAAGAAATTGTTATTTATAATGAAATCCAATCCAAAGTTTTTAAATATTTTATAAATCATCACAAAAATTATGATTTTAAATTTGATGATCAAGCTTATCAATCGTCTATCAAATATTGCAAGAATTTTAAATATGATGTTTGCTTATGCTATCGCCAGAAAACTAATATTAATGATGATTATTTGAACATTTATCATTGTCCAAATAATAAACGCATCTTTTATAATACTTATGATTTTAATTTCATTAAACCCGTCATTATTACTGCCGACAATAATAAGACTTATCCCGTCGATGTCTTCAACTTTTATCGACAAGAATATTTACCATTTATTATTCACGAACAATTCATGAAATTTAAAGAATATGAAAATAAAATTAAAATTATTCATAAAAAAAGATTATTATCCCACTTTAATCATTTAAAATCCCTTAAATCAAATAAAACTTTCCTTAAATACACCTTCCAACAATTCAAAACTACTATAAACAAAAACAAACAACTCAATATTGATTTTATAAACAAAAAGAGATTATTATCCCACTTTAATCATTTAAAATCCCTTAAATCGAATAAAATAAAAAAAATAGAAATCCATGATCATTATAACACAAACTCTTATTATAATGATTTAATAGGTATTTTTGACAATGATAGTGATAATGACAATAATGAGAATAATAAGAATAATAATGACAATGACAATAATGACAATAACAAAACTAAAGATAATTATTATGCGATTGTTTTACTTTTAAATGACTATAAAAATTTAATAGGCGATTATAACGATTTAATAATATCTATGATTTGTAATAATAATACATGTCATTAAGCTCTTCCGGAAAATTAAAATTAGGAGGAGGAGGTATTAATACTTTAAATGATGCTACTATTTTATATGGTAAAGGTCAGAATATTAAAAATTTAGATAATGATAATATTACTTTAAATCGAATTATATTTGCAAATCCTTTAGTTGTAACAAAAATAATTCCTGAAAATATTGATGAATTACCTTACAGCAATATATCTATTTCTAGTAATGCTTTTTATTATAAAAATGAAATTAATACAATTTTTCAAAAAAAATTAATTGCTGATGAAAATTCTGGAATTGTTTTAAATGATGAAAGTAATATTTCTGTTAATTTTTCATTATCTGGATGGACAAATCAAACCTCTAATATATATACAACGATTAATAGAATTGGTATAGGAACAACTAATCCGGTTGATAATCTTCATATTAAAACTCAAAATGCAGCCATTATTATTGATAATACTATAAATAAATTCAAAATGACCAATAACAATGATAATTTTTTTTGTTTTGGTAATGACAATGGTCATAATGAAGTTATAGAAACTGATATTTATTTTAAAGAACAATTTAAAATTCATAGAGATGCACCAAAAAATGCAGTTGTCATTAATAGTGATGGAACTGTTTTTATTAATTCTAATATAGATATCAATAAAGAAACTCGCCTAACAAGCAATATTTTAATTAATAATATTAATTTTGTTGATTGGCTTGGAACAAATGGATTAGCATCTTATAATTATGTTAAAACTACTATTGATAATATAAAACCACCTGATCTTACAAATTTAGATTATAATAATATTAAAAATAATAGATTGAATTTTCTATTTCCATTAACTTCTAATATTAATACAAATGAAATTGGAATTGATTTAATTAATTCCACTGGATTAAATAAAATTGGAAGTAATATTTTTACAAATAATTTTAAATTAGGTATTGGAACTAATAACCCATTAGGATCAGTTCATATTGGTTCAACTACATTTTCTTTAGATAACTTAAATGATAATGATGGATCTTTAATTATATCAAGATCAACTCTTCAAACAACGCGAAATTTAAAATTTGGATTTGATAATAATTTTAATTTTATTGTTGGAAATTTAAATAATAATAGTTGGACTTCTTCTATTATTATTCAACCATCTGCTCCCAATAATTGCTTAATTATCAATAATTCTGGTAATGTCAGTTTCAATAATTCCTTAAATATAAATTCAAATATAACTTTGGGTGGACAAATTACTCTCAATAATTTTAATATTAATTTTAGAAATAATAATTTCATTTTGGGAAATTCATTATTAATTTTAAATAGCAGTGGTAATATTGGCATTGGAACTACTCCGGATAATTTAAATCAATTGTTTGTAAATGGAAACATAAGAACCAATAGTAATATTATTGGCAGTAATATTACCGTCAATAATGGAACTTTTCAAATTATTAATCTTAGCAATATTACGGCATCTGCACTAATTCAAACATCAAATTGCGTTGTAACTTCAAATTTAGTTACAGGATCTCTAACATCTCTATCTTCAATAACTACTCCAAATTTAACATCATCTACATTAATAACCGCCAGAAATATATCATGTTCTTATTTGAATATTATAAATGGCGGAACATTAGATGTAGGAATTATTAATGCATCTTCTTCCATTTCTGGATTATCTTTGAATATTACAAATGATATTAGATCGTCATCTATTTTAACATCAACATTAACCTCAACAACATTTACAACATCAACCGCAAATATTATAACATTGACATCAACTAATATTAATAATTCTGGTTCTATTACTTGTGTTGGCAATATTAGTTGTGCAAATATTACAACCGCAAATATTACAGGCAGTGGAACAATCAATATACCAACAATAATTGCAATTACTATAAACGGAACCAATCTTAATATCACAAATTTAATCACATCTTTAAATGTTAGATCAACCAATTTAACATCCACTAATATTACAACAAATAATTTAACAGTCAATACAAGTATTAATACACCATCTATAATAACTACATCATTAAATGCACAAAATATTAATACTAATGGAATTAGTGCAAATGGAGATATTACAACTACCGGAAACCTAAGAACCAATATTATAAATATGAATAATATTGTTTGTCTCAATAGAATTGCTATAAATATTGCAAATCCTGACGCAGAACTTCATATCGCAAATTCTTTAATTCCAACCGTAAATCCATCATTCATAATTACATATAATCAAAATAATTTTAAAATGGGATTTGATACAAATGATAATTTTGTATTTGGAACATATAATAGACAATTTTTATTTTGGAACAATCAATTATCTATAAATAAAAATGCACCAGACAACAGTATTAATGTAAATAATTTAGGTAATGTTGGAATTAATAAAATTAATACTCAAAATGTTTATAAAGTTGATATTAATGGAACTCTAAATGCAACAAAATTATTTCAAAATAATGAAGAAGTTTTGACATCTGCTAATGTAACAAGTATAATCAATTCATCTTTAACACCTTATATTACATCGACATCCGCTGCATCAACTTATTCTACCGTATTATATGTTAATAATACAATCAAAAATACAACAAGTTATTTAGAAGATACAATCTCAAAAGTTTTATCACAAGAAAATACAGTTTTTACAAATCAAAAAAGATTTCCAGATAATCTTATTGCAACAAATAGTATAATTAATACTCCTTTAACAATTTATTATTCTTCATTTTCTGGTATAAAAGAAATTATAACAGAAAATATTGTTATTAATAACAATACAACGACTATTACATATGAAATATATTCATCATCCACATCTGGAACAGGTGATAAACATCTTTTATTTAACTATCAAGCAATTTCACCAACATATACAGTTAGATGGGGTGCAAGTAATTATAATACTCCTGATAGTAGTTTTACACCTGCCAATACTTCAGCCACAATAAGAAATAGCCCATTTTATAATATCGGTATTTCTGTTCCAGGATTTAATAGAATTTATAATGGAGATTATATAATTTTTAAATTTAATCGACCTATCGTTTTAACAAAATTTGTATTTTATATTACAAATAATAGTGCTCATTTTGCTCCTGGAAATTGGGTTTGTTTTGCTGCAAATGATAACGGAACTTCAATAACAGATTGGACCTATATACCAGATGCTTCTATAGCCGTCGATATTCAATTAAATAGAAGTGCATACCCTTCTTTTAATCAAAATTTATTATTTTATGAAAAAAATGTTGAAATGGGATCCGTTCAATTTCAATATTATGCATTCGTATTTAATAAATTAATATTTACCGTTTTAAATCCTAGTATTAATAGTTTTCCTGGAATAACTCTTCAATTAACAAGAATAGAATTATTTGGAAAAAGTAGAATTGATTCTGCATATGTAACAAACAATTTATTCAACAGTACATTGACAAATTATTCAACCCTCAATCAATTAAATGAAAAATTAAATAAAAATGTAACATTCACATATCCTTTAGCTATTGATGAATATTATCAAAATATTTCATTTGATCCTTCTGTTTTAATAAATGCAAGTTCAGATCCATCATTATTATCAAATTTAATTGTTGAATATATTAAAAATCAAACTGCTACATGGAAAAGCGATAGTGTAAATGCAAATAATATCTATTATTCTTATTCTGGATGTATAGGAATTGGAACAACTAGAGTTAATATTAATAATGGCTCTGATGTAAAATTAGATGTTAATGGTAGAATTAATACTATTAATATTAATGTTGCTTCAAATATAACTGCCAGTAATTTTATTGGCAGTGGCTCTTTAATTACGGATGTCAATTATAATAATGTTACAAATAGACCAGATTTGAAAAATCTTAATAATTGGAATATTAATATTGATAATAATAATATTTATAATACAAATACTGGAAATGTTGCTATAGGTTTTTCATTTGGTAATTTTTTGAATGCAAGATTAAATGTAAATGGAAATATTTTTAATACTGGAACCATAATTACAAATAATATTCAAGAAGATGGAATATTCATTTCAAATAAATATTTATCAATTGCAAATGCAAATACAACTTATTTTAAAGTTAGTGGAGGTTATATTACTGGTTTTGTTGGTATAAATACGACAAATAATCTTGGAAATATGTTTTTTGTTAATGGTAATGTAGGTTCTACCGGTACTATAAATGCTAATAATTTTCAAGAAAGTGGAATTAATTTATCCTCAAGATATCTATCTATAACAAACGCTGCAAATAATTATTTATCAAGAATTTCAGGCGGAACTGTTTCTGGAAATGTTGTTTTTAATGAAAATGTCGGAATAGGAACTACTATTTCTCCAAATTATATATTAAATGTAAATGGTTCTATATTCTCTTCCAGTGTTATTTATGCAACTTCAAATTTAATTGAAGGTGGTGTAAATTTAATTAATAAATATTTAACTATTACAACCGCATCTAATGTCTATTTATCAAATGCAGGAGGAATTATTCAAAATAATTTAACTATCAATTCAAATTTGGGAATAGGCATTGCTGCTTCTAATATTTATCGTGTTAATGTAAATGGCAATTTTAATGCAACCAATATCTTTAATAATGGCACTCTCATTAATTTCAATTCTTATGCAATTCAAACAGAAGTTGATGCAAAATTTTTATTATATCCAACATTAATTCATTTGAGTAATACTTATTTAACAATTTCTAATTTTAATTCTAATATAGCTGATTATACAAAAACAGGATTAGATTTAAATTATTTGAATGTTAATTCTGGTGGTAATGTTAATGGAATAACAACATTTTTAAATTTAAATTCAAGTAATCTTAATTCAAGTAATCTTAATTCAAGTAATTTAACTGTCTTAAATACAATCACCAGCTCTAATATTATTTCAAGTAACATTAATGCCAGTAATATCAGAACAAGTAATTTTAATGCCAGTAATATTACAGCCAATAATATTAATACTAGTAATATTAATGCCAGTAATTTATATATAAATGATAGCATTATTAACTTTAATTCTTATGCTATTAAAACAGATGTTGATGCAAAATTCTTATTATATCCAACATTAATTTTTACAAGCAATACTTATCATTCTATCTCTGCTTTTAATTCTACTATAGCTGATTATACAAAAACAGGATTGGATTTGAATTATTTGAATGTTAATTCTGGCGGTAATGTAAATGGAACAACAACATTTTTAAATTTAAATTCTTGTAATTTAAATGTATCTAATTTATTTTCATCTAATATTAATGTTTTTAATCTAAATGTAGGTCAGAGCAGATCACCATTAATAAATTCAATTTATAAACTCAATGTTGAAGGCAATTTTAATGCTTCTGCAATTTATAGCAATAATATTGCAATTGACTTTAATTCATATGCGACAATATCATTATTAAACTCAAATTTAAATAATTATTTAACTTCAAATTTTATTTTAAATAATTATGTAAGTAACGCAACATTAAATTCCAGATTATCATTATATTCTCAAACTGGAGCTGATCCAAATTATTTAAAATTAAATGAAAATAATTTGGTTTCTGGAAATGTTAATTTTTCAGGTATTTTAACTTCATCAAATCTATTTACATCTAATTTATATTCATCTAATTTAATTATTCATTCAAATATTGCTATTAATACCACGATTTCATCATCATTTCCATTAAATGTTAATGGTTCTATTTATTCCTCTAATAATATTCATACTTCTGGAAATTTTAATGAAGCCGGTGTTAATTTAATTGATAAATATTTAACTATTAATAATGCAGCTTTAAATTATTATCCTATAAATGGTGGAACTATTTCAGGCAATGTAGGAATAGGAACAACAATTGCACCAAACTTTCGATTAAATGTAAATGGTTCCATCTATTCCTCTAATAATATCTTTTCTGCTTTAAATTTTAATGAAGCTGGTACAAATTTAATTGATAAATATTTGACTATTAATAATGCAGCTTTGAATTATCTTCCCTTAAATGGTGGAACAATAAAAACAAGCTTAACAATTACAAATAATTTAGGCATTGGCATCAGTGCGTCTGCTACATATAAATTATTAGTTAGTGGAATAATTTATTCAACTGATACTATTTATGAAAATGGCATTTCATTATCACAAAAATATTTATCAATTTCTGATGGAGGTACAATTTCTGGTAATATAGGTATTGGAACTCAAAGCGCACCTTCATATCGATTAAATGTAAATGGTTCGATATATTCATCAAATTCTGTTGTATCTGGTGCTGATATTATTGAAAAAGGGATGAAGTTGAGTGATAAATATCTATCCATATCAAATGCAGCTCAATATTTAATAACAGGTGATTTTTTAAATAATCAGCCAAATTTACAGAAAAAAATAGGATTTAAATTTGTTTGCAGTAAGCCTATTATTTTAAATAATGAAACTTATTATAAACATGATATTAATATTTCAACTTATGTTAGAAATAAATATGATGTAGTTGATATGAGCAATTATCGAATTTTTAATATTAAATGTTTTTCAACATTGGGTGTTTTTTCAACTATGATTGCCAATAAACCACCAAATATTCTTCAATATGATGTTTATATGAGTTCTTATCCATCCATTAATATCTGCGCTATTGGATTTCCAAGCAATTACTATCTTAATAAAATTACGGCTGGTGATATTTGCCTACTAAAAACAACCAATTATAATTATATTTCAGTTATTTCTAAAACGAATAATACAAGTGTAAGTTGTATAATCAGTGATTTTTTATTTTAATAATATAAATAGAATATGAACTTTACGGAAGATACAACGTGGCAGGATGATCCAGCTGTATCTATTAATGACATAATAACTGGAGGGAATTATGCATTATCAGTAAATGGATCATTCAATGCTGATTCGATCAGTTTGAATGGTAAAGATATTACAAATATTTTTTTAAATGCTGATGCAAATAAAAGTAATATAACTACTGATTTTTTAACAGTCAATTCAAATATATATACAAGTAATATACATGTCTCTAATTTATATTTTAGCAATGTAATAAGTCAAATAGGAACAGGTGATAATTTTTTTAGAGGTAGTCTAAATATTGGTTTATCCACTGAAAGAAATAGAAATTTATTTGTTGGAGGATCTGTAAGATCATCATCTAATATTATTGCTGATAGTAATCTTATAACTTCAAATATAAATTCTATAAATATTAATAATTCTGGCAATTTTTATAATGCTGGTAATATTGGTATAGGAACCTCAAGCAAACTTCTTTATAAGATTGATAATTATGGAATTTTGAATTCACTTGCATATTCAAGCAATGGAATTATGATTGATTTCAATTCTTATATTTCATCAAATGTTATATACGATTTTAATTATACTTCTGAAATCAAATACCCTCCTAGATTATATGATGCATCATCTTCCCAAACTACTATTTCATATTTAAATCAGCCATCAATTTACACAGAAACATTTACCATTTCTGGAACATCTTTAGGAAATGGTATTTATACTATTTATTCATCAAGTTCATTTAATAATAGTTTAACTGAATTTAATAAGAAATATTTATTTAATAATAATACAAATACCTCTGATTTAATAAGTAGTTGGAATTCTGGAAATTATGTAAATGGTATTTATACCGGTAGTAATTATATTGTTCCTGATTATTTTGGTGATTGGATTATTATAAAACTTCCTAATCCTATTTTTTTATCAAAAATAATTTTTTACATAAACACTGCAAATATTTCAAGAAGTCCTGGATTATGGAAATGCTATGGCTCTAAAGATGGTATAAATTTTGTTGAAATAACATTGGCTTCTAATAGTACAAATGTTTTAGTTTCAAATAGTTATGTAACGGCAAGCGGAATAAGATCATTTGAAAGAATAATTAATAATTTTAATATTTCATATTCTTTTTTCGGATTTACATTTAATAGACTTGTTGGAAATGATACTGTTTTAACATTATTAGAAATAGGAATATTTGGACGTGAACTTTTATCAATCAATCCTGTTTATATTTCTTCTAATGTCATAATTAATTCTATTTTACCTCAATATTCAAGAACTGGCACAGATCCAAATTATTTAAAAATTAGTGGCGGAAGCGGTAGTTCAAGTGATCAAGCATCTTTTTCAGGAACATTAACCGTTAATAATTTAAATACTAGTAATAATATTTCTGCTTCTGGTTATATATTTCAACATAATTCTGCACAATCTAATATTTTCATGGGAAGACTTGGCATTGGAACTACAAATGTTCAAAGCTATAATTTAAATATTAATGGTAGCATTAATGCTAGTAATATTTATGAAAATGGAATACTATTAACAACAACTATTAATAATAGTGAAATTAGATCATCAAATTTTACAACTGAAACTTCTAATATATTATCAACATCTATTAATACTGCAAAAAATGATCTTAATTCAGTTTTATCAAATAGTCATTTTATATTATTTCAAGCAATATTTGATGTAGA
>Ga0315906_10003341_pt1 | contig 21321 bp, 14 predicted proteins | sample LakEriMetagenome_4_FD_203526 | JGI IMG/M metagenome (GOLD analysis project Ga0315906, IMG submission 203526) | Freshwater fungal communities from buoy surface, Lake Erie, Ohio, United States - Buoy 2 MA122 | ecosystem: Environmental > Aquatic > Freshwater > Lake > Lake biofilm | place: USA...
CGAACCCCCGATACGTTGCCGTATACACGCTTTCCAAGCGTGCTCCTTAAACCACTCGGACACCTCTCTTTAAGGATTGCAAATGTAAAATAAATAATTGGTTTTTTAGGGATTACTACAACCCAAACAGTTTCTCGGCATTGCTAGTCGTTATGGCAGCAACCTCATGCAAAGGCAAGGATTTAATCTCTGCTAATTTCTTAGCCACTTCAATCATATAAGCAGGCTCATTGGTTTTGCCTCTGTAAGGTGCCGGCGCTAAGTAAGGCGCATCGGTTTCTAGTACTATGTATTCCATTGGAATATCTTTAATCGCTTCTGCGACACCGGCATTTTTATAAGTGAGTACCCCGCCCAATCCTAAATAAAATCCCATACCAACTATTTGTTCTGCCGATTCCTTGCTGCCGCTAAAACAATGAAATACACCACGCAAACCTTTTTTTGCAAAAGGCTTTACAGCTTCTATGGTTTCTCCCATCGCGTTTCTTGTATGTATTGCTATAGGTAAATGTAGGTCAAGTGCCCACTGCATTTGTGTTTCAAAAACAATATGTTGTTCCTTGGCAAATGTTTTATCCCAATAAAAATCCAAACCTATTTCACCAATCGCAATGAATTTTCTTTTTCCAATCCATTCTTCCACCAACTTTAATTCTTCTTTATAATTTTCCTTCACATAACAAGGATGCAAACCCATCATAGCAATACAATGCTCTGGAAATTGCTGTTCTACTTTTAACATGGCTTCCAAAGTACTGCTATCAATTGCAGGCATGATTATTTTATTGATTCCAACAGCTACTGCATTCTTCATGATCAAATTAAGATCTGACGTCAATTCCTCGGCATAAATATGTGCGTGCGTATCAACAAAATGCATGATCAACTGGTTTAAGGCACAAAAAAAGCACTTTTTTAATGAAGAACATACTAAAAGACATTATTTATGCGTTTAAGAATCAAATTACTAACCCATCCCTTCTTGGATGTGAACTTTGTTTTTTATAGGGTACGGATTATACAGGCCGAGGTTTCTACCTTGGCCTTTTTTATATCTTTTAATTGCAGCATTTACAATGCCTTAAATTGATACCCTTGTTTACTAAAATGTGACAATACTTTTGGTAAAGCAACCCTCAATCGATCCATAGCTTTAGCACTATCATGAAAAACAATGATGGACCCTGGCACTGCATGTTGAATCACATTTTGGGCGCACTGATCACCTGAAATAGTGGTATCAAAATCTCCGCTCAATACATCCCACATAATAATTTCTTTTGGCAAACTAGGATCTGAACGCAATGCTTTGATTTGTGCAAAACGGATTTTTCCGTAAGGCGGTCTAAATAAATGAGAGTTAATCGATTTAGTTGCTGTCTGAATATCCTCAATATAATTAGCGGTATTGTTTTTCCAACCATTCATATGGTTTTGAGTATGGTTGCCCACCGTATGATTTGCATCCATTAAAGTAGTATAGATTTCGGGATATAATTGAACGTTTTTACCAATGCAAAAAAAGCTCGCTTTGGCATTAAAAATTGCCAATTGTTCTAAAACAAATGGGGTAGCTTCTGGATGCGGACCATCATCGAAACTTAAATAAAGCACCCTGTCTTGGTTGGGCTTGCGCCAAATACAAGATCTATAAATAAGCCTCAACCAAAAAGGTGTTTTAATAAAATACATACCCAAAGATAAATGGTTCTTTTGCCCGTTTGCAACTTATCTTTGTAAAAATAAACTGTTCATGGAAAATTCGGCTGATCAACAGGTTAGAGTAAGGTTCGCACCCTCTCCCACTGGTGGTTTACACTTAGGTGGAGTACGTACTGTTTTATTTAATTATTTATTTGCAAAAAAATACAATGGTCAATTCATTTTAAGAATTGAAGATACCGATCAGTCTCGTTTTGTGCCAGGCGCTGAGCAATATATTTTAGACACCCTTGCATGGTGTGGATTAAGTCCGGACGAAAGCCCTATTCATGGTGGCGCTTATGGTCCTTACAGGCAAAGCGAAAGAAAGCCGATGTACAGACAATATGCATCTCAATTAATCGAACAAGGCAATGCATATTATGCATTTGATACTGCAGATGAATTAGATGCAAAAAGAAAAGAGATTCCTAATTTTCAATACAATCGTGCTACTAGAGCTGGCATGAAAAACTCTTTAAGTTTGCCAACTGCAGAAGTGACCCGTTTACTGAACGAAAATACCCCTTATGTTGTGCGAATTAATATGCCAGACAATGAAGAACTTGTTTTTGAAGATTTGATCCGTGGCGAAGTAAAATTTGACACAAGCATGGTGGACGATAAAGTGTTGTTGAAAGCAGATGGCATGCCGACTTATCATTTAGCCGTGGTGGTAGATGATTTTTTAATGAAAATCACCCACGCATTTAGAGGCGAAGAATGGTTACCAAGTGCGCCTGTACATATTTTAGTTTGGAAAAATTTATTCGGTTTGGATCAAATGCCAAAATGGGCGCATCTTCCATTAATTTTAAAGCCAGATGGGAATGGTAAACTAAGTAAGCGTGATGGAGACCGTTTAGGCTTCCCTGTTTTTGCAATGGACTGGACAGATCCAAATACCAAAGAATCAACCATTGGATTTAAAGAAAGAGGCTTCTTGCCAGAAGCATTTGTTAATTTATTAGCTATGCTGGGTTGGAATGACGGAACAGATCAAGAATTATTTTCTTTATCTAATTTGATTGAAAAATTTAGTTTGGATAGAGTGCATAAAGGGGGTGCAAAATTTGATTACGAAAAAGCAAAATGGTTTAACCAAGAATGGATTAAAAAAGCAGACAATACTTATTTAGCAAGTTTAGTTGCGCCTTATTTTGATGCAGCTAAAATTGAAATTCATGAAGCAAGTTATTTAGTAAAAGTGATTGGTCTTGTGAAAGAGCGTTGTCAGTTATTAACCGACTTCATTCCTCAATCCTCTTTTTTCTTTGCTGCACCAACGGAAATAGATACTACATCCATCCTGCCAAAATGGGAAGAGAAGAAGCACTGCTTCTTCGATGAACTAGCAAAATTATATCTAGCAGATTATGAACAAGGGCAAAAAATGAAATCGTCAACTGAACTAGAAGCACATTTTAAAGCATTAGCTGCTGAACAAAGCCTTAAGCCAGGTGATTTAATGTTGCCTTTTAGAATCATGCTCGTTGGCGGTAAATTTGGCCCAGGCGTTTTTGATATAGTAGCCAATATTGAAACCCAAAATGCAGCAAAGCGTATTCAATACTGTTTAGATTTGTTGTCAAAAAATTAATGTAAATTGTAGTAGATGCAAACAGAAAGACCCATAAGAGTATTGGTAGCCAAGGTTGGCTTAGATGGTCATGATCGTGGTGCTAAAGTAATTGCCACTGCACTAAGAGATGCAGGCATGGAAGTGATCTACACCGGACTTAGACAAAGCCCCGAGATGGTAGTTCAAGCGGCCTTGCAGGAAGACGTGGACGCCATTGGTATTAGTATTTTATCTGGCGCGCATATGACCGTATTTCCTAAAGTGTATCAATTGATGGTTGAAAAAGGATTAAAAGATGTCTTACTAACTGGTGGTGGAATCATTCCAGAAGAAGACAATAAAGCTTTACAAGACATGGGTATCGGTCATTTATTTGCGCCGGGCACCAATACAACTGATATTGCAACCTACATTAAAAAATGGGTTGCTGAAAATAGGAAGTTCTAATCGTTTATTTTTTTTATTTCATCCAATAAATTAAGCACTATGTCATTTCAAACTTTGTTTACAAAAATGGAGGATCACACTTTGATCATTACCATCAATCGACCAGAGAAATTAAATGCATTGAATCAACAAGTGATGCGTGACTTAGATGCTGTATTTGATCGAGTGTATAAATTTCCAGAAATTAAATCTGTGGTAATTACAGGCGCAGGGTTTAAAAGTTTTGTAGCTGGTGCAGATATTAAAGAATTTGAAGCGTTGTCAAAAGAAGAAGCAACTGCTTTAGCAAAAAGAGGTCAGGAAGTATTTTTTAAAATAGAAAACTCCCCAAAACCTGTGATTGCCTGCGTGAATGGATTTGCTTTAGGTGGTGGATGTGAATTAGCTATGAGTTGTCATTTTATCATTGCTTCAGAGAATGCCATTTTTGGACAGCCCGAAGTCAACTTAGGCATTATGGTGGGCTATGGTGGTTCTCAGAGATTGACCCAGAAATTAGGTAAAGCTAGGGCCATGGAACTAGTGATTACAGGCAACAATATCAATGCCCAACAAGCCTTACAATATGGTTTGGTGAACTATATCGTTCCTCAAACCGAAATATTAGATAAAGCGTTTTCTTTACTTGCAGCTGCGCATACCAAGGCCCCATTGGCCATCGCTAATTCTATCAAAGCTGTGAATGCAGCCTGGGATGAATCTGTCAATGGTTTTGAGGTGGAAGCGGATCTTTTTGGGGATTGCTTTATCACTGCAGATTGCAAGGAAGGTATACAAGCCTTTATTGAAAAAAGAAAACCTCATTTTACAGGGCATTAATCCCCTTTTTTGTTCGAATTAAATCGGCCCAACTGACCCAATTTTATAATTGCTGTCTTAACTTTGCGGTAATAAAACTGCAATTATGGAATACAGAATTGAGAAAGACACGATGGGTGAAGTAAACGTACCCGCTCATGTTTATTGGGGTGCTCAAACGCAAAGAAGTATCGAGAATTTTAAAATTGCGCAGGACATCAACAGGATGCCTAAAGAAATCATTAAAGCATTTGCCTATTTAAAAAAAGCAGCTGCCTTAACTAATTTTGATGCAGGTATTTTACCAAAAGAAAAATGTGATTTAATTGGTCAAGTATGTGATGAAATTCTTGCAGGAAAATTAGACGACCAATTTCCTTTAGTGGTTTGGCAAACAGGTAGTGGTACACAAAGTAATATGAATGTGAACGAAGTGATTGCTTATCGCGGTCATGTACTTCAAGGTGGTAGTTTAAATGATAAAGAGAAATTTTTACATCCAAATGATGACGTGAATAAATCACAGTCCTCCAATGATACTTTCCCAACTGCAATGCATATTGCTGCTTACCAAATTTTAAAGGAAGTAACCATCCCTGGTATCACTACACTAAAAAATACCTTGGATGCTAAGAGTGCAGCTTACATGCACATAGTTAAAATAGGTCGTACCCATTTTATGGATGCGACACCTTTGACATTAGGACAGGAAATTAGTGGTTATGCAAGTCAATTAAAACATGGATTAAAAGCCATACAAAATACATTAGCGCATTTAAGTGAATTAGCATTAGGTGGAACTGCTGTTGGAACAGGTATCAATACACCAAAAGGTTATTCAGAAAACGTAGCGAAGCATATTGCACAACTTACAGGTATGCCATTTGTGACTGCTGAAAATAAATTTGAAGCATTGGCTGCACACGACGCCATTGTCGAAGCACATGGTGCATTAAAAACGGTGGCAGTGAGTTTAATGAAGATTGCGAACGATGTGCGTATGTTGTCTTCTGGACCTCGTTCTGGTATTGGTGAAATATTTATCCCAGACAACGAACCAGGATCTTCTATCATGCCAGGTAAAGTAAATCCAACGCAGTCAGAAGCTTTGACAATGATTGCGGCTCAAGTAATGGGAAATGATGTAGCCATCAATGTAGGTGGATCGATGGGGCATTTTGAATTGAATGTATTTAAACCAGTGATGATTTATAATTTCTTACATAGTGCAAGATTAATTGGGGATGGATGTGTAAGCTTCAATGATAAATGTGCTGTAGGCATCGAACCAATCGAAGCAAATATCAATAAGCACGTGAATAATAGTTTGATGTTAGTGACTTCTTTGAATACGAAGATTGGCTATTATAAATCTGCAGAGATTGCACAAAAAGCACATAAAGAAGGTACTACATTGAAAGAAATGGCTGTGAAATTAGGATATGTTACCCCTGAAGAATTCGACGCCTGGGTGATTCCTAAGGATATGGTAGGATTGTAGAGAAAAGAATTTGAATCTATAAATATAGTGGTAGAAAATATACCTATTCCGTAGCGAACGTTTTTAGTGAGCCAAGGAATAGGTATATTTTCTACCACTTTTCTTTTTATAAAATCATCCAAGATAATCAGTTCGCATTTTAGCAAAGATGACTGGAATATTTTATACCACTTTTTTATGATCAATAAATCTTAGTGTACTCTTTCTCCGTTAGAGTAGGTCTTTAATACTTTAATATTCAGGATACTATCCGTTGGTACTTTCATCAAGTCTTTATCGAGTAGGATAAAGTCTGCTTTTTTCCCAACTTCAATAGAACCTACTTGCTTTTCCATGCGGTTGGCTTTCGCGGCCCATATTGTCATACCACGAATGGTTTGCTCGCGTGTCAATGCATTCTCCATTTGGAATCCACCTGCTGGAAATCCTTTTGCATCCTGTCTTGCCACTGCTGCTAAAAATGTTTTAAATGGATTGATTTCTTCTACAGGGAAATCTGTACCCAATGGCAACCATCCATTCTGCTTGAGTAATTGTTGGAATGCATATCCACCTTTTAGGCGCTCAGCACCTAATCTGTCTCCAGCCCAATACATATCACTTGTAGCATGTGTTGGTTGTACCGATGGAATGATACTATACTTGCCAAAATAATCGAAATCTGCTGGATTTAAAATTTGTGCATGTTCAATGCGCCATCTCTTATCGTTCTTTCCTTTTAAATATTTTTCATACACTTTTAATACTACTCTATTTGCACTATCTCCAATCGCATGGGTACACATTTGAAAATCAGTATTGATTAATTTTGCTGCCACTGAATCAAAATGTGCTTGACTGCTTAATAAGAATCCTCCCCAGCCTGGCTTATCAGAATAATGCGCAATCAATGCTGCACCTCTTGAGCCAAGCGCTCCATCACCATATACTTTTACCCCTTTTACCATTAAACGATCTGTGACATATCCACCACTTGTAAAATAAGAAGAGGTATAAGAACTTGGTTTATCACTTAACATTACATACAAACGCATTTTTAAGTCATTGCTTTTCTGCAATGCATCAATCATATCAATATCATTTGGATTTAACCCACAATCTGTAATGGTAGTTAATCCTGTTGCAAAACAATTTTTTTGTGCTGCTGTCAACCAATTTTTATAATCCTCTTTGGTCGCTGCTGGTACATTTCTTTCTACCACACCCACTGCATTGTCAATTAATAAGCCAGTCAATTTCCCATTTGCTACCACAAAGTCGCCACCTTCCATTGTTTGACCCACTTGCACTCCAGCTATAGTTAATGCTTTTTCATTCGCAATACTCGCATGCCCATCCACACGCTCTAATAAGACGGGACGGTCTGGAAACAACGCATTTAGTTCAGCATTGGTAGGGAATGCTTTTCCAGGAAATCTATTTTGATCCCATCCTCTTCCACGAATCCACCCATTACCTGGATGCGTTGCTACAAAGTCTTGCACTCTTTGTAATACTTCATCCCATGAATTTGCAAACATTAAATCAACAGCATATAAAGACTGACCATAACCAAGAAAGTGTGCATGCCCATCAATAAATCCTGGATATACAGTGGCACCTTTTGCATCCACTACGCTATCTGCTTGATATGTTTTTAAAATTTCATCATTGGTGCCAACTGCCACAATCTTACCATCTTGCACCGCCATGGCTTCAACCACTGCAAAAGATTCATTGACAGTGTAAATTTGTGCATGGTGCACCACTAAGTCCACTCTTTGATTAATACATGAACTGAATAACACAATAATGGCAAACGCAACTAATTGACGCATGGGAATTAATTTAGAAAATAAAAATAAGAAAATAAAACTAGTTCAACAATTCGCAAGGCTTAAGACCTGTGTGTTTTTTGAAGGCCGCAGAGAAATGAGAGATAGAAGAGTAACCTAATAAAGCAGATACATCGGTCACACTCAAGGATTTTTCGTACAATAAATATTTAGCATGTTCCATTCTTTGCTGTTGGTAAAAGTCAAAAATAGTAGTGCCAAAAACCTCCTTAAACCCTTTCTTTAAATAGCATTCGTTCATAGCTACTTTACGACTTAATTCCTTGATAGTAATAGGATCTCCAATATGTTGTAATAAAATTTCTCTTGCTAAGTAGATGCTTTCTTTGCCACGGTCGTCTGATAAGAATTTACAAGTAAAGCCTTCTTCTTTTTCGTCCACAATGCATTCTAAACTGAATAAAAGTAGTTCGTGAATTTTTGCATTGATAAAAATATTCTCTAGCGACCCAGTATAACTATAGTTTAATAAAGAATCCAATGTGCCTCGCTTACGCATACACAATGGAAATGTTTTAACAAAAGCATTGGGATGTTTGAAAGCCAAAACCTCATCCTTACGATTATTCAATTTTACATTATGTACAAATTGATGCAAAAATGTAGAAGTAAAATGAAAAGAGAATACATCCACTGTTCTTAATGGACCTGAACAATCTTCTGTTGGCAATTGACTGCAATTACCACATAATTTATTTTCACAATAACGATTACCCGAAATACAAAATCTTAACTCCAAAAAATTGTCCGTTGGTCGTTTTGCATTGTAATGATAAATGAACATCCCGGTATCTTCTAATTCTGCAGGTGCCTGGGAATAATAACGATGTATCTTATACTGTGTAGAGCCAGGAATTAACTGTTCTTTTTGGTACAACAAAGCCATGCCAGCAAAGCCATTGGGCTGGTTTACTTGTTTTAATATGTCGTTGGCTACCATCATTGAACAGCAAATTTAAACTATAAACAACAAATGGAGTAAAAAGGTTCAAATAATGACTTTAAAATGACGCAAAATAAGCCCCAAATTTTAATCCTTAATTTAAAATCATAGTTGCCAAATCGATCTGATTATAAAATCGATTTTAAGGCCATTTTTAGCCTCATTTTTAGACGCTGTGTTATGAACTAAATCTTTTTAATGGGGATAAATATAGGGCCTTAAATACGACTTAAAAGAAGTTATTTTTCTTAAATTTGTTTGCGTTCAAAACGACCTATAAAACAAAAAATTCGCAGAGATTATGTCAGAAGATTTACAACACCCAGATTCGGCCGAAAACAAGAACTATGGGGCCGATAGTATCCAGGTATTAGAAGGATTAGAAGCCGTAAGAAAACGCCCTGCCATGTATATTGGCGATGTGGGCATGAAAGGTTTACACCACTTAGTATATGAGGTTGTAGACAACTCAATTGATGAAGCACTAGCTGGCTATTGTTCTCATATCGAAGTCACCATTCATACAGATAATTCAATCAGCGTTCAGGACAATGGTCGCGGTATCCCAACTGCAATGCATAGCAAAGAAAAAAAGTCTGCATTAGAAGTGGTTATGACTGTTTTACACGCTGGTGGTAAATTTGATAAAAATACCTATAAAGTATCTGGTGGGTTACACGGTGTGGGTGTAAGTTGTGTGAACGCATTGAGTACAAAATTATTAGTGACTGTTGAACGTGAAGGCAAAATATTTGAGCAAGAATACTGTATTGGTGTACCTAAATATGCAGTAAGAGAAGCCGGGACAAGTGATAAAACTGGCACTAGAGTGCATTTCTGGCCCGATCACACTATTTTCCAAGAAACAGTTTATCGCAAAGAAATCTTAGAAGGTCGTTTGCGTGAATTGTCCTATTTGAATAAGCGCATTAGTATTACATTAACCGATTTAAGAGAATTGGATGACGCAGGTGCACCATATGTGAATCATTTTTACAGCGAAGGTGGTATTATTGAATTTGTACAAATGTTGGATAAGAATGGTAACAGAAATCCAATCATTGCAGCACCTTTATATGTAGAAGGTTTAGACGAAGCTTCTAATGTGATGGTAGAAGTCGCATTGACTTACAATGACGATTTTAAAGAAAATATTTTTTCCTATGTAAATAATATCAACACCATTGAAGGTGGTACACACGTAACAGGTTTTAGAACTGCTTTAACGCGTGTATTCAAAAGCTATGGTGATAAGGAAGGTTTATTTGAAAAAGCAAAAGTTACTGTAGAAGGAGATGACTTTAGAGAAGGTTTGAGTGCAATCATTTCTGTGAAAGTACCTGAGCCTCAATTTGAAGGTCAAACAAAAACCAAATTAGGTAATAGTGAAGTAAGTGGTGTGGTGCAAACCACAGTTGCTCGTGCACTTGAAGCTTATTTAGAAGAGAACCCAAAAGAAGCAAAATATGTCATCTCTAAAATTGTACTTGCTGCCCAAGCCCGCGTAGCTGCTAAGAAAGCACGTGATATGGTACAAAGAAAGACAGTGCTTTCTGGTGGTGGTTTACCTGGTAAATTAGCGGACTGTTCTGAGCGTGATCCTGAAAGATGTGAGTTATACCTTGTCGAAGGAGACTCTGCAGGTGGAACTGCTAAACAAGGTCGTGAAAGATCTTATCAGGCGATCCTTCCTTTGCGTGGTAAAATCTTGAATGTAGAAAAAGCAATGGAACATAAGATTTATGAAAATGAGGAGATTAGAAATATGTATACTGCATTAGGAGTAACAGTAGGAACACCTGAAGATCCTAAAGCATTGAATATTGCAAAATTGCGTTATCATAAATTAATTATTATGACCGATGCCGATGTGGATGGATCGCATATCGCCACATTGATTCTTACATTTATCTTCAGGTATATGAAAGAATTAGTTCAAAATGGTTATGTCTATATTGCACAACCTCCTTTGTATTTAGTGAAGAAAGGAAAGGACCAAGAATATGCCTATAGTGATGAGCAAAGAAAAGCATTGATTGAGAAATTAGGAGGTGGTAATGATAGTTCTGTAACAATTCAAAGATATAAGGGTCTGGGTGAAATGAACGCAGATCAATTATGGGAAACCACCATGGATCCAAACAGAAGAACATTGAAGCAAGTGACCATTGATAGTGCTGCTGAAGCCGATAGAATCTTTAGCATGTTGATGGGTGATGAAGTGGCTCCTAGAAGGGAATTCATTGAATCTCATGCGAAATATGCGAAAATTGACGTTTAAGGGGCTCAATTAGGGGAAATTTATGAACATTTAACAAAAAATCATATAATTCAAACCTTGGATATCAATAAATAAACTACTTTCAAGTAGCATTTTAAAAATTAAAATATATACAAAATGGACACTTCAAAAATGATCAAAGCATATTGCTTGAAAACAAAAGAAAAAAATGTGCCAATGATGGACGCTGTAATCACTAAAACTGCTAAAGGCGGTTATATGGCTGGCGGTCACGATGGTAAAGGAAATAAAATGGCAGCAATCATGAGCGAAACAAATGCTTTAAAAGCAATCGCTGATGGTGTAGCTAAAAAAGGATTTTAGTTTATCTGCGAATAGCATAAACTTATAAAAAAAGCCTCTGAAAATTCAGAGGCTTTTTTTATGCTTCTACCCCCACAACGCCGTGGTGAATTTTTGTTAACGTAGCAAAGCAATGCTCCATACTCTTGATATCCTTAATGATCAAGATAAAAGTTTTGCCTACTTGCTTAAAATGCGCATTGTTCATTGCAGTTTGCGTATAGCTTAACAAGCCTTTAAAAATAGCACTTTCATAATAAGGGGAATCTGGTCGGTTGATAAAGAAGCACCTTAAGGTCTCGTCCTTCAATGTCATTTTTTCGAAACCTAGCGCAATCGCAAGACGTCTTGATTGAATGGTCGTGAATAGCGCAGCTACCTGTTTTGGCATTGGGCCAAAACGATCTATTAATTCCAGCTTTAAAATATCTAATTCTGCGTCATCAGCAGTCTGATCTAACCTTGTATACAATGAAAGTCTTTCCCCTATACTTTCTACATACGCATCTGGAATCATGATCTCTAAATCGGTATCAATCGTACAGTCTTGCACAAAATCATCCTGTTTACTAATTTCTTCTACAAATAAATCTTTGAAATCGGAACGTTTTAATTCTCGGACAGCTTCTGCTAATATTTTTTGGTACATTTCAAATCCAATTTCTGCCATGAATCCACTTTGCTCACCTCCTAATAAATTACCCGCACCTCGTATATCTAAATCACGCATTGCAATTTGAAAGCCAGAACCCAGCTCACTAAATTGTTCTAAAGTTTGTAAACGCTTGCGCGAATCATCTGGCAAAGTACTCATTGGCGGTGCTAATAAATAACAGAATGCTTTTTTATTACTTCTTCCTACCCTACCTCTTAATTGATGTAAATCACTCAATCCAAATTGATGTGCATTATTGATAATGATGGTATTCACATTCGGAATATCTACCCCACTCTCCACGATGTTGGTACAAACCAATACATCGTACCTTCGTTCTATAAAATCAAATATTTTTTCTTCTAACTGATGTCCTTCTAATTGTCCATGAGCAAATCCAATGCTTAGATCTGGGCAAAGTTTTTGGATCATCGCACACATTTCGGCTAATCCCTGCACTCGATTGTGGATGAAAAATACTTGACCACCTCTTTCTGTTTCAAAGTAAATGGATTCTCTTATTAGATCTTCATGAAATACTTGCACCTCGGTATGGATTGGTTGTCGATTTGCTGGAGGTGTATTGATAATACTTAAATCCCTTGCGCCCATTAAACTAAAATGCAGGGTTCTTGGAATAGGCGTCGCTGTCAAAGTCAAGCAATCTACATTGGTTCTTAATGTCTTTAATTTTTCTTTATGTCCAACACCAAATTTTTGTTCCTCATCGATCACCATTAATCCAAGGTCTTTAAAATGTACTTCCTTCCCTAAAATACCATGTGTGCCCACTAAAATATCAATCTTCCCTTCCTTCACCTTGGCAATCGTTTCTTTTTTCTGTGCAGCAGATTTAAATCGGTTTAAGAAATCTATTTCGATTGGAAAATCTTTAAGTCTTTCCTTAAAGGTTTTAAAATGCTGAAATGCTAAAATGGTCGTTGGAACCAATACTGCTACTTGCTTTCCGTCTATGGCTGCTTTAAATGCTGCACGAATAGCTACCTCGGTTTTACCAAAACCAACATCTCCACATACCAATCGATCCATTGGCGCTGGCGCTTCCATGTCTTTTTTTACATCGGCAATGGCTTTCGCCTGATCAATCGTGTCTTCATAAATAAAAGATGCTTCTAATTCATGCATCATATAATTATCTGGCGTAAAAGCAAAGCCTGTTTGCGCTTTTCTTTGTGCGTATAATTTAATTAAATCAAATGCAATGGCTTTTACTTTTGCCTTGGTCTTATCTTTTAATTTCACCCAAGCATCAGATCCTAATTTATTTACTTTTGGCGGCGTGCCTTCTTTCCCTGTATATTTTGATATCTTATGCAGTGAATTAATATTCACATATAAAATATCACTATCCTTATAAATAATCCTTACCGCTTCTTGCATCATGCCATTCACTTCGATCTTCTGTAAACCACTGTAAACACCAACTCCATGATCAATATGAGTCACGTAGTCACCAGGATGCAAGTCACTTAAAGTACGAAGTGTGATGGCCTTATTTTTACTATAAGCTTGTTTGACTTTGTATTTATGGTATCGCTGAAAAATTTGATGATCTGTATAGCATACCATCTTATGATCATGGTCAATAAAACCTTCATGAATATTTTTTACGATTGGGGTAAACTGAATATCCGTTTTTAAATCGGTGAAAATTGCGTGTAAGCGTTCTAATTGCTTAGCTTGCTCAGCAAATAAAAACAAATCATAGCCTTTCTTTTCATACTCTTGCAAATTGGCAATTAAGTATTGAAACTGTCTATTGAAACTGGGTTGCACCTGCGTATTAAAAGCTAGTTTTTGCTTGGTTAAATTTGCCTGAAACCCCCATTCAATGATTGGCTTATTGAATACTTGTTCAATGACCTTCTCAACAGAAACAAAATCATCTTTGTCTGTATTTTTTTTATGTGCATCTGCATCATCTGTTATTTTAAGAATAGGCGCGTGCAATAAAAAAGCCTCCAATGCTTCCAATTGGTCATTACCTCTTTGTTGAATCAATGACCAATCCTTCAACCAAACAACTGTACGCTCTGGTACAAATTCCATGAATGGAATTTTAATGGTATCCTCAAACTGTGTAGTCACATTTGGGATAATATTTACTTGCAATAATTTTCGTTCACTCAATTGCGTTTCCGGATCAAATAAACGAATGCTATCCACTTCCTCCCCAAATAATTCTACACGATAGGGTTTTTCATTACCAAATGAATAGATATCAAAAATCCCTCCCCTTAATGCAAATTGACCCGGCTCATACACAAAGTCGGTTCGCTCAAAGCCATACTGAATAAGGCGCTCCATTAAATCATTTAAGCCAAGTGTATCGTTGGTTTTTATTTGAATGATATTTTCTTGCAAGGTTTTAGGCATGATCACTTTTTCAAAAAATGCCTCTGGATAAGTCACTATAATTTTTTTATTACCCCCCATGGATAATTTCGTCAAAGCCTCCGTTCTCAACATCACATGGGAAGGATTGAGCAGATTAAAATTTTGACTTGTTTTGAATGAAGAAGGGAAATAAAACAAATCCATTGCACCAGTGATGCTTTCGATTGAGTTATAAAAATAAGCAGCTTCCTCTGCATCATTTAATACAATAACATGATTGTACGTTGATGTTTGTGGATGCGTAAAAATATGTTGTAAAACAAATACGGGCGAAGATCCGTTGAGGTTTTGTAAGTGTACCTGAAAAGGTGCATTTGTATTACCAGACATAGCAATCCCATCTACTATTTTTTTTAGTAGGGGGGATACATGGTACCGATCATACAAAGATTGCTCATTCATGGTTCAGTTTGCAAAGATACAATCAATCCATGGACGAAGCTATGATCCTTAGATCAATTTCTTGGAATTGATGCTTGGATACTTCCACAAAAGCCACTCCAGTATTGCCTGAGAAAAATGGAATATAGATCCCCTCCTGATAACCCAATACAATAGTGTATTTCCCGGGACTTAGCCTTAATTTGAATTTCCCTGCTTTATCTGAACGAACCTGCTTAATCATTTTTGCCTCTATTTCTTTAGCATAATTGCCTTCTTGTGCAATCAATTGGTCAACATTGGCAGCTTCATAAACATAGACCATTGTCGAAATTGGAAGCCCTTTTTGCTTAGGCATGTCCTTCAATGGCATTGTTGTACTTTTTTCTAAGAATACATGTCCCGAAATGCCCTGTAGAAGGATACAAAAGCCCATTAGCGTAGGAGCTAAACAAACTAAGAAAATAAAATAAATGGCCTTCTTGCGCATAAATCCCTTTTGTTTAAAGTTACATTTTTTAAGCTTCAACTTGATTGAAATTCAAGGAATTGATATAAATTTATATTTATGAATATACGTCTATTTATCCTCCTAATTTTTGTATGTACAGTAAGCATCTTACAAGCACAGGATGCCACAAAAAAAGAACTGTTAATCCAAACATCCAAAGAACTTGCATTGGATGCGCGCAATAAATTTTCAAAAGCAGTAATCGCTGCTAAGGAAAAAGGTTGGCCAATTCAATATGCTTCACAAAATCAAACCAATGCAAAATTAATTGGTGTAGATGAGAAAGGATGGCCTAAATATTATATTGGCTTCGCAGATCCAGTTCAAGCAATCACCATCAATGCTAATAAATTATGGCCAGGTGCTGTTTCTAATTTAAACTTAAGTGGATCCGATGATATTATGACCAATAAATTAGGTGTATGGGACGAAGGAAGTCCTCAATTAACCCACAAAGAATTTACCGGTAGAATTACACAAAAAGATAATGCTAAAGAAGTAGTAACGCATAGCACCCATGTGGCTGGTATTGTAATGAGTAAAGGACTGAATCCATTATCAAAAGGCATGTCGTATAATGTAAAAGGGATCTTAGATTACGATTGGAACAGTGACCTTTCTGAAATGTCTGCAGCTGCAGCAAATGGTTTATTAATTTCCAACCACTCATATGGAACCGTAACTGGCTGGAATTACAATACTGATTCTGCGCGTTGGGAATTCAATGGCAGATTCAATGAAAAAGAAGATTACCGTTTTGGATTGTATGATTATGATGCACAAATTCAAGATTCAATTGCTTACAATGCACCTAATTATTTAATTATAGCTGCAGCTGGAAATAACAGAACGAGCACTGGGCCTGCAGTTGGACAAACTTATTGGAGAAGAAACGAAGCAGGTAGAATGGTGAATTCAGGCGCTCGACCTGCTGATATTAGTAGCAATGATTCCTATGGAAGCATTTCCACAGATAAAAACGCAAAAAATGTATTGACTGTTGCTGCTGTTTTTGGCATACCTGCGGAATACAATAAAAAAGAAGATGTTGTTATGAGTAATTTTAGCTCATGGGGGCCAACAGATGATGGAAGGATCAAACCAGATATTTCGGCACAAGGGGTATCGGTGTTTGCCCCTATCGCCACCAACGATTCTAGCTATGGATATCTCAGTGGTACTTCAATGGCAGCTCCTGGTGCAGCAGGAAGTTTATTGCTTTTGCAAGAACTAGGTCATCGATTTACATTGAATAATGCACCAAGAGTTTTAAAATCAGCAACTGTAAAAGGGCTTGCAATACATACTGCAAACGAAGCCGGATTATACCCTGGGCCAGATTATAAATTCGGTTGGGGATTGTTAAATATTGCTGAAGCTGCGCAAGTTTTAAATACAGCATACACCAATAACAATAGTGCAAATAGTCCTCATTTTGTGTATGAAAATACTTTATTGAATGGCGAAAGTAAATCATACACCATCACTGCTTCGGGAACGCGACCTGTCAAAGCTACTATTGTATGGACAGACGTCAAGGGAAGTGCCAGTGAAGTATTGAATGATGCTACTCCAGAATTGATCAATGATTTGGACTTGACGATTACACAGGGTAATAAAACATTCAATACTTGGAATTTAAATCCAAGCAGCCCAGACAATCAAGCATTCAGAGGGATTAATAATATTGACAATGTCGAAAAAGTAGAAGTAGATACCAGTTTAGTTGGAACCAATTACACTATTACGGTAAAACATAAAGGGACACTTGAAAGAGGGCAACAAAATTACTCTTTAATTATTAGTGGTGCTGGTGGCACAGCCTATTGTAGCTCTGCAGCAACGAGCAATGCAGGAACAAAAATTGATAGTATTCAATTAAATAATATTAAATTCTCAAAAACGAATGCAGACAATTATGTTGATAACACTGCACTATTTGTCAATGGTGAGTCCAATGGTTCAGTGTCCTTGTTTATGAAATTAAGCAGTGCGGATGCAAGCAACAATAATCGATTTGTAAAAGTATTTATTGACTACAACAACAATGGTGTATTTGACACAAATGAACTAGTGCATACAAGTGCTGCAATCACCAACGGAGACTATAGCGCTAATTTCGATTTAATAAGTAACTTAATTGTCAACCAATTCACAAAACTTCGTGTTGTGGTAGCCGAAGCAACATCGGCTGCAAGTGTAACTGCATGTGGCAATTATACAATAGGAGAAACACAAGATTATACCCTAAGAGTAGTGAATCCATCAAATGATGTTCAATTACTTGAAATTACCAATCCAAGTGGAGGTGTTTCTGAAAAAGCAGTTCAATATGTTACAGTTAAAGTAGCAAATAATGGTGTAAATAGATTAACTAATCTTCCGCTTAACTTAGAAGTTAAAAAAGGCAATGCCACCATTTTGAACATTAAAGAAACATTTACAGGAAGATTGTATGGCTCGGAAATTATGACTTACACATTCCAAACACCTATTTCAATTGAATTAAATCAAAATTATACCATCACTGCATCTGTAAGCCTTGCCAATGACCAACAACCAGCTAACAATGCTATAACTGCAACCATAATCAGTCCTAACTCAAGTCCAGCTATTACTGGTTCTGCTACAGGTTGTAATGAAAATGTACAATTGCTAGTGAATAATCCAATTGGCAATGATCAGTACTTGTGGTATAACCAAAATACCGATTTGAGTAAACCAATTGCAAATGGTACTGTCATTAGAACTTCAACTACTGCAACAAATGTATATGTTGGAAGAGGATGGACTGGATTTATTGGACCTAAAGACAATACCACGTTAAGTAGCACAGGTGGTTATAATAATTGGGGCAGCAATTATGGAGAATTCATTCGATTTAATACTACTGGACCAATCCAATTAGAAACAACAAAAATTTATACAGGGTATGCTGGTAAAATTGAGCTTGAATTGAGAGCACTAAGTACTTATACTGATACTACTTATTCCTATTTCCCTTCTCAAACTCAAAAAGCAATTTTACATGTTGGTGCAAGTAGTCCAAGCCCAACACCTGCAACAGGTAGTGCTGGTTCAGGCACTCCAACCCCATTTGTGCAAGGTGATACAGGAAGAATCTATGCAATTAATATGAACATATCACAAGCTGGTAACTACATTTTAATTGCACGTTGTTTGGACAGTGCAACCATCTTCAGAAATAATAATATCACCACCAATAATCATCCTTTTGGTCCAACCGTACTTGCTTCGATTACTGGTAACTGGGCTGGGGCCAATTTTGAGAAGTTTTATTATTTCTTTTACAATATGCAAATTAGCACTCCTAAATATGAAAAAGCCTTGAGTAAAATTCCTGTCATACTCACTGCGAAACCTGTTATATCACAAATTGGAATAGACAGTTTAAATACCACTGCTGCAGATTCTTATCAATGGTTCATGAATGACGAATCAATCGCTGGAGCAACAAAAAGTGGCATAAAAGTAACTAAAAATGCCATGTATAAAGTCAGCGCCACTACTGGAACTTGTACCAATTATTCAGATAATAAATTAGTTTTAATCACTGATATTCCTCAAGCACCAGCAAAAGAGATTGGATTAAAAATAGTTTCAACAGATTATATTGAGAATATCATTAAAGGCAATCAGTTTTATATTCAATTCAACAATGTTAAAACCAATTCGATTGGCTTGAGCATCCTGAATAGCAGCGGTCAAACTGTTTTCCAAAAAGATAAATTAAATAACCAGATTTCAGCTCAACCTGTACAAGTACCCACATTGACCACTGGTATTTATTATGTTAAAGTATTTGCTAATAATAAAGTTTACGTTCAAAGCGTATTCGTCACTAATAATTAATTCAATATGTTACAGCCATGGCAGGATGCAGTAGTGACCAAGATTATACAAGAAACGCCCAATACAAAACGTTTCTTTCTTGCCTTGACAAGTGGCCAAGTATTTGACTTTATACCAGGTCAGTTTGTTACATTTGATTTGCCTATTCATGAGCAAAAAAATAAAAGATGGAGAAGCTATTCCATTGCATCTGCCCCAAGCAATAACAATGAATTCGAATTGGTCATTGTACTTTTAGATGGTGGCGCAGGAACGACTTATTTATTCAACGAAGTGGCTGTTGGCTCTAACCTTTTAATGAGAGGACCTCAGGGTGTTTTTGTTTTACCAAAATCAATTACAACCGACTTGTATTTCATATGCACAGGCACAGGCATTGCACCATTTAGATCCATGCTATTAGACATCCATCAAAAAAAAATCCCACATCAGCAAATGCATTTATTATTTGGATGCAGAAAGTATACAGACAGTTTATATGAACAAGAACTCAAAGCTTTAGAAACTGCTGAGGAACACTTTTTTTACCACCCAAGCTTTTCTAGAGAAACTGAAAAACGAGAAGGTGCAAACCTGGGTTATGTGCATGCTACTTATAAAAAATTATTAGAAGCAGGAGCTAGTAAAGAGGCACATTTTTACATCTGTGGTTGGAAAAATATGGTGGATGAAGCAAGAGCTACCTTAACCGAATTAGGCATACCAAAAAGTCAAATTCATTTTGAACTATACGGATAAAAAACGCCCAGTTGAAAATAAATTGGGTGCATTTTTTATTAAATGATTTATGCAATATGCTTTAACACTAATGCTTTGATTTCACTCATTGGAATTCTTTCTTGTTGCATGCTATCTCTAAAACGAATAGTTACTGTGTTGTCTTCCTTCGTTTGATGATCTATTGTTACGCAAAATGGCGTACCTATTGCATCCTGTCTTCTGTAACGTTTTCCAATCGCATCTTTTTCTTCAAAAAAGCAATGGAAGGAAGGTTTACATTCATCCATTAAAGATTTTGCTAATTCTGGTAAACCGTCTTTTTTAGTCAATGGCAATATGGCTAATTTGATAGGGGCCAATTTTGCTGGCAAATGCAAGACCACTCTCGAATCAGTCGTGCCGTCTTCTTTTTGAATTTGTTCTTCCTCATATGAATTAGATAAAATCAATAAAAACATTCTATCTAAACCTATCGAAGTTTCAATCACATATGGCACATAATGTTGATTGATTTCTGTATCAAAATATTGTAATTTCTTTTTACTAAATTCTTGATGACGTGTTAAATCATAATCTGTTCTAGAATGAATTCCTTCTACTTCTTTAAAACCAAATGGGAATTCATATTCAATATCTAAAGCTGCGTCCGCATAGTGGGCTAATTTAACGTGGTCATGAAAACGGTATTTATCTGCTGCAATACCCAAACTCAAATGCCAGTTCATGCGCTCATTTTTCCAATGCTCGTACCATGCTTTTTGGGTTCCTGGTTTTACAAAAAATTGCATTTCCATTTGCTCGAACTCACGCATTCTAAATATAAATTGACGGGCCACAATTTCGTTTCTAAAGGCCTTGCCTGTTTGTGCAATCCCAAAAGGAATTTTCATCCTTGCAGTTTTTTGCACATTCAAGAAATTCACAAAAATACCTTGTGCCGTCTCTGGTCTTAAATAAATGGTATTGGCATCTTCTGCAACGGAACCTAATTCTGTAGAGAACATCAAATTAAATTGACGGATTTCTGTCCAGTTACTTGTTCCACTCACACTACACTGTATTTTATTTGCTTGAATCAATGCACCTAAACCAGCAAAATCATCATTTGCAAGCAAGGTATCCATATCCGCTAATAATTGTGTAGCACGATCACGCAATGCAGCACCTCCGTCGGCGGCCTTTGTTGCTTCTTCATTTAATTTATCAGCATATGCTTCAATTAAATGGTCTACACGGTATCTTTTTTTACTGTCTTTATTGTCAATCAATGGGTCACTAAAACTATCCACGTGTCCACTTGCTTTCCAAGTAGTTGGATGCATGAAAATGGCAGCATCAACACCCACAATATTGTCGTTCATCTGCGTCA
>Ga0315906_10003342_pt1 | contig 21315 bp, 16 predicted proteins | sample LakEriMetagenome_4_FD_203526 | JGI IMG/M metagenome (GOLD analysis project Ga0315906, IMG submission 203526) | Freshwater fungal communities from buoy surface, Lake Erie, Ohio, United States - Buoy 2 MA122 | ecosystem: Environmental > Aquatic > Freshwater > Lake > Lake biofilm | place: USA...
TTACTTTGCCGCCCGCTGGAATCGTGATTGGGAATGTCGCATTCAAAATCGTAAAGCCTTGACCACCTGTCTTCAGTGTCAAATTCTTTACAACTGCTGATGAATTCTTATTCTTATTTACAAGATCAATTGATTTTGTGATAGTCTCATTTGGTTTGCATTTACCGAAGTCTGTGTCTTTGGCTTCAATGTCAACCGCAAAGGCTTTATACATCACTTCGATGATCGTATCATTACCTGCGCGGTCTACAAATACTACCCAAGCGCGTGCATCAATTGCAGGATCAATTACTTTGAGTGACCAATCTGTTTTGATAGTGGTGCCGGCTATAAATTCACGACCTTTATCATAATCAAATTCATAATTATAACTGGAATCCAAATCCATATAGATAAGGGCAAGATTTGAGCGAACATTCGGATCATCCGGCTTATCGGTTACCTCTGCATCACCACTGCCATTCTCACCAACAACGGAACCATCACAAAGGACTTTCCATTTTGGATCGGGTTTTACAGTATCTTTCTTCTCCAAATCACCCAATGCTACTGAGGTTGGGAAACCATAAGAGTCATAATCAGCAAATCCATAAGCATAAGCAGCAAATGGAGCACCGGCACGAATACGGAATACACCATCTCCATTCATTTGGAGACGCTTCATTGAGTAAGTTTTTCCGCGAATTGGAATTGCAAATTTGAATCCGGGGCTAGGTCCGAATTGTACACTTACTTTTTTCCAATCAAATTTTCCATTTACAACTTTTGCGAATTCGAGATCATCAGGAATTGCTCCATCAGGAGTATTCTCATACACAAGATTTACGAATTGACGCGTAAATGGAAGTGAGCCGCCTCTCGCATTCGGTGTGGCAAACACAATTTCTTTTTGATATTGCTCAAGCGGAGTGAGCACCATCTGGAATGGATCGCTCACAACATTATCATCTGTTTGACCCGGATTATAGAGCATCACATAGATGGGCTTATCAGCAGAAATGACTTTGCAAGGTGTACCACCTTGATTCACTAGATCATTCAAATTACCATCGAATGCACGGCGCTCGATAAATGCATCACCTTCGCCGCGTGAATTGAGTGTGAGGCGCATCCAATCTCCACCATCACGATATACCTTTGTGTCTTTCTCTTTGGCAAATACGCGAATAACGGGGGCTTTTTGGCGGCCAACAATCGGGGTCACATGATATTCTTTACCCCAAGTGAATGTGGGTAATTCCATTTCATTCATAACATCACATGCATAAACGCCGGATGGAACATTCGCACATTGATTACCGGAGACGACACCAATTGGTTTATTTGATTTTACCAATGAACCCGAAATATCCTGAGCATCACCTGCATCGGCAAAACAAACAACATCACCCTTATTCATGCTAAATGTTGCTTTTTGACCTTTCTTTAATCCACCTGTTGTTCTAGAACCGGTTGTGCCACCCATGGTGAATGTCACTTCGGTATCATCATAAGCAGCTATAACATTTGATACTGATGGCAAATCATAAGTTGAACCAGCTGCAGTATATTGAGGATATGCAGCAATAACATATTCAGTACCAAATGCATTGACAGGAATAGCCAAGAATCCATCAGAAGTATACTGATATCTGGCCACACCATAAACCACAATCGGGGCTCTTGCTTTGATTTGAAGAGCAGACTGTTGATACACTTGCTCCGGTGGGGCCATTGCATTGATTGGCTTTGAGTAGGGCAAGCCATCACCAGGACTAATACGGAATTCAATCACATCATTTGGTACGGTGACTTTTGTAAGTTTTACGCCTTTTCCGGGGATCGAAATTGTTACTTCCTGTCTAACACCGGAAGCGACAAAAATTCGGAGCGAGTTATCACCGCCCGCCACTTCTTCATAAACAGGAGGAAATGACACATAAAACTCATTTCCGGCATTGGATCCCGCAAGCAATGATGGTAGCTTCTTTTTATCGATGCCACCTGCCTGGGAAGTTGTAATCACTGAGAACATCAGTAATACAAGGAGAAGCAATCTTTTCATAGGATATATTTGATAGTGAAAAAATGAAATTTTCGTTTGGGTCGGTAAAAATATCAAGAAATCCTCAATTGGCAAATCTTAATTTATTCACAATGACTATCAAAAAGGAATAATGTAACAGTCAAATTTGTCAGTTAATTGTATAATGTTGCCTTAAACACAAAAAAAAACCCGAATGCCTCTAGGCAATCGGGTTTCAAAATTAATTGGCTGGAACAAAATCAGGGTCTTGTATCCCAGAACAATTTATTGGCTGTTGTTACTCCAGATGGAGTATTTGGATTATACAAACGCTCGCTGATTGGATACATGAATCTACGAGGTGTTGATCCAACAGCATTTGCAGGAGCTGTCAATGAAGGTATGCCTGTTCTTCTCCAGTCTGAGAAAGCTTCGGGTTGAGTGTACATTGCAATGTACTTCTGTTCCATGACATGTTGTAGCGTCAAAGCTCCAGATGGCATTATCTCTGCTTTCCCAAGATAGGTTGTTACTTCAGGATCACTTACACCAGCCATTTTCATGGATGCCTTTACAGCATTGGTGTACGATTGCTTTGCCTCTGCATCTTCGCTTTGACCAACTTTAATTTCAGCTCTGATGAACATCATTTCCGCATAAGTAACCATTGGAACAGGTGAACTTGAGCTAGCGAAAAGTGGGCCTGGTGTACAATCATCTGTAAACTTACCATCTTTATCTGCTGTGATGTAAGCATCTCTTCTTGGATCTTCAAATCCATTCATGAGTTCAACCAATTTGATACCTACAGTCATATAGCCACTTCTTTGTGACATAAACTGGGAAAGAGGATTCTCACCGGTTGGATCTTCAGCAAATGTCACCATCGCATCATCTGCATTGTCGCCGATTGCATTTGCAATTGCTGTCAATGCAGCAGGACCATTTCCGAGTCTCCAATGATAGCGAGCTTTCAAGGCATGGGCTGCTTTGATCCATTTCGCCATATTACCGCCATAAATAACATCTGAAGATGCATCAGGCTTTAATGTACTTGTAGCTGAACCACAATCTACGATAGCATCATCTAACATTTTTTGAATACCTGTGTAGATATCTTGCGCTTTGTCATATTTCGGCTTAAGATTGGAATTTCCACCCAAAGCTTCACTGAATGGTGCATCACCCCAGACATCGACAATCTGACCATATGTTGCAGCCATCAACACTCTTGCAATCCCACGATAATGAGGCGAATTACTTGCTGTTGCCTTGGTTTCAACGATTTTCATGCTATTCAAGGATGTCTGATAGAGTGTTTGCCATGGATTATCGGCATCAGATTCAGTTTGTTGATAACGATTGATCACTTCATATTGGCGATCGACACCTTGGAAATGTTGCATCCAAACGCCTGTAAATCTACTGAGATCACCTCCCACGACATATGCCATGGAAACTTGAGCTGATGGAAGTACAAGATTAATTGGAGCATCAACGGGATTATTGGGATCCACATTGATCGTATTGTCAACCCAAGAATCGCAGGCTGAAAAAGTCAGCGCTGAGAATCCTAGGATGATTGATAAAAGATATTTTTTCATAATTAATTACCTATCTAATTGGTTTGCTGTGAAAATGGTTGTTTAGAATCCGAGATTAAGACTGAACACATAACTCTTGGTATTCGGGAATTGGAAATAATCCATCCCTTGACCATTGCCATTTCCGATCAAACTTGTTTCAGGATCGATGCCTGTGTATGGTGTGCTAAGCCAAAGGTTTCTACCTGTGAAAGAGAAACCGATTCTGGAAAGCATTGAACCTTCAAGCATTGATGATGGCAAGTCATATGATACAGTCAATTCACGCAAACGAACATAACTTGCATCTTCAACAAATTCTTCGGATTGATTACCAAATCCACCGCCATTTCCTAGATACCAAGCCTGGCTTAATGGAACGGCTGTGTCATTCTTAACCCATGTACCATTCACTTGACGCACTCCTTCGAATACAGTCAGAGTTCCACGATTTTCTGTCTCTTTGGCAACACCATAATTAACCAAAGCACCTCTTGTACCATTCCACATAACACCACCTGATTTGATATCAAGCAATGCTGAAACTGTTACACCTTGATAACCCAAAGTGAGTCTTGTACCTGCAATCCAATCAGGATTGATATTACCAAGCTCGCCTTCTTCACTGCTCACAACAGGATAACCATTCGCTCCGATGACACGATTTCCTTGTTCATCTCTTTCCCATTTTCCACCAAAGATGGTACCATATGGCTTACCTGCAACTGCACGAATTTGTGAACCTGTGAAACCATTGATATAGATATTCTCAACGCCTTCAGCAAGTGAAACTACTTCACTAACATTCTTTGACCAGTTAACATTGAGATCCGCTGTGAATCCATCCATATCGAAGAGACGACCACCAAGCTGAACTTCAATACCAGAATTTTTGATGCTACCTGCATTCATCAATTTGCTTGTATATCCACTTGATGCTGCAACAGGAACTGCAAAAATTTGATCTGTTGAAGTATTGTCATAGTAATTCACATCAAATGTGATGGAATTATTGAACAATCTACCTTCCAAACCGATTTCGATTTCTGATTTCATTTCAGGTTTCAAATCTGCTGCACCAAGAGAACTTGACATTTGGAAACCTGCATTGCCATTGAATGGGAATGTGATACCATTTGTCCAACCATCAGCAAAACCTGCCTTAGTGAAAAGTGTTTGTGTTGCATAGATTGGAGCATCTTTACCAACCAAAGCATAGGAAGCGCGAAGTTTTAAGAAATTGATTTCTTCGCTTGGTCCCATGAGTTCTGAAAGAACAAGACCAACACTTCCTGATCCGAACATGAATGAGTTATTCGCCTCAGGCAATGTGGTTGACCATTCATTTCTCAATGTTGCATTCAAATACAAATAATTCTTGTACTCCAATCTAGCATCTGCATAGAGTGCGGATGTGCGCTTTGAAACTAGTGATTGACCCGGATTCAAAGTACGCGCATTGGACATGTTATAGAAACCAGGAATCACGAGATCATCACCGGTAGCATATAGATTTTCCAAATTTTTGGAATACATATTCTGTCCAAGCAACAAACTTCCTTTCAAATCTTGATCGAAATCTTTACGCAATGTCACGATAAGATCACTTGTAAGATCACTATTGAAATATTGATCTTCTATGATACGACCCGCCACATAAGAATTGGAATTCACTGCATAAATTTGCTTTCTACGATCCGAATAGAAATCCTGACCAACGCGATACATTACGCTGATCCAATCTGCAGGATTATAATCTGCTTGTGCATAAGCTACAACACGATTGACATCATCTGTGAATGGAGTATTGTTCACAACCCAATATGGATTGTCGAATCCAAAGATTCCGCGATATGTTCTTTGGTTTCCATCTGCAAACTGATAAGCTTCTGAATTTTCTGCACCATCTACACCATTTGCATTATCAAATGTGATTGGTGTACGAAGAAGACCCAACATTACACCTGAGATATTTGAACCTTGCTGAATTCTTGTTCCACCAGATTTGGTATAATTCACAGAACCTGACACTTTCAATTCAGTTGAAAATGCATGATCACCTGACAAACGAAGTGTTGTTCTCTCGAATGTGTTCTTTGGTGTCACACCTGACTGATTCATGTTGGAAAGTGAAAGGTAGAAATTAGAGGAAGTATTTCCACCGGAAAGTGAAAATGCATTTGTCGTTGTGTAACCTGTGCGGAAGAAATCTCCAAGATTGTCATATGGAGTAACTTGCTTTCCGGTTGCAGCAGCAGGATTGCTTTGACCAACGATTCGACCATTCTTGTCCCAAATATAGGTTGGATCAGCAACCCATCTCAATGTGTCTAATGCGGCACCCCAAGAGCGTGGCTTCTGATTCGCTGGTGTAGCAATTGGAGAACCAATTTGACCATTCAAACCTTGACCAAATTTTGTTTGATGTTCAGGCAATTTGTTTACTTGATCAATACCAAGGGATGTTGAAAAGGTTGCACTCATTCTACCAACTGTTGAGCTTGACAAGCCTTTCTTTGTTGTGATGATGATCGCACCAGATGCAGCACGAATACCATAAAGGGATGTAGCGGCAGCACCTTTCAACACATTCACTGATTCAATATCATCAGGGTTAATGTCAACCGCACGATTTGAATAAGCAACTCCAGCAAGTCCACTCTCTGTGTTCAATTGAGAATTATCGATAGGAATACCATCAATTACAAATAATGGTTGATTGTCACCTGTGATTGAAGATGCACCTCTGATTCGGATATAAGAAGAACCGCCTGCCGCACCTGTTGCATTTGTTACTTGAACACCTGCAATCTTACCGGCCAATCCGCCAACGATATTTGCTTCTCTTGATTGAGTCAAAGCATTTCCATCAACTTGTTGCGTAGCATAAGTCAAGGAACGCTTTTGTTGCTCAATACCAATTGCGGTTACAACCACATCTTCACTTCGTGTGGCATCATCTTGTAATGTCACATCAATATTTTCCGAACTGCCCAAAGCAACTTCTTTGGTTTTCATGCCTACCATTTTAAATACAAGTGTTTTCCCATTGGGAGGAACAGTCACCTTGTACTTTCCGTCAGCTTTGGCAAAAGCACCGGATGTGGTACCTTTTACTAAAATTGTGGCACCGGGCAAGGGACCACCCTTGGAATTTGTCACTTTACCCGAAACCACCCTCTCCTGAGCAAATGCAAACTGAACAGTTAGCATCAAACAAAGAATGAGAGAAGAGTAAAACAATCTTTTCATACTTACTCCATGAGTAATGATGAGGAAAAAAGAAGATGGGATTTAGCTAGTAATACTGTAGTTCCGTGAGATTAGAGCAACAATAGGCAAGCACAAGACTTGTACAAACAAGACCATATTCATCCCGAATTGTGTCAAAGAATCGAAACCCCTCGTTCGATGCTCATTTGTTGTGTGGCCGGACCTTCTTCCGGATGTGATTACATAATATGAATTGCTGTTGTTTCACATTATGATTTGGTGATGTTGTCAAATTACTAAAAAAAACAAGATTTGCAACCCCTTAAATTTCCCCATGAAAAACACTTAAAATACAATCATCAAACCAATCGAATATGGCTGAATCAATGGAAGGATTGTCATATTTGCCTTTTCAACCGAATCAGTTTCTTTGTCTGAATCATGAACCCATTGAACTGCATAATATCCGATTGCTGCTCCCAATACTGTATCGGAAAGCCAATGTCTGTCATTATGCATGCGTGCATAAACAGTTCCTGTTGCCAAGCCATACAATAGAACATCAGCCCACCATCTATCTATGACTTTGCTGAGTGATGCGCTCATGACAAAAGACACCGTTGTATGACCTGATGGGAAGGACAATCGAGCATCATCTATGGTAAAAGGAGAGAATTGACTGCTTCCTTGATTCGTGAATGGCCTACTTCTACCAATCATGGACTTGAAAACTGTTGTGATTCCTCCGGCCACCAACAATGAAGCACATGTTTTTCTTGCGAATACTCGCATGGATTCATCCTTTAAGACAAGTCCCATTCCATAAGTGACAAATGTTCCCAAGGCAGGATACAAAAGGTTACCATATTCATTTGCAAAAGAAATGGCAGGTCCATCGACTGCTCCCCTATTTCTTAATGCAGTTTTTCTCATGTCCTCATCATAAGGCATGAGTGAAATGGATGTCCCTAATACAATCCCAGCTGTCAATAACGATGAATTTGATGCTGAAATGATCTCATTACCCACATTAGACAAGTCATCCAAACCCTTTTGAATATCACTGACCAGGATGGAATCAACTCTTTCGGATTCGAAGGAATGCAAAGTGAATACTGAGGTAAATACACTCAATATGAATGTGAAGATGCTGAGTGATCTGAATATTCTCATGTGCAAAGAGCATGAAGTTCTTTTAGAATATTCTCTGCATGAACGGAATTCACTAAAGCGGTTAATGTATTCTTCTGGATTCCACTGAATATTATCGGTGATTCTTCATTTTCATGGATAATCTCATGAAATTTTGTGAAGACTTTCTTTGAATTGAAGTTCCTGAAATTTGGTCCAATGGCACTTATCAAAGCATATTCACCAATTTCAGCATTATTATCTTCTTCCAAATGCTTGACATACTCTTCGATTTTACTTATCGAAACATCATAAATCAATCCAATGGATGAATCTATCATAACGGAAATCATGGGCTTCAATCCTGACAATTGCTCCAATTCTTTAATCAATTCACTCATTGAATGTTCATTCGAAACTTGCGATGCTCGAACTTGAACAAATGAAACGGGCTTTCTTGCAATCACTGATCTCATCCCACTTGCTGCTTCATCACCCATGCGAGTTATTGTTGTCCCTCTATCAGATGCTTTGAATGTATTACGCACATGTACCGGGATGTCTTTCTGCAAGGCAGGAAGTATCGTTTCGGGATGTAATACTTTTGCTCCAAAAAAAGACAGCATGCGAGCTTCATCAAAACTCATACTTTCTATATATCGCGCATTTGGAATCACTCTCGGATCAGCACTTGCAATCCCACTCACATCTGTCCATATGATGATTTCATCAGCTTCCAGGACTGCACCAAAAATCGCCGCTGAATAATCTGAACCGCCTCGACCCAATGTGGTCGTGCGATTATCATCATTAGAACCAATAAAACCTTGTGTGACAACTATATCACATTGCTCGAACAATGGCTTCAGAAGCTGATTGGAAAGCAATGAGGTTTGCTCCATATGTACTTGAGTTCCGGAATGCAAGTCAAAGGTCTTCATCGATTTGCGTGCATCAAACCACTGAACATTGAGATGACTTCCCAATAATCCGGTCAATATTATCGTAGAAAACAATTCGCCGCATGAAGCAATCGCATCTTGCGATCGATTCGTGCATTCACCCAGCAATGCAATGCCTTCACAATAAGACAGTAAATGAGCGCCTATTTCCTCAATTTGCAGTACGGTGCTTCGCTCCAATCCCAATTCATTACAAATATCAATATGCCTTTTGATGATTTCTTGAATTCTGCGGATTCGATCTTCGTCATTCAAATAGACTGAATAGGATGCAATTGACAATAGTTCACTCGTTATGCCTGAACATGCGGATGAAACCATCAGAATTTTATGACCGGAAAATTCTTGGGCGATTGACAATACATTTCTCATTGCAAAGGCATCTTGGACGGATGTCCCTCCGAATTTCATCACTATCATTGATTATTCTCCAGAAGATCACTCAATTGATATGCTCCATGCTCGGACTCTATGATGACAATTGCCATGGCAACAGTATCTGTATGCGAGATTGACACATGAATCGTATATGCTCCCCATTTTTCGAGCATTGATCCTGATAATACAATCACAGGTTTCCCGCCCTTTTCATTCACGACTCCGATATCTTTGAATGCAAAACCCTTTGCGATACCTGTTCCAATTGCTTTGCTGAAAGCTTCTTTTACGGCAAAACGAGCGGCATAATGAGCCATTTTTCCATGAACATAACCATCGCAATATGCCTGCTCCACAGGAGTGAAGATCCTTCTTGCGAATGCTTCTCCATATTCATTCATCGCAGATTCAATTCTTGCGATGTCAACGATATCCGTACCAATTCCAAGTATCATGCATTATGCCTCATAATGTGCAAATCTACGAAATGCAGAGGAAGTCTTTGAGAAGGGAAAAATCAAAAGGAATCACTAAGTTGAATCAAATCGATGGAGTGATGCAATGATCCCGAATATGCAATCTTATTTCAATTCCGAATTGTTCAGCGATGCGAAACATGCTGATTTTCTCACACAACTCAATATAGCATGCGGAGTTCCAATCGAATTCCGAGTGGCTGAGATGCCCATTTTCATTGGGAAAGACTTGCAATTCAAACTTGAGCAATCAGCTATTGACATCATAAAAGCCTGCATTGATCCCAAACATCTTGCCATTGCAAAGGCAGCAATACCGGATGCATTCAATGTGCCAAATCAATCCAAAAAACCATTGTTCAGCGTTATTGATTTTGCAATCACACATGACAATAATGGCGAATTTCAACCAAAAGTGGTTGAATTACAGGGTTTTCCTTCTCTATTTGGTTATCAATTGCGTTTTATTGAGTGTATTTGTAAAGAATATGGTCTAGAGCAATATTCGGGTTTTCCCGGACTCATAAATACGGAATCATATATAACAATCCTCCGAGAATCACTTATTGGGAGCCATGATCCCGATGAAACATGTCTTTTGGAATATAGACCCGATCAACAAAAAACCAGACCGGATTTCTCCGTGATTGAACAATTAACCGGTATGAAAACCACAGATATCGAATCAGTAAAAAAAGAAGATAATGCTCTCTATCACAAAAGAAATGGTAAATGGGTTCGTATTCGCAGAATCTTCAATAGAGCAATTGCAGATGAATTAGTCGAAAAATCCGCAAAAGTGCCATTTGACTGGCGGGATAATTTGAATATTGAATGGGCGGGTCATCCCAATTGGTATTTTCTGATAAGCAAACAATCTTTGCCTCTCATCAAGCATGATGCCATTCCCAAATCCATATTTCTCTCAGATCTCCAAGATATTCCACAATCATTGGAACCTTTCGTATTAAAGCCTCTGTTTGCATTTGCTGGGAAAGGAGTAATAATGGATCCCAAGCCCTCAGACATTGAATCAATACCAATGGATGAGCGCTCAGGCTACATACTTCAAGAGAAAATCAAATATGCAGATTGCGTGGAAACTCCTTACGGAGCGAATAAGGTGGAAATACGCATAATGTTGATTTGGCCGGAACATGAAGAATCTCCCATTCCCGTGATGTCACTCGCTAGGACAGGTCGAGGTCCAATGATGGGCGTTCGATACAATAATATGCCCTGGACGGGGTCATCAGGCTGCCTATTCGGTTGAGAATATGAGAGAGGATACACTTCTTTCATGATGATTCGTGAACCAAATTCGGACCCAAGCCATGAATGACTTGACAATTATATCCGGTGAGCGCTTTGTGGAAGGGAAAAAGTTCGATAACTTTGGCTTATATCCTTCGGCAACAACAGAAGCACCTATGAATACAATTGCCGCCAAGCAATCGGACTTTGAACGCGAAGCACTTCCTCACATGAATGCTCTTTACAGCTTTGCTGTGAGATTATGCAGAAATCGAGAGGATGCCCATGATCTTGTACAAGAAACCTTCATGAAAGGTTTTCGCTTCTTCGATAAATTCGAAAGAGGAACCAATTGCAAGGCATGGTTATTCAGGATTTTGAAGAATACCTATATAAATCAATATAGGAAGGACAAGAGAGAACCCGATATCGTGGAATATGATGTGATCGAAGAATTTTACGATCTCATTAAAAGCGATTCCTCGGATTCAACGGACTTACAAAAAAAGATTTTTGACAATCTACTTGATGACGAAGTATCAACAGCATTGGAATCACTTCCCGAAACATTCAGAACTGCAATAATTCTCTGCGATTTGGAAGGTATGACCTATGAGGAAATCGCAGAAATCATTGAATGTCCCATCGGAACGGTTCGCTCCCGATTACATCGCGCTCGTAAAATGCTTGCCTCACAATTGCTTGTGTATGCTAAGCAAAGAGGTTATGACACCAAAGATTTTGAATAAAACAGTATTATTATCCATTAATTATTGACGACTCGTGAATAAATCATCCAAAGATCTCGAAGAGTATCTTGCAGCGATGGCCGATGGTGAGTATATCGATCCCAAGGTCAAGCAAGAACTAGAGAGCCGTCTTGAGTCAGATCCCGAGTTATCCGTAGCACTTCACATTCAAACGGCAATGAAAAACATGCTTCACCATAAAAATGAAGCATTGCACATACAAGCACCTGTCGACCTCAGATTATCCATTTTGAATGGTATCAGAGTTCAACAAACACAAGTTTCTCAGCAGACAAAGAGTGGTTCATTCTTTGAGTCATTCTGGAATGCATTGGATCCGATAGTTTCCGTGCTTTCTCCAAAATTTGCAATCCCAGCTGTATTCGCCATTTTCATGGCGGGCTATGTGTACATGTCCGAACAAGTACAGTCAGAATCAGTGGTTTCGCCAAATCCTTCGATGTTGAAAGTTGTACATGCAGGGACAAATAATATTTGTTCTCAAGCATACACTTCTTTTCATGCATATGAAAATGGCGACCTCAAACCGCAGATGTTGACTTCAAACCAAGAAGAATTATCAAGCTTTTTTGCTGAAAATGGCGTAAAGTACACTGTTCATTATCCAAAAATTGACGCCGAACTCATCGGCGGTGTTGTTTCACAAGAGAAAGGCACTAAATTTGCTCACTTCATTTACAAAGTTGGCGAAAACATTATTTATGCCTACGAAGTACCGCAGGGCTTGGTAGATAATCAAACCCTCAGCGTCAATCCCAGAGCAATGGAAATTGTTAATAAAGCCGACTGGTACTGGGAACAAGAAAACGGTGCTTCAAATACAATGGTTTTGTGGAGATTGGGACCAAATCTATGCGTGATGGTTTCCGATCTTCGTACGGAACAATTGTCGGCTCTCTTACATGTAAAGGAAACATAATGAATCATTTGCGTGGCATATTGCATGCCTTTTTAGCATTGATCTGTCTGACAAGTACAGATATTATTGCCCAGACTCCGACTTCGGGTAGGGTATATTCTGTTGAATCAGTCACAAAATCCGGCGCGGGGAAAGCAGCGGATCTCACCTGGAAGGATGGAACAAAACAAGTAAATCTCCTGCAATTCGGTGCAGGTAAAGTTATGTTCCTGAATTTCTGGGCAACATGGTGTCCGCCTTGCAGAAAGGAAATCCCTGATATCATAGAATTATCGAAAGAATTCACCGAAGATGAATTGCTCGTTATCGGTGTTTCTATGGACAGAGATGATCAAGCATTCAATACCGTCAGCAAATTCGTTCGCTTAAAGAATATTCCTTACCCAATCATTATCGGCAATGACAAAGTTGCTGAAGCTTATGATGGAATAGGAGCAATCCCAACAACCTTCATCATAAATGCGGACGGCACTGTCAATGAAAAAATCATTGGCGCCAGAAGCAAAGAAGACTTTAAGAATGCAATACTAAGAGCCCTGAAGAAAAAGTAATTGAAGTCCCGCTTGCGGGACTTTTTTTTATGTATTTGCTCTTTTATAGAGATATTCCTTTAGCGCAATTTCATAAGGCTGATTTGTGTCAACCTGAAGATATTCCACTCCCCTTGCCCGACATTCATGCTTGAGTTCAGACATAAATCGCGCAAATCCATCCGCATATGCTTTTTTGATATGATATGGTTGCGTAATCAACTCTTCTCCCGTTTCAATGTCACGGAAATTTGCATCCAATCCAAATGAAAAATCCTTTTCTCTTGGATCCAACACCTGAATTGCCAACACTTCATGTCCATCATGTCTGAAATGCTTCATCGCTTGAATGATTGATGACATCTCATCAAAAAAATCACTGATGATGATCACCATTCCTCTTCTCGGCAATTGCTCCACCAATTCATGCAAGGCCTTTGCAGTACCTGTAATATTTGATGGAACCGCAGATCCTAAAACTCGGAGCATTTCTCCTAGGTATGAGGTTTTCTTTTTTGCGGGAAGATAAGAAACAATGGAATCATTGTATAAAGCCAAACCTGCCGCATCATGTTGTTTCATCATGAGATACACAAAAGCGGCTCCAAGACAAGCAGCATAATCAAACTTTGTCACATTTCCTTTCGAAGCATAACCCATGGATGCACTTGTATCAATGATCACGGTACATCGAAGATTGGTTTCTTCCTCGAATTGCTTGATGTAAAATCGATTTGTCTTCCCGAGAATTTTCCAATCCAAATAACGCAAATCATCACCGGGATGATATTGTCTATGCTCGGCAAATTCAACACTAAAGCCATGATATGGAGATTTATGCATTCCCGACATGAATCCTTCGACAATCAATCGCGCCTTGACTTCAATTGAACCCAATTGCGCAACTGCCTGCGGAGAAAGATATTTATGCGATCCAATCATTTGCTGTTTCCATAAGCTTTCAAACCAAGTGCCAATCGCTCTATTCCTTTTCTCAATGTTTCTTCACTCGCGGCAAATGAAATGCGCAAGGCACCCGGACATCCAAATGCATCACCGGGAACAAGTGCCAAATGATGATGCTCAAGCAAATAAGAACAAAAGTCCACATCATCCGTAATTTCATCAAAAGAAATAAATACATAAAATGCACCATCTGGATTATGGAATTTCAATCCGGGAATCTCAGACAGCATAGCACAAGTCAATTCCTTTCTTTGTGCAAAAGAAATTCTCATTCGTTCTATATCCGCATTCCCCTCTTTCAATGCAGCAAGTGATGCCTTTTGAGCAATTGAATTCGGATGCGAAGTGCTTTGACCTTGTACTTTCGAAACCTCTTTGAAAACATGATCCGGAGCATGCATATATCCAATTCTCCAGCCGGTCATTGCATATGCTTTGGACATTCCATTCACAGTAATCACTTTTGAAGACAATTCCGGGATTGAAGCAGGAGAAAAATGCTTGATATCACTATATGTAAGCTTCTCATAAATCTCATCGCTGAGCAAATAACAATCCGATTCTGCAATAATCTCAGCAAATTCCCTAATCTCATTCTCAGTATACATCATTCCCGTGGGATTTGAAGGACTATTCAAAATCACACATTTGGTTTTTGGCGTGATTGCACTCTTTAATTGATTTGGTGTGACTTTATACTGATTATCATAATCTCCGGAAATGACAATTGGCTCTGCACCACAAATCACCACCATTGCAGGATAACTCACCCAATACGGTGCAAGGATAATCACTTCATCCCCTTCATTGCAAAGTGCCATCAATGTATTGTAAATACATTGTTTTGCACCACCGGACACAATCACATTAGATGCTTTTGCATGCGATATTCCATTTTCTTCACGGAACTTCTTTGCGATTTCCTCACGCAATTCAGCAATTCCATTGGAGTCGGTATAATGAGTGAAATTGTCATTCAATGCTCGAATGGCGGCATCTTTCGCACATTGCGGGGTATCGAAATCAGGCTCCCCAACTGATAATGAAACAACATCAATTCCCTCAGCCTTCATTCTTTTGGCTGTATTGGAAATAGCGAGTGTCTGAGCTTCAAGAGCTGATTCAACACGGATTGATACATCCAAACTCACTGATTCACCCGGAATATTATACAACAAGTGGCGATATGTATGAAATGAAGGATGGAAGCCTTCACTTTGAACATGGACAAATTAACATCTTGGCATGACCTGACAATTCCCAATGAATAAAGAAATACTCTCATCATTCATGCATGGAAAATTTCTAAATTGAGCGCTCTGTTTCCCGGAATTCAAATCGAGACTTATCATGCAGATTGATGGTTCATTATCCGTTTCTGAAATCACATTGCAAATTCGCACCTTGCTCGAACAAGGTATAGGCTCGGTGATTGTGGTTGGAGAGATTTCCAATTACAAACATCATAGTTCGGGTCATCGCTATTTTTCACTCAAAGATGAATATGCTCAAATGAGTGCCGTGATGTGGAAAGGCAAACCACTGCAATTCCCTCTGACCGACGGCATGAAAGTGATAGCAAAAGGAAATATCACATTATATCCACCGCAAGGTCGATATCAATTGGATTGTCAGAGCATTCTTCCACTTGGAACCGGTGATTTATATCTCGCATTTGAGGAATTAAAAAAGAAATTATCTTCAATGGGACTCTTCGACCATTCCAGGAAGAAAGACATCCCTGCATTTCCACTCAAAATTGGTATTGCAACTTCTCAAACTGGCGCTGCTGTTCAAGACATGCTTTCAACTTTGCAAAGAAGAAATCCTCTCGCCGAAGTGATACTAAGGCCTACAATTGTTCAGGGCGATCAAGCTCCAAAAGACATTGTAATGGCAATTCGCGAACTTGAAGCAACTGAATGCGAAGTCATCATCATTGCCAGAGGTGGTGGTTCGATAGAAGATTTATGGGCATTCAATGATGAAGAAGTTGCATATGCAATTGCAGACTGCACAATTCCAATAGTTTCGGGTGTGGGTCATGAAACCGACATCACTATTGCTGATTTCGTGGCTGATAGAAGAGCCGCAACCCCAACGGCAGCAGCCGAATTGGTCAGCTCAATTACGATCAATGATTTACATGCCCATTTAGAAGCTAGTGGTGACTCACTTCGTCGTGGAATGCAATTACACTTTTCCCGATTGAAAGAAACAATGTCTCGCCTGAAAGAACATTCCGGATTTCGAAGACTATCCGAACATATTCGCAATGCTTCTCAAAGAAATGATGAATTATCATCAAGAATGTCTGTATCTATGGTGAGAAATATCCAACAAAGCCATAATACAATCAAATCTCTTGAATTACAATGTTTGGCCTTACACCCCTATTCCCCTTTAAAAAAGGGATTTGCGCTATTGAAAAGAGGGGAAACAATCCTGAATTCAAGTGAAGAATTGACTCATGGCGAAGAATTGACATTGATACGAGAAAGGGATCAATATTCCATCAAAATTGATTGAAATGCAGAACAAATCAATCAATTCCAATTTTTTACTGACTTTTTCTTTGTCAGAAATCTGAAAAGACCCTATCTTTGCGTTCTGTTTCGTTTATTTGAAACTAACTGGGGCGTCGCCAAGTGGTAAGGCAGCGGTTTTTGGAGCCGCCATTCGTAGGTTCGAATCCTTCCGCCCCAGCACTGTTTAAAAAGCCACGATCCTGCTGGTTCGTGGCTTTTTCCAACAAATTCATTCTAGGCGCTTGCGTCCGGCTTTTTGTCATTAATTGTTATCGGCACTAAAGCATGTCTGATCTGGTGATTGTTTCCGGCAGATCCAATGAAACCCTGGCGGAGAATATAGCCCGCTCATTGGGAAGAAATTTGTCGCCCGTCGTGATCAGAAATTTCAGCGATGGCGAGATTTGGATGAAATACGAAGAGAATATTCGAGGAAAGGATCTCTTCATCGTTCAATCAACAAATGCTCCCGCAGAAAATTTTCTCGAATTGTTGATTATGATTGATGCTGCAAAGAGAGCTTCGGCAAAGCGCATCACGGCAGTCATTCCTTACTTTGCTTATGCAAGGCAGGATAGAAAAGATCAGCCGAGAGTATCAATCACAGCAAAGTTGGTTGCGAATTTATTGACGGAAGCAGGTGCTGATCGTGTTATAACGATGGACTTGCACACACCACAGATTCAGGGATTTTTCGATATACCGATGGATCATTTATATGGATCTACGGTGCTTGTCAAGAAGCTCTTTGAATTGCGTTCAGAAAATTTGGCCATTGCATCACCTGATGTTGGCGGAATAAAAACAGCAAGAACTTATGCCAAAGTATTGAATGCTGATCTTGTTGTTGTAGACAAACGCAGACCTAGCCACAATGTGGCTGAAGTCATGAACATCATCGGAGAGGTTTCCGGAAAAGACATCATCGTCATTGACGATTTGATTGATACAGGAACCACATTCGTAAAATGTTCTGAAGCACTGCTCAATGCAGGAGCAAAAAGCATCACCGGAGTTTGCACACATGCAGTGTTTTCCGGCTCTGCGATTGAGAAAATCAATCAAAGTGATGCGATCAAGACAGTATATGTCACCGATACATTCCCCATGCACTGGGAATCTTCAAAAATCGTGACAGTTTCAGTTGCTGAGTTATTCGGCGAAGCGATTGAAAGAACACATAATAATGCATCGATTAGTTCATTGTTCGATATCATACGATAAAGATAAAGTTAGAATTCACCGGAGATAATCAAATGAGTGAAATTGCTCTCAAAGCACAAAAAAGAGGCACCGGTAAAAAGGCTGCCAAGGCAGTTCGAAATAGCGGATTGGTTACAGGTGTGTACTATCGCAATGGTTTCGAGCCAATTCCGATTGCAGTGCACCCTCTCAATATGCGCCCCATTGTGTATACAGCTGCAGCAAATATCATCAATCTAGAGATCGAAGGAGCAGATGCGCCTCTTTCTTGCATGTTGAAAGACATCACATTCGATCCTGTGACAGATGCCATCGTCCATTTCGACTTATTTGGCGTGTCAAATGACAATGTAGTTGACTTCAATGTTCCCGTCAAACTTGTTGGACAAAGTGCCGGTATCCGCGAGGGTGGTGTTCTTGAGCATATTCTTCACAAGCTCAATGTAACATGTCTTCCAAAGGATCTTCCTCAGCAACTTGATGTTGACATCACAGAATTGAAAATTGGTCAATCTCTTCATGTTCGCGATCTTTCCTTTCCAGGAATCAAGATCAATGTTGTTGGAGATGCAACCATCGTTGCCATTTCTGCACCAAGAAGAAAAGCAACTGATGAAGATAGAAAGTAATTTCAACAGTAGTCGAATAGAAGGTCGTCATTATATGACGACCTTTTTTTTATTCTTCTCGAACGAACCATGCTTTAACGATTAGCCCAGCATCATTCACTTGATATATTGCAGTGGCATGAGTGATTCTTCCCGGTGCCTGACCAATCACATGTTCCTCATCAATCGCGATATCACCGCATATAATTCGCTTGACCAAAGTACAATGCAAGTCCTTACATCTATTGAACATAGCCCCATAGATGGCTCGCATCTCAGTATGTCCTGAACAGAAAATTTCACCTGTCTTTAAATCCAACAATTCGATATCATCGGAATAGCATTGCAAGAATGATTCAATATCCCTTGCATTATATGCGGCAAGTTGTAGCGAAGCTGCTTGTTCAGCCAATGAAAACTTATTCATGTGTATGTTGTGTAACCAAGTATTGATTGAAGTGTTTCTACCAAGTTAAGCAGATTATCATCATCGCAAACTTGAAGATTTAATGAAGCACATTCTATTCATATTTGAGAAAGATTCAAAAGATGCGCAATTACCTGCATTGAATCCACATGAATGGAATATCTCTTCTGTATCTGAACGCGAGGTTCTTTCCTTGCTCCCCATTGAATATCCATTTGATTTGGTCATATGGATGACATCACATCTCAATATTGATTTTGTTTCTACCATCCAAACCAAACTCTTGGTTTCAAACATCATCATTTCAACATCTTCAAAGGAAGTTGATTCAAGGATTGAAATACTCAAATCCGGAACTATGGACATCATAGATACGGATATCTCGGAAGAAGAACTCATTCTTAGAATTGAATCAATTGCCAAGAGATTGCCACAACAATTTTCCCATAAAGAACTCATCCATATTGGGAACTATGCATTTGATTATGAAAGAAGAACCCTCAGCATCAATCACGAAGCTCGTTTGCTCACAACGAAAGAATCCGAACTTCTCAAGCTACTTGAAAAATCAAGGAATCAACCTGTTTTAAAACAAGATGCATTGAGAGAAGTTTGGGGAGATGATTCATATCACAATGGCCGTAGCATGGATGTATATATCGGCAAATTGAGAAAATATCTCCGTTCGGATGAAAATATCCAAATCCTGAATATCCATGGAATGGGGTATAAATTGTCTATTCTTGCTCGGAATTGACAATTATTCCACAAATGACTTTTCTCCTCCCCTTTTTGATAATTCCTGTCTGCAAATTCCGTAAGTTTGGGCATTCCTTGTCAACAATTCATACAAGGAATTGAACCTCTCGATATACATGTTTCACGGACAAAGAATTTCAGTCATGAAAACCAATGAAGAGATCAAAGATTCCCTCCAATCACAGGGTATAGTTCATCTGAATGAAGTGTTTTACAATCTTTCCAGAGCAGAATTATACGAACATGCAATCAGCAATTCAGAAGCAGAATTAACAGAGCATGGAGCATTGCTTGCGATCACGGTTCCCCATACGGGACGCAGTGCAAATGACAAGTTTTTGGTTGAAGAGCCAAGCAGCAGTGACAAAGTGTGGTGGGGAAAGGTTAATAAACCATTTCCTCAAGAAAAATTCAATGCATTGAAAGCACGCATGACCGCGTATTTACAAGGTTCCGATGTCTATGTCTTGGATTGCTTTGCAGGCGCTGATGACAAGTATTCATTGCCGGTTCGCGTGGTGAATCAATATGCATGGCATAATCTCTTTGCACAAAACATGTTCATTCAAGCAGAAGAATCTCAATTGAATTCTTTTGAGCCCGGCTTCACGATTCTCCACTGCCCCGATTTCAAAGCTGATCCTGCTATAGATGGCACAAGATCCGAGACCTTTATTTTGATGGATTTCGCTCAAAAATTGGTTTTGATTGGTGGCACCAATTATGCCGGTGAAATCAAAAAATCTATCTTTACAGCATTGAATTATCTCATGCCATTACAAGGTGTGATGAGTATGCACTGCTCAGCCAATATTGGCACAGATGGTGATACAGCACTGTTTTTTGGTCTTTCAGGAACAGGTAAAACAACACTTTCAACTGACCCTGAACGCGCATTGATCGGTGACGATGAGCATGGTTGGTCCAATGCAGGCACTTTCAATTATGAAGGCGGTTGCTATGCAAAAGTGATTAATCTTTCCAAAGAAGCAGAACCGATTATTTATGATATGACAAAAACATTCGGAACAATTCTCGAAAATGTTCCGATGGATTCCGATTCAAGAAAAGTAGATCTTTTCGATGATTCAATCACTGAAAATACTCGCGCATCATATCCACGTGCATTCATCGATAATATCGTTGCAGATAATAAAGGTGGTCATCCAAAGAACATCTTCTTCCTTACTTGCGATGCCTTCGGGGTGATGCCTCCGATTTCAAAACTCACACCCGAGCAGGCAATGTTTCATTTCCTATCAGGTTATACCGCAAAAGTTGCCGGTACAGAGCGTGGAGTAAAAGAACCAACCGCAACATTCAGCACATGCTTTGGTGCACCGTTCATGGTACATCATCCAAAAGTTTATGCAGAATTACTTCGTGACAAAATCAATGCTCATGGAGCTCAAGTCTGGCTTGTGAATACCGGTTGGAGCGGTGGAGAATATGGTGTGGGTCAACGCATGAAAATCGCATATACTCGCGCACTTCTCAGAGCTGCATTGAATGGCTCATTGAATGCTGTTGACTTTATAACTGAAGACTATTTTGGATTACATATTCCGACTGAATGTCCGGATGTACCAAAAGAAATTCTGAA
>Ga0315906_10003343_pt1 | contig 21305 bp, 21 predicted proteins | sample LakEriMetagenome_4_FD_203526 | JGI IMG/M metagenome (GOLD analysis project Ga0315906, IMG submission 203526) | Freshwater fungal communities from buoy surface, Lake Erie, Ohio, United States - Buoy 2 MA122 | ecosystem: Environmental > Aquatic > Freshwater > Lake > Lake biofilm | place: USA...
CCGAGCGCAAGACCGCGTCCGCGCGCCGCGCCTCGTTCGCGGATGGCCGCGGCGCGGGCATCGTCGATGGCGCGCCCTTCGGTCTCGAAGGCGATGTGCGCCTCTCGATCGCAGGCGCCGGCGACGGCGCCACGATGGTGATCGAGACCGCGGAAGGCGCGCGCTTCTCCTTCTCGCTCTCGCGCGTCGCGGCGGACGCGAAGCCCGCCGACGAGGCCACGAAGAAGGACGATGCGAAGGAAGGCAGCAAGGAAGAGAAGAAGGACGAGAAGAAGGACGCCGAGCGCGAGACCCTCTGGCAGAACGCGCTTCCCTTCCCCTTCGGCGAGTACGGCCGCACGACCCGCGCGCCGAGCGGCACCGTCCTCATCCGCAACGCGACGATCTGGACGCTCGGCCCGAAGGGCACGCTGAAGGACGCCGACATGCTCGTGCGCGACGGGAAGATCGTCGAGGTCGCCGACGAGATCGCAGCGCCCGAGGTCGAGTTCGTGATCGACGCACGCGGCATGCATGTCACGCCCGGACTGATCGACTGCCACAGCCACACCGGCATCTCGGGCGGCGTCAACGAAGGCTCGCAGTCGTCGACCGCGGAAGTCTGGATCGGCGACGTGATCGATCCGACCGACATCGACTGGTACCGCCAGCTCGCCGGCGGCCTCACCGCCGCGAACCAGCTGCATGGCAGCGCGAATCCGATCGGCGGCCGCAACTCGGTCGTCAAGATCCGCTGGGGCGAGGGCGCCGACGCGTTCCGCTTCGCCGAGGCTCCGGCCGGCATCAAGTTCGCGCTCGGCGAGAACGTGATCCGCTCGAAGTCGCGCTACCCGAACACGCGCATGGGCGTCGCGTCGTTCCTCGAGGACTCGTTCCTCGCCGCGCGCGAGTACCGCGCGCGTCACGAGGCCTTCCGCACGCGCGCCGAAGGCTCCGCGCCGCAGATGCCGCCGCGAAGCGACCTCGAGCTCGAGACGCTCGCCGAGATCCTCGAGGGCACGCGGCTCGTCCACTGCCACAGCTACCGGCAGGACGAGATCCTCATGCTCCTGCGTCTCGCCGAGCGCATGGGCTTCCGCGTCGCCACGCTGCAGCATGTCCTCGAGGGCTACAAGGTCGCGCCCGAGATCGCCGCGCACGGCGCCGGTCCGTCGAGCTTCAGCGACTGGTGGGCGTACAAGGTCGAGGTCATGGACGCGATTCCGTGGAACGGCGCGATCCTCCACAAGGCCGGCGCCGTCGTCAGCTTCAACAGCGATTCCGACGAGCTCGCGCGGCGCATGAACATGGAGGCGGCGAAGGCCGTGCGCTACGGGAATCTCGCGCCGGACGAGGCGCTCAAGCTCGTGACGCTCAATCCGGCGAAGCAGCTGAAGATCGACGCGTTCGTCGGCTCGCTGGAGCCCGGCAAGCACGCCGACTTCGTCCTCTGGAACGGCGAACCGCTCAGCGCGTTCACCCGCTGCGAGGAGACCTGGGTCGACGGCGTGCGCCGCTACTCGCGCGCCGAGGACGCGGCGCTGCATGCGGAGACGATCCGGAACCGCGGCGCGCTCATCGCGAAGGCGACGAGCGCGGGCGACGCCCCGCGCGGCGGCGGTCCGGGCGCCGGCGCCGCGGGTGGCGGCGACGGCATGCGCGGCGGTCGCCGCGGACGCACGCCGAGCCTGCTCGAGCGCATGCTCGAGGCGCGCGAGGACTACATCTGGCTGCAGATCGCGCGCGGACGCGATCCCTTCCCGACCAAGCAGGGCGAGTGCGGATGCGGCGTGATCGGCCCCGACGAGAACGCCGTGCCGGCCGAGATCGGCTCCTTCATGAACGCCAACTGACCGCGAGGAGAGAACCCATGCACACCACCATGAAGCACACCGCCTCGCTCGCCGCCTCGTTCCTCGCGATTTCCGTCGCCGCCGCGCAGAGCGACATCGTTCCCGCGAAGCCGCAGTCGCGCCCGGTCGCCGTCATCCACGCGGTCGTCCACACCGCGACCGCAGCCGAACCTGTCATCGAGGACGGACATGTCGTCTTCGACGGCGGCCGCATCGTCTCGATCGGCAAGGGCATGCCCGCGCTTCCCGAGGGCTGCGAGATCATCGATGCGCAGGGCATGCATCTTTCACCCGGATTCGTCGCGATGCCGAGCACCCTCGGCCTCGTCGAGACGCTGCAGGTCGAGGCGACCGACGACCGCTCCGAGTTCGGCGAGTTCCGGCCCGAAGCCGTGCCCGCGGTCGCGATCAACCCCGACAGCGACCTCCTCACCGTCTCGCGCGCGGCCGGCATCCTCATCTCGGTGAGCGTGCCGAACGGCGGACTCGTCGGCGGCACCGCCTCCGCGATCCGCCTCGACGGCTGGACGCCCGAGGACCTCGCCATCGACCGCTCGGTCGGCGTGGTGATGACCTGGCCGATGGTCGAGCCCGTGCGCGTGCTCTCCTCGCGTCGCTCGCCCGAGGACCAGAAGAAGCGTGCGAAGGAGGACCTCGAGAAGATCGGCCGCTTCTTCGACGAGATGAAGGCGATCCTCGCCGCGCGCGCCGCCGATCCGAGCGTCGCGCACGACGAGCGCGCCGAGGCGATGCGCGACGTGCTCGCCGGCAAGGATCCGGTGTTCGTGCAGGTCGGCAGCGCCGCGCAGATCGAGAGCGCCGTCGCGTGGACGAAGGCGCGCGGACTTCGGCTCGTGATCGTCGGCGGCGACGGCGTGCTTCCCGCGCTGCCGCTCCTGAAGGCCGAGAAGATCCCGGTCGTCGTGAACGGCGTGCACCGGCTTCCCGGAAACCGCCACGCGTCGACCGACGAGGCGTACGCGCTCCCGCGCATGCTCGCCGAGGCGGGAATCCTCTTCTCGATCGCGACCGCCGACGAGCCCGCCCACGAGCGCAACCTGCCGCACCACGCGGCGACCGCGGCCGCGTTCGGGCTCGACCGCGAGGCCGCGCTGCGCGCGATCACGGCGAACCCGTGCGAGATCGCAGGCATCTCCGCCCGCTACGGCTCGATCGAGCCGCTCAAGAGCGCGACCTTCATCCTGACGCGCGGCCATCCGCTCGAGATCACGAGCGACGTGGCGGCGGCGTGGATCGACGGCCGCACCATCGACCTCGACTCGCACCAGACGCAGATGAAGCGGAAGTACGAGGAGAAGCTCGAGCGCGCGAAGAAGTAGCGCTCACCAGCGGACGACGCCGCGGGTCTCGAGGGCCTCGCCCACGCGCGGCCGAATCGTGACGGTGACGCGGAGCTCGGTGCCGTCGCGCGGCGGCTTCGACCACGCCGGCGCGACGCGCAGCACGTACTGGCCGAGCACGTCGTCGTAATGGCGCGCCTCCTCGGCGCGCGTCGACATCGGGATGTCGTAGGCGGCGAAGGCGGGCTCGGCCCCATCGGCCTCGACGACGACCCGGATCTCGCCGGCGGCGCGGGCGGGCGCGCCGTCGGAGCCGAAGGCGTCGAGGCGAAGGTCGAGCGACTGCCGGGCGGCGCCGCGGCGGTTCGAGCGCGAGAGCTGGGTGAGCTCGATGCGCGCGGCACCGTGGTCGGCGAGCGGCTCGGGTGGCAAGATCTGCGCAGGACGCGGGAGCGGTCGCTGCGCCTCGACCGGCGTGACCTGCACGATTTCCGGCGGGGGTTCCGGCTTGATCTCGGCCGCGGACGGCGGATCGCGGCGTTCGGCGGTGACCGACGGCGCGACCGGCCGGTTCTGCGACGGGTCCTGCGGGGTGCTGACGCATCCGCTGAACGCGAGCATCGCGACCGACATCGGAAGCACGACCGTGGCAGAGGAGCGCCTGCACTGCATCGCCACAGGGTACGCCAACGGGAGCGACCTCCGCGGCACGCCGCGCTATCCTCGTCGCCATGCGCAAGACCCAAGCCAGCGCCAGGAGCCGGACAGCGGCCCTCGTCCTGATCGCGGCGATCGCCGCGGCCGCCTCCGGCCTCGCCGGGTGCGAGTCGGATCAGCCGACCTACAAGCCGGCCACGACCAAGACCCGCAGCACGAAGTCGCCGGCCAAATGGGACTCGAGCTCCGGCGCCGAACGCCCGCAGTCGCTTCCCCACCGCGCCTGAGCGGCGGATTCCCCCGATATACTCGCGACCCCATGATCGAGACGAATCCCCTCGAGCCCGGCACCCGCGTGCGCGTCACGCAGCAGCTGCCGCAGACCCACGCCGTCTGGACCACCTCGGTCGAGGGAACCGTCTGCCGCTACCGCCAGGCGAAGACGGGCTCGTGGTTCGCCCACGGCAAGGCCGACAGGCTCTGGCTCGACCGCCTCGAGGTCCGCAAGGACGACGGCGAGCTCGTGACGCTGAACCTCGACCGCTACAGCGTGATCGAAGCGATTGCGTGAGCGTGATTGAGCGCTCGCCGCTGCGGCGGCTCGCTCTGGTGCTACGGCCGCGGCAAGCCGCGGCCTCGGACGCTTGATTGAGCGCTCGAACGCGGCCTTCGCCGCGTCCTCGCTCTGGTGCGAGTTTGAGCGCTCGCCGCTGCGGCGGCTCGCTTTGGTGCTGCTGCGCGTACGAGCGCGGAGCGCAGCGAAGCGGCGAGCCGAGCGTTCGCGACTGCGTGGCGCGTTCCGTGTGGCATCACTTCCAGTGATGGCGGATCCGAACGCGCGCGGCGCGCGCGATGGAAGTCCGAAACGCGATCCTTGCTTTCGAAATCGCCACTACCTCCTGCTGCGCAGGAGGTAGTGCCACACGAACGATTGTTGACTCCGGCGTCGTCGGCTCAGGCTTCGCTGCGCTCCGCCTTCGTCAGCGCGACCGAAGCACCAAAGCTCGCCGCCGCAGCAGCGAGCGCTCAAACACGAGCGCGGAGCGCAGCGAAGCGGCGAGCCGAGCGTTCGCGACTGCGTGGCGCGTTTCGTGTGGCATCACTTCCAGTGATGGCGGATCCGAACGCGCGCGGCGCACGCGATGGAAGTCCGAAACGCCTTCCGCGCCGTCGAAATCACCACTACCTCCTGCTGCGCAGGAGGTAGTGCCACACGAGTTTGAGCGCTCGCCGCTGCGGCGGCTCGCTTTGGTGCTCGTTGTGCGCTCCGCCTTCGATACCGAGCGCTCGCCGCGTGACTGAGCGCTCGAACGCGGCCTTCGCCGCGGCATCGCGCCGAGATCGTTGGGTACTGCGACCCATTGCTCCCGGAATGGGCACCCGATGTTCCTGCGGAACATCGGCGCTGGCCGTGATCGTCACGGTCGCGCGTCGGACTTCTGCGTGGCCGCAGTGGAAGATTGATCCAACGTCACGACTGTTCGCCGCCGCCGATGGCGATGGTGTGGAAGTTCGGCCCGTCGACTCGGCTCGTCGCCGCCGCCGTAGGCGGCGGGTGCCCATTCCAAGAGCAATGGGTCGCCCAGTCGAACGATCTCGCGCGGGCCGCGGCGCGAAGCGCCGGCCCACCGCCCGCCCGCGCTACGGCCGGCGCAGTTCCGACTTGCCGATGGTGCACATCGTCATCGACCGCATCCACGGCTCGCCCATCGCGCCCGCGATCCAGCCGTTCAGCGCGTCGAGCGTCACCGCGTCGACCTCGGCGCTGAGCTCGGCGAGCGGCCGACACCGCCCGAGGCGATACCAGTCGCTCGCGAGCGAGGCCGCGCGCGACGCCGTGCTCTCGCCCGACATCACCAGCCGGCTCTTGATGCCGGTCACGGCGCGGCGGAACTCGTCCGCGTCCACCCCGTTTCGGAAGCGCACCAGTTCCGCATGGATCGTGTCGAGCGTCTCCTGCGCGCGCTCGGGCGTGCTGCCGGCGTAGAGGGCGACCATGCCGCGGTCGCGGCCGCCGGAATAGCCGGCGTTCACCGAATAGCACAGGCCGCGCTTCTCGCGCACTTCGGTGAAGAGTCGACTCGACGTCTCGCCGCCGAGGATCGAAGTCGCGATCCGGCAGAGCAGCGACTCGGGCTCGCCCTCGCTCGGTGCGTCGAGACCGATCGCGACATGCGTCTGGTTCGACTCGTCCTCCTCGTGCTCGACTCCGCGGATCGCGGCCGCAGCGACCTTCGGGTCGCGCGCGGTGCCGTGCCACCCCGCGAGGAGCTCGTCCATCGTCCGGGCGATCTCGTCGGCGTCGACCGCGCCGGCGACGGCGAGAATCGAACCGACCGGCCGCACGCGCGTGCTCCACTCGGCGCGAAGCGCGTCAATCGACGCACGCTCGAAGGCGGCGAGGTTGCCGAAGCCGCTGCGGTTGAAGGGCGGCGGCAGGTGGCGTTCGCGCAGCCGAAGCGCCACGCGGTGCTGGGGATCGTCCTGCAGCGACTCGAGCGACTGGATCGCGAGGCTGCGGACCGCGTCCATCGCATCGCCGGGAAGTCGCGGCCGGACCACGAGATCGGCGAAGAGCGGCAGCGCCTCGCCGATGCGGGAGCCGATCGTGGTCGCGGAGATCACGACATGGACCGACGCCGGCGCGACCGAACGCTGCACGCCCGCCCGGTCGAGCGCATCCGAGTAGGCCCGGCTGTCGCGCGTGCCGGCGCCGCGCTGGGCGAGCTCCGCGAGCATGGCCGACCAGCCGTCGCCCGCCTCGCCATCCGCGTCGGTGGCGTTTCCAGCGGGAAGCAGCCAGCTGATCGCCGCGCTCCGCACCCCGCGCATCTCCTCCACCAGGAGCGGCATGCCGCAGGAGAGGATCCGCACCTTGATGGGGTTCGACGCTGGCGCAGTCTGCATTGGGCCGATGCTAGCAGAGCCCGTCGCCGCCACCGGGCGGACCCGAGCGGACCCTCGGCCGGATCGAACTCGGGATGGAACCGACATTTCGCCGCCGGACCCGGATTTTGCGCAAGTCCGCCCCCCACCGAGCCGATGCCACTGGCTTGGAGGTCGGAAGAGGAGGCCAAGGGCACCGCATGCGACTTCTCCACACCATCGTCGATGTTCTCGTTGTCGGCGCCGCAGCCGGCGGACTTGCCATCGGACTCTCGCTCTACCGGGCGGATCTCGCCGAGCAGACCGCCATCGAATCGACCCGCGCGGCCGTCAGCACCATGAACGCGCAGATCGGCATGCGGACGCTCCTCTCGGAGACCCCGCTGAACGAGCACGGCTTTCCCGCCTCGATCGATCCGAACTGGTTCGAGACCGGCGAGCCGCGCAACGCGCTCGCCCGCGCCGAAGCGCCATGGGTCGAGATCGCAAGCGAGGCCGAAGCAGGCCGCACCCATCCGATCGTTCCGACCTTCCGATCCGGTCGCGGCGCGATGTTCTGGTACAACCCGGCCGCCGGAGTCGTGCGCGCTCGGGTCCCCGAGCAGACGACCGACGCGTCGACCAGAAGCCTCTACACCCTGGTCAACGGCTCCGGTTGGGAGTGATCCGGCTCATCCGGAACCCCCCGGAACGCGAACGAACCCGCCCCAAGGGCGGGTTCGCGTGCTTTTGTGGCTGGCCGAGCCGGGCCAGAAGCCGTCCGGACCCCGCGTTGCATCCGGCCGGGATCCAGTCGGGCCCGATCAGGCCTTCTTCTTGAAGTAGTCGGCGTTGATCTGGATGTACTTCCGCCACTCGGCCGGGACATCGTCCTGGGGGAAGATCGCCTGGACCGGGCACTCGTCGACGCACAGCCCGCAGTCGATGCAGGTGTCGGGATCGATGTACAGCTGCTGCTGCGCACCGTGGTCGCCTTCCTTCTTGGTCGGGTGGATGCAGTCGACGGGGCAGACCTCGACGCAGGCCGTGTCCTTGGTTCCGATGCAGGGTTCGGTGATGACGTGCGCCATGGCGCGTGAACTCCGTGGATGCGTGCTCGTGTCGCGATGCGCGAACTGCTCGCGCGCGCGGCGATGATATCCGAGAGCGCGCGCCGCGAAGGCGCGCGGTCGCGGCGTCGGGCATGCGCGCAAACACCGGGAAAACAAGCCGGATTCACGCGATCGAGACGCCGCAAAAATGCCGGAGGCCGCCTGTCGGCGGCCTCCAAGCATCGTTCAGAGCGAAGGGCTTACTTCTTCTTGCCAGCCTTCTTCGCGGTCTTCTTCGCGGCCTTCTTGGTGGCCTTCTTCTTCGCAGCCTTCTTCTTAGCAGCCATGGTTGGCTCCCTTGATTGGTTACGCGCTTGGGGTCGGAGTGAGGCGCCAGCCGGCGTAACGGAGCTGTCGCCACATGGAGTTATACACACATCGGCCACACCTGAAAAGCCACTTGACAGAAATATGCGTCATGATCCCTCCGACGGGTCGGTCGCGACCCGCGAGGAGCTGTGGCGATGGCGATCGAGATCGCGCTGGTCGGTGCTTCGGGACGCATGGGTTCGCGCATCGATGCGCTCGCTGCCGACGCGTCGGATCTGCGCATCGCGATGCGCGTCGGACGCGCTTCGACCGAGACGGACGATGCCCGGATCGATGTCGTGATCGACTTCTCGAGCGAAGCCGGCACCGCGCAGGCGATGGCGCTCGCCCGAAGCCGCCGCGCAGCGCTGCTCGTCGGCACGACGGGCCTCTCGGAGGCGACGCGCGCCGCCCTCTTCGAACTCTCGCGGTCGATTCCGGTGCTCGTCGCGCCGAACACCTCGCTTGGCGTCGCGGTCACCCGCAGGCTCGCCCGCATCGCGGCGGAAATCCTCGGTCCGGCGGGATGGAAGGTCGACATCGTCGAGAGTCACCACGACCGCAAGAAGGACGCGCCGTCGGGAACGGCGCTGGCGATCGCCGCGGCGATCGCCGAAGGCGGCATGGCGGTCACGCCCGACCGCATCCATGCGATCCGGGCGGGCGACACCGTCGGCGAGCATGAAATCAGGCTCGCCGGGCCATCCGAGCGCATCCATCTGATGCATCAGGCGGTCACGCGCGACCTCTTCGCGGAAGGCGCGCTGCGCGCCGCCCGCTGGCTCGCCGGGCGCGCGCCGGGTTCGTATTCGATGGACGACGTCCTCGCCGCCCACGCCTGAGCGGCGGCCGCATCAGGCGGCGCGACGGGTCTCGCGATCCTCGTCGGCGTCGTCCGCGTCGTTCGCGATCTCGGAATGGGTCGTGTTGGAGGGAGCGTCGGGGCGCTCGCGCCAGTCCTCGGCGCGGCCGCCGAGATTCAGCTCGCTCGGCATGGTCTTGCGGTATCCGAGCTTGCGAACGACCTCGAGCACGTCGGTCCAGCTCGGGAAGGTCTTGCCGTTCACGCGCTTGAAGGCGTCGATCGCCATCAGGAACATGAACTGCTCCTTGCTCATCTCGCCTTCCTCGGCGTCGCGCACGAAGTCGCTCAGCCGGCGGCCGGGGCCGCGACGGCGCTCGAGGTTCGTCGGCGAGGCGCCGCTGATCTGGCGCCGATCGAGCCCGAGTCGCCGGTCGACGACGCTTCCCGAGCGCGGATCGACCGCGTGCGGGCCTTCCTGCGGAGCGTTGGTGCCGTTCGTACCGAGCCGATCGTTGGAACCGTGTGCCGACATGCTGCCTCCGGGCTTCTCGGTGCGCGGCCGCCGTTCGATGCGACCGCTACACTGTCGGCCCTATCGACCTCTCGCGAGGTGCACTTCAGGCAAACCCGCACCATCCGCGCATCCGTCGCGGCCCGCGGGACCGGAGCCGGAAACCAGCCGTGGCCACCGCAGAACGCCCTTCCCAGCCCTTCCGCCTGATGCCTGCCATCCTCGGGTGGATCCTGCCCGGGCTCGGGCACATCGCTTCGGGCAACCGCCGGCGGGGCCTCTGGGCCATGTCGGGCGTGCTCGGACTCTTCCTCACCGGCATCGCCGTCGGCGGCATCGACTGCGTCGACCGCACCGAAGACCGGCTGTGGTTCATCGGGCAGGCCGGCTGCGGGCCGATCGCGTTCGCGGCGTCGTTCGCGAACGACGCGATGCTGAAGTCGGGATCGGCCGCGGAGATGGTCGAGCTCCCGGCGCCGCCCGGCGTCGAGTCGCCGCGGGCGAGCGTGTTCAAGAGCCTCGCGCACGCCAACGAGTTCGGCACGCTGCTCGCCTTCCTCGCCGGGCTCATGAACGTGTGCGTGCTCCTCGATGCGGCCGTCCGCGAGCCTTCGAGCGATGCGGTCGGCTCGGGTCGGCGCGCCTCCGATCGCGCCGGAGCACGCGCATGAGCGCGCTCCTCGCCTGGACTCCGCTGCTGCAGCCCGCACCCGGCGCCGAGCGCTGGTGGTGGCTGCTCGCGCTGCCGACCGCGCTCTGCATGGCGGTCAGCTACTCGGCGATCCGCGCCAAGGACGCCACGCGCATCCCCCGCGACTCGCTGGTGCTCGCCGCGCAGATTCTCGCCGCCATCGTCGGGATCGCCGTCGGCCTCCACCTCATCGTGGTGGTGCTGCTGCCGCACCTTCCGGCCGAGTAGCCGAGGCCCGCGCGCGCAGCCATCCGGCGCCCGCGAGCGCGAGCCACGCCGCCATTCCGAAGACGAGCAGGTTTCCAGCGACACCCGCCCAGAGGATCGACTTCTCCTCGGGTCCGCCGCCGCGAGCGCCCGTGAGCAGGCTTTCCGTCGCGTAGCGGATGCTCGTGTCCTGGTCGTCGACCTCGGCCGGCATGGGGAAGTTCCGCGCGCGCGTCGAAACCGTCCAGCGCGCGCGCAGCGTCGGGAACGGCCAGCCGGCGGCGAGCGTTCCCACGCGCAGGATCGCCGCGTCGGGAAACGGCGGCTCGGGCGGCTCGGCCCACGACGGAAGCTCGCCGAGCCGCGTCGGGCTCGCGAGCGGCGGATCGATCAGCTGGAGGTTCGACCAGCGCACGCCGAAGACCGCGTCGCGCGCGTTCCACCAGGAGTGGACGCCGCGCACGACCGTCGCGACCTGCGCGCCGCGGCCGCGTTCGACCGCCGCGAGCGGCAGGTAGGTCGCGGCGAGCGTCGCCACGATCGCGAGCGCGAGCGCCTGCACGGCGCGCGAGAGGTGGCGGCGGGTCGGGTCCGTCATCGCGCGCATTGTGCGATACTCCGCGCGTGCACGCCTTCCCCGACACGCTCCACAGGCTCGTGCTGCGCGGCATCCGCGACATGGGCTTCACCGCGCCGACGCCGATCCAGGCGGAGTTCATCCCCGCCGCGCTCGCGCCCGGCGCCGGTGCGGGCGGCGCCTCGCACGACCTGATCGGCCTCGCGCCGACCGGCACCGGCAAGACCCTCGCCTACGGGATTCCGCTCGCCGACCTCCTGCTCGCGCAGAAGCCGGTCGAGTCGGGCGGCCGCCGCCGCGATCCGCGCGCCCGCCTGCGCGCGCTCGTGCTCGTGCCGACGCGCGAGCTCGCCCAGCAGGTCGCCGAGGAGATCCGCCTGCTCACCCGCGGGTCGCTCCTGCGCGTCGCCGCGCTCTATGGAAAAGTCGCGATCGCGCCGCAGGCGGAGGCGCTCCGCAAGGGCGTCGACATCGCCGTCGCGACGCCCGGCCGCGCGCGCGAACTCGTCGAGTGCGACGCGCTGACCCTCGCGCATCTCCAGTACCTCGTCTGCGACGAGGCCGACCGCATGCTCGACATGGGCTTCCTGCCGCAGGTCGAGTGGGTGCTGTCGCGCGCGCCCGAGGGGCGGCCGAAGTGGCTGCTCTCGGCGACGCTTCCGAAGCCGGTCGAGGATCTCGTGCACCGGCTGCTCGCGAAGCCGCGCAAGATCGAGGTCGGCGAGCGAAACGCCGCCGCCGCCCACCTCTCGCACGAACGCATGCTCGTCGAGGAGGACCAGAAGACGCCGGCCCTGCTCTCGATTCTCGCCCGCGAGGACCTGCGCCGCGGCATCGTCGTCTACTGCGCGAGCCGCCGCCGCGTCGGATGGGTCGCGGGCGCACTGCGCAAGCACGACGTCTCGACCGCGATCGTGCACGGCGACCGCTCGCAGCTGCAGCGCGAGAAGGCGCTCGAGAGCTTCGCCCACGGGCGCTGCCGCGTGCTGGTCGCGACCGACGTCGCCGCGCGCGGCCTGCATGTGCCGGGCATCCGCCTCGTCGTCAACTACGACGTGCCCATGAGCCCCGAGGAGTGGATCCACCGCGTCGGCCGCGCCGGCCACGGCGGCGGCGAGGGTTCGAGCGTGACCTTCGTCTCGCCGCCCGAGCGCGCGCGCTGGGAATCGGTGGTCGGCCTCTCGAAGCCGTCCTGGGCCGCGATCGAGGTTCCCGACGACATCGCGACCTACATGCGCGACGTCGACCGCGTGCGGCATGCGCGCGCGCAGCTCGAGGCCGCCGACGCGCTCGCCCGCGCCGAGGCGCAGGAGCGCGCCGCGCGCGAGCAGGCGAAGCGGCTCAAGGAAGCGGCCCGGCGGCGGAAGGCCAAGGCGCCGCGGCACGACTCGAAGCAGCTGCGCGGCACGCGCGCATCAACCCCGATCACGAAGGGCGAGAAGCCCGGCGGCGGCGTGCGTCGGGCGAAGTGAGTCGACCGGCTCCTACTCCGGGCACGCGCCCCACACGGAGAGCAGGATCGCGAGATCCGCGGCGCTGACGAAGCCGTCGTCGTTGAGATCGGCCGGACCTCCCTGCGCGGTGCCCCAGTCCGAGAGCAGCGCGGCGAGATCGGAGGCGTTCACGTCGCGGTCCTCGACGAGGTCGCCAAGGCAGAACGGCGGCTCGTAGCACCAGAGGTTCGAGAGGCCGGGACGGTCGAGACCGCCGATCGGATCGAAGCTGCCCGTGCGCCATTCGTCGAGATCGTTGCAGCGCTGCACGTGCCACGGCGAGAGATTGCCCGCCGGACCGACGGTCGCGGTCCCGTAGCCCCATTCCGTGCCGAGCGGCGGCAGGGCGTCGCTCTCGAGCACGGCGATCGAATCGAGCGCCTCCGACCAGGGCGTGGCGTCGAGGACGCCGTCGTCGTTCGCATCGAGATCCTGCCCGAGCGCGCCGGTGAAGCCGCGGACGAGCATGAAGGTCAGCGTGTCGGAGTTCTCGAAGTTGAGCGTCCGGACGAGATTCGCCGCGCCGAGCGTGAACGACTTCTCGGCGATCACGAAGTAGCGCGACGCCGGAATGGCGCCTGAAAGCGGCACGATCTCCTCGATGACGCCGCTGCCTTGGTCGGGCGCGCCGTCGCCGATGACGATGATCGACAGGCCCTTCAGCGGCGTGCCGGGCTCGCCGCGAAGCTCGATCCACTCGTCGAGGTCCGTCGACGGCTGGTCGATCCGGATCTCGCTGAGGACGAGCGGCATGGGCGGGTCGTCGCCCGCGCGCGCGCCCGCAGCGCAGAGCATCGATGCCGCGACGGCGGTTGCGGCGAACGCGACAGGCGGGACGGCGGGTGGACGCGACGGCACCCCTGCAGCATGCGCCGGGATCGCCGACGCGCAAGCCCGGCGCCGGGGCTCGATGGCCCGGCCCGGATCCGAGGGTGTCGCGTGCCGCGCAGGCGTCATAGATCGAACCCCCCCTGCACGGCGTCTCAACGGCTGCGCGGCTCGCGAAGGGCCATCCGGAACGCGAGCGAGCGCACCTCGCGGCCCTGGCGGAGCAGGATGCGCCGACGCGCCGCGCGGATGCCGGCGACGGTCATCGTGTTCTGCTGGATGCTCGCGAAGAGGGCCGAGTCGAGCAGCGCCGAGCGGACCCAGTCGATGTCCCGCTCGTAGCCGCTCACCGCGAGCGCCCCGGTCTCCTCGATGAACCGGCGCAGGCGGCGCTGGCTGACGCCGAGCGTTGCGCAACTGCCGAAATGGATGACCCGCCCCTCGCACTTGCCCTTGAGGACCTCGCCGAGCCGGTCGATGGTGACGCGCGCGCCGCGGCGGCGCAGGTCGCCGAACTGCACCTCGCCCTCGACCCCGTGGAAGGCGAGGTAGAGGATCGGATACGCATCGTGGCCGCGCTGCGTCCACTTGGCGAGGTAGTACTCGAGCGTGTCGACGGTCACGACGTTGCGATGGATGAAGGGGATCTGCAGCGGGCAGCGCCGGAGCAGCTCCAGCATGGGCTGGAGGCTCGGCGTGCTCCGCACCTCGGACCAGTCGGTCTCGAGGCAGAAGATTCCCCGCACCTTCGTGCGGGCATGGGCAAGCGTGTACTCGCGCTGCAGCATGGCGGCCTTCCCTTCGTCCTTTTCCTTTGATCCGGGCTGTCGTCGTCGACCCCCATTGTTCCCTCGGGCCGAGGCGCCGGCGCGAGGTCTGCACGATTCTCCCGAAGGATTTTCCGGCCGAAACGCGGGGCCCCGTCCCGGGCGTATTTCCCGGTCGCCCGGGCCGGTGCGGCCGGAGTTCGGACCCTCCGGATCGGGCGGAACCGCTCCGTCCGGCCGGGTTCCCCAGACCATCCACCGGCCCGGCCCGGACAATGTCGCTCGTGGTTTCTTGGATTGACCATTCTGCGCACTGCGCGCGTCGCACGTCGCGGCCTCGAGCGCGGATCCGGATCGGGCAGTTCCTGCGCGGCGCGCCCGTGGGCGACCGATGCACGACGCGCGTGGCGCCGCACCGCCTCACCGCGAATTCGATTCACCGTATGATCGCGCCCATGCAAGATCCGATGCTCGCGGAGCGCGAGTCTCCGACCAGGCGTTCCGCCGTCGCCGATGCAGGCGAGCGGTCGACCGCGTACTCGGTGACCGCGCGCACGATCGTCTTCCGGATGGTGCGCGACGAGCTGTGTGTCGGACTTCTTTCCGCGGGTGGCGAGCGCATCGCGCCGTCCGCAGCGCCGGTCGCCTCAGGCGGCGAGGGCGCGCTGGCGAACGCCGCGCGCGACGCCGCGACTCGCGTGATCTCCGCGCGCGAGATCGTCCGCATCGCGCACGGTGGCGTGCGCAGCTCGGTCGAGGCCGGTGCGCCGGTGCTCTCGGTGGTGTCGTGGGCGATCGCCCGGCCGGTCGCGACCTCCGCGAGCGCGGCGGAGAGCCTCGAGGCCGAGGCGAACTTCGTCCCACTATCGTCGCTGCCGCCGCTCGGACCTGCGACGCGGGCCATCGTGTCCTGCGCCTTCGATTCGTTCCTCGACGCGACGCTCGCCGACGCGCTGACGCGCCGGCTGCTGCCGCGCCACGTGCTCTTCCGCAAGACCGATGGCTTCAACGGGCGCAGCCCGCTCGAGGAGGCGCTCGGCCAGACCCCGGCCGCCGGCGAGCCGTCGGTGCCGATCTTCGTCGGCCTGCTCCCGGATCCGTTCCCGCTCTCGTCGCTGCGCGAGCTGTACGAACGCCTGCTCGGCGCGCCGCTCGACCGCGGCAATTTCCGCCGGCAGTTCCACGAGATCATCGCCGTCGGCCCGATCAAGGCGCTGCCGATCTTCGAGCGCGGCGTGCCGCACCGGGCCGGCCAGCTCTTCACCTTCGACCGCCTCGCCTGGATGCGCTTCGCGGCGCAGTGACCGGGCGCGTCCGCAGGCAAAAGAACGACCGACCGACGGTTTCCGCTCCGCCGGTCGGCCGGGCTGCATGACGATGTCGTGGGCGCGCCTCGGCGCGCACCTTCCGTACGGATCGAGGCCCGCACTCGTTCGCGGGATACGGCAAATACGCCGGCGCTCGCGTCTGCCGGGGGTCGAGCGCTCAATGTCGAAGGCGGAGCGCAGCGAAGCCTGAGCCGACGATGTGGGGGTCTATCATCGTCTCGTGTGGCACGACCCCCTGCGCAGCAGGGGGTCGTGGCGACTTCGAAAGCGCGGCGGGCATTTCGGACTGCAGTCGCAGCGCATGGCGCGCGTTCGGATCCGCCATCACTGGAAGTGATGCCACACGGAACGCGCCGCGAAGTCGCGAAACACCTGCTCGCCGCTTCGCTTCGCTCCGCGCTCGTCCCCGCGGCCGCAGCACCAGAGGGAGCCGCCGCAGCGGCGACCGCTCAATCACGCGAGCTCCGTAGGAGTCGCGAGCGCCCACGCGGAACCGGAGAGGCCGCGGTGCAACCGCGGCCGTAGCACCAAAGCAAGCGCGCTACGCACGATCCATGTCGCTGGAGCGAGCGAGCTCCGCAGGAGTCGCGAGCGCCCACGCCGGGCTTCCGAACAAGCCAAAGCGAGCAAAGGCGCGCACGCGGCTGCTTCGCAGCCGCCCGCGCGCCCCTTGCTCGCGCTCAAATATCGGGAGATCCGGCGGCCGCGCGGAGGAGAGTCGCGCGGGAGCTACCTCCTGCCGCAGCGCGGATCGGTGCGCGCCGCAGCAGTCGTCGCGAGGCGCGGCAAGGCCGCCAAAGGCTCCAAGCCGCCGGACCTCCCAGGTGGACAGCGTAGGCATCGCGTTCGCGCACAGATCGTCAGACTCGCGGGCCTCGCCCGCGCTGAGCCGGATTCCGCGGTCTCGTCCGACGCGAGGCCTTCGAGTCTTCCGCGCATCGAACGGTCCGGTCGCCCTGGCGGGGGCGGCCGGCGGATGCATGGGTCGAAGGGTGCGATCGGACGAGGGCGAGATCCGTTCTGCGGCGAATCATCGTCACCGAACGGTTGTCTGCCCCTCTCTACGCGGCTCCGCTCCCCCGGTTCGCATGTCGGATCAGGCAATTCGTGAAATCGACCGCCTCGCATCGCCGGCGCCAAACGCGTAGGTTGCGCTCCGTGACCGAGTCGGAGCAGACTCTTCCCGCGATCGCGATCTCCGCCCGCGTCGCCACCGTGCGCATGCGCGATCCGGCGCGTCGCAACGCGCTCGATGCCACGACGATCGACGCGCTGCTCGAGCGAATCCGCGGCGCAACGCGCGCGGCGCTCGACGGCGCCGCCGACGCGATCCTGATCCGTGGCGATGGCGCGGCGTTCTGCGCCGGCTTCGATCTTTCCGCGTGCGCCGACGACCCCCCTGCCGTCCGCCACCTCCTCTGCCGGCTCGCGGAGTGCGTGGGCGAACTGCGCACGACCGATGTTCCGGTCGTCGCGCGCGTGCAGGGCGCTGCGCTCGCGGGCGGCTGCGCGCTTCTCACCGGCTGCGACTTCGTGGTGGTGGCCGCCGATGCGCAGATCGGCTACCCCGTGCACCGGATCGGCATCTCGCCCGCGGTCAGCGCGCCGAGCCTGCGCGCGCGGATTGGCGGGCGCGCGCGCGGCGTCCTGATCGGGAACGAACTCGTCGACGGCGAGGGCGCGCGGACGCTCGGACTCGCGACCGAGGTCGCGCAGGGCGAGGCCGCGCTCGACGACGCGGTCGAGAGGCTGCTTGCGCGCCTTCTTGCGAAGGGGCCGGCCGCGATGCGGGCCACGAAGTCGTGGATGCGGGAAGTCGAACGGCGCGATGCCGGCGATCTCGGCCGCGCGGCCGCGCTCGACGGGCGCATGGCGGGCGCGGCGCTCGCGGCGAGCGTCGGGCTCGGCGACGGCGAGGAGTTCGCGAGCATGCTGCGCGCGTTCTGGGCGGCGCGGACGAAGAGGTGAGCGATGCGCGCGCTGCTGCAGACGATCCTCGCTCCCTTCCGCTTCGTCGAGCGCAAGCTGCGCGACATCCGCCATCATTCGCGCGAGGTCGAGTGGGATGGATTTGATCTCGCGCTTGCGCGGGGATTCGCGCTCTTCTCAATCCTCGCTGCCTTCGCCGTTGCGTTGTCGGAGCGGAGCATCGTGCGCCGCGAACGCGAGGTGATCGCCTACGCGCGCGTGTTCCGCACCCTCGAGGACGAAGCGATCCGCGCCGCGCCGATCGACGCAGAGGCGCGCGGAAATCCCTGGCCGACGGCGCGCGTGCTCGCCGACTGCGAGCTCGCGCGCACGCGCGTCTCGCGCGGATGGCCGCTGACCTCACGAGTCGAACTCGGGCCGGTCAAGATCGAGGTCGAGCCCACGCCGTCAAGTCCGGCGACTCTCGTCGATCGCGTGCGCGAGGCAGCGACGCCCGTCCTGACAAAATCGGCTCGGGACGCAGGCGCGCCAGGACCCGGAACGCCCGCGGAGAAGCACCTGCACGTGACCGCATGGATCTTCTCCTACGGCGCGTGGTGGGCGATGCTCACGTCCGCGCTCTGGCTCGTGCTGCTTCCGCTTCGCATCGGCACGCGCCTCGTGCGCGGCACGCGGAACCGCATCCGGCAGGGCCGGATCGACCGCTGCCACTGCCCGAGCTGCGGCTACGACGCGAAGCACTCGATCCTGCGCGGGCGCTGCCCGGAGTGCGGCAGCGAGCTCTACGAGCGGCCCGAGCGGCGCTGATCAGCGCGACCACGCCGCGCGCAGGCGCGACTGCGCCTCGTCGCCGGCGATGATGCGGGCGCTGATCTCGGCCGCTTCGTCGGCGACCGCGTCGTCGAGCGAGCCGTCGAGCTCGTTGAGCAGCCGCTTCGTCGCGGCGAGCGCCTTCGGACCGCCCTTCGCGAGCCGTTCCGCGAACGACTGCGCGGACGCCGCGAGCTCGCCTTCCGCGACGAGATGCGTCGCGAGGCCGCGGCGGAAGCCTTCCTCGCCCGACATTGTGCCGCCCGCGAGCAGCATCGCGCGCGCCGGACCGGCGCCGATCTTCTTCATGAGCCACGGCGCGACGACCGCGGGGCAGATGCCGAGGTCGACCTCGGGGTAGCCGAGCTTCGCCTCGGGATGCGTGAAGGCGAAGTCGCAGACGACCATCAGCCCGCATCCGCCGCCGATCGCGGCGCCCTGCACGCGCGCGACCGTGGGGATCGCGAGCCGGCGGATCGCGCGCGCCGTGCGCGACAGCGCGCGCAGCATGTCGCCCATCGCGACCGGGTCGTCGGCGACCGCCTTCAGGTCCATGCCCGCGCAGAAGGACTTGCCCTCGCCGCCGAGGACGAGGACGCGCGCGGAGGCGTCGCGCCCGACGGCGTCGATCACCGCTCCGAGCGCCGCGATCAGCTCGCGGGAGAGCGCGTTGCGCGCCTCGGGGCGGGCGAGTTCGACGGTGACGATGCCGTTCGCTGCGGTGGTCCGGACGAGCATGCGCGGAGCGTAGCAAGCGCGGCGGACGGTATCTTCCGCGCATGCTCCCCTACGAGGTCCGCGACGGCGTCCATGTCCTCTTCCTGCAGCCGAATCCGGAGAAGCCGCGCGGCGGCGTGGTCGTGCTCGATGCGTGGCTGATCGGCGAGATCGCGGCCACCATGCGCGCCATCGCCGCGGAGAAGCCGAGGGGTTTTGTCCTCGCGAGCGCGTCGCAGCGCGTGTTCGTGGCGGGCGCGGATCTCGCCGAGATCGACGCGCTCGACGACGCGGGCCTGCACGCGTATCTCAAGGCGGGCGCCGAGGCGTTCGCGATGATCCCCGCGCTCGGTTGCCCGAGTGCGGCGGCGATCCACGGCGCGGCGCTCGGCGGCGGGCTCGAGATCGCGATGCATTGCGACGCGCTCGTCGCGGCGATGCCTGCGGAAGGCGGCAAGCCGTGGCAGGTCGGGCTGCCGGAAGCCGGTCTCTGCATCTGCCCGGGTTGGGGCGGCACGCAGATGCTGCCGGCGCGAATCATGCCAGCGCTCGCGATCGAGCGGACGGCGACGGGCCAGACCTGGCCGTGCGGTGAGGCGCCGCAGTGCCTGTTCGATGTGCGCGCGGAGGCCGGCAGCGGTGCCGAAGGCGCGATCGCGGCGGCGGTCAAGTGGGTGAAGGAGCAGGACGTGTCGACGGGATGCTTCGCGGCGATGCATGCGGCGAGGCGCGCGATCTCGCCGAAGAGCGCGGCCGCGATTGCGCCGGTGTGCGACGAACTCGCGCCGAAGGTCGGCGGCACGAAGCACGGCGCCGCGTGCCTCGACGCGGTGCGCGTGGGCATCGCGAAGGGCTGGGACGCCGCGGTTGCCTGCGAGCGCGAGCACCTCGTGAAGCTGCGCCACACGCCCGAGGCGCGCGCGAAGCTGGATGGGTTTCTGAAGAAGTGATGGGGATCGAATTCAACCGAATCTCGTGGCGCCGTCAGGCCAGCAGGCCGCCGAAAGGCGGCCTCGCTTTGTATTGGCGGTCGTGATCCGACTCGTCGGCGTCGTGCCGAGATCGTTGGGCCTTGCGACCCATTGCTCCGGGAATGGGCACCCGTCGCGCCAGAGGCGCGACGGCGTCGTTCGAGGTCGTGACGGTTCAGCTCGTCGGCCAACAGCGTCGTGCTGAGATCGTTGGATACTGCGACCCATTGCTCCGGGAATGGGCACCCGTCGCGCCAGAGGCGCGACGGCGTCATTCGAGGTCGTGACGGTTCAGCTCGTCGGCCGACGGCGTCGTGCCGAGATCGTTGGATACTGCGACCCATTGCTCCGGGAATGGGCACCCGTCGCGCCAGAGGCGCGACGGCGTCGTTCTTGGTCGTGACGGTTCGGCTCGTCGGCCAACGGCCGGGTTCGAGTGGATCATCCGCGTGTCGTCTCGGCTCATCGCCGCCGCCAAAGGCGGCGGGTGCCCATTGCCAGAGCAATGGGTCGCCCAGTCGAACGATCTCGAGTGGGCCGCGGCGCAGCGCGACCCCGACTCCGGATCCTGATGCGCTTTCCCGGATTTCGCTGCGCTTCGCCTTCGCCGACGCCTTCAAACTACGGACACGCGCCCCAGGTGCCGAGCACGAGGCTGAGATCGACGCCGTCGATCGCGCCGTCGTCGTTGCAGTCGGCCTCGGGGAACTTCGCGCCCGGCTGTCCCCATCGCGTCAGCACGATCGCGAGATCAATGCCGTCCACGGCGCCGTCGGCGTTCGCGTCGCCCGGGCAGCCGCACAGCGTGCCGTTCTCGCAGCAGTCGGGGATGTTGTTGCCGTTCGCGTCGTCGAGCTCGCCCGCGCGGATCTGGCCGAAGTCGACGATGCCGTCGGAGTTGCAGTCGGCGGACCACTCGACGACGCTCGACTGAAGCCACGACGCCGGGGCATCGTTCCAGAGGTTCGTCTGCACTGGGTCGACTGCGAATTGGAGCGCGCAGTCCGCCGACGCGAAGCCACCGCTCGGTTCACCCGAAGCCCAGTTCGTGAAGGCGGAGGTCTCGCCCGTTACCCAGATGTAACCCAGTGGATTCAGGCAATCGCCGCTTGCCGCATGAGCACCGAGCCAGGCCGTCCCAGTCGGAGACCGCGGGTGCATGAAGGACCAGACGAATGCGCTCTCGGCACCCGTCGTGAGCGTGGCGAGATATCCACCCGCTGCTTCAGCCGCTGCGCTCGCCGATGCCCAGTTTCGAGGCGTGGCATCGACGAGGTACCAATGCCCATTCCCCCCGTCCTCCACGCGCCACTGGACCGCGTCCTGCGCGAGCACGCCGCTCGACGCCATCGCCGCCACCGCTCCGACTGCCATCAACCGCTTCATGTGTGCGTGCTCCGCAACGAGGTGCTCGGCGCGAGCGGGAGACGATCCCGCCGTCGGCGCCACGAATGGGAATCCCTCACCTGCCGCGACATGCGCGGCGATCGCGAGCAAACCCGCAAATGCGGCCACCGCGAGGCGCCGAGAACCTCGCGGTTCGGCGAGGTCGAGGATGCGGGCGGCCGATCGGCGGTCCATGGCAGGGGTCACGC
>Ga0315906_10003350_pt1 | contig 21286 bp, 17 predicted proteins | sample LakEriMetagenome_4_FD_203526 | JGI IMG/M metagenome (GOLD analysis project Ga0315906, IMG submission 203526) | Freshwater fungal communities from buoy surface, Lake Erie, Ohio, United States - Buoy 2 MA122 | ecosystem: Environmental > Aquatic > Freshwater > Lake > Lake biofilm | place: USA...
GTACCCGAGTCGTAAAATCTATGTCAGACACAATCTAAGGGGGGATCACATGCCGGGCAAGGGTAAATACACAACGTACAATTCAAATTCTAGTCCGAGAAAAACGTTTCTTGCAAGTCTGTTTAAAGGCAGTCCCTATGCAGACAAAGGACCGGAACAGGTCAGGCAAGAAGTTGTTGCGTTGGGAAATAGTATCCTGCGTGCAGGAGAGACGGGAGGAGTGGCAGCGGGTGATGGTCAGATGTTCCCCAAGGGGGTTGATCTCACTTACGCAGGCAGCAATCTGCCTTATGGTCCTCCTGACGGAGACGTAAAGGTTGATGCAGCAGGCGCACCAATGAACGCGTTCGTGCCCGACGTTTCTTCACCAGGACCAGGCAAGACAGATGGACTTGATAAGGTTCCAGGATTAAATCCGAAGTTAAAACCAGAAGAATACAAGCCGGGATACGTTGAATCTGCGAACACGAGACTTCCTGTCGAATCTAGTGCTCGTGTTTACAGCGCTAACGTTCTCGGAGACGACAATCTGTTCAATACTACTGAACCTGTGCAGATACCTGTTTAAATTAAATCTGATTGATAATTATTTCGAAAAATCGTGGGGAAAAATATGTCGAAACAACTCTACGAAGAAGCGTTGGCTGATGTTAAGAAGCTAAAGGAAGTCGCTGAGGATAATGCGAAGCGAGCCTTGGTTGAAGCAGTGACCCCGCGAATTCGTGACCTGATAGAGAGGGAACTGTTGAGGGAATACAATGAGATGGACGGAGATGCAGTGGGTGCGCCCGGCTCCGTTCCTCCTCACGGTGACCTAATGACAGATGACTATGAATCACTTTCCGGACCGGAAGAGGGTGGCAAAGTTACCCTTGACCTTGACGATCTGATGGCCGACACAGGTGGTTCTCCTGTCGGCCCACCGATGTTTGGCGGAGATTACGCCATGGACGACATGGTCTATGGGCTCGACACTGAATCGGTGAAGATGTTGCTGCCTGTCATAAATTCAGTTTCATTGAACGAGAATTTTGAGGAAAAACTGTCGCAACTGGAAGAAAGCATCAAGAATATCAAATATTCTGTGTACTTTCTAAAGGAGTCAAAGGATGGGGCTTCATCCGTACCAAAGTTGATTTCTCTGGTTGAAGATATGTATTCACACCTGCAGGAGAACCTTGCGTCTTCCGGCAAGAAGAAAAAGTATGAACTGACATTAGAAAGTTACTATCAACAACTCAACAAGCTCCAGGAGCAAAATATGCGCAGAAATAGATCTAGAAGGTTATTTGAGGATGACAGCGAAGGCGGAGGAAAGAAGGAACTTTCCTTCCTTGTCAAGTTTGGGGATCAGTTCCCTGAAGAGGCCTTGGACGATGTTGAAATTGAAGTTACACCCGGTGGAGACATGGGTGGAGATGACTTCGGCGACGACGAAGACATGGGCGACGAAGACATGGGCGACGAAGAGATGGGCGATGATGAGGACATGGGCGACATGGGTGACGACGAAGACATGGGCGACATGGGAGATGAAGACATGGGTGACGAAGGTGGCGATGAAGAAGAGCCACAAGAGGAAGGTCAATACATGGAATCCCGAGTTCTCAGGAACAATCTTGTCGTTGAGATCGATGAGGGAATGCTTCGTCGTGAGATCGGTCGCATGAAGACTCTTCGCGAGGCTCGTGCACGTCATCAGCGCAGACTCAATGAAGCCCGTAGGCTCAGGTCGCAGCGCAGAAATCTGCGTGAATCTGCACCGGTTCCTTCCACGAAGGGACACGGCCCCGGAAAGACAGTCAACAGCTTTGGCGGCGCTAAGTCCAAGGGAGACCCCTGGCTTGATCAGGAACTCACCCTTGAGATCGACGAGATGGAACTCGAAAATGACGAGATGGAGACCACTCAGTCGCAGCAAATGGAATCATATCGCAGAAATTCGAGATTGGCTTCTCGCAATGGTGCACGTCACAGTGACGCACCCAGCAGGCACGCGGTTCAGGCCGAATCAGTACTCCGCGCAAAGTTGGCAGAATCGAATCTGTTCAACGCAAAGTTGATTTACGCGAACAAGCTGCTCCAGAATGAGTCGCTTTCGAGGAGGCAGAAGGCACAGGTCATCGAGCGCCTTGATGAAGCTTCAAACCTGCGTGAAGTCAAGCTTGTCTATGAGAGCCTGACCAAGGCGTTGGCAGGAACCTCACGCCCATTGTCGGAGTCGGCTGATCGCAAGGTCATCGGATCTTCGTCCATGGCAACCCGTCCGGCGGCAACGAACCTCAATGAAGGATTTGAGACCGATCGTTGGGCACGTCTGGCCGGTATCAACAAGTGATGCATTGAACAGTCGATTATAATAACCAACAAACAAACACACGGAGTTTTTAAGATGAAGCACTTTACACTAGATCAGTTAACCCAGGGTATTCGCGAGAAGCACATCGGTGCTGAGCGTGCCCGCCTCGTGGAGAAGTGGAGCCGCACAGGCCTCCTCCGCGGCCTCGACGGCGTTCGCCGTGAGACAATGTCGCAACTCCTGGAGAATCAGGCAGCTCAGGTCCTCAAGGAGTCCAACTCACTCTCGACCGGTGGCGGTAACGTCGCCTCGTCAGGTCAGATCCAGGGCTTCAGCAATATCGCGTTCCCGATCGTTCGTCGTGTGTTCGGTGGCCTCGTCGCCAACGAGCTCGTCTCGATCCAGCCGATGTCGCTCCCCTCGGGCCTCATTTTCTACCTAGATTACACCTACGGCTCGAACGTCGGTGGTGACGCCGGTGTGGGTCTCTCGAATTCAGCAACGTTCGAGACGTACCAGCGTGGTCAGTCCATCTACAACAACCCGACCGGTAAGGGCATCCGCTCAGGATCGCTCGCCACGGGTGGTATGTACGACCTCGTCAACACGGGCTACACCAAGGTCCACTCGGGTTCGCTGGCCCTTGCCACTGCATCGATCGGTGCATGGACGGCAAATGGAGACGTCTGGTCTGTCCATGGAATCGTCAAGTCGGTAACCGATCTTTCGGGCACAAACATTCGCCAGCTCCAGTTTGACCCACAGGTCGAAAACGATGTCTCTGACAACGCCCTTGACGTCTCCTTCGTTGTGGTTTCAACCTCTGACCTGCAGGCAGTCCTGCCCAAGGTTGACCTCCTCGCGGTCGATCAGATTGCCCTCTTTGGTCTCGGCACCAACGGCGGCGCGACAGCATGGGGTGAGACATATCAGTCAGGTAAGGGTGTGCTCAACCTGCGTCGTTTGAACCGCCGTGGTAACTGGACGGGTTCAGTGTTCACACCTGATCCGCTCAATGGAAACCACGTTCTGTTCGTTGTCAAGCTTACAAACACCGGGGCCACCCCCACGGTGCAGGTCGCAGATCGAAACACCCTCAAGGTCTCGGCCGCATTGACAGACGCCCTCGAGATCGACTCGACGTCAGGTGCAGCGCTGACGGTTCCCTCGTTCGAGTCTGACTTCGGCTCGTCGCCCACTGCGGCGATCCCCGAGATCGACATCAAGATCGAGTCGATCGCCATCACGGCCACGACCCGTAAGTTGCGCGCTCGCTGGTCGCCGGAACTCGCACAGGACCTCAACGCCTATCACTCGATGGACGCCGAGGTTGAGCTCACGTCGATCCTCTCAGAGCAGATCGCCCTCGAGATCGACCGCGAGATCCTGAGCGACCTCGTGACGACAGCCAACGGTGCCAACTACTACTGGTCACGCAGCCCAGGCCGCTTCCTCAACAAGGTGACGGGAGTTCGTCAGAACCTCGCCGACTCGTTGCAGATCGGACCGCAGTTCACCGGTACGGTTCGTGAGTGGTACGAGACCCTCGTTGAGACGGTCATCGACGTTGCCAACACAATCCACCGTAAGACACTTCGCGGCTCGGCCAACTTCCTCGTCACGTCGCCCGACGTCTGCACCATCCTCGAGTCATCGGTCCTCTACAAGCCGAAGTTCTCGATCGACGGTGAGGGTCAGGTCGGTTCGCCGTTCACAATCGGCGCAGAGGCAATCGGCACAGTCTCGAACCGCTTCACGGTCTATAAGGACCCCTACTTCCCACGTAACAAGATCCTCATCGGTTACAAGGGCGGCAGCTACCTCGAGACCGGCTATGTGTATGCTCCTTACGTTCCGCTCATCGTGACACCCACGATCTTCGCTCCTGAGGACTTCACACCGCGTAAGGGCGTCATGACAAGGTACGGCAAGAAGGTCATCCGTAGCGACTTTTACGGGACAGTGACTGTTCTCGACATGAACGTGATATGATATGAATGTTATCTAATACGATAACATAATCAAGGGCCACTTTTTAGTGGCCCTTTTTTAGTTTACATTTAATAGTTGCTGTTTATTATATAGTTATATGTTAACTATGCTAGACAATAAATGTAAAATATGCGAAAAAGAATTTGGCTCCCTAGAGTCAGTCTTCAGGCACATCAAGGTCCACGAAATAAAAGCTAAAGAGTACGTCCTAAAGTGGAAGCACAATGGTATTGCACCGCTATGTTCTTGCGGATGTGGGGGAGAAACTAATTGGAATATAGCTTTAAAGGATTTTGCAAAGTTTATTCAAGGACATCATGCACACGGAAGAGCTAAGTCTGATGACGAAAAGAGAAGAATCGGAGAAAAAAATAGGGCCAATATGAAGGCGTGGATGGCAAGACATCCAGATGTAGCAAAGAAAAGAGCCGAAAGCATGGCAAGCATTAGAACTCCTGATTTTGAAGAACGTCGCATTAATTCAACACGCAAAGCCTACGAGTCAATGACCGCAGAAGACAAGCAAAAGTTCTCTGATCATTTTAAAAGACTTTGGGAGGATGGGACACTAACAGAAGCCCATGTTAAATCTAGCGAAACGTTCAAGCGTCGTTTTGCAAATGGAGAATATGATTTTGCTGAGCGAAATGAGAAGATCTCCGCTATCATAACCCAGTTATATCTTGATGGCGGATTCGAGTGGTCTACAGGCCAATACATTTCTGTGAAATCTGGAAAGACATTCAACTACAGGTCTTCATGGGAGCTTGAATTAATGAGGCAGTTGGATGAAGACGCAGTCGTTGAGCTTTGGAATTATGAGCCCTTTTCGATACCTTACCTCTTCGAGGGCAAGGTTCGTAGATATGTCCCAGACTTTCATATTGTAACTGACGATGGGCAAGACGTGCTTGTAGAAGTTAAGCCTGCTAGCCTTAGTGGCACAGAGAAAAACTCTTGTAAACGGTTAGCCGCTGTGGAATTTTGTCAAAAAAATGGGTGGAGATATCTTGAGTGGAAGCCCGGCGATAAAATACCGTGATTAGCTTTTGCCTAGCTTGAGGCTACCGAAAGGCAGCTTTTTTTTTATTTGGAGTGTATTATTTGTTTTTTCTAATTAGTTATTTACGAATGTCACGCGTGACGGGAGAAGCACACATGAGAATGAGTTCTTTGCAGCTAAAGAGATTGATAGAGTCTGAGGTAAAGGGTGCCATGGAGTCGAAGAGACGGACAAAGAGACGCCCAATGAGAGAGGCTTCGTTCAGGCCTAGCTTGGTCTCGCTAATTTTTGAAGAGTTAAGCGACGCAGAGACTGAAAATTTGATTAGTAAAAATATCACACAGCCCTTGTCATCGACAGCAGACAAGACGACAGTAGAAAAGATAGTTCAGTTTTTAAACTCAAGTGAGGGTCAAGACCAAAAAGTAAGAGATAAGCTGGCGTCTGGTGCAAATGACGGTAACCCATCTGACGAAGTTATGGAAGTTGGGGTAGAGACATTGCCTGTCTTGAAACTCAAACCCTCTCAGTCACAAATTGGTTTGCCTAATTCAATCGGGTTTGCGTTTACTTCAAAGGGGAAAAAAGTGGGGGCCTTGGAGGCCGCGTTGAAGGGAAATGTGAACTCAACGGAAATTGTCGCGTGTGGCGACGGCATTGATAATAACTTTATCATCGATGGTCACCACAGGTGGTCGTCGGCAATCGCCGTAAATCCAGCTGCAAATATCACCGTCTCTTTCATTAAAGGAGACGATGCATTCAAAGTGCTGTCAATATGCCAGCTTGCCATTGCTACTTACAAGCCAGGTAAACTACCATCTAACACTTCTGAACCTGACACAAACTTACTTACCATGAGCGCCGACGCAATCGCACAGTACGCAAAAGACAACGTCGGAAAAGTCGTTGATGAAAAGGCAGGCTCCCCGCTTTTGACTGACGATATCTTAGACTTCCTTGCCGGGCAAGGCTATGGAGGCGCATCAGCGACAGATGACAGAGACACGAAGCTGGATAAGATCTGCACCAAGATCGGAGAGAACTGCAAAAAAGTGCCAACACCTGGTGACGCGCCTGACAGAGTTCATATGCCGCAGTTTGATCCAAAATCGGGCGGTCCGACGCTTGATCAAGTTAAAGATAAATTTACGGGCGGGCAATTAAACTTTAAAGATCCTGTTGGTTCATCAGGCGGAGGAAAGCAGCAGGTCACTGCGGAATCTTGGGATCGCCAAGGTGCAGTCGTCGTAGAGCGCTGGCAGCGGCTTGCTGGATTGATCAAGTAAGATTGGAGAAAATACATGAGATACAACAACAACAGAAATAGTGAGCTTTTTAGATTGCGTCAGACGATCAGGAGAATCATCAAGGAAGAGGCGGAGAACGTAATCCCTGGAGATGCGTCGCCTGATAAGCAGGTTCACGTGTTTGACTTCGATGACACTCTCGGTGAGACGTCGAACGCCAACGGGATCATGTTGCATCAGGACGGGAAACCCGTTCACAAGTCAGAAGGAGAGGCTCGTGATTGGGCAAAGTCTATGGGGCTGACAAACTCTGACTTCCTTCCGCCTGAAGTTGCACAGATCTCCAACAGAGACGGTGGCTATGCGATCTACGTGACGTCAAAAGCGCTAGCTAAAGTGCAGAACCTCTTTAAACCCTCGAAGACAAAGCAGGCGATCACGGGTGTGAGCGAGCCTCCAGCAAAGGGTCCATCTATCTTAATTGACTTTACACCGTCGGCAGACGTAAGTATAGAAACGACTAAACCAATCGACTCGACTATCGACAGGTTGAAGGACGCAAATTCGAAGGGATCAAAGACCATCGTCATCACTGCGAGGCAGGCCGACGGCGAAGGCACAAACTTTAAAGGCGAAAAAGTCGGAGCGACAAATGCCAAAGACATGAATGCATTTCTATCGAAGCAGGGTGCCAAGCCGACTGACGGCGTATTGGGAGTCGTGGGTCAAAACAAGGGAGATGCTATCATCGACAAGTACCTGAAGTCAGGGGAGCCTCCCGAAGAGATACACTTCTACGACGACTTGGAGAAAAACACGAGTGAGGTCGAGGCAGCCGTAGGAAAACAAGTACCATCAGAGCTTTTTGTCTACGGCCCAGGAGAATTTGCCCACGGTCAGGCAAGCGCGGATAGTCCTCGGGCGAAATTTCCCAAGGACGAAGCTTCAGAAGAAGACTGGAAGAAGCGTGACACAGATCGTCGTGCAGCAAACAAGGCAGCTCGTGCAGCTGCAGATGCAGCCGCAGCTGCACAAGCTCAAAACTCGAGCCGCTTCAGGGACGGTGCGGTCATGGTGGAACGCTGGCAGCGCCTCGCAGGTTTAATCAAGGATTGATATATATATAAGCAGATGTCAGCAGGAGAAAACACATGAGAATCAGCCCACAGACGTTGAATAGAATCATCACATCAAAGAAAAGAGTGACCAGAGGTAAAGGAAGACCCAGTCTATATTCTGCTTTATTTGAAGATGCAGACCCAGGTAAGATCGATCCGAATAGATTCCCACTAGAGTTGGGATCTGTGAATATAGATTCAGCAAAAAAATTCGTGTCAGGTGGTCTCAACGATGGCGATAAAAAAGATGATGTGATCAGCGCAAAAGTAAACGCAAGTTTGGGCACTGTCAAAGACTTAAAACCGTCTCAGACTTCTATGAACCTAGGCAAAGCTTGGTCATTTGCTCTTAGCATGATTAACGGCACAATGCCTGGTTCTGATGGCCCTGGAGGGAACCTTGATGCCTTTGTTTCTAGCGATAACTACATTATGGATGGACACCATAGGTGGATCGCAAGCTGGATGGTCGATCCTGTTGCTGAGATGAAAGGCCATAAAGTGAATATGCCTGGCGAAAAGCTTGTCGCAGTTTTAAACGCAGTCACAAAGGGTCTACATGGTATTGAAAAAGGAAATCCATCAACAGGCGGTTTTGACCAGTTTAAAGACAAGCAAAAGATGACAGATGCCTGTAAGGCTGGGATTGAAGCAGGCCCGATTAATGGTAATGTTGAAGATTTGAAAAAGAAATTAAAAGATTGGACGGGCACGCAAGACGATGCCGGGCTCGTTGACGCGACTGTTGAAAAAGTCATGGACAACTTGTCGTCGTTACCAAGCGATATCATGCCAAATGCTCCATCAAGAGAGAATATGCCGGTGATTGATGACAAGAAGACATCCGGCGCTACGAAAAAAACTCTCATGGCCCTAGCTGGTGGCCAAATTGACGTCAATCCTCCATACGCTTCTGAAGAAGGAGAAGAAGGCGATAAGCCAAAGACTGCGCAGAACTCAGGCCGCCTGAGGGGCGGTGAGGTCATGGTGGAACGGTGGCAGCGTCTCGCGGGTCTCGTACGCTGAGGGGCCACCATACAGGGGGTCCTGTGAACCGCCACCGTGCGAACCTCACTTTGTCCCCCACGTAGTAAGATCGATAAGATTCCACAGGTGTCTCCCTGTGATATTGGGGATCCTTGATGGCCACCACAAACGGCGTCAGGGGTCCCTCAGTCACTTCAGGAGGCACGTTTTCTTTGCACCATTGGATTACCTCCTCTGATTTGTGTACCTTCCCGTAGCGCCTCGTGTACTCACGGCACAGGGCCAACCCGTGCTCCGCTAGCCAACCATAGTTGGCTGTCGTCGTGCGAGCCCACACCGTGCATGGGTGGTTGTAGTGAGTTCGCTTCCACGGCGCTCCACCGACCGGATGAGCGGCGCACAGCATCTGGCCGCTCTCGATGATCATCTTGACGACGTGCTTGTCGCACTGCATCTGCGCCGCCTCCACTGGATCCTCGGATAGGACGAATATGTTCATGTGGGCATCATATATCGATACGTGCACATGTTTCGTGCGGGAGACGTGATATATACTGTATGTATGAAAATAACACGAGAACATCATGAAGTCAGGTTGTTGCGGATGTTGGTGCGCGAGGCGGTGCGTAACCTGATCAAAGAGGAATCGACGAAACCCACGGACTCTACGACTCCGACAGATAAGAATACGGCCAAACCCGGTGAAGAGAAGAAGGGAGCTTTACGTAAGCAAGCCTTAAACAAGGCAAAAAACAACCTATCTGCGGCCGGAGAACAGGCCGTAGACATGGCGGCGAAAGGACCGGGATCAGACGCAGACAAGATTGTCGATGCAGCATCTGCGTTTTCCCAGAAGATGGCCGAGAAATTATTCTCCCTAAAGCCAGACAAGATCAAGGACATGAACGGCTCTCAGATAAAACAAAAGATGTACGCATTGGGAGACAGCCTGGACAAAAGTGTCAGCGACATGCAAAAATCGCAGGTTGAACTTGATAAAATGTTGTCCAAAAATGCGACATAAAAATCTTGATTTGACTTGTCCAATCCTGAACGATGGATTATGATATCTTCACGGACTTTACAAAACCGTGGAGATAATATGTCGCGTAAGATTTCAAACTTTGATAGCATTCAGGATAACACCACTACTCGAGTCAAGAATCGCAACTCCAATATTCGTGTGTCTGAAGACAACAATGGAGAACTTCGTACCGAAACTCGCAATAGAGACGAAGGATCTGCGTGTTTTGCCATCACTACCAACGCAGGATCTAAGGCAAGCTCACTTTACATTGATCTTCCCAACACTTCTGTCAGGCTTTCAGGTTCTGAGGCACGTACCCTTTATAGGCTTTTAAATAAGCATTATACCTTTACAGGTAAGTCTGTATAAGTTATTATTGTGATAACGGCGCTTGTCTGATTTGGAGGTTTTATGTTTTTAAATAGGTCTGATGCCCTTCTTTTACACAAGGTTCTATTTCACTACGAAAAGATGATGAATTGTGATCAATCTTTCGGTGATGTTCTGGATGAACTTTCAGCCTTGAACGAAAAGATAGAGGAATATCTTGTGTCTGATTCAAGTCAGACAGCGTCCGTGTTTACACAAGACAAGTCAGGTGTCCAAGTTTCAAGTGATCATGATGATGATGATGATTTAGATGAAGATGAGACGGACGATGCCGAAGATGGCAAGTCTCAGGAAAAAATGCCTGAGGCGTCTCATACATTGAGTTGTTCTACTTTACATGATTTACCTCCATTGGAGACAGATCATGGTCTTTTAGAGTTTGAGAATGAAGATGATGAAGTAAACCTCCTTATTGATGGTGATTTTTATGATGATCTCGCTGTTTCTCTCGTAAAAAGAGTTGGTAAATCTATTGATATTTGGGTTGCATCAAATGAAAAGTATGTTTTTGAACTTAGAAAGTTGAATAAGGAGTGGAAGAAAGTGCTTGTTGACGGTCTTGTGTATAAAGTGATTGATGATTAAGATAGATTTACATCCCGATGAATTTGTGACGTTATACGATCTTTTATCATTGCAACAACTCCAATCCGGAGAACAGATACTTCAATCCCTAAGGAGCAAAATGAAGGAGACACTTCTTCAAGCTTTAAAGGAAAAAGATGATGTTCAGTTTGAAAGGTGGGAAAGAGAGCAAAAAGAAAAGATGGCAAAGTTAAAGTAATGTTTGGTAAAACAAAACCCGGGTTTTAAAACCCGGGTTTTGTTCATTTAAACTGTGGTATTTTTTCTGAAAAGCCGACTAGATAATTTATGCTTATGGTATTATCATGAAAGACACCCACACAGTCAAACCGTTTCCATTTTATGAAGGACCGAAGGCGCCGGTCAACGATTCTTATTTGTCATCCCAGATTAGATCTGGGATGAACACGCTTTTGATAGACGGATACAGGCAAGGCACAGAGATAATAACACAACGACACTTCGTGTCAGGGATGTTCAAAATACACGCCGGAGAATATGACTACGAAAATAACATAAATCACGTAGTCAAACAGAATCGGTTTGGAATGGACAATCAAACAAATAGACGCGACGCGGCGTTCACTGATAACGAGAAATTCAATCCAGTCAAATTTATTCAGATACAAGAAAAGTTTTCTTACATCTACGCAAACTTAATCACCCTACCTTTTTACGTAGACGATAATGATGAAACCTCGGTAGACAACTACGACGGAGTCATAGAGCCTCTAGACATCAGGGCAACAGTCGCCTTAAGGCCTACCGAGGTTCCGTTTTTGGCACACAGTATTAAGGCATCTCTCACCAATAGCGATGATGCGTACGGTGCGGTACAGATATTACAATCTGATTATTTTAGACCTGAAACCTCCATCGTGATTTACGATGATGAGGGGTATTTTAAAAATGAATTCATCAGAAACAAACCTTTTGACGACATAAAAAGGTACTCTCAATATTGGAGTGCAGACATAATTAATGCGCAGGAAAGCATGAGGGGATCAACTGATGATTATATTTCAACTAAACAAAGGTCTTCCTGCACAGGTCGGGACTATGACAACAATACCTCAGTCGGAACAGATTCAATTGCGTTTGGAGGCTTGACATACTAATGCCAACCGCAAAAGAACGCAGGGCTCCGCCCGCACAAGTTTTCGAAAATTATGTTTTTAACAGGATTACCGGCCCAACAGTGAAACTGTTCCCGATTGCCTCTTCGGCAATGTGGGGATTTTCTGATGGTTTTGGTAGTGGCAACGTTGATGAAGATGTTTCTGAAACCACAGAATTAGGATTTGACCTTAGGTTCAACGAAAAGACCTATGACAGATTCGTAGTTCACACGAATGGATTCATGATCCTGAGAGAAAAATCTGACGTTGGCGTCTTTTCAGTCTCTGACTATATATCAGTGACATCACCGACAACGTTGAATGATTACATACGTAGTCGTTTCACAACGGGTGGTGTTATGTTGTGTCCATGGTTTGGAGACTTGAGGACGGCTTATGACAACGTCTCTCAACTTGCATACACAACCCCAAAACAAAAGCAAAACATTCAAAGAGGTATCTCACTACCTCCCACGCCCTTGGATCCCACTCGTTCAGGAATAAAATATAAAAAAACTACCAGCCCTAGCGGTGTGAAGTGTCTCATAGTGAGGTGGAGGTCTTTTTCTTCATATACCTCGTTGCCTGAGTCAATCATTACATTTGAAGTAATCATCTACGAAAATGGCAAGATTGAATTTAGGTATGACACAAGGAAAACGTTGACCCCATATGGGTGTAACGCTGTGACTGACGGTGCAACGATCGGTATTTTTGTAAATGATACAATAAATTCAGATCTCACTTATTGGAGATTTCGTGACCTATCTGTAGGATTGGGACACCCGGGTGACTCGACGCGATCAACGTCAAAGTTTGGTGGCGCAGTTTACGACAGCGCTTACGGAGATTCAAACCTGTTTTATCCGTCGGTTCCGTACAACGTAACCATGTATCCATCCAACGTAGATGTTACTGCCCCGTCCGGTCTATTAGGAAGAATTTCTAATTGGCCGGGTCAGGAACTCTTTTGCTGTGGTATTACGTTCTCTCCTCCGGTGAATCGCATGAGGATTTTGCCCAGGAAAGAGGTTCATGTCGGTGACACACGGGCATCATATCCCGTGATCATCAGGACCGGCGATGCTTCGAACAACAGGGTTTCATTCGATATGTTCGATGATCGTCGTTCCATAGCATACGGAGGGTCATCAATAGTCAATCTTCCGACGACATTGCCGAGAGGTTATTCCTTTAACGTACCTGGTGCAATCGAAAGACAAGGAATCTATGGAGACATGGAAATCACGGCCAGCATATCAAAGACTGCGGCCGAGCAATTTTTGTCGTTCATCCCGGTAGATTACGTTTCACCTTTCTGTGATCACAACAGGCCTGAGCAGGGCATGGCAAGCCAATATTATATGACAGGTTCACCTGCCTCTCTTTTCGGAGAGAGCTTAAGGTATCCGCTGAGGTCAAAAACACAAATCAAGTTTGACCTACCTTTGAATCATCCTTTGCAGATGCTTGAAACAGGATCTGCCATATACTACTACAACAATAAGATCAAAGGTATGTTCATCCCACAAGTGGGAGGCGCGCCGTCAGACATTGCAGACCCTCGAGATGCACTAGGTTCTTCCTACGGTGAATTTTGGCCCGAGGATTCACGTTGTTTTGGACCGATAGGAAATGTTGTTGCGTCAGGATCTATTGATATTTCATTTCCGGCATTATCATCAGACCCAAACTTTGGACGTGATTCAGAGGATTGGGTCGACGTTGAATCTCCCATTGACACCTTATCAAAGACTTATTTGAAAAACCCGCAGATCAATCCCGACTATAACGCGTCAGATGATGAGTTGATCACAATTCCCATTAACCAGCCTTTCGTGGTAGAAAAGGCAGTGTTTAACATACCCGTAAAGATGGGACCAGGTTGGTTTAATGATAAGACTACGTCCTGTACCCCGCTGGGGGCTACAAGTGGAGCAGGCTCTCCCACAGATCGAGGGGTTGTCTCAAACGTCTTTGATTTTGCCGGACCTGCGATAACCTTATCGCTTTTCAATCAGATAAAAAATGGCGAACTTGTTCACAGAGACTTAATCCTGACAGGAACGGTGATTCCGGAAGGCGACAGTTATGGTAGCGTAACAGTTAGACAATCATGGCTTAAGTCTGGTGGTTCACCATATCCCATCTGGACTTTTGAACCTGAAGGATTTGTCAAATACAACTCATCGCCCTCTGTTGTTGTGAAGCAGTCGTCTGCGGGCACGTATACAGGTTCTTTATCGATTCCCACCGAGGCAGGTATCTCAAACGGTGTGACTTTACGTCAACTATTGAGAATGACGACATATGCTCCCGCTTTATCTCTCCCTGTTGCCACAGCACGGGCACAAGCAACAATTGACTACATGACGAGGCCAACTATAAGTGTTTATGAAAATGTGGTTAATGATGGAGGAAAGGGCTACGTAATCAGTTCAAACGTTAAAAGCGTAAATCCTTTCGGAAGAGACTCGAGGGGAAATAACGTAAGTGGCAGATCCATTTTCGGAAAGGAGTTCACTACATTTCAAAGTCTGGATCAAATGACAGTAAAGAATCCGTTGTTTGTGTCATCAAGTTTTAGTGATTTTCCAACCTCATTGAGTGACTATCTTGACATCAATAACAATTCTGAATTTCAGGCATACATTCAATATGCAGTCCCGATAGAACAGAACTCTAAATCACCTTATTTGCTGATGCCGGGCGACAAATTGATATTTGCACTGTCTAAGAATAGGCCCGCCATGCACACAAATGGAATACAGGCTGTGACCCGTGCATCGGTTGACGTGTTCAGGCAGGGTCTAAGACACGACGTGTGGATCAATACCGGATCAATTAGCGTCACTTTATATGGTTCCTTGTTGAGAGAAGGTAAAGAGTTTCATGACACAATGAACCAAAATCTGGCGTCAAACCAGATACACGAAGCGTTGGGATCCGAACCAGTGACAGATCAATTTCAGGTAGAATACCAAGATTCTTTCTATGGTTCGTACACTGACAGCATGGTGACAGGTTCGATGTTCCCACGGACCCAAAATAAAATATTTTACCACGTGACACAGTCGTTCGGTTTCTCAGTTACACCCGTCAGTGAAGTTTATTCGAAAGTACAGGAAAAAATATCCATAGGAACTACCCGTGGAAGTATTGCAAGCAATCTCTTTGCAAGAGATTCATTGTTTGATGAAACAACCAGCTCTATCACGGAACTGGCGTCAGTAGGAAATAAGTCTAAAATCTTGCAACCGGCATACGAAAGATCAGGCAGACAGACTTATGTTAGAATCTCGTCTGATCACGAAAGATTCTTTGACTCAATGGTGCCAAATCTTTTTGATTGCCTCAAAATTGACGGTCAATATGTTCACGCTGTGACAAATCCAAACAGGATATTTTTTCCTGATAGTCCTCCATTCATTGGAGCGTTTGATCGTGAAAAACAGTACGGTATGATAGAAATCAACTCAGTTCCATTGGTTGACAACGCAGATTTTCGACGAATGAATTCAAGCGTGTGGACTAAGTCGTTTCCGTTCGAACATCGTTATTCAAACGTAAATAGAAACAAGGAATTTGCAGCAAATAGGATTACCCAATATGTCACAACAACGTTGTTAGATTCTACCTCTGCGTTTCAAAGAAAAGTAGAACGCCTACTGGTGTGTCAAAGAAATAGTGATCTTACGTTTAACGTTATGTGTGACGTAGACTACACTAGAGTTGTGAATGGTTGCTACGTAACTTCAAGCATGGGTCAAGATGATATGCTTAAGTTTTTCTATGGATTTGGAGACGGGAAAGAAAACAACGAAGTAAATCCTAACCTAGGGCCCGGTGGTATCTCGTTCAGGGAGGTGAAGGAATGGATTCCTCCTATCTGGGCATCTGGCGCTAATTTTTCTCGTATGAGATTTAAGATCGGACCTGTGATAAGCGGCTGGAAATATGGGATCTATAATGGATTACCTTCTTACTCGACGATGGTCTTTCGGCGCGACAGGTATGGTAATTTTAGGGACATGCTAGAACAAAGATTAGACACAAAGTATTTCTTGCTGGGTGAAATAGATGACACAATTGGATCATCTCCAGTAAAGGTTTTGTTTGTGAAACAACCAGAAACAACCTCCAGTATTGATAGCATTTACAACGTTCAAAATCTCAACAACTCCGACTGGCCGTTGTTTCTTAGTGCATCTCCTGCCTCAACAGATTCAAGTAATCTCAGTTTTGAGGCGACTTCTTCACTTCCTTATTTTGATGGTTTAAGTAAAAATAGATGACACTTCAATAAGTTGAAGTTGTGTTTGTTCGCGAAAGTGACGATGCTCACTTTCGCTCGCATCTTCAATCTCGTTCTCACGCTTTTCAGTATTTTCATCGTCATTCATGTTTATGATGATCAACATAACTTGCCTCCTAATACCTTAATTACAAATTTAAATTTGTTAGTTGTACAATTACGATCTTGCACATGCATAAGTTCCACAATACTTATGTGGAGAGGATCGCATGCCAAGCTTTGTACAGACGATACAACCTACACCGTTCGGCTTCTTTGATTCTGATTCTCAGTTTCAGGTTGAGGCTGATTCCATGGTTACATTCGTAAAGCGTAAGTTGGGTGACGACGTACTGTCGGTGGAGTTGACGCGTAAAGAGATATGGGCGTGTTTCGAGGAGTCTTGCTGTGAGTACTCACGTAAAATTCACGAGATGAAGATTCAATCTGAACTTGCCAATGTACTTGGAATGCCCACTGCAAGCAACGACTTGACTAATCGGTACCCGCATCAAACGTTGGAGTTCCTGATGCGTCAGGCGTCACCTTATTCTACGTATGCAGGTGTAGGAGGGGTATACAATTCTACCTTGGGTTACGTTGACCTAGTATCGGGAAAACAGGATTACAACATCTATACCGAACTGAAGGATTCAGTGTCAGGAAGTCTGGTGTATCAAAACATGACGACAAAAAGCCAGCTTCGAGTGCTTGAAGTATTTCACTTCGAACCGCTTGCTGCACAACACTTCCTGTTGAATGCGTCAAACATCACAAACTTCCTTGCCACGAACTTTAACTATGAGTCGTACGTCAACTCCACGGTGTTTTACGTGTTGCCGATCTTCGAGGATGTCCTGAGAAGAGGCATGCTTGAGGCCGCCTTTAGAGTGAGGCGTTCAAACTATTCTTATGAAATCATGGGCAGCAATCTAAGGATCTATCCTATTCCAACGACCGACCTGCAGACAGGTAGGTTGTACATGAAAGTACAGGGTGCGTTAGACCCCCTCAATGCAACCGCACTGCAAGGCCAAGACCAGACCATCTACGGAGTGTCAGGACCACAAAACGTCCCGTTAGGGAATATACCGTTTACCTCAATTACACAACCCGGCAGACAATGGATCAGGCAGTACACGTTGGCGCTTTGCAAAGAACTGCTGGGCCTCATCCGATCCAAGTTTTCTAGCATCCCCATACCTAACGCTGATCTTACCTTGAACGGTGAAAGCCTCATTTCTTCAGCGAAGGAAGAGAAGGACAAACTACAGACGCAGCTGAAAGAATTCCTTGACAACCTAACAAATGCCAAGTTGATGGAGCAGCAGGCCTTGCTGGCTGAAAACATGCAGAAACAACTCAAGTACGTGCCGATGCCACTGGGCAAAAGCATTGTGGTGGGGTGACGGATGGCGAGGCTTTTCATAACCCCAAGGGAACTCAATTTCATCTCTGACATCACCAAGGAGATCATCAAGGACGTAATTGGGCAGAAAATTTACTATTATCCAATGTCTGAGATCAAGACAAAAACTCATGGAGTCTATAACGAGGCAACGCAAAAAGTTTTCGATAACCCCATCGAGATAGACGCCTTAGTCGACAGCAGTTTTCAGACAGAAACAAAGATAAACCAATTTGGTGTAGATGCACAATACAAATTGGAGGTCTTCATGCAACACCGCGACCTTGTAGAAAAAGGTATAACTCCTGCAATTGGAGATTATTATTCATTTTCTTTCATATTTTATGAGGTCACCGAATTAAATTTCATGCGTAACATTTACGGCATGCCTGAACACATTGATGGCGTCAAATTGACCGGTACAAAAGTGAGACAGAGTCAGTTTAATACGAACATCATCGGACCCACTGGTCTTAGTTTTACTGACACTGATGCAATTCAAGATACGTTTGTACAGCAAAGAGGAATTGCCGAGAACAAATTGGGCGAGACTCATGACGTCAGAGATCTCGTCAGAAATGGTGTATTGGACGCCCCGTTGACCGGTCCGAGAGAAGTGTCTCCGACGGGTGATAAGACCGGTTCTGGTGCAGCATTTTATGACGAGGATTGACGGATGCCAAACAGATTCAATGCAAAAGCAAATATTACACAGGGACAACAGCCCCTACCTACGGGTTATCCGGGATCAGGACCAGTGTCAGATTTTGTCATTCCGTCCGTGGGAATAGAGGACGTTGACGTAGCTATTTTCAATCTCTTTGATAAGGAACTACCGATTCAGGTCTCAGGAGAAGGTCACGAAAACTCGAAAAAAGTCCCAGTCGTCTTTGCAGGCGGTGAAAAGTGGGCAATGCTAAAGAGAAACAAGCCTCTTCGTGACAAGTCAAATACGTTGATTCTTCCGATCATAACCATTGGAAGAACCGGACTTTCCCAGACGGCCTCAGAGGATCTCGTAGGTCGAGGAATAAATCAGAAGACGGGTGAGATTATCATCAAGAGACGTCTTGATAAATCTGACAGGGTTTACCAAAACTTAATAAACAGGACACCCCTGAAGAACCAGTCTAATCTTGCCGTGAACCCTATCGATGCAATCAACAACCAATTGTCTACGACTTCCGCGGTCGGAGACATGTCTGAGATACAGACGGTCAAGTCAGGAGGGTACCTCTCGGGAAAGAGGGACACAAAAAACGTATACGAGACAATTGTTGTTCCATCACCACAATTCATCACGGCCACTTACGAAGTCATAGTGTGGACGCAATACACACATCATATGAATCAAGTGCTTGAAACAATCATGTCTTCTTTTTTACCACAGGTTCAAGGCTGGCGTATTGACACTGCCTCCGGTTATTGGTTTGTGGCTCAAATGGAAGATGGATCACTTGCTCCTGAGACAAACTTTGATGACATGTCGCAAGGAGAGCGGTTGATTAAACACAAATTTAACATCAAAGTTCCGGCCTACATCTTGGCGTCTTCTGCGCCGGGTGTGCCTATTGCTGTGAAGAAGTACGTTAGTGCGGCAAACGTCACATTTGACGTAGGCACCTCAGGAAATGATTCCTCTGCGATACTTAATTCTCAATCTGAGAACCTGGTATCAGATCCATTCCTTGGTTCTGACGATCCTACGCTGCCGCTCGGAAATTCACCAGCCCTCAGCAGAAGGGATGACCAAAGATCTCGTGAGATGAGACACGCGTTCGAACCCGGTGACATCTCCCGTGGGGATAAAGCGTTGGGTTCATTTTCTCGTGGGACAAATCCGGCAAAATATCAAAAGATAACGTCTGTCGACCCGTCTGGAAAAGAATCCACTAGATACGTCAGGATAATAAACAAGAACAAGTTCACCGGAGAGACGACTTATGCACCAGGGTTTGACATCACGAGTCTTACCATAACCTCGATAGAATAATAAAATCCCATTTTTAATTTTTTGCACTTTTTATTTGATACTTATCATTGCGGTTATACATTGCAAGGAGAGCTGTAGATGCCCGAGCAAACATTCAGATCACCAAATTTTTTTGAACGCGAGATTGACCTTTCAGCCCCGACGCCATCGGCTCCGTCAGGTGTTCCGGGGGGCGTGATTGGAACCTCCAACAAAGGTCCCGCGTTCGTACCAGTTACTGTGGGTAATTTTGGAGAATTCGTGCAGAGGTTTGGAAACCTTGACGTAACAAAATACGGACCGTATGCCGTCAATGAGTTTCTGAAAAACAAATCTGCATTAACATACATGAGGGTTCTTGGCGCAGGATCTAACGACAGCATAGCCGACGTTACAGACACCGAGGCCACAGGTCGTGTGAAAAATGCAGGTATGCGACTCTACGGAACGGATGCACCTAATGATGCAACACGTCATTCCGGTGTTGTTCAGTTTCTTGTTGCTCAGCATGAAATCGTAGATGCAAATGAGAACCTCATTCCGATGCTATCGAATAACGATTCAATAGCAAATCCGTCGGGTGATGCAATCTCATTGGTTCGTGGTGTGATCATGACGCCAAATACGTCACGCATCATGATCAGTGGGCTTTCCTCCTTACCTTCTAATATAACGTCATTGGATGATTATGCAACCACCAATTCGACGACCGGTAAGTTTAAAATTTTGATATCTTCTTCACTGGGAAATCACTTCGCCAACACAGACGGAAATCCTGGATTGCAGGTATTGACTGCATCCATGGATCCCTCTAGTTCAGACTATTTTGCAAAAATCTTAAACGCGGATCCCGACAAGTTCGTTGAGTCACAACATCTCGTGTACGCTGATTTTCCGATTGATGCAGAAATAGCTCATGTAAAAAATAAGTCTGTAGGTATCCTTTCAGGATCATCTATTGTGTCAACGGATAGCGGCACATCATTGTCAATGTTACGAATGTTTGGGTCGTATGATACAAGGTATCAGGCTGCAAACTCTCCTTGGTTCATTTCACAGCCTTACGGGTCTACTGAACATGATCTGTTTAAGTTTGAGGCGATCGATGATGGCGAGTATGCAAACACACTGTGCAAGATAGCCATCTCAAACCTAAAAGTGTCGGTCGATGACTCAAATCCATACGGAACGTTCACTGTAAACATAAGAGATTGGAACGATACAGACACGGATCCCAAAGTACTTGAGTCTTTCACAAACTGCTCGCTAAATCCAGCATCAGAAAACTACGTTGCTCGTCTCATCGGAGACACGAAGGTTTCATATAATTTTGACATGGAAACCGTCGCCGAAAAAAGGCTTATTACAACCGGAAAGTATCCTAACGTTTCAAAATACGTCAGGATAATCATGAGCAACGACCTTGAGGTGGGTAACGTACCTGGAAACTCACTACCCTTTGGTTTCAGGGGTCACAATCTTCTAAAAACCACCGACCTTGCAACAAATGCAGACCCTGCATCCAACGCAAGAATCAGCGGAAGAGGCGTTACAACCAACCTCAGAGGATCTATTCTTCCTCCCATCCCGCTTAGAACAAAAGTAACTCGTGGTGCCGAGTTGGAAAACTATGCTTGGTTGGGTCAACCTGCACAGACAGAAAATCCTTCATCATTGTTCCACTGGGGTGTGAAATTCGAGAGAAACAATTATGCATTGAATCCAAACAGTTCAAGCGAAAAGAACGGATTGATTTCGTCCTTGTCCAAGTTTATGGGTATCATGAAATTGGATGCTCTTGTAACGGGTTCAGGCGCAGACAACTTAAATAACAATAAATTTA
>Ga0315906_10003351_pt1 | contig 21284 bp, 13 predicted proteins | sample LakEriMetagenome_4_FD_203526 | JGI IMG/M metagenome (GOLD analysis project Ga0315906, IMG submission 203526) | Freshwater fungal communities from buoy surface, Lake Erie, Ohio, United States - Buoy 2 MA122 | ecosystem: Environmental > Aquatic > Freshwater > Lake > Lake biofilm | place: USA...
TATGAGGAGAAAGAATGTAATTGAAGCTGTGCCCAATGCAGCGCATCAGGGGTTGGCTGAACTTGAACAGTATTTCGATGTACAAATTATTACGCAAAATATTGATGATTTGCATGAAAGAGGCGGGTCATCTAATATCCTTCATTTGCATGGTGAGATTTTGAAAATGAGAAGTGAAAAAGATGAATCAATTATTTATGAGATTAGAAGTGATATTCAGTTAGGTCAGCTGGCAGCAGATGGCGGTCAACTTCGTCCTCATATTGTTTGGTTTGAAGAACCCGTGCCGATGATGGATCTGGCGATTCGTTTTGTGGGGCAGGCGGATATATTCGTTGTTATTGGAACATCTTTGGTCGTGTACCCTGCCGCAGGACTGGTTAATTATACGCCGCCTTTCATACCGAGATTTGTGGTCGATAAAAAAATACCCGATGTGCAGCCTATGCATAAAGTCACCAAAATCGAAGCAAGCGCAACGGAAGGAATAAATCATTTAAAGACAGCATTACTAAAGCTGATATGATGGATTTTTATCGTATTTTTTCTCTGAATGATATGCCATATTGTTGCAGTTCTTTCAGTACAGGCTCGTATATTTCTTTTTCAATGGGTATTTTCAATCCTTTAAGGGTTATGCGCCCTTCCAAAATCAATTTTGCAGCTATTCCCAAAGGAAGCCCAACTGTTTTCGCCATTGCAGTACTTTCCTGATCAGTCCCTTTCACAACTAATGTCGATGTGATTTTTCTATCTTGATGATGTTTGTCTTTGTATTCAATTTCATGCTGCATAATGATCATATCTTTATCGCTAGACTTCAGCACTAATTGTTTTTCAAGAATTGATTGAAGAATGTCCGCACTACTGTGAACGCCGGTTGGTAATAAGTTATTGCGCTCCAGTTCCAGCATTTTCAATTGTGTATTTATATCAGAGTCGAGCTGTGATATTAAGCTTCCCCAATCTTCCTGTTTGCCTGCGGCTTTCAATTTTTTATCTATCCATTCAAAAAAGGTTCCTGCATTTTTAATGAATTCCCAATCTGAGGGGTTTGTTAATCCCAGTTCTACCAATACCTGCCATGCTTTACAAAAATCAGCATGACGAAGTGTAGTGCGGATAAATGTTTCTGTATTTTGAAGTTGATAAATTGGTATATAGCTCAAGGAGTCTCTATTGGGGTACCAGACATAATCTGAATAGCCGGGAATATGCGCTATTTCACAATGCTTAAAAATTTCCGTATATGTTTTTTGTATGATTTGACCCTTGTGTTTATATGTAGCGCCTGCAGTGCCGGCCAGCACAATATTTCTCGGGTTCCAGCTGATTTTATAATGCCAGGGGTTGTCATCACTTTCGGGCGCGATCAATCCGCCACAATGAGAAATAAAGGAAGTGATTGTCGCCCCTTCATTTTTTAAGCGATGGATGATTTCCATTGCACTCATGTGATCAATACCAGGATCCAATCCCATTTCGCAGAGAAATAATACGCCTGCTTCATTGATTTCACTTTTCAGTTCTTTTAAGGGCGCATCTATATAAGAAGCAGTAAGTAAATTTTTTTTCCATTTGATGCAATCTCTTGCTACTTGAATATGTAAAGATGGCGGCAAAAGTGAGATGACAATATCTGCATTTTGAATGGCTGCATTTCTTTGCGCATGCTGTGTAATATCCAGTGCAATGGCTGTGCCATTGGCATAAGGTTGAACTTTATTGGCAGCTAATTCAATTTGCGCATCGACCACCGTAAAAGACCAGTTTTCTTTTGTGCTGTTAATTCCAATATAGTTAATGAGCTCAGTTGCAGATTTGCCTGCGCCGAATATTAATATCTTTTTCAAGACTTATTTTTTAGCAAGTTAGGGGATTTGTATCTATGATTTTAATTGTATCCGTTTCCCTTTTACAAGGTAGAACTAAAGGTATACCCTTACAGCGCTTATTGGCATACGTTGAATTTTATGTAATAGCCGCCTACTGTTATAGTAATCATTGATTTTCAATCTAATTTTAATATGTCTTTAAGAGAAGAAAGACAAAACCTGATATCCTTTCTGTTCAAAACTAAACCAAACGTACCGTGGCAATAAACGTAAATAAGTCATCGGACAAAGCTTGTGGAGATAATATTAACTCCCTTTTGTCGCAGAATCAGGAAAAAACAGCAGCAGCTGTAAATTCTAAGTATTATACAAATAGAAATCAACTATTATTTCTGGTTTTAATCTTCGTGTCTTTAATCTTTTCTCAGATAAGTTTGGCGCAGACCACTGCTACCATTACTGCTTCTGGTTCATTGCAGGTTTGTTCTGGAAATTCAGTTAATTTAACGATTAAAAATGCACCTGCAGACGCAGCCTATCAGTGGTTATTTAATAACAAAGAAATTGCTGGCGCATCTTTTATCAGTTATGCTGCGGATAAAACCGGTACATATACTGCAGTTGTTATTATAAATGAATTAAGAGATACACTCAATTCTTTAAACGTTCGAATCGGAGCAGATGTATCTTTAAATGGCTCGGGCTCTACTACTATTAATGGTCAGCCTTACTTTAAAGTTTGCGCATCTTCCGCATCAAACTTCACTTTTACCAATGCTTCTTCCACAACAGCCAGCAACACAAAATATGTTATTAAATGGGGAGACGGTACACCTAATTTTGAGTCTGCTACATTTTCAGGAGCCGTTACACATCTTTTCCCCGTTGGTACAAGAAGAATGACTTTTTATATTTTTACCGGAGCATGTGTTGATAGTGCAATTTATACTGTGTTTGTGGGAAATATTCCGGCAGGTGGTCTGGTAGGTGTTGGTGGGTCTACTATTTGTGCAGAAAATGAACAAAAATTTATCATTGCGGGCACACAGAATAATCCGCCCGGCACCATGTACATTATGTTTTATAACGACGGTAGCAAGCGCGATACGTTTTATCATCCTGCACCCGACACAGTAAGTCATATTTTTAAGAAAAGCAGTTGTAGTACCACCAGCTCCAATGGAACCCAAAGTTTTCCTAATTCTTATGGTGCCTTTTTGAGTATTGTTAATCCTTGCGGATCAGCAGGCGGATCTATTCTGCCTATTTATGTTTCTGATAAGCCCAAGCCTGAGTTTTCTGTGTCGCCTAGCGATACATCTTGTGTTAATCAGGTGCTGACAATTACCAATACTACCAAGTTGATGAATAATGTAGAAAATGGCACTTGTAAAACGATGAAATATGTATGGCGCATCACTTCGCTTACTGCAGGAGGTGCGTGGACATTGACAAGTGGTACTTTGGGTAATGACTTCGGATCGAATGATCCTAATGTATGGACAGCAGGTACATTATCCATCAAGCCTCGTTTTACAGCTGTAGGAACTTACTCGGTTAAACTGGTGATGACTAACAGTACACTATGCGGGGCGGACAGCATCGAAAAAATCATCTGTATCAATCCTTTACCTACTGCTGCATTCACAACAGATGTAACAACAGGTTGTGCACCGCTCGCAGTACAAGCGAATGGCACAACTAATACACCGCTCTGCGGAGAAAATCAATTTAACTGGTCGGTGTCATATACCGCTACTACCGGTTGCAGACCAACCACATCTTCCTTTACTTTTATTAACGGAACGAATAGTAAATCTCAAAATCCTCAGATTCGTTTTGATAATCCTGGTACATATAAGTTGCGCTTACAGGTGATCGCTCCTGATAACGGATGCACATCAACAATTAGAGAGGTGAATATTATAGTGAAAGGTAAACCCGTTGTTGCACTAACTACGCCTGCACAGATTTGCTTAAATGAAAAAGTCCGTCCTTCGGTTAATGCTACCTGTTACAGTACAAATGCAACTTATCAGTGGACATTTGCCGGCGCAAATAATGATTCATTTTCTGGAATGATTCCTGATAGTATTTCTTATTCTACTGATGGAAATTATTCAATTAAAGTAGGCGTAACCAACGAATGCGGAACTACAGACTCTGCTCGTCAATTCGTTGTTAAGCCTTTGCCGATTATGACACAGCCAATTGATATTAATGTTTGTAGCGGCGACAAAGTAAATATTGCATCATTCAGCGCATCTATTGCAAATACCGTATTTAGCTGGATCAATAATGAAGCTTCTATAGGTTTAACTTCTTCAGGAACGGGAAATATAACTTCATTTAATGCAATGAATACAACGAATACTCCCGTAACTGCTACGATTCGTGTAACACCTTCTTTCAATGGATGTACTGGAGCAACAAAAACATTTAACATTACGGTTCATCCTGTTCCTGCTGCGCCATCAGCATCCAACGCTGTTTATTGTCAGTTTGAATCAGCAGCTCCATTAACTGCTCAAGCTGCATCAGGAAATATTTTAAGATGGTATGCGCTTGCAAATGGGGGCAATTTCACGCTTACAGCACCAACCCCTGCAACTTTAGCAGAAGGCACTCAAGTATTTTATGTAAGTCAGTACAATACGGTTACCGGATGTGAAAGCCCACGTGCATCTATTGAAGTGCGCGTGAATTCTAAACCGGTAGTTCAAAATATCGCTCAGGAAGTATGTGCTAAACAAAATTTTGACATCACGCCGGTATCAACAGTCAATGGTACAGTTTACTCATGGAGCATGCCTGTTATGCCTTCAGGATTAACAGGGGCTGTTGCAGGTTCAAACCAAATAACATTTAAAGGTCAACTTGAGAATAATACAAACACCAATCAAACTGTGGTTTATACCGTTACTCCATCTATAGGAAATTGCACAGGAACATCGTTTACTATAACAATCACTGTAAAGCCAAATGCTAAGATTAGTAATAAAACTTTTTCTGTTTGCAGCGGCACATTATTCACTTTTGCTCCGAATCAAAATGAAGATCTTATACCTGCTGCTACAAAATATTCATGGAATGCCCCAACTGCAATTCCTGCTGGCTCCGTAACAGGCGCAAGCAATGGTAATGCAACTTCAATTTTCAATCAAACAATTACCAATACATCTAACAACATTGCAACACTTACTTATATGGTAGGGTCATTGAGTGGAGTATGTAGTGGTGACAGTTTTTCCATTGTTCTTACAATAATGCCAAAAGCAACCATTACAAAACAAACAGTTACAGTTTGTAGTCGCAGCGCATTCGATGCAACGCCGGTTAATGGAAATGGAAGTATAGTTCCTGCCAATACTTTATACACTTGGGAAAATCCTGTAATAACGCCATCAGGTTCAGTAATAGGTGGCGCTGCTCAAACAACACCGATATCTAAAATCAGCCAAACGTTGGTAAATACTACCGGACAAACGGTGATGGCGGTTTATAAAGTAAAGCCTGTTTCCGGCACACAATTGTCTTGTGAGGGTGATGTTTTTGAAGTGGTAGTATATGTAAATCCTCAGTCTGGGGTAACAGATCAGGCTGCCGAAATTTGTTCTGATAATATTTTTAGTGTATTGCCTGCCGGTGTTGCAGTTGGTACTACATATACCTGGTCTAACCCTATCAGTAATCCCGCAGGATCAATTGTTGGAGGAAGCGCTCAGCAAATTCCTCAATTGGCAATCAGTCAGTCTTTAAAAAATACAACAAATCAATTAGCAACGCTTACTTATGAAGTGGAGCCCAAAACAGGCGTATGCGCTGACAATCGTTTTAAAGTAGTAATAAAAGTATTTCCAAAACCACATATAAACGATGTTAATCTCGAAGTTTGTACCGGCAATGCTTTGACATTTGCTCCTGAACATAATGGTACAACACAAATCATTCCTGCGAATACGAAATACACCTGGGGAACACCAGTAGTAAATCCGGTTGGCGCAGTGAGTGGTTTTTCTGGACAAGCAGTTCCTCAGTCAAAGTTTATTCAAACCCTAACGAATAATACATTCACTCCTGCTACATTAACTTATACATTAACCGCTGTTTCTGGTGATGAAGGAAGTTGTAACAGTAATGCTTTTAAAGTTGTTGTAACTGTTAATCCTGATTCAAAAGCCATCATTAATGTTAATTCTAATGCAGGATGTGCTCCGTTTGTATTAAATGCTGCCGCTGTAGTAAATGCTTCACCCGAAGTTGCAGGCACACAGTTTCAGTGGTTTGTAAATAATCAGCTTGTGGGCAATACGAAAAATTTTGCTGGCTATACTGTTTTCAATGCAGATGACAGTGTAATGATAAGGTTGAGTGTGTTGAATGGAAAAGGATGTAAAAACGATGCTGTGGAGCAATTATTCTACACCCGCCCGATAGCACAATCATCTTTTGAGAAATCTTTAGATACTGTTTGCGGGCCAGCAATGATAAGCTTTAATAATCTTTCTCCTCAGAGCAGTTTGTTAAACTATCGCTGGGATTTTGGTAACGGGCAGATTTCTTCATTGTATCAGCCTGCTGCTATCACATTTCAATCTGCTGCATCCTTTGGAGATACAACTTACACAATTAGATTATCTGTATTTAATGTGTGTGATACAGCAACCTATACACAGCAAGTTGTTGTTCGCTCTGCGCCCGACGCATCATTCATAGCCAACAGAGTGGTAGGTTGTTCCCCTGTAGAAGTATTATTTACAAATACTTCAGCCGGACTTCAGAATACATATGAGTGGAATTTCGGGGATGGTTCTAATGCTGTTATACATACTAAAAAAGACACCATATCTCATTGGTATTATACAGGTGCAGTTTCAACTTTCCCTGCGCGCATTATAGCCAAAAACTTTTGTGGGGCAGACACGGTCGTAGTGCCGATTCAGGTTCGTCCTAACACTATCAAAATGGATGTTGCAGCTGATGGTAACTTAACGAAAGGGTGTTTGCCTTTTACAGTAAAGTTTGTAAATAATTCAACAGGATCCAATTCATACAAGTGGGATTTTGGAGATGGTAATGTGGTGGTTAGGCCCAATGGGAAAGATACCGTATATCATACGTACATTGCTTTAGGTAAGTTTGATGTAAAAGTATTTTCCAGCAATGGTTGTTCTGATACATCTGCCTATGTAACCGCTGTACAAACTTATACAGCTCCGGTTGCAGGTTTCAGTGCCGATAAAAATACAGTTTGTCGCGGAGAAAATATTCAGTTTTCTAACGCATCACAGGGCGCAAACACATATACCTGGATATTTGGAAACGGGGTTCGTTCTTCTGTTACAAATCCTTTATATGCGTTTACTGCTGGCGGTTCTATTGATGTGCAATTGGTCGCTTCTATGCAACATGCACCCGGGGTGGTTTGCCATGATACTGCAACACAGAAGGTGATTATAAAAGACAGTGTGCTCTCTGCATTTTCGTTGAGTAGTGATCGTGGAACCTGTACACCTTTTGTCGTAAACTTTCAGCAGCCAATTGCATCGGTAAGTTCTGTAAATTGGTTTTTTGGAGATGGAGCAACATCTACAGAATTAAATCCTACTCATACGTATTTCAACAATGGCAATTATCAGGCGCGCATGGTTGTAAAAAGCACAAGTGGATGTACATATACTGCTGCAAAATCTATTACAGTGTCCGCACCGGAAGGCACTGCTAAAATTAAATCAGGATTTTATTGCGCTGATGCTCCTGTTCAATTGACTGCTTCAGCTTTCAATACGGATTCTATTGAGTGGAATTTTGGAGATGGTATAAAACAAGTAACTGGAAATACAGGTATGATATATCATCGCTATGCTAAACCAGGCATCTATGTTCCCACAATTCTTTTCCGTAATCAGAGCGGCTGTACATACGAAGTAAAATTGAAAGACACTTTACGTGTTGAAAATATGAAAGCTGGTTTCAAAACAAATGTTCAAAAATCATGTGGTTATACGGATGTGCAGTTTGTAGACACTTCTCATTCTTTATATGGAGCCAATCAAATCAAGTGGATGTTTGGTGATGGCACAACTGCTACAGGTACAAACGTAACACACAGATATACAATAGACGGAAATTATCCGATTCGTATGATGGTAAATGGTATGGTGGGATGTAATGATACAACTTCACATGTGCTAATGGTTGATATCAATCAAAAGCCTGATGTACAGATTAATGCCAAAAGTTCAGCTTGTACAGATGTGATGTCAGAATTCAAAGCTACTTTCCCCGCATCTAATGAAATTACTTTTTACAAATGGCAATTATCCAATGGACACGTAGCAGGTACGGAAAAGTTGAATTATACTTTTGCCAATACTGGATTGTATAAGCTTACTTTGATTGCAGGAACTGCGCAGCAGTGTTTTGATACTGCTTCAATAGATGTTCAGGTGCTGCAATCACCCAAAGTGCAAGTGTCTAATGATGCTACAATTTGTCGTGATAAAAGTATTGGACTGCAAGCTTCGGGAGCTGTTTCTTATAGTTGGTATCCTGTGGATGGGTTGAATTGTGTTAACTGTCCAAATCCAATTGCCCGTCCGTTTGCAACCACAAAATATGTTGCAAAAGGCGTTGCTTCCAATGGTTGCTATCAGTTTGATACGGTTACAATTTCCGTTAAACAACCTTTTAAAATAAATGCCAGCAAAAGCGATAGTATTTGTCTTGGCAAATCAATGCAACTTACGGCTTCGGGTGCAGATAGTTATACCTGGTCGCCGGCAATCGGACTCAATAATCCATTAAGCGCTATGCCAGTTGCTACGCCTTCCGTAAGTACAACTTACCGGGTAATCGGTTCCGATAATCAATGTTTTACAGATACAGCTTATGTAAGAATTGGTGTTGGAAAAATTCCTTCGATTGAATTAGGGGCTGATCAGATTTTAAATACCGGTGCGCCGTTTAAAATTAAACCAGTTGTTACGAATGGTCCGATAAAGTCTTGGAGCTGGACGCCTGCTACTGATTTGAGTTGCAGTGATTGTGCAGAGCCCGTAGCAGCACCGGGAAATAATGTTACATACGCAGCTACTGCCGTTACAAATTATGGTTGTGTTGCAAAAGATACCATCAGTTTCAAAGTGTTTTGTGAGAATAGCCAGGTTTTTGTGCCCAACGCATTTACACCTGATGGGGATGGAATAAATGATGTGTTGATGGTGCGTGCGAGAGGAATCAGCAAAGTTCGTTATTTCCGCATCTTCAATCGCTGGGGTGAAATGGTTTATGAAAGATATAATTTTCAACCTAATGATCAGTCCAATTCATGGGATGGTAAATTCAGAGGACAGGAGGCTGGTCCGGCGGTATATGTGTATCTGCTTGAAGTAGAATGTTCCAATGGTACACCTTTCACATATAAGGGGAATATAACTTTAGTAAAATAAATTTAATCTAATGTAAAATCTGTTCTTTAATCATTCAATATCCAAATCCAATCTTATGAAACAGTCAATTTTAAAACTCGTCATTCTCTTGTTTGCTTATACGGCAAACGCGCAAGACATTAACTTCTCTCAATTTTATGAAATGCCGGCTTTACGCAATCCGGCACTGGCAGGAATTTTCAAGGGTGATGTACGGATTACTTCAATTTATCGCTCGCAATGGCATCAGCTATTGGGACAGAACAGCACCACCGGTGTTGGCATTGAAACTAAATCCGGCATCAATGAGTTTACAGATAATTTTTATAGTATAGGCTTAGTGGCAACAAATGATGTGGCGGGTGATGCCAGATTGGGAAAAACGCAGGTACTCCCATCGTTTACCTTTCATAAATCGTTAAGTCAGTATAAAAATCTTTTTTTATCAGCGGGCTTTATGGCCGGTATCGTGCAGCAACGGTTTGATGCTTCTAAAATGAAATTTGATGATCAGTTTGTCAATGGCTCTTATAGTCAGATGAATCCTACGCGTCAAACATTTTCAAATACAAACGCTACATATTGGGATATGTCGGCCGGTATGGCATTGAGTGGCGATTTGGGGTACAAATACAAATTCTATGTGGGTGCTGCATATTCACATTTCAATCAGCCCAAAGTGGCATTCAATCAAAATGTGGATGTACGCCTCAATAAAAAAATAGCTGTAAACGGGGGTCTCTCGGCGAATGTTACAGATTATGATCAGCTTTTTATTTATGCAGATTATTTCAATCAGGGTGGAAATACGGCAGTTCAGGGTGGGTTTTTGTATAAGCATAATCTGATGCAGCAAATAGAAGAGCCTAATTATTCCATCAGCTTTGGCGTGTTTCACAGATTACATGACGCGGTGATTCCGGTTGTTAAATTAGATTACCTAAAAGTAAGCCTCGGCGTTACTTACGATATCAATATCAGCAAACTTTCGGCAGCATCTCAAATGAGAGGCGGTGCGGAAGTAACCCTTTCTTACAAAACATTTTTAAATACCAGAAATTCTTCTCTAGATAAGGTACGTTGTCCGGTTCTTTAATCGGCGCTCACTTAATGAATGATTGAACAGAAAGCGCTGCCCTTCTCTTCGGTTCTGACTGTACCGGCGGGGAGGGTAGCTTTATTATAAGAATGATGAACTGCTTTTGGGGGTTTGGTTCCGTTCCAATAATTTTGCACGGCGAATTTTCTATCGATTAGACCCGGGGTATATGTTGAAAATAACATTATATCCCTCCAAAATGTAAATACATGAGAACAATAGCGATGCGCGAAGCGCTTAGAGAAGCCATGCAAGAAGAAATGCGTCTTGACGACCGTGTGTATCTGATGGGTGAGGAAGTAGCTGAATATAATGGGGCTTACAAGGTAAGTCAGGGAATGCTCGATGAATTTGGAGAGAAGCGCGTAATAGATACTCCGATTTCTGAATTGGGTTTTGCTGCGGTTGCAGTAGGTTCAGCACAAAATGGACTGCGCCCGATCGTAGAATTTATGACCTGGAATTTTGCGGTACTGGCATTGGATCAGATTTTAAATACGGCATCTAAAATGTTGGCGATGAGTGGCGGCCAGGTAGGTTGTCCGATTGTATTTCGTGGCCCCAATGGAAGCGCCGGTCAGTTGGGGGCCCAGCACTCAACAGCTTTCGAAAGCTATTATGCCAATATTCCAGGCTTAAAGGTCATTTCCCCGTATACTCCCTATGATGCGAAGGGTTTGCTTAAAGCAGCTATTCGTGACAATGATCCTGTGGTTTTCATGGAATGTGAGGTTATGTATGGAGATAAAGGCGAAGTGCCTGAAGGAGAATATGTCATAGAAATCGGCAAGGCCGATATTAAAAGGCCGGGCAGAGATGTAACAATTGTGTCCTTTAATAAAATGATGCGTGTTGCCTTAGGGGCTGCTGAGGAACTGGCAAAAGAAGGCATTGAGGCAGAAGTAATTGACCTGAGAACCATTCGCCCCCTTGACTGGTTTACCATTCTGGAAAGTGTAAAAAAGACGAATCGTTTGGTGATTGTGGAAGAGCAATGGCCCATGTGCTCTGTTTCTTCTGAAATAGCCTACAGAATACAAAAAGAAGGATTTGATTACCTGGATGCGCCTATTCGTCGCATTACCAGTGTTGACGCGCCGATGCACTATGCTCCCAATCTGGTAGCGGCTTATCTTCCCGATGTTCCCCGTACGGTGAAAATTGTGAAGGAAGTGATGTATATGAAAAAATAGTGCATTTTTCTGCTGTTTTTGCTATCTTTGCACCCCCGAAAAAAAACAATCGGGGTTCTATTTATGTCTGAAAATAATATTGTTAACTCAAACGCTGAGCAACAGGAGATTGCTGCTACCCCAGAGGTTGCAGAATCTGCAGCGTCAAAAAATGTGCCTGTTGAAGCGCCCGCTACTGCGCATGATGATTTTGACTGGAGTGTAGACAAAAGAAACGTAACCCATTACAGTGCTGATGAAAAGGCCAAGTACGATGCTGTGTATGATGGTACTTTTAAGCAAGTAAATGATGGAGAAATGGTAAATGGCCAGGTTGTGGGCATTACCAAAACTGATGTTGTTGTAAACATCGGTTTTAAAAGCGACGGACTGGTATCGCTCAATGAATTTCGCGATACGCCTGGATTAAAAACCGGAGATTTTGTAGAAGTGCTGGTAGTGGAAAAAGAAGACCGCCAGGGGCATCTTCATTTAAGTCGTAAGTTGGCCCGCATCACACGTGCATGGGAGCGAATTATGGAAGTGAACAAAACGGGTGAAGTGGTTACTGGATTGGTAACCAGCAAAACGAAAGGCGGTTTAATCGTTGATGTATTTGGAATGGAAACTTTCCTTCCCGGGTCACAGATAGACGTGAAGCCTGTTACCGACTACGATCAGTTTGTTGGCAAAACCATGGAATTTAAAGTGGTTAAAATCAATGAAACGATTAAAAATGCTGTTGTAAGTCATAAAGCACTTATTGAAAGTGATATCGAGCAACAACGTGTGGCTATTATGAGCAAGCTCGAAAAAGGTCAGGTGTTGGAAGGAACAATCAAAAATATTACAGATTTTGGCGCATTCCTCGATTTGGGTGGTGTAGATGGTTTATTGTACATTACCGATATCAGCTGGGGACGTATTTCTCATCCAAGCGAAGTGCTTAAAATTGATCAAAAAATCAATGTGGTGGTACTTGATTTTGATGATGAGAAAAAACGTATCAGCCTTGGCTTAAAACAATTGACTGCGCATCCTTGGGATCAGTTACCTGAAACAATTGCAGAAGGTAACACAATCAAAGGGAAAGTGGTTAATATTGAAGATTATGGTGCATTCCTCGAAATTACTCCGGGCATAGAAGGACTGGTTCACGTAAGTGAAATTAGCTGGGCTAATACGCCGGTAAATGCTAAAGAGTTCTTCAAAATGGGAGATGAGCATCAGGCAAAGATTGTTACGTTAGATAAAGAATCACGTAAGATGAGTTTATCAATTAAACAACTTTCGCAAGATCCATGGAACACAATTGAAGACAAGTTTCCTGTAGAAAGCAAACATAAAGGGCTGGTAAAAAATATCACACCTTATGGCGTTTTTGTTGAGCTTGAACCGGGCATAGGTGGTATGATTCATATCAGTGATTTAAGCTGGACGAAGCGTTTCAATCATCCAAGTGAGTACACCAAAGTAGCTCAGTATATTGATATCATTATTTTGAGCATAGACAAGGAGAACAGGAAACTTCAACTGGGGCATAAGCAATTGGAAGAAGATCCCTGGAATCAACTTGAAGAGACCTTTGGTATAGGTACGATTCATGATGGATTGGTAGTGCGCAAAGACGATAAGGGTGCATTGGTTCAATTACCTTACGGCATCGAAGGGTTTGCTCCTAACCGTCATCTTAATAAAGAAGACGGAAAGCAGGTGCAGGCTGAAGAGACAGCTCAGTTTATGGTAATTGAGTTCGATCGCAATGAAAAAAGAGTTGTTTTAAGTCATGCACGTATTTGGGAGCAGGTAATAGCAGAGGAGAAAGATGCTGTGGCAAAAGAGAAGAAAGTAGATGCGGCCCGTACTAAAAAAGCAGTAAAAGATCTGCAAAGCAAAGTTGAAAAAACAACTTTAGGAGATTTGGATGTACTCGCTAATCTGAAGAAAAAAATGGATGGCGAATCCAAAGATCAGGCAGCTGAATAATTTAGCTATCTCATTTCTGAAAAATCCCGGCCACAGCGCCGGGATTTTTTTTACCTGTATGCTTGTAGTATTTTCGTGTTGAAATCATTAGGCAAAATGCGATATTTTTTAATTGGCTTTATGGGATCGGGTAAGTCTTACTGGGGTAAGCAATGGAGCAGTCATTTTGATTTGCCACTGATTGATTTAGATCATGAAATTGAAACAGCGGCAGGCAAGTCGATTGCTGAAATTTTTCAAACCAAAGGAGAGGATGGATTTAGGAAAATGGAGAGAAAAACACTGCATCAGTTTTTCAGGAAGGATCATTATATCATGAGCTGTGGTGGTGGTACGCCATGTTTCTTTAATAATATGAAAAAAATGAATCGCATGGGCATCACTATTTATCTTAAAAGCTCACCTGAAATAATTGCAGCTCGCTTGAAGCAGGAAAAAGAAAATCGGCCGCTCATAAAGGGTATGGATGATGATTCGCTGTTTTCATTTATCTCACATAAACTCGAAGACCGTCGGTATGCTTATGCACAATCGATGTATCATTTTGATACGGACTTTTTGCATGACGACAACTTTCAAAGAATACTCAGAAGACATGGATCTTAAAAGAATTATAACTGGCTGTATCCTGCTGGCATCGGCTGTGATTGCTGGCGCCTTCGGCGCCCACGCATTGCAGGATTTGCTGGATACTAAATATCAGCAAACCTATCAGACTGCTGTCACCTATCATTTTTATCACGCATTTGCAATCGTTATTTCAGGTATTTTATCCTCTATTACAAATTCAAATCGGCTTAAATGGGCGGGCCGTTCTTTTTTAACAGGCCTGATTTTGTTTTCAGGTTCTCTTTACGCCTTATGCTTGCTTACAGCTAAAGGATATCATTCCTTCAAATGGCTCGGTATGATTACGCCATTTGGCGGCATGTGTTTTATTATCGGCTGGCTGCTGTTGGCGAGTGCTGTATCTCGAAACAAACAATGAATAGCTCTATTTAGACGTTAGGAGATTACGGACTGTATAGATAAACGTATCAAATTTATTATCTTTGTTTACATGCCTAAAAAGAAAAAGCAGGATTCAAATCAGCAGGAGGAGTTCCTGCAAGAACCGACAGAAAAAACCGGCCGCAAAAACTTTATCCGTGATGAACGCACACATAAAATCACAGGGTTTGTATTGCTGTTTTTTGCCGCTTTCCTTTTTCTCTCATTTACATCTTATCTTTTTACCTGGAAAGATGATCAGGATAAAGTACTGAAAGGTGCTGCAAACTTTTTGTTTGACATGAATCTTGAAGTGTCTAATCTGCTCGGCAGACTTGGCGCATTTACAGCACACGGTTTTTTCTATGCATCTTTTGGAGTGACAGCTTATTTGTTTTGTACTTTCTTTTTTGTTCTTGGCGTAAATCTGCTTTTTTCAAAAGCAGTATTCTCTGTATCGAAAAATATAAAATACGTACTGGTAGGATTACTTGTTTTACCTGTTTCTTTCTCTTTTTTTCTTTCTGCCTTCTCTTTTCCCTGGGGAGGTGCCATTGGAAATTATTCAGAAGCATGGCTTCATTCATTTGTAGGCACGGTGGGAACTGCCATTATTTTAATCATCGCATCGATGGCGTATGTCATCTGGCGATTCAATCCCGTATTCAAATTGCCTGAACGGAAGGCATCACCAGATGCCTCCACATCCATACCAGAAATGGCATCTATTATACCTGCTGTATCCATCGACAATACTGAAGACGCACCACAGCAGCAACAAACAGGGAATGTATTGAATGGTGAGGTGTTGGCGCCTGTTGTTGCTCAGCCTGATTCACAAAATGATGTCTTGAATCAGTTTACCTTAACGGAAAAAGAAGAAGTAGCATCACCAGTTGTTAATTCCCTCACCGAGTTGGAGCCAGAGCCTGTATTGGTGGAAGAAGATGAACCGGTAGATGCCCACGGAACAATTCAACATTCATCTGCATCAACCGGCACAGTTACTGCGGCAGATGTTGAAGATGAGGGAGAATTGGAATTAGAAATTAAAACTGTACCTGACAGTGCACCTAAACCACAGGCAGAAAACCTTGCTCCGGGTAAGATAGGCACACAATATGACCCCTTTCTAGATTTAAAAGATTATAAGTTTCCAACCCTTAACCTGCTCGAAAATCATGGCAGTGAAAAAATCATTCAGGATCCTGCTGAACTTGAGAATTATAAAAATCAAATTCTCAATACTCTTCGTAATTATGATATAGAAATTCAAAAGATATCGGCGACTGTTGGACCAACAGTTACACTTTATGAAATTGTTCCTGCCGCAGGCGTTCGGATTTCAAGAATAAAAAACCTTGAAGATGATATAGCGCTCAGCCTCGCTGCGCTCGGCATTCGCATTATCGCCCCCATTCCCGGTAAAGGCACCATCGGTATAGAAGTGCCCAATGTGAAAAAAACCGTGGTAAGCATGAAAACATTACTCGCCAGCGATAAATTTCAAAACAGCACGCACGCCTTACCCATCGCTATCGGAAAAAAAATTGATAACGAAAACTTTATCGTAGATCTGGCTACAATGCCTCACCTTTTAATGGCTGGTGCCACAGGTCAGGGTAAATCGGTTGGACTTAATGCTATTCTCGTATCACTACTTTATAAAAAACATCCCTCTCAACTCAAATTTGTTTTGGTGGATCCTAAAAAAGTAGAGTTGAGTTTATACCGGCATATCGAACATCATTTTCTTGCCAAACTGCCAGGCGAAGAGGATGCAATCATTACAGATACTAAAAAAGTTATCAATACGCTAAATGCCTTGTGTATTGAAATGGATAACCGCTACGATCTTCTGAAAGAAGCAGGATGTCGCCAGTTGCGTGAATACAATGAAAAATTTGTTGCCCGTAAACTTAACCCACAAAACGGACATCAATATCTTCCATTCATTGTATTAGTTATAGACGAATTTGCTGATTTGATTATGACGGCAGGAAAAGAAGTGGAAACACCAATTGCTCGTTTGGCACAGCTGGCCCGTGCGGTGGGAATTCATTTAATTATTGCTACGCAAAGACCATCTGTCAATATTATTACCGGCACCATCAAGGCTAATTTCCCCGCCCGTATTGCTTTTAAAGTTTCATCGAAAGTGGATAGCCGAACCATTTTAGATACCGGAGGTGCAGAGCAACTGATTGGCAAAGGGGATATGCTTATTAGTTATAATGGAGAACTTACCCGTTTGCAGTGCGCTTTTGTGGACACTCCTGAAGTGGATGATATCGTTTCCTTTATTTCCAAACAAAGAGGATATCCTCAGGCTTTTCTGTTGCCCGAATATGTGGACGAAAAAGAACTTGATTCGAAAGAATTTGATGTCAACAGTAAAGATCCTTTATTCGGTGATGCAGCCCGCCTTATTGTGCAGAATCAAGTGGGGTCAACATCTTTATTGCAGCGCAGAATGAAGTTGGGTTATAACCGTGCTGGCCGACTGATGGATCAACTGGAAGCAGCAGGCGTTGTCGGTAAAAGTCAGGGCAGTAAAGCCCGTGAGGTGCTTATTAAATCAGAATCAGAACTGGATCTGTTGTTATCCGGCTTTGAATAATTGTTAAACCCCTCCCAATACATTGTTTTATTTTTATTAATTGATTGTTTTTTAATGCATTTAAGCCAAATTTGTGATGTGATTTATTGGCCTGATGAACTCTGTTAATTATACAAATTATGCGTAAGGAATTCGTTCAAATCAATACTCTTTTTATTGCCTGTTTTTTATTTTCATCTGCTGTTTTTGGGCAGAATAAAGCAATGGGGCAAAGTGACCCCAATGCAAAAAAAGTGCTGGACCAGTTAAGTGCTAATTTCAAAAAATACAAAGCCGTAAAAGCAAGTTTTGTTTTTAAGAATGAAGACGCCAAAGGGAAGGTGCTGGGCACAAAAAAAGGAAATCTTTATATGAAAGGTGCCAAATACCGAATTACGCTTGTTGGAGGGCAGGATATATTCTGTGATGGTATAAATATTTGGACCTATGATAATGCAACAAATGAAGTAACCATTTCTAAATTCGATCCTGCACAAAATACCATCACACCACAAAAACTGTTTACTAATTTTTACGACAAGGATTTCCTCTACAAATTAAATGCCGATAAAACAGAAGCTGGAAAGCAGTTACATGAAGTAGAACTTACGCCTTACGATAAATCAAAATCTTTTTTCAAGGTATATCTACTTATCGATAAAGCCACTAAGACGATTTACAACACGAAAATTATGGAGAAAAGCGGCGTGCATTATATTTATACTGTGAGTGCACTCAATGGTAACGCACAGGTTACGGATGATGTGTTTGTATTCGATCAAAAAAAATATCCGGGCGTGGAATTGGTAGACTTGAGATAATGGCTTGAAAAAAAATAAATGAATATTATATTCCCAATACATCTTTCATGGTGTATGACCCTTTCTTCCCTACAATAAATTCTGCCGCTAGTACAGCCCCTAAAGCAAACCCCGTTCTGTTGTGTGCCGTGTGAATGATTTCAATATCATCAACGGCAGAACTGAATTTTACATGATGTGTGCCGGGAGCAGGATCCGCTCTTTTGCTAGTAATTACAAGCGATTCTTTTTTTTCTGTCGGCGTATTCACCCAATTTTCTTTTGCGGGGATACGTTCCAGTATTTGTTCTGCCAGCGAAATGGCTGTGCCACTTGGGCTATCTAATTTTTGCGTGTGATGGACTTCCAGTAAACTGGGTTCGTATGCCGGATAATGACACATTAGCTCGGCCAGCTTTTTATTCAATTCAAAAAACAGATTTACACCAACACTGAAATTGCTTGCAACAATCAAACCAGTATGATTTGTTTCAGCTGTTTTTTTTGCAAGATCCAGCTTGTCTAACCACCCCGTTGATCCGCATATAACCGGAACGCCATGTTCCAGACAAAAATGCACATTTTGAAATGCTGTTTCCGGTGTAGTAAATTCTATTGCCACATCCGTCTTCTTTACATTTTCTGCAGTAAACTCATGTCTGTTTTCAATATCAATAATCAACGATATCGTATGGCCACGTTGTATGGCCTGTTCATGTATCGCTTTTCCCATTTTTCCAAAACCAATCAGCATGATATTCATGGAGGATGATTTAATATGTAATCTGTGTGTACGTTTTTTTTCTTTTTCCAAAATCTAATGTCAACTGCATGCCTCCGCTTTGAGTACCGGGTTGAAAATATGGATTGACACGAAGGCTCAGATTCTCGCTCACGTCAAATGATTTTAAATGGCCATCAACTGCAGCATCTACGATGTTTAATCCCCAGCACAATACAAATGCAAGAATAGAATAATCCAGATTTTGTCTTACGCCATTTCTATAAGTTCTGATGGCTTCAGGATCAACCGGTCTGTATTTTTCGGGCATCTGATTATCGTTTGTAGGATCATTGTCCAACTTATTGCGATACGCATTCCTAGCATCTATGTACTCTGAACGATTATAAATGATAAAGCCAACACATGTGCCTAATGCAGCGTAAACCAATGGAACTTTCCAGTATTTTTTATTATATACTTGTCCGGCTCCGGGAAGGATCGCAGAAAGCCTGGCGGCTTTACGGGGACTATGCTGCTTTATCGCAGTGGTATCTTTCACTTTGAATGAAGGGATACTGTCAGTGTCAAGTCCATGTCCATCTGTCTGAATAGACAAGAAAATGGTAATCAATAAAGCAATATATTTCATTGAATGGAATGCTTAATTGTGTAATCCTATTCTACATTTACACCAAGTTGTTTGAGCAGATGATTAAATTGATCGAGCGAAAAGTATTCAATTGTAATACTCCCGCTTCCTTTCTTATCATGCTTGAGATGAACTTTGGTGCTGAACTGCTCAGATAGTTTATCTGTAATTTGTCTGTACACATTTTGCAAATCATTTTTCTGAGCCTTTTTGGGTGGCGCTGCTTTGTAAAGTTGGCGCACCAATACTTCAGTTTGTCTTACCGATAAATGCTTTTCCCTGATGGCTTTAAAAACAAAAAGTTGTTTGTCGACGGTATCAATATTTATTAGTGCCCTGGCATGCCCCATACTGATTTCACCATTTCTAACTGCCAGCTGGATGTCGGGAGGCAATTTCAGGAGTCTGATATAATTTGTAACGGTTGTTCGGTCTTTCCCCATTCTTTCCGCCACCTGTTCCTGCGTATAATTAAGCTCATCCATCAGACGCTTATAACTCAGTGATACTTCTATCGGATTCAGATTTTCTCTTTGCAGATTTTCCAGTAACGACAGCTCCAGTAATTCTTTGTCGTTGGCCTGACGGATATAAGCCGGGATATCTATCAGTCCGGCTAATTTAGACGCCCTCCATCTTCTTTCACCGGCAATCAGTCTGTATTTCCCTCCGGTTAATTTGGAAACAGTAATGGGTTGAATGATATCGTGCATTTTTATGGAGGCAGACAGTTCATTCAATGCAGCTTCATCAAAATCTCTTCGGGGTTGCTTGGGATTTACTTCTATGTCACCTACAGGAATACGCAGACTTAAAGTGTTCGTGTCTGCAACATCAGGCTGTAGCTTTCCAGCCGTACTTTTTAAATCTTCGTCTATCGTTTTAAGCAAAGAGCGAATGCCCTTGCCTAAAGCGTCTTTTTGTGGTTTGTTACTCATTGCAACAAAGTTAAAGGTAGAAAAGGTAAAACAATGAAAACAGGCAACTTCGATTAGCGCAATATTTTCCATCCAAGCCACGCAAAAATCAAGCCCAGTATGATATTGCTGCCGGTATACAAAAGATACATTCCTGTTTTTTGCTGTTGTAACATCTGAAGACCCTCAAGTGAGAAGGCGGAAAAAGTTGTAAAGCCGCCGCAAATGCCGGTAGCTAAAAAAATATACCAGCCTGAATGGTTTTCACGAATTGCCAGCCCAGCGATTATTCCAATTAAAAAAGAACCAATGCAGTTTACAGAAACTGTGGCTAGCGGAAACATATAAACGGGCTTGATCAGCAAACTCAAGCATAGTCTTAGCATAGAGCCTATTCCGCCTCCAATACCTGCTATTAAAAAATCTTTTATCATTGGCTGGTTCGTAATTACAGATTACCTGAGAAGGTATAGTTCAGGTCTACCTGCCATATACCATTATGTAAAATTACTTTTACAGGCATTTGCTTTTTTTTATAAGAATTGGAGTAATTAATGATGACGATTGAATCATTAACCTGATCCATTGCATGAATAATAATAGAAGCGTTTTTATAGGCGTCCTTTTCTTTGTCAGACAAATTCGTATTATATCTGCGCTTGAGTTCACTCAACTCAAAATTATTAACGCTGTCCTGAAGCATTAATGATTTTGCTTCGTCGTATTTGCCATCAAGAGAATAACGAATAAAAGTACGCGCTGTTCCAAGTGCATCATCCGGCCTGGTTTCTTTTTCACCACAGGCGAACCATGTGAGACAAATAAATATTAACGTGTATAGTCTGCTCATAAATAGGCTTTCTTTAATTAAAGCGAAGTTAGAAAGTGAATGCAGATTTGTATTTTATTTAAAGAATAAATTATGCGGGTTTATTATCCTGCTGATGGTCGCGGTCATAAGCTCTGATGATCGCTTTAACCAGGCGATGTCGAACCACGTCATCTTCGTCCAACTCAATATGAGCAATGCCATCAATATTTTTCAGGATGCGAATCCCTTTTTCCAGGCCGCTTCGCTGATTT